>Ga0156172_1092_pt1 | contig 59235 bp, 59 predicted proteins | sample RifCSPlowO2_12_FD_107825 | JGI IMG/M metagenome (GOLD analysis project Ga0156172, IMG submission 107825) | Acidobacteria bacterium RIFCSPLOWO2_12_FULL_67_14 | reverse complement strand
TATGGCCGAAAACATTGATTGTTTTTGGCCATTTATTTATCGCGTGCTTCAGGCGTGCCCTTCATGGTACTTTCAGCCATGCTGCGGCTCATCAGGCGGCACCTGAAAACCTGCTCTCATACCTCCTCGAAATACCGACGCTGCGCCTGTCCTATCCACGTCTATGGAACCCTCGGGGGCGAGACGGTCCGCCGGGCGCTGGATCTAAATTCCTGGGAGGCGGCGTCGGACCTCGTCCGCAGCTGGGAGGCGTCCGGGCAAATCGGCGTGGTGAAGGCCGACGTGCCGACCGTAGCCACCGCGCGTCAAAGCCGGGAGAACCATCTCCTCCAGAACCCCACCAGTTCGTGTATCTCGCGGTGTCATTGGCTAGATGTTCTTGGTGGCGAGGACCTCCTTCGCTGGCGTTCGGTCGCCGTTACAGCTGATAAGCCTGGGAGCCTTAAGGAATCGCAACTTGAATCCTAGGCTCCGGTAAAGTCTCACAATCCTCGGCGTCGCCTGGTTGGAGAGCAGGACCGGTCCTGGATGAGCCGCCAACCATTCGGCCGTGCGGACCTGATCTTCCCAGGTGAAGCCCCCCTTGGCGTAGGCAGTAAAGTCGACGTCATACGGCGGATCTGCGTAGATGAAGTCGTTCTTCTCGAGGGGCACGTTCTCGAAATCCGCATTCATAAAGGTCCATTTTCGGAACGTATCTCTGTACGCGGAGAAATCTTTGAGGTAATTGATATTCGAGTGCCGGCCGAACGGGACATTGAATCGGCCATCTCGATTGAAGCGGCAGAGGCCGTTGTAGCCGGTGCGGTTCAGGTAGTAGAAGAGCGTGGCCGCTTCGGCGCTCTGCTCCTGGCCATCGGCCAGAAGCTGATTGAATCGACTGCGCGCGCGGAGGTACGCAACCCGCGAATTGTGGAGCGGTTCCTCGACCGTGAGGCCCCGCTTCTTCACGACGCCCGCTGACGCGATCGTCAATGCGTTGGCCCTCCTCATTTCTCTGCAGTCGCTCTCATCCCAAGACCAAGGCCTGTTGCTCGGCTACCACTGGCTTGCGTACTACGCTTTTGCGGTCATTGGATTGGCGTTCATCTGCATCGCGACGAAGGACTCCACGCACGGAGGCGTCAGGAGCATCTCGCGGGTCACGTACAAGCTCGTCGAGTACGGCGGGAAGTCCCAGATCATGTTCTCAATCGTCTATCTCCTTGCGAGCTACTCATTTTTTGCGGGAGAAGAGACGATCGGCGTCTACATCACCGCTCTCGCCCTGTGGATCTGCGTGACGTTCTTCGACGTTCTCGGCAAGGCGGTGTTCGAGATCACGAAGTTGATTCGCTGGGCCCGTTCTGGCCTCGGCGATGAGCTCGGCAGCGCAATCGGCTGCGAGAATCCGCTCCTGTACAGAGTGGAGGTAGACCACGGCCGGCTGAAAGGACGAAACCCGCGGTACGGAGATCTGGTCGCGATCGAGATGCAGGCCAACGTGGGCTCGATCGGCATGGTTGTCGATCGAAAGCAGCTGCTCGGGAAGAGCTGGTTAAGCGTCTACATTCTCACAAACGAAGCCGGGGAGATTATCAAGTTCGACCTGCGAGGCAAGAAGCTCATTGACAATCCGCGCTCCGTCTTTGCCGCCGCGAACAAGGTATTCGACATCGACATCAGCGCGGACCTCTCGGAGGACGACAGGGCGCTCGTCGTGAGTAATCCGCTGTTCGCGTACAAGAACAGTTTTGTCGGTTACGTCACCAGGGATTCTAATATCAATACGGTTAATTTCATTGTCCTTCGGGACCACGACGCAACCGCCCGTGAGATCACGGAGGGCGTGATTCTGAAAACGACCATTTATGGCGAGAACACCCTTTATCAAGTGATCAACGGCAACACTAGAGAGGAACACCTGGAGGGTTTCGACAGCCACGGCTACACGGTTGGAATTGCGAGAAAGCTCGGCAAGTACGTCCAGACGGAGCATGAACTTGAGACGCGCAAATGGATGCCCAGCATCTACTCGCCTCTGTTCTTCGGCTACGAAGGTGTCGTGACGGATGCGAGAATATCGGCGATCGCACAGTCGGCCATCGGCCGACTCCCACAGACCGACCTTGAGATCAGAATCAAAGACCTCGACGCGATCGTCACTCACAATACGGCGATCCTCGGAATTCTTGGCATCGGCAAGTCTTGTCTGTCGTTTGAGTTGATCAAGAAGGTCGTCGCCACAGGCGTCAAGGTTATTTGCGTGGACATCACCAATCAGTACAACACGCCAGAGGGCTTGCAGGCCTACGTGGGTGCTCAGTCGATTTCCTTCGACATGCCGGATGCAGTCAAGGCTACCCTGAAGGCCTCGAAGGATAGTGCCCAGAGTCTTACGGAGGGCAATCCCCAGGATTCCGGGAATTCCGCTGAGTACAAGAAAGCGGTGTCCGACGATCTCAAGCAGTTCATGGAGTCCGCGCACAGCATCAAGATCTACAATCCTGATCTGCATCCTGTGTCTAAGGGTGTCGCATTCAAGAACACCTCCCTTGACGATCTGACTGTCGCTGAAAAGACGCGTATCGTTGCCGAGCGACTCTTCGTTTACGCACAACGAGCTGGAGAATCAACAACGGCCAAATACTGGCTCGTTCTCGAAGAAGCACATTCCTTGGTACCCGAGTGGAACTCCGTCTCCAGTGATGGCGACAAGAACGCCACAAACGGAACGGCGAAAGTGATTCTTCAGGGCCGCAAGTACGGCTTGGGGTCTTTGACGATAACGCAGAGGACCGCGAACGTCAGCAAGAGCATTTTGAATCAGTGCAACACGATTTTTGCGATGCGTGTCTTTGATGACACAGGAAAGAGCTTTCTGGAGAACTACATCGGCACCGACTATGCAAATACGCTACCGACGCTCGAAGAGCGACACGCCATCGCAATCGGTAAAGGCCTGAGACTCAAGCAGCCCGTGATCGTGCAGCTGAACGATCGCAAGGAATTCGTCCCTGTCGCGCCTGCGGCCATCGCTGCCGCCCCAGTCCCAGGAGCTAACCCCGTCCCATGAGTGTGGAAAAGCTCACTCTCGCGAGCATTCGAGGTTGCCCGCCGAGGTTCTTCGAGAATGCGTTATGGGTTCTCACCGATGGAGGACCACGGGTGTCGATTCCCGAACGAAAAACGACCTCCGCAACGGAGGTCGTCATGCTGATTTGCTCGGGGAATGAAGTGGTTCGAGAGGGGTTCTATTGGAGCGCCTAGCGTGTCAGCTCTCGAGGTGACATTTCCACCGACCAGGCGGGTCACTCTCGAAGATGATCGAGCTACCAACCACGATCAATTGTCGGTGAATTGTCGACCGGCCGAGTCCAGACCGACGAGCGCCGAACCCAAACGTGTCTCGCTCGAAGAGGCCGACGCTCGTTGCCTGACATCAGGCTGCGAGATCTAGCGTCGCCGGCGACTTCCTCTTGAAAGTGTACCGGACGATGCCGGCATGGTCAATTTCCAGACGTTCAACTGGGATGGACATCTCTTCCTGCGCCTGTTTGTCCGTGGATACATGGGCATAGGTGAGACAATTCAGTTTGGATTGAGTTAAGGATGGACGCTTCCCGGAAGCCCTGGAAGCTACTCAGTCATCTTGCCACGTCGACCCGGACCACCCATAATCAAGGTGTCCCACACCTTAATGTGAGGCGCCAGGTCTCGATGTTGGTCAGATGCTGACGCCCCGCCCTCCATGCCATATTTTTCCGACCACTACAACGACCTCTCCTACCCGACTCGCACCGAAACGGGAGGCCTTTATAACGCCCAGATCGGCGCAATTCATGCGCTCGGGGCTCACTTCACGATTCACGAGCAGACGGCCGTTGTGACGATGCCAACGGGTTCAGGCAAGACGGCCGTGTTGATGATGTCCCCGTACCTCCTCCAGGCGACGCGCGTCCTTGTCATCACCCCAACCCGAAGGCGCCACAGACCTCGAGACGTTCTGGGACGATTGGGCCGAAGGCACGCGTCCTCCCCTCACCGCCGAGTTTATTTTGGCCGGGCGAAAGATGGCAGTTGAGGCGATTCATCAGCAAATCCGCTCTGATGCTGAGTCTTTTTCGGTGCAGGCTGAGTCCCGCGAAGAAGCGCTCGCAGTAATCGCCGCGTGCTTCCGAGAATTACCTACGGTGGAACGGGAGGAGTGTCTGGCGCGCACCGTCGTTGTTCATACGCGGTCAGCGTTGGACCGCGTTGCTGCGGCAGAACCAGGTCTCGTCATCATTCCTATGTTCGATGATGGGGAGGCCGTCTCGCGGGCCGTCAGGCGAGGTCATCGGATTGTGCTTCCGTTGGGCGCGAGGCACGCGGGTGCTGCCGTGACGGTTTCCGTTCCTCGCCTGTCTACGGATGAAGCGGAACGAGCCTTAACAACAGGTGGGGTCCCCAAAGAACGAGCGGAGCGCCAAGCGATTCTCGGCCGAAGGAGCCTCATGGCCCTCCGTCGCACGCTCGCGATCCGACGGGAGGTCCAACAGCCGGCATGGGCCAAGCCTGCCACCGCTCACGAACTAATCCCACTGCTACTGGCCGGCTCATGGAGCGAACTAAACAAGGGAGACCTTGACGTCCTCGGAATTCTTGCCGGCGTCGACAAGAACCAGGTTCAGGCAACCGCCGCACGTTGGGCGCGGGAGAGCGATCCACCCCTTCGAAGTGTTGGCGGAGTCTGGTATGCCGCGCGCGGCATAAGCGGCACACGTTCGCGACGGACCTGCTCACGCGCGGCGTGTCCATCGAAGACGTTGCGATCCTCCTGGGCCACGCCACGCCCGCGATCACGGCGAAGTACTACTCGCATTTCGTGAAGGCACGGCGGGAACGGCTGGAAGAACGAGTGCGGGAGCTGTGGGCGTGAGGTCCGCTCGGGTCTGTGCCGATATTAACCCGTGACCGTGGCTGCAAGGGTGGGAGCGAGCCCCTCCAGCGAACAAGAGAAAAGCTCCGGCCAGAGGGCGGGGCTTCCAGCGACTTCTCTTCGAGATCCAAGGAATGGCGTGTACGGGAATCGAGAGTTATTTCAACGGGCGCGAGAGTTATTTCAACGGGTTGGAGCAGGGGTTTGGTAGGATGGAATCAATGAAGACCACGCTCGAAGCCGTGTACGAGAACGGCGTCTTCCGGCCGCTCAAGCGCCCCGAAGGGATCGCCGAGCACCGGCAGGTCACCCTCACGGTGACCGCCGAGGAAAAGCCGTCCTCGCTCGCCGACCTCTCCGGCCGCATCTCCGCGGACGACGCCGAAGAAATGCGCACGATCGTTGAGCGCGAGTTCGAGCGCGTCGATCCCCGGGAGTGGCAATAGCGTCGCTCTCGATACGAGTGTCGCGATTGCCGTTCTTGCCGGCCAGGCCGGCACACTTCTCTCTCAACCTCCCCAAGACATCGTGCTTCCTGTTCCGGTCGTCGGCGAGCTGCGATACGGCGCTCTGAATTCCAGGCGCAGCGCCGAGAACCTTGCCGAGGTCGAGCGGCTGGTTTCTCGATGCCGTGTTCTGGATATCACGGCTGCGACAGCCGACGTGTATGCGCGACTCCGGCTTGGCCTGAAAGAGAAGGGCAAGCCGATTCCCGAGAACGATCTGTGGATCGCGGCGCTCTGCGTGGAGCATGAAGTTCCGCTCGTCACCCTCGACGGGCATTTCGATGTCATCAAGGGGCTGGAGCGGAGGGCGGTGTAGGTGGAAGGCAAGCACTGGAGAATTGAGTCGCCGGGCGCTTCAATCACCGACAACATCGCACAAGCCACTCTCGCGTTGCGTCTCGGCAACGCCGTGAACGCGATGCGCGCGGTCCAGAGGTTCTTCTACAACCCCAGGCCCCGCCGGAGAACGGGACCGCCTCTGGGCATTCCTGATTGCGATGGGCTACCTCACGAGGGAAGAAGGAGGCGCTGATCGCGGCGGATGTGGCGAAGCTGAAACGCCTGTAGCTGCTTCAGTTTGGGCCCCAAACTCGGGGTCTACGATTCACGCGCACACGCGCGCGTCAGATGAGGCCGTGGGGTCGAACCAGGAAGGAAGCGCGCTGGTCACTAGGATATAAAATGGGGGTGCCAATAGTCCCGCTGATCGAGGTGCGACATGAGGATCCGCCTCCATCATTCTTTCTGGCAATCACATGACGCAGACGGTCGAAATCAGCCTCAGAATTCCTTCCCTCCGCGTTCGTCGTGAGGGGAAGGAGGATCCGGAGACCATCGCGAACAGTGAAGTCAGATTCAGCAAGCAGATCGAGCTCGAGGCGATCCCCAAGCCGGGTGATGTTCTGACGATGGTGGTCAGCTCCGGCGTGACCTTCGAATGCGAGGTGGTCAGGAGCGACTGGAGCCAGGACAAGAACATGTTTGTCGTCGCGTGCCGGTTCTCGGGACGCTCGATTTCAGCTGCGGGATACCAGGCCTTGATGGACTCGTCGGACTGGCACGTCAGGCCCCTGTTGTAGGAACCAGCTCGGTCGAGCTGTGCGGCCGGACGGTTGAGGCCGAGGCTCACACGCGAAGCGTGTCGGCGCGCCAGTCCTTCACCATCTTCTTGATGGCGTCCCGTTTCTGGATGTTGTCGCGCAGCATCGCGGCGGCCAGGCCGGGCAGCTCGGCGTCGCTGGCAAACCGCAGGCCGATGAACTGCTCAGGGGTGAAGTCGTTGATACGAGCCTGCAGGTCCTGGGGGAGCAGCTCGCGCATGGCCAGGAAGTTCACGAGGAGAAGCGGCAGCAGCACGTAGTGGTTGATCGGCACGAACTTCTGGTGGTTCTTGTAAGTCTGCGGACTCGCGCTCATCTCTCACCTCGCTCGTGCCCTCGGGATGAGGGCCTGCCGTCTCAACGACGTCGTCGATTCCGCGGGAGCTGTGCCGTGACTGGTATCAATATGATACCCATCTATCATGAGAGGGGGCTGATGGCCAGCGTACTCGTTCGTGGTCTCGACGACGACGTCTTGAAGCAGCTGAAAGCCTCAGCGAAGGCACACGGCCGCTCGCTGCAGGCAGAATCCATGAGGTGCTCCGAAATGCGGGTACCCGACGCCTGGCCGAAACGCGACGCCTCTCGGCTCAGTGGCTGAAGCGCTTGCGCGGTTCGGCCCACTCGGACGGCGCTGCGCTCATTCGCGAGGACCGCGATAGCAGGTGAGCCTCTTCGTCGTCGACGCCAGCGTCGTCGTCAAGTGGTGTGTCCCGGAGGTTCACAGCGACGCGGCGCGACGCCTGCTTGCGAAGCCGCACGAGTATGTCGCCCCGGATCTACTGTTCGCGGAGACGGCCAATACGATCTGGAAGAAGATGAGGCAGAACCCGAGATCTACGGCCTGATGCCGACCCGGCGATCCTTCTCCAGCTCCAGGTAGGAGGCGCACTCGTACTCGAGCAGCTGCGCATTGGGCTCGATCCGGCGGTAGAGCGGAAACCGGATCGTCCAGGGTCGACCGAAGACCGTCGGATCCTCGATGGTCGCCTCGTACATCAGGTGATCGGGTCCGAGGCGGGTCCACCGCTCCACCAGGTGCATGTTCTCGCTGTGATAGTTCCCCGACCGATCCAGCCAGTTGGTGTCGGCGAAGTGGACGACGTCGACCACGAGCGTGTCTCCCTCCCAGCGCGCGCGTGAGTCACCCATGTACCACGAGATGGGACCGGGCGGGTGCCTGCCGGTGAGGTAGATGTACCGCGTGGTGTGCGCGTACTCGTACAGGACGGTGACCTGGCCCGGCGTCTGCACGATCTCGAAGGGAAACGGCATGTAGTGGATGCGCGGCGTTCCCACCCAGAAGCACTTCGATTCCGGGTCGGCCGTCTGACGATTGCGGTAGTTGTCGTTTCGCCTGGGACGCGCGCCCGGCAGGTACGGAATCTCGCCGCCCTCCACGATGCTCAGGCCCGCCGGGATGCCGAGCGTGGCCGGATGATCCTCGATATCCCACACGGCGCTATTGACCGCCTGCCAGATGCCCTGCAGATCGGGGTGCCCGGCCGGTGTGCGCGGCGACTTGTAGGTCGAGGTCGACGGGGCCTGTCCGGACCCGGTCGCCGGCGTCGACGCCAGCATGCCCGCAACGACGGTGATGGCCGACGCCGCGACGGCCCAATGCTTCGTCATCTGGCCCCCCGGCGCGAGGCGGCCTGCTCGTAGGCCTCCTTGCGGATCTGCGCCTCCCGGGACGAGATGCCCGGATACGTCGCGAAGCCGATATCCCGCAGATCGTTCGCGGTGCCCTCGCCTTCGTAGCACGCCTCTTCCCAGAGCTCGGGATTGGTCCGCTGGCTCCGTCTGAACACCGAGGCCATCGTGAACGGGCGCGTGTACACCAGCGGGTCGGTGATCGTGACTTCCCAGAGGAGCGAGTTCTCCTCGAACAGGGTGAAGCGCTCCACCACGACGGCTGCGTCGGTCATGAAACGTCCGCGCTGGTCGAGCCACGCCCGCCCGTTCTGGTTCGTCGTCTCGACCACGAGCGTGTTGCCCTCCCACCGGCCACGCGAATCGCCCTGCCACAACACGACGGCGCGGCCAATATGGGGGCGGCCGTCCAGGATGACGATCCGGGAGGCGTTGGTCTCCTCCGAGAGCATCACAAGCCGGGTCGGCGTCTGGATGAACTGATGGAGCGAGATCATGTAGAGGTGCCGAGGGACCCCCGACTGGAAGCACTGTGCGTTGTGGTCGATGTACTTCTCGAAATTCTCAGCCCGCTGCGCCTCCGCCCACGGATGCATCGGCACCTTGCCGTCGGGAGGGTCCACGACGAAGCTCGGGCCACCGGTGTCGTCGAGCGTGCGCGGGTGCGCTTCGAGGCTTTCATGCGGCACCTGCGTCCCGCCCCAGTACCCGGACAGGTCCGGCGTGCCGTCGGGCGTACGCGACGGAATGAAGCGCGTGATCCGCTCACGCGCGCAGGCCAGCAGCGGCGCCGGGTTGCTGTCAGGACAGACCGACTGCGGAGCGCGCGGAAGGGACGGAATCTCCTCCTGCCCCGAGATGGGCACGGTGCCTGCCGACAGCGCGCCGACAAGAGCGCCCGCTGCGGCAACCGCCAGCGCGAAGCGTGGGTTCTCCATGCGCCCTCCAGGATGTCGGTTTGAACGAACGCATGGCCGCAGCAACAGACATGCCATGGGGGCCGGCCGTCAGTTCAGTCGAATGCGCCGAACGCGCGGCGCGCCGCGGCAATATTTCCCGACGGCTGCGAAGATTCCCCCAGCAGATGCGGCTCTCTGTCGAGTGGAACCTGTGTTATAAGCGCGGCAACTCTCCAGAGGTGACCACATGAGACAGACGCTGCTGGCACTGACCGCGATCGTTCTGGGCGTCCTGCCGGCATCCGGCCAGGGCCGCATGACCCGAACAACCGACGGCCAGCACCCGGCCACTGAATCACACATGGGTGGGCCCTACACGCGGACGGACGGGCGGGTCGCGCGGGGGATGCCTGACGTCGTCGCCGAGGGCGCGAAGGTGGAGTTCGTCGGCGAATTCCCGTCGACCGAGGGTCCGATCGCCGCCCCTGACGGCAGCCTCCTGTTCAACGAGCAGGGCCGGACGATCCGCATCGACAAGGACAACAAGGCGTCGGTCTTCCTCGACATCGGCGGCAGCCTGGCGTTCGACAGCAAGGGGCGCATCATTGCCACGCAGCGGGGCAAAATCATTTCGATCTTCGGGAGCGGCCGCGAGGCGGTGCTTGCCGACGCGTTCAACGGGAAGCTGCTGGACAGGCCGAACGATCTGGTGGTGGACAGGAAGGGGGGCGTCTACTTTACCGATCCGGGTGCGGTGCCGGTCATCGGAGGAAACCACCCGACCTATGTCTACTATCTGAAGCCTGACGGCAACGTGATTCTCCTTGCCGACAACATCGTGCGCGCAAACGGCATTCAGTTGAGCCCCGACGAGAAGACGCTGTACGTGAACGACACCTATGGAGAATATGTCCACGCGTTCGACGTCCTGCCTGACGGCTCGGTACGCAACCAGAGACGATTCGCCAGGCTCGAGGGCATCAGTACTCCGTCGACAGGCCCGTTGGAGTTCGGCGCGTATACAACGAGAGGACTCTCGGTCGACCCGGATACGGGCATCAGAAGCGGCGCCGACGGACTGGCCATCGACAGTGAAGGCCGGCTCTACGTGGCGTCGGACGCCGGCGTGCAGGTCTTCAGCCCGAACGGCGAACGGCTGGGCACGATCAACACGCAGCGGTCGGTGCAGAATCTCGCCTTCGCCGGTCCGGACAAGAAGACGTTGTACGTGCTTGGACGCGGCGGCGTGTACAAGATCGCGATGCTGGCCCAGGGGTATCAGGGCCGGGCCAAATGAGATCGCCGGCCGGCTCATCGAGGTGTGACATGAGGGTGCGTGCAACGTTCCTGCTCCTGGTGTGTGCGATTGTCGTCGACGCGGCGTGCACGCGCGGACCGGCCGAGAACACGGCCCCACCAGCGGCGACCGAAATGCCTGCGCTCGGATCGATCGAGCGCCTCGATCCGCGGCTCGATGACATCCTGGCGCCCGACGCGACGCTCGAGCTCCTCGGGGACCACTTCGGCGTGACCGAAGGGCCGCTCTGGGTACAGGAAGGGGACGCCGGCCACCTCCTCTTCAGCGACATGCCGGCCAATGTCATCTACAAGCGCACCCCCGGCGGCCAGGTGTCGGTCTTCTTCGAGAAGAGCGGATACACGGGCGATGACGTGCTGAACGCCGGCGCCCAATCCACGAGCGGCCGCGTGGCGGTAATTCTGATCGGGTCCAACGGTCTCACGCTCGACCCGCAGGGGCGGCTGGTCATCGCCGCCATGGCCGACCGCGCGATCGCCCGGATCGAGAAAGACGGAACGCGCACCGTCCTTGCCGACCGCTGGGACGGCAAGCGTTTCAACGGGACCAACGATCTCGTGGTGAAGTCGAACGGTGCGGTGTACTTCACCGACTTTCCGGGCGGCATGCGCGGGCGGGAGAAGAGCCCCGCGCGCGAGATGCCGTTCTTCGCCGTCTACCTCGTGAAAGACGGCACGGTCACTCCGTTGGTGAGGGATCCCGAAGGCGGCACGCCGAACGGCATCGCGCTGTCACCCGACGAGAAGATCCTGTACGTCGGGAGCGCCGGCAAGATTCTCCGGTACGACATCCAGCCCGACGACACGGCCGCCAACGGCCGCGTGCTGTTCGAAGGGCGCACCGACGGCATGAAGGTCGATCGGGCCGGCAACCTCTATACGACGCCCGGCGCCGCGGTGGGGATCTTCGCGCCTGACGGCACGGCGCTCGGCGTGATTCACCTGCCCGACCTCCTCGGGGTCTCGGCGACCAACGTGGCGTTCGGCGATCCCGACAGCATGGGCCTCTACATCACCGCCCGGACGCATCTGTTCCGCATCAGGCTCAAGGCGCCCGGGATCCGCCCGGGGCCGATCGGGTGATCTACCCCGGCAAGGCCGAGTAGTCGCGACGCTCGAGCCCTGGAATTGGTGGTGCCCACTGCGTGGGATCAGTGCCAGGCACCGGCCTGCCCCACACCGGGCCGCGGTACTTCGGAAAGAAATGCCGCACGACGAGCCGCTGGACGAGATTCACGGCCGGCAGCAGGCCGTGGAACCCGCCGAACTGCACGAGCATCCGGTCGCGCAGTTCAAGAAAGCCGAGATCCTGCTCGATCACACAGATGGGCTGCGTGTCGCTCATGAATGGCGGCAGCGCGCCTTCAAGCGGAACCGTGCCGTCGCCGGTGCGCCGGCTGGCCGGTGTGTCGCGCGTCAAGTCGTTCACGAACTGCGAGTCGCTGATCTCGAACCGAGGTTTCCCGCGAAGCCGCGTCACGGTCATTTGCACGCGCGTCTTCTGGCCGACGCCGACAACCGCGAGCCAGTCCACCTTTGGTTTGAGCTTTCGAACGCGCTCGCGGTGGGCCCGTGCGCCGGCGATGAGCTCTTCGAGAATCTCCTGCGCACGGGTGCGCCGATCCTTCGGCTTGACCGAATACAGGCGCACGAACTCGGCCAGGCTGGCGAGAATCGACGCCTGCATGTTCTCCGGGTTCAGCAGGTCGACGTCCACGGTGGCTCCGCCACCTGTCGCCTCGACCGCGGCGTTGGCGTACGACGGAAACAGCTGATACACGGCCGGCGTCACGCGGGCGGCTTCGCGCTCGCGCTCATGGGGCGTCGAACCGGTCAGCAGGCTCATGCCCGTGGCGACCTTCACGATGGCTTCAAGCGACCCAAGAAACGGCGTGCCGATTGTCGCGACCTTGCCGACCTTGCCGGCGGCCTTCCCGCCCAACTGCAGCAGGCATTCGGAGATGATCAATCCGCCCATCGAGTGTCCGACGAGATCGACGCGCAGGCCGTCGCCGGCGTCCGCATAGTACCGGAGCAGCGCCGTCCGCTTGAGCACTTCCTCGATGAATGCGACGAGCCGCGCCGCCGTGGCCTGGACGTCGACGCGCCAGTCATACGGGAACGCGAACACTGGCGTCGGTTTGTCGGCCGCCTGCGACAGCTCGTGCCTCAGCATCCTGATCAGATCGTCGTAGATGGAAAACGCCCGGCCGGGAAACACGTGCGCCGGCTCGATCGCTTCGAACGTGAGATCGTCGGGATGAAGTGCCACCCGTTCGTATTCCTTGTTCAGGACCATCGACCACACCGTGTCGCTGGTCATCGGGTAGTCATCGATCAACTCAGTGGCGGTGATGCCCGGAATGACGATGACGGGATTTTGAAAGGGCATGGCTACTCCAGTCCAAGAGCATACGGGCGCCGGGTCCCGTCGCGGGCGACGAAATAGCGGCCCCGCGCGATCGGCTGCAGCGACGCGCGCTGGGAAATGCGCTCGGCGATCGGACTGACCCGGCCGTCCGTGACGAGACCCGAGAAGGGTCTCGGTTTCTCACCCGGAGACAGATCGCGGAGCAACGCGAGCGTCACATAGAGGGCCTTCCGGGCGAGGTCGACATCGACCGGCGCACCCGCCGGTTCGCGTACGACGCGCGCGTGCATCCGGCCGCCGGCGAGGTCGAATCGAACGCGCGACCACGAAATCGTGTCGAACGCAAAGAACACGTGCAGGTCGAACGCCGAGCCGGTCCGGACCAGCCAGGCCGCGCGCGGGAAGTCCGTAACCGACCAGGGCTCCGGTCCCGCCACGTCGATCGGCGCGAATTCGACGTACACGTTCTCCGTCGAACGGTTCGCCAGCGTGGCCGCGATGTGCGACGCCAGTGCGGTCTCGTTCCACATGTGTGCGCCGCCCGTTGACACCGCCGGCGTCGAGGTCAGGAGCACCGACTCCAGGAGAATCGGCAGCGCGTCGGCGAAGAGCACCGTGCGGCCATCGACGGCGGTCGATCCCGGGAAACCATGCGCCGTCTCTGCCTGGATCAGGTCCGCGTGAAGCAGCGGCGGCACGAGGTGCGTGCACGCCTGCAGAAACGGATGCATCTCATCGTCCGAACAGGTGTCATCCGAGACGTACCAATACACATTCAAGGGGTGCTGGAGCCTCGTCGGATCGAAGCACTGCTGGGCAGGCAGTCCCAGCAGTTGTGCGTAGAACGGATCCCGGGCCGGCGTGGGGAAGATGGCGTGCGTCGGACGATCGAGTCCAGGTGCCGTCGAGCGGTCGAATCCGCCGGCGAGCTCGATCGCGATGCTCGCAAACCGGCCGATGTCGCCGTGGTTCGTGAACCGTGGATGGGCATGGATGAGCGCCGCGTGTTGTGCCGCGAGACGGGTAGCCTGCGTTTCAATCCATGAGCGCACCGGCGCCTTCCACGGATCCACGACGCTCACGTCGAGCGGCATGATGTTGCCGTCCCACTCCGGCAGATCGAACACGTACAGAACCGGACGCGGCGCCCCGGCTGCGGCGTCGGAGGATGCGCAGTACCACGCCAGGGGCATGTCGCGGTGGTACATGCCTGTGACATCCGTGCCGATCAGCCCGCGTGTGGTTCGTGTCCGCCACTCGTGGAATGCGAACCACATGGCGGTACGTAGATCGAACGTGACGTCCACGAAGAACGATCCCGGACCGTATTGCTGGATCAATGCCGGCGACCAGACCAGGAACATCTCCGGCGGTACGCCTTCGCCTTGCGTGAGCGCTTCGGCGCCGATCGAACGGGTCATGCGCATCACCCAACTCGGATCGTAGGCGGTCTGGGCTGTGCGTCCGAGTGCGGGCGTAATGGTATGAGTCCCGTCCCCGGTCAGCCAGGCACGCGTCTGCCCGCGAAACACTCGCCGATGTCCCGACGCTGGCGGTCCGGCGGCGTGGAGGATCTCCTCGACGTCCGCAAATGTGGCGGCAGTCGCCGACCGCGGTCCCGTCGCGCTCATTTCTGGAGGCGGGCCCCGAAGGATCGGCGCCGCGCCGCCACGTGAGGATTGCCGTAGTCGTCCGACAAGATCGCGAGACGCTCGGCGATGAACGCCGTCATGTCGGGCTTGTTCGGAAAGGCGTAATCGACCGGGACGAGGCGTTCGATCTCTTTCGCCAGCGAGATCAACAGCGTCTGTGCCGCGCCGGCGTCTCCGCCCCAATTGGCTCGCGAACATGGCCCCACCAGGTTCGGTGGCACGTTCACGTAGAGTGCAAGCCTGGACGGATCGATCGGCACGGCTGCATCGTGTGCGGCTTCATGCAGGTCTTCGAGCGAACGAAGCAACCAGTCCGGTGCCTCGTTGCTGAGGTCCGCGATGCAGTACGCGCAGTCCGCCGCGAGCACGTGCAGCGAAAACGCCAACTCCTTGAGATTCTTGGTCCTGGCACGCGGCGCGATCTTGCGCGCCCCGTTGAACGGATATTCGTAGGCCTTCGCGGTGTCAGCGGCCAGGTAGACGCACTGCAGGTGATCGAACGATGCCTGCAGCGCCTTCTCCTCGAGGCCGAGAGTGAGGTACAGCGCGGATGCAGCGAGCGAGAGGCTCGCCCGTCCGCCGAGATCCCGATTCTCGCGAAGGACGCGGCTGGACTCTTCGTAGACGGCGTCAGCAAGCGCGGTGGTGATGTCGGGCCGGTGCGTCTCAATCCACTCTTGGACGGCGGCCGGACCTTGCGTCGCCGCTGCGACGACGTCGTGAAATGCACTCATCGTGACACCATGGCGATGTGTGCCAGGATGGGCACGGCTGATTAGACTTCGGGGGCTTCGTTGAGGCAAGCCATTCGCGGACGGCAGCGGCAGTCGTAATCGCGCCAACACCGGTCTTCTCGAACCTTCGTGTCGCACCGTGTCCCATCATCGTTACCGTCGACCCCGCGTTCTTCACGCGCATCAATCCCGCCGCCTGGCTGTTCGCGGCGATGTTTCTGGCGCAGGCGCCCCTGGTCTGGTCGCGAGGCGTACGGCAGAAGCGCCTGCAGTTCTCGACCGGTACGTCCCTTCGCCGTCTGCTCGCCGGTGCCCTCGTCGCATACGGGCTCGTCTACCCGGTGATCAACCTCGCGGACGGCCTCGAGTTTCCCAGGATGCCCACATTCGGCGTGCCGTGCCCCACGACGATCTTCACGGCCGGCCTCCTGCTGACCGCACCTGCGGCGCCCTGGACCGTGCTCGCCATTCCGATCCTCTGGTCGGTCGTGGGCGGATCCGCCGCACTCCTGCTCGGCGTTCGCGCCGATCTGATGCCGCCGGTCGCCGGGGCGGTGCTGCTCGTTCGCCTGAAGGCGGACACTACGCCGATACAGCGCGGCCGTTAGCTGGCGTTCGTGGTACGATCGCCCGCAGAGTCAACATGATGCTGCTGGTTCTTGCGGTTCTGGCCGTGCTGTGCCCGTCGGCTGCGCTCGCTCAGAGCGGGGCGCCGCAGGACCAGCCACTCAAACGCGTGCGCGCGATGCGCGTGGCCGATGGCCAGGTGATGGTCGACGGACGCCTCGATGAAGAGGTCTGGGCGCAGGCCGAATCGGCGACCGACTTCCTCCAGCAGCAGCCCAACGAGGGCGAACTGACGACGGAGCGGACCGAGTTCAAGTTCGTCTATGACAGCGAGAACCTGTATATCGGCGGCCTGCTCTACGACCGCGAGCCGGATCGCATCATCATCAACGAGCTGAAGCGTGACTTCGGCGCCGCCACCGAGAACGACCTCGTCGCCGTGGTGCTGGACACGTTCCTGGACAAGCGGACCGGTTATGCGTTCACCACCAACGCCGGCGGCGCCCTCCGCGAGCTCCAGACCTCCGACGACGGCCGGGTGACCAATGTGAACTGGGACACGATCTGGGACGTCCGCGCGGCGGTATCGGCCGACGGGTGGTCGCTGGAGATGGTGATTCCGTTCAAGAGCGTCCGGTTTCCCGAGACGCCCGATCAGACGTGGGGCCTCGTCATCCAGCGCGTGATTCGCCGCAAGAACGAGCGGACGATGTGGACGGCGATGCCACGGCAGTACGGGCCGTTCAAGGTCTCGTACGGCGGCGTGCTCGAAGGCATCTCGGGCGTCTCGCCCGGCCGCAACATCCGCGTGAAGCCCTTTGCCACGGGCAATGTGGCCACCCGCAGCGGCGTGCGGAGCCAGGACGGGGACGGCGGCCTGGACGTGAAGATCGGGCTGGGCAGCAGTCTCGTGCTGGACGGCACCTGGCGCACCGACTTCTCGCAGGTCGAGGCCGACGAGCAGCAGGTCAACCTGACGCGCTTTAATCTGTTCTTCCCGGAGAAGCGCGACTTCTTTCTGGAGAATCAGGACGTCTTCAACATCGGCCCCGCCGCGGGCATCGGCAGCCGCAACGACCTCATCCCGTTCTTCAGCCGCAGTATCGGGTTGAACGCAAACGGCGAGCCGATCCCGATGGTCGGCGGGCTGAGGCTGTCGGGCAAGGTCGGCCGCCACACCCTTGGCGTGCTGCAGACACGCACCGAGCGCGATCCGCAGGCCGCCGGCTCGGCGCCGAGCAACGTCTCCGTGCTGCGCTACGGCCATGACTTCTGGAGCGCCTCGAAGGTCAGCGCGTTCTACATGGGGAAGGAAGAAGGCACGGACTCCAACCGGATGGTCGGGTCCGACGTGCGGCTGATCACGCGTCAGCTGGACATCGACGCGCTTGTCATGCGCAGCACGAAGACGGGCGTCGGGTCCGGCGTCACCTGGCGCAGTGGCATCGTCTACGACACGAATCTCACCCGGTACGCGGCCAGCTACACCTCGCTCAGCGAGCGGTTCCGGAACGATCTCGGGTTCATGCCGAGGCAGGCGGTGGACATTCTCACGGGATCGGTGGCGCGGCGGTTCCGGCCGCGGGCGACCTATCGGGTGATTCGCGAGTATCGGCCGGAGCTGCGGCTGGACCGGTTCACCAAGGACGGCGTCGGCCTCGAGACGCAGACGCTCGGCCCCACGTTCAACCTCGACTTCGCCGACGGCTCGAACTTCACGGTGAGCGCGCGACGCAACGAAGAGGTGCTGATCGCGCCCTTCCGCATCCGTCCCGGGTATTTCATTCCGTCGGGCGAGTACACGTACAACGACGGCGAGCTCGACTATTTCTCCAGCCGGGCGCGGACCGTCTCGGTGAACGGCGGGTACCGATTCGGTGACTTCTGGAACGGGACGCGGCGCGGCTACACCACGGGGGCGAGGCTCCGATTCAACGAGCGTCTCGCCACGACGCTCAACTACAGCCGCGACGTGGTGCGGCTGCCGGGGACGACGTTCACGACGAACCTGGTGACGCTACGGGTCGACAACTCGTTCTCGCCGCGGATGTTTCTCAACGCCTTCATCCAGTACAACAGCGTGACCGGCCAGGTCGTCTCCAACATCCGGTACAACTTCATGCACCACCCGCTGAGCGATCTGTTCGTCGTCTTCAACGAAACGAGATCGACGATCGGCGGCATGCCGGCCTCACGCGCGCTGATCGTCAAGCTGACGCACTCGCTGAACTTCTGATCGCGCGATGTATGATGCGGCTCATACATCCTTCTGGAGGATTCATGATGAACTGTGTCCGGTGTCTCGCTGTCACCACGGCGCTCGTGATGGTCGCGGCCGCCGCACCGCTCGCCCAGCAGGCGCCGCGCGAGCCGGTGCGTTCGATCGCGCGCCTGACGGGCGATCTGTACCGCGTTCAGAACAACGATCACTACACCGTCTTTCTGGTTACCCCTGCCGGCATCATCCTGGCCGACCCGATCAACGTGGAGCTGGCCACGTGGCTCGAGGGCGAGCTGACCAGGCGGTTCCCAAACTCGCCGGTGCGGTACGTGCTGTACAGCCATCATCACCAGGACCACGCGTCGGGCGCGGCGCTCTTCAACGACACCGCCGAGCTCATCGGGCACGAGAACTTCAATGCGGGGCTCGAGGCGTCGCAGGCGCAGGATCCAAAGCGCTACGGCGGGGTCGTGCCGGTCGAGTCGACCTACAGCGGGCGCCGCACGGTCACGCTGGGCGGCAGGACCGTCAATCTGATCCACCCGGGCCGCACCCCCCATGCGTCCGACTTTACCGTGCTGCATTTTCCAGCCGAGCGCGTGGTGGTCGGCGTGGATTTCATGGCGGTGAAGATGGTGCCGGGGACGGTCATGCTGGCCAACGGCGCCTCGATCCAGGAGTACGTCGACGCCGTGCGCGCGGTGGAGGCGCTGGATGTCGATACGGTGTCGCCGGGCCACGGCCCCACCGGGACGAAGGCCGACCTCGTGGCCTTCCGGCAGTACTACGAGCGGCTGCAGGAGCGCGTCCGCGCCGGGATCGCCAAGGGGCAGACGGTCGAGCAGCTCCAGGCGGCGAAGATCGTGGACGAGTTCAAGGACTGGATCGAGTACGACGAGGACAACGACGTCAACATCGCCAACGCGTACAAGACGCTGAGCGCGCAGAAGCGGTAACGTTCACCGACCCTTCCAGCGAGGGGGGCGTTTGGCGAGAAATGCCGACACCCCCTCGCGGAAGTCTTCGCTCCCGTAGCACAGCTCGAGCAGGTCCCGGATGTCGGCGCCCCGGCCGCCGGCCAGACGCGACATCATCATCTTCGTGGCGCGAATCGTGAGCGGCGCGTTCGACGCGATGGCCAGCGCCAGCGCCTGCACCTCGGTCTCGATCCGACCCGCCGGCACAATCCGGGTCAGCAGGCCGGCCGCCTGCGCTTCCTCCGCGCTGAACAGCCGTCCTGTGAACAGCATGTCCTTGACGTGACCGGGGCCGATCAGATCGATGAGGCGGACGAGCGACGCCTCCGAGAGGCAGTTGCCGAGCGTCCGGGCGATCGGCACGCCGAAGGTCGATTCCGGCGTGGCCACCCGCAGGTCGCAGGCGGCCGCCATGACGCATCCCGCGCCCGCGGCGACGCCCGCGATCTGCGCGATCGTCGGCCTGGTCACGGCCGCCAGCCGGTCAACCACCTCGCTGATGCGCCGCTCGTACGCGACGCCGTCCTCGGCGGATTGAAAGCGCTGAAACTGGGAGATGTCGCTGCCGGCGGCAAACGCGCGGCCGCCCGCCCCACGCAGGACGAACACCCGCACGTCGTCATCGCGGTCCACCCGATCGCAGGCATCAGCCAGCGCCTGGTACATCGCCCACGTCATCGCGTTCAGCGCCTCTGGGCGATTGAGCGTCAGCACGGCGAGCGGAGGATCGCGCTGAAAGATGGTGTCGGTGCCGGGCACGGGTAGGTCTTATGATGCCACTAGCCTTGATGTCCCCGATAACTGCACTCGAAGGGGTGCGCGTGCTCGACGTCACGCAGGTGATGGCCGGCCCGTTCTGCACGATGATGCTGGCGGATCTCGGGGCCGACGTCATCAAAGTCGAGCCGCCGGGCGGCGACATGACGCGGCGGATGCCAGGCGCCGTCGGCACCGACACACCCGCCTACAACGCCGTCAACCGGGGCAAGCGAAGCGTGGTGCTTGATCTGAAAGCCCCCGCCGGCCGCGAGGCGATCCTGCGGCTGGCCCGCTCGGCCGATGTGTTCGTCGAGAACAGCCGCCCCGGCGCGATGGCCGCGCTCGGCCTCGACTATCCCTCGCTGGCAGGGATCAATCCAGCTTTGATCTACGCATCGATCTCCGGGTTCGGCCACACCGGGCCGGACCGCGCAAGGGGAGGCCTGGATCTGATTGCGCAAGGGGTCTCCGGCATCATGTCGGTGACCGGCGCGCCCGATGGCCCGCCGATGAAATCGGGGGTGCCGCTGACCGACCTCGCGGCGGCGCTCTTTGCGGTCACCGGCATCCTGGCGGCGCTGATCCATCGGAGCCGGACCGGCGCGGGTCAGCACGTGGACACGTCGCTCGTCGACGCCGGCGTCGCCTTGTCGGTCTGGGAGGCAACGGAATACTTCGCTGGCGCCGGGGTGCCCGAGCCGCTCGGCTCCGCCCACCGGATGGTCGCGCCGTACCAGGCCATCCGCTGCGCCGACGGCTACATCACGATCGGCGCGTCCACCGATCGCACCTTCGAGCGGCTGTGCGACGCGCTCGGGCATCCCGAGTGGGCGCGGATGACGGAATTTGCGGACAACCCCAGCCGCGTGCGCCACCGCGGCGCGCTGGCAGACCGGATCGAGTCGGTCACGCGCCAGCGCCCGCGCCGCGACTGGCTGGAGGCGTTCGAGGCGCAGGGGGTCCCGGCCGGCCCGATCAACCGGTATGACGAGGTGTTCGCGGATCCCCAGGTGCTGGCCCGAGAGATGGTGGTCGGCGTCGAGCACCCGACGCTCGGACGCATCCGCGCGCTCGGATCGCCTGTGAAGCTCAGTCGGACGCCGCCGCAGGTCCGCCGGCGGGCGCCGCTGCTCGGCGAGCACACCGAAGCGGTACTGCGGGAGGCGGGGCTGGATGAGGCCGCGATCGCACGGCTTCAGCGGGGCAGTGCGCCGCGCGATTCGGCCGACTGAACGAGCCGCTCTGCGGTCATCGTGCCGAGCAGGCGCGGCTCGCGGCCGGGCAGGAAAATCGCCATCGCGCCCTCCGGGAGCACGCTCTCCGGAAACTGACGGCTCGTGGCCATCTCGAGCGGGATGCGATGTCCGACGAGCACGCGATTGTGGCCGGGCGGCGGAGGGGTCGTGAGGTGCCTTCGCGTCGCCTGGATCATCGCCTGCAGCCGGTCGCCGGCGTAGTCATCGGCGACGAGGTCGTCGGTCACGCGGACCCGGTCGGCGCCAAACGCCAGTTCTCCCGTGTCCCTCGCGCGGAACACCGGACCAGCCAGAATCTCGTTCAAGGGGACGCGAAGCGCACGGAGCGTCTCCCCGAGCCTCCGCGCCTGACGGACGCCCGCCGGCGACAGATTGCGCTGGCCGGCCCGATCCCCGAGCCTGCCGGTGTCGACGTCCGTACGATTGGTGGCGGCATGCCGAAGGTAGATGACCTTGCCGCCGTCCTGGATGGCCGCGACGAGCACCTCGGCGGATGACTGCGCGACCGCACCGCGGCGCGCCAGCAGCCCCACGACGCATGCCGCCAGAAACTGCCGCCGTCCGGAGAGGTCCACACGAGCCACAGAGACGAAGAGCCACAGAGACTCAAGACAATGATAACTCTATGTCTCTGTGTCTCTGTGACTCTGTGGCTTATCTGTGTGGCTTATCTGTGGGTCAGCCGATCGATCACCGTCGTGACGCCTTCCGTTTCGCGCGCCAGGCGGGCTGCGCGCTCGCGCTGTTCGGGCGAGTCGACGATTCCGCTCAACGTCACGACGCCGCCGGTGGTGTCGACGTCGATGTCTGCCGCTTCGACCAGATCGTCGAGCGCCATCTTCGACTTGATCTTGATCGTCAGGGCCGCATCCGACGCGGCCCGTTGCGCGCGGTCGGCTCCTGCCGCCACGCCATCTCCAATCCGGGCGCCGGTTTCGCGTGCGCGATCGACGTCGATCTGCGCGCCGGTGGTCCCCACCGCGTCAGGATCGTTCGGGGTGCCTCGATCCGCGAAGCGATAGCCGAGGAAGAATGCGGCGATGGCTGCGACGACGATCAACAGCAGGACGACACGCAGCAGAGCTCGAATCATGAGGGGCCTCCATGCGGAGAACTAGCATCGACCGTGCCGTATAATTGACGGTATCGTGACATCTGAGGCGCAGTTCCGCGACGCGCTCGTACGATCGCTCGCCGGCGGACGCTCCGATCCGGAGCCGGCCGGGTTGCGTACAGCCGCGGTTGCGGCGGCGGATGAGGTCGCCGCCGTCGCTGAGGCGTGCCGGACGCTCGGCCGTGCCTCGACGCTCGGCGGAGCGCTGGATGAGCTCCCTCGGGCGGCGGCCCGCCTCGCAGGCCGTGCCGCACTGTTCGTGGTGCGGAACGGCCGGCTGCAGCTGCGGCGGTCGCACGGCTTCGATTCCGCATCCGCCAGTCCCACCGCGTTCGCCCGGGCCTTCCCGCTGATCGTCGGCGGCCGCGTCGTCGCGGTGTTGTATGCCGAATTTGCGGATCAGGGCAGCGAGAGCGTTGCGGCTGGGCGCTGGCGTGATCTGCTCGACGTGCTGACATCCCATGCCGGACGCGTCCTGGAGTCGATGACCCTGCATCGGGCGCTCGGGCTCACGGCTCCTCGCCTCGAGAATGGGCCCGCGTCGGCTCGACCGCACGCTGCGGCCGGGGGCGGCCGGTGAGGCAGCCGGCTCTGGCTGCTGTTGCGGCGGTCTCCACCGCGCTTGCGCCGGCGCTGGCCGCGCGCGCCCAGGATCGGTTCGCCGACAGCGGAACCGCTTCGAGCGGCATCACGACGACCAGCCACGCGCCTCTCCCGGGCCATCCCTCTCTGTACTGGTTCGTGCCGGACGTGTCGGTGTCGCGCCCCGGCCGCGCCGGGGCGGTGGAGCCGGCCATGGTCCGGTTCGCCAGGGGCGTGGAGCTCATCGACAAGGATGAGTGGGCCGCGGGTCTCCCCCTGGTCACTGGACCGGGGATCGGCGAGAGTCCGCTGGCCGATTACGGGCGCTTCTACGCGGGCATTGCGCTGACCGGGCTCAGGCGATTCGAGGAAGCCGAGGCGGCCTTCAAGGCGATCGGCGGCGGTGTGACGGGCTATCTCGCGGCGGCAGTGCCGCTGCGCCGGGCAGAGGTGGCCATCGCCGCAGGCGACCCGGACCGAGCGGCGGACATCCTTGAAGACCTCAGCGACGAGACGCTGAGGTCTCCCGAGGAGGTATGGCTGCGCCTCGGCGCCGCCCGCGAAGCAGCGGACGATCCGGCCCGTGCCCTGGCCGCGTACCGGCGCGTCTATTACGGCTTCCCATTGAGCGCTCAGGCGGCCGACGCGCAGACCGCGATCGAGCGGCTCGAGACGCCGGCGCTGCAGGCGGGTGACCGGTTCAAGCAGGAACTTGACCGTGCCAAGGCGCTGTTCGCGGCGGGACGGTGGGCGCAGGCGCGCCCGGCGTTTTCGGCGCTGGGCAGAGCCGCCGCGGGAGAGGACGGGCGGCTGATCGCGCTGCGGCTTGCCGAGATCGAGTACTCCCTCGGCCGGCACCGGGCGGCGCGTGAGGCGCTGCGGCCGTTTGTGCGCGGCGGCGAGCGCGAGGCGGAGGCGCGGTTTTTCCATCTGAGCGCGACACGCGGCCTCGGCGAGCGCGAGAGCTACGTCGAGCTGGTCCGCGGCCTCGTCGCCGACCATCCCTCCAGCAGCTGGTCGGAGGAGGCCCTCAACAATCTGGCCTCCTACTACGTCACCGAAGAGGATGACGTCGAGGCGGACCGCGCGTTCCGCGAGCTCGCTCAACGGTTTCCGCGCGGCCGCTACGCGGAGCGTGCCGCCTGGAAGATCGGCTGGTGGGCGTACCAGCAGAGGCGGTTCGCCGATGCCGCCGAGACCTTCGAGACGGCGGCGGCTGCGTTCCCGCGCGCCGACTACCGGCCATCATGGCTGTACTGGTCGGGCCGGTCGCGGGACCAGCTCAGTCAGCGCGCCGCGGCCCACGCGCTGTATCGGGTGGTCGGCAGCGACTACCTCAACTCCTATTACGGCCGCCTGGCCACGGCACTGCTGGCCGAGCGCCGCGAGGCCGCGCCCCGGCCGATTGTCGTCAGCGAGCCGGCGCCGGGCGCCGCGCCGCGCGTGCCCAACGAGGCGGCGGTGCGGGCGCTGGCGGCCGTCGAGCTCTACGATGCGGCGCTCGATGAGGTCGAGTACGCGCGCCGCGCCTGGGGCGATTCGGCGGCGCTGCAGGCTACGGTCGCCTGGATCCGCCATCGCCGCGGGCTGCGCCCGGGGGCCCCGGACCGCTTTGCGGACGTGCGCGGCGCCATCACGATCATGCGGCGTGCCTATCCTCAGTTCATGGCGGCCGGAGGAGAGCAGCTGCCGCCGGACGTGCTGCGGGTCATCTTCCCGCTGGACTACTGGCCGCTCATCAGGAAGTACTCCGAGGCGCACGGCCTCGATCCGTATCTGATGACCGCGCTCATCGCCCAGGAATCGACGTTCACGCCCGACGTCCGGTCTGCGGCCAACGCCGTCGGCCTGATGCAGCTGATCCCCGCCACGGGCCGCCGCTATGCGTCGAAGCTGGGCCTTCGGTACTCGGCGCGGCTGCTCACGCAGCCCGAGACGAACATCCGTCTTGGCATGCGGTATTTCAAGGATCTGATGAGGCGTTTCGGCGGCGCGCACTACGCGCTGGCCAGCTACAACGCCGGGGAGAGCCGGATCGCGCGCTGGATCGCGGAGCGGCCCGGCTTCAGCCAGGATGAGTTCATCGACGACATCCCGTTCCCCGAGACACAGAACTACGTCAAGCGCATCCTGGGCACGGCAGACGACTACCGGCGCCTGTACGGTGGCGGGATCCTCAGCACGACCAGCCTCGCCGCCCGCTGACGCATGCACGATCCGCTCGGGCCGACCGCGCTCGCCGAGGCGACGCACTTCTGGTTCCGGGGGTTCCGTTCGTATGTCGCGCCGGTCCTCCGCGAGATCGCGGGCAGCCGGCGCGATCTGCGCATCATCGACTGCGGCTGCGGTACCGGCTACAACCTGACGCACCTGCTCCAGCCGTACGGCCGGCCGTTCGGGTTCGACCTGGCCCCGTCGGCCCTGAGCCGTGCGCGCGGGACCGGGCGTCCGGTCGTTCGCGCCAGCATCGGGCGGATTCCGTTCGCCTCCAACACCTTCGATCTGGCCACGTCATTCGATGTGCTGCAGAGCGTCCCGGACGATCGGGCGGCGCTCCGCGAGATCGCACGCGTGGTGAAGCCCGGCGGGCACGTGCTGCTGAACACCGCGGCGTTCGAATGGCTGCGCGGCGACCACTCCGACGTCTGGGTTGAAGTGCACCGCTACACGCCGGCGCAGGCGGCGGCCGTGGTGAGCGCCGCCGGACTGCAGGTGGTTCGCACGCGCTTGCTCTTCGCGTCGCTGGTGCCGATGATTCTGGCGGTACGGTCCGCGCAGCGGCTGCTGCGTACCGGTCGCGATCCGCAGGGCGACGCCGACATGGCCGTCCCGGCCAGGCCGATCAACGCCGCGCTCAGCTGGATGGTGCGGGGGGAGGCGGCGCTGGCGCGCCACGTCCCCCTGCCGATTGGAAGCTCGCTGCTGATTGTTGCGAGGAAGGCGTCGTGAACGGGACGCCGTTCAGAACCGCAGCATCGCCGCAATATACGGGCCCCGCATCTTGAGGTCGCCGCTGTCCTCCTCCACGACGTAATCGGCCACCACGGACCGGTAGCCCACCTGGGCGCCGACGTTGCGTCTGAAGTTGAGCATCCCGTAGATATCAAAGTCGGTGAACTTCACGTTGAAATCGTCGCGGTCGAGCTTGAACCCGGCGAACTCGCCGCCGATCGAGAACGCCGGCGAGGGGTTGGCGCGCCAGGCGAGGCCGATGGCCGGGATCGGCGCCTTGGTGTCGGTCGCGGCCGGCGACGACAGAAGCGGGCTCTCGACCGACGCCTTGACCCTGTTGTATTTCAGGTCCGCGATCACGCCGACGAAGCCGGCGTCGCGCGATACGAAGTCCCATTCGTACCCGACCGTCCAGAGATCCCATTCGATGTCGGTCGAGGCGGGGGCGCCGACCGTGAAGGTGCGGCCCTGGAAGGTGAAGGTGCGCTGGATCGTGGCATCCGCCTCGTAGCGGAACTTGACATAGCTCAGACGGAACTTGTGGCTCCGCCCGAGCGAGGCGCGAAACGCCGGGAACCACTTGTCCTCAATCCCGAATTCCTGGACGAAGTCGACCTCGCTGATGCTCGACCCGGCCAGCGCGTCGGTCGAGAGCACCAGATCGGGCGACGGCTTCGAGAGCACGAACGAGATTTCTCCAACGTGATCCTGCGCCTCGGCTGCGGAGGCACAGAGGGTCAACGCGCAGAGCGTAGTAGTGATGAGTGTGAACCGGTTTCGCATCATTCGATTATGCGCTAAATGGGGTCGGAGCTCATTTCGTGTCCTCTGACAATGACCTCCGACCCCATTTAGACTGGGGGAGATGTCGCCGGGCCGTCGTCTCTTCGCGTACATGCTGCGGTACCGCCGCACGTTTGCCGCCGGGCTGGCGTGTGTCATCGGCACGGCCGCAGTCGGGCTGGCCGCCCCGTGGGTGCTGAAGCTCGCGATTGACGACCTCACGCGCGGTGTGGATGCCGCCAAGGTCCGCCTCTATGCGGGCGCCGTGTTCGGGCTGGCCGCGATCGGCGGCCTCTTCCGGTTCTCGATGCGGCGGATCATCATCGGCGCGTCGCGCGAGATCGAGTACGACCTCCGGAACGATTTCTTCGCGCACCTGCAGCGCCTCGACCTCGCGTACTTCCAGCATCACCGCACGGGCGATCTGATGTCGCGGGCGACCAACGATCTCAGCGCGGTGCGGATGATGATCGGGCCCGCCGTGATGTACTCGGCCACCACCGGGCTGACCTTCGTCGTCGCGATCGGGCTGATGCTCTCGATCGACGCGCGTCTCACGCTCATTTCGCTGGCGCCCCTTCCGCTCGTCTCGGTGTCGGTGGGTTACTTCGGCGCCGTCATCCACCGCCGCTTTGAACGGATCCAGGAGCAGTTGTCCGAGATCAGCGCGATGGCCCAGGAGACGCTGTCGGGGGTGCGCGTCGTGCGCGCGTACGGGCAGGAATCCTCCGAGACCGGACGGTTCCGGGACGCCAACGAGCTGTACATGCGCCGGAACCGCGGGCTCATCCGGGTACAGGCGATGTACTACCCGATCATGGGCTTCCTGATGGGTCTGGGCGCGCTGCTGGTCCTCTGGCTGGGAAGCCGGGAGGTCGTGACCGGCCGGATGACCGTCGGGGAGCTCGTCGCCTTCAACTCGTACCTGCTCATGCTCTCGTGGCCGATGATTGCTTTCGGGTGGGTGACGAACCTGCTGCAGCGCGGCATGGCATCGTGGAAGCGCCTGCTCGAGGTCCTCGACACCAGGCCGCGCATCACCGATGACGCGGCGACCGCCGACATCGTCCGCATCGACCAGATCGCAGGCGCCATCGAGTTCCGCCACCTGACGTGTGCGTATGGCGACCGCGTGGTGCTGCACGACCTCTCGGCGGTGCTGCCCGCGGGCACGACCACCGCCATTGTGGGCGCCACGGGATCGGGCAAGTCGACGCTTCTCAATCTGCTGGCGCGGATGCACGATCCGCCGCCGGGCACGGTCTTCCTCGACGGAGTGGACGTGCGCCGGATCCCGCTCGCGGTGCTCAGGGGCGCGATCGGCTTCGTGCCCCAGGAGCCGTTTCTCTTCGGCGCCACGCTGGCCGAGAACATCGCGCTCGGCGGGCGGGCCGACGAGGACGAGCGGCCTCGCGTCGAGCGGGCCGCCGCCATCGCGCGGCTCGACAAGGACGTGGAAGGATTCCCGAACGGGTACGAGACGACGATCGGGGAGCGCGGCATCACGCTCTCGGGCGGTCAGAAGCAGCGCACGGCGCTCGCCCGCGCGCTGCTCGTGGAGCCGAAGGTCCTGGTCCTCGACGACGCCCTGGCAGCCGTCGACACCTACACGGAGGAGGAGATCCTCAGCCGGCTGCGCGGGGTGATGCGGGAACGGACCTCGATCATCGTCTCGCATCGGGTGTCGACCGTCCGTCATGCCGACCAGATCCTCGTGCTTGCCGAAGGACGGCTGGTCGAGCGGGGGACGCATCGCGAGTTGATTGCCCGCGACGGCGTCTACGCCGAGCTGTACCGGAAGCAGCTCCTCGAAGAGGAGCTTGCCGCCTCGTGATCCACGAAGAGGACGTGCTCGGCAAGGCGTACGACGCCCGGCTCATGCGCCGCCTGCTGCGATATCTGCGCCCGTATCGGCTGCAGGTGGCGGGTGCGAGTGCGGCCATCATCGCCCATTCGGGGCTCGAGCTGGTGCCGCCGCTGCTCACGAAGACCGTCATCGACCGCTACATTCCCGCGGGCGATCTGTCGGGCCTGGGCGGTGTCGCCGTCCTGTACCTGCTGACCCTGTGCGGATCGTTTGCGCTCGAGTACGTGCAGACGACGACCATGCAGATGATCGGGCAGCGGATCATGCTGGATCTGCGGATGCAGATCTACGGACGCCTGCAGAGGCTCGACCTGCGGTTCTACGATCGCAATCCGGTGGGACGCCTGATGACCCGGCTGACCACGGATGTCGACGCGTTGAACGAGCTGTTCACGTCGGGCGTGGTGGCGGTGTTCGGCGACCTCTTCACGCTCATCGGCATCATGGCGGTCCTGATCTGGATGGACTGGCGGCTCGCGGCCATCGCCTTCTCCGTGCTCCCGCTGATCGCGCTTCTCACGCAGTGGTTCCGGGTGAACGTTCGCGAGTCGTACCGCACGGTCCGCGTCTGGATCGCGCGGATCAACGCGTTTCTGCAGGAGCGGATCACCGGGATGGCGACGGTCCACCTGTTCCGGCGCGAGGCCCGCGATTTCGCCGCGTTCGAGGCCATCAACGGCCGTCACCGCGACGCCAACGTCCGGTCCATTTTCTTCTACGCGATCTTCTATCCCGCCATCGAGCTCGTCAGCGCGCTCGCGTCGGCCCTGATCCTCTGGTTCGGCGGCCTGTGGGTGATGCAGGAGTCGCTCTCGCTCGGGTCGCTCGTGGCGTTCCTGTTGTACGCGCAGCGCTTCTTCCGGCCGATCAGCGACATGTCCGAGAAGTTCAACGTGCTGCAGGGCGCGATGGCGTCGTCGGAGCGAATCTTTGTCCTGCTCGACACGCATGTGGCGATCGAATCGCCCCCGCAGTTCCGCGCCCCGGAGCGTCCCGGCCCGATCGCCTTCGAGCACGTCACCTTTGCGTACATCGACGGAGAGCCGGTGCTCCGCGACGTGTCGTTCCGGATCGAACCGGGCGAGCGCGTCGGCATCGTCGGCGCGACCGGCGCCGGCAAGACGACGCTCGTGAACCTGCTGCTGCGCTATTACGACGTGCAGCAGGGGCGCATCACGGTTGACGGCATCGATATCCGCGAGATGGATCCGGGTCGGCTCCGAGGCCTGTTCGGGCTCGTGCTGCAGGACGTCCACCTCTTTTCGGGGACGGTGGCCAGCAACGTCCGTCTCGGCAACGACGCCATCGACGACGCGGCGGTGCGGGCGGCCATCGAGGCCGTTCATGCGGACGGGTTCGTCAACGCTCTTCCTCGCGGCATCGAAACGCCGGTCGTCGAACGTGGCGCCACGCTCTCGGTGGGGCAGAAGCAGATGCTGTCGTTCGCCAGGGCGCTTGCCTTCGACCGCCCCGTGCTCATCCTGGACGAGGCGACATCGAGCGTCGACACCGAAACCGAGCTGCTGCTGCGCGATGCCGTCAGGGTCATCATGCAGGGCCGGACGACGATTGCCATCGCGCACCGGCTGTCGACGCTTCAGGGCCTGGACCGCATCCTCGTGTTCCACAAGGGGCAGCTGCGCGAGGCCGGCACGCACCAGGCGCTGCTGGCCGCCCGCGGCATCTACCACCGCCTGTATCAGCTTCAATTCCAGCGGGATGCGCCCGTGGGGGTTCCGTCAAAGCCGGCGACCTCGACCGCGTAGCCGGGTAGCCTTCTTGCAGCAGCGAGTACGATCAGGGGAGAGGACGGTCTGAGGACGAATGCACATGGACGAGCAGCGCGCCTTTGAGGATCGCCGGGCGGCGGGATGCGAGCGGGCGAGCCGGCTGCACGCCTATGCCGGCCGCAGCGATGTCGTCGTCCTTGCCCTGCCGCGGGGCGGCGTGCCGGTCGCCTTCGAGGTGGCGGAGGCGCTCGGGGCGCCGCTCGACGTCTTTCTCGTCCGCAAGCTCGGGACGCCGGGCCACCGGGAGCTGGCGATGGGCGCGATTGCGTCGGGCGGCGTCCGCGTGCTCAATGACGACGTCGTGCGGTGGTACGGCATCACGCCCGGCCAGATCGATGAGATCGCGCGCGCCGAGCAGGCGGAGCTGGCGCGCCGCGAGGCGGCATACCGCGAGGGCCGGCAGCCTGTTCCGGTTGACGGGCGAACCGTCATCCTGATCGATGACGGCCTGGCGACCGGGTCGACCATGCGCGCGGCGGTGAACGCGATTCGGCAGCGCCATCCGGCACGAATCGTCGTAGCCGTGCCGGTCGGCGCCCGCGACTCCTGCGATGAGCTGTCGGCAATTGCCGACGAGATGGTCTGCGTGCGGACGCCGGAACCGTTTTCGGCAGTGGGGGAGTGGTACCTCAACTTCGAGCAGACCTCCGACGAAGAAGTGCGGCGCCTGCTCGAGGCGCACGGACAGCCGGCGACACCACATCCATAAATCCGGGCATCGCTGTTGCTTGGACAGCAGCGGAGGGATCCGTCATGAACAGTCTTCGACTACCCGTAGTCGCACTCGCCGTCGCGAGCGCGATCGCGTGCGGCGCGACGGCACAGCCGGCGCCGACCACCGTGCCGCAGCCGCCAGCGCCGTCAACCTCGAGCGTACCAATCGGCCCGACCGAAGTGGCCGACAGCCAGCCCGGCGTGATTCCTGTTGGACAGGAGCTCGACGTTCGCCTGCAGTCGGGCCTGAGCTCGGAAACGTCTACAGTCGAGCAGCGGTTCGAAGCAACCACTGTCGTGGATCTAATGCAGAACCGGCGAGAGCTGGTCCCGGCAGGCTCGGTCGTGCGCGGCGTCGTGTCGAACGTGAAGCGGCCGGGCCGCCTCGATCGTGAAGGGAGCCTCACGCTGTCGTTCGACCAGCTCGTCATCAACGGCCGCGAATACGCGATTCGCGGGATGGCCGCCCAGGTCTTCGAGAGCGGCGGCATCCGCGAGGAGGTTGGCACGGTCGGGGCCGGCGCCGGCGTCGGCGGCGTCATCGGCGGCATCATCGGCGGCATCAAGGGCGCGATTCTCGGCGCGGTGATCGGCGCGGGCGGCGTGATTGCAGCCACCGAGGGCAAGGACGTGCATCTGCCGGCCGGCGCGGTCATCCGCATCCGGCTCGATTCACCCGTCAACGTGGGCTGAAAGGAGCAGGACTACGGCGTGATGGAGGCCGGCGCGACGGGAGGCGATCCGGCAGAAGCCGGGGGAACCGCCTCGGGGACCTGCGGCGCCTCCGCCGGGGATGGCTCCGCAGGCGCCGTGGCGGCATCGCCAGGCGGCCCCGGGCCGCTCTCGGTGGGGGCGGCGCCCGGTTGCGGCGGGGTGGCCGGCTGAGTCGTCCGCCGTGCGGTTTCCCTCCGTCTGAACAGCCGTTCCACGAGGCTGGGGGTGCTTGCGCTCGGGTTCCACCCGAGCCGCAGCACCGTCACCTCCACCGGCCGCCGGCCGAACGCCAGCGCCTCGCGGCAGCTCCACATGTAAATGTCGAGGACGCGGCCCTGCACCTTCGGGCCCGTGTCCATGATCGTGTACACGCCGTTGTACTGCATGGTGTCGGTCGACACGTTGACGACGCTGCCGACCGGCAGGATGCCGGGATCCGACGCGGCGATTCCCGTGCGGACTCCCACGCCGGACGCGGTCGTGGTGCCCTTGCAGTAGGCGGTCGCCGTGAACAGCAGGCGCGCGCCGGCCGCAGGCAGCGTCGGATCGACGAGGCGCGTCGGAGCGATGTCGCGCGAGTCGAACGTCGTGGCCTCGTACAGCAGGACGAACCCGATCACGGCCATGCAGGTGACCATCAGCTTGCGCCCGAGCGACCGAGAGAGCACCCGTCCCATCTATTCGAAGTGGCTGAACCCGTCCGGCACCGGCCGCTCGTCGTGGGCAGTGCGGACCACTACGCGGCGATCCCGCGTGACAACACCGATTCGCGTCAGTGGGAGATCTCCGAGGTGCTGCACCACATGTCGCAGGCGCCCCCGATGCGCCCGACGCACTGTGAACATCAGCTCGTAGTCGTCGCCCCCGGCCAGCACCGCCTGGATCGCATCGTGGCCATTCTGCTCGTGCCACCGCCTGACGTCCGGCGCCACCGGAAGCGCATCGGCGTCGAGCGTGATTCCCGCCTGCGATGCGGCAGCGACCTGCCGCACGGCGTCGGCCAGGCCGTCGCTGAGGTCCATGCAGGCAGAGGCGGCGCGGCTGGCGCCGAGGAGCAGTCCGGCCCGGACGCGTGGCTCGGGGCGCAGGTAGCGCTCCTGCTGCGCGGCGAGCGAGGCGGTACCGCCCTGCCGGAGCGACGCGAGTCCGACGGCGGCGTCTCCAATGCTGCCTGTCACGTAGACCTCGTCTCCCGGACGCGCACTGGCCCGTGTCAGGGCGCGGCGCGGCCGCACGCTGCCCACCGCCGTGACGTCGATCATCAAGGGGCCGGGTGACCGCGAGATATTGCCGCCCACGATCGTGACACGATGCCGGTCGGCCAGGGCCAGAAATCCGTCGAGCAGCCCGTCGACGACCCGGACCTCCAGCGCCGGCGGCAGCACGAGCGACAGCAGCGCCGCGCGCGGGCGCGCGCCCATGGCCGCAAGGTCGCTGAGATTGACGGCGAGCGCCCGATGCCCGATGGCGTCGGGCGGCGAGAATCGCCGATCGAAGTGGACGTCCTCGACCTGGACATCGGTGGTCCAGACCTCCAGCGCGCCTCGTTCGGGCGCGATGACGGCGGCGTCATCCCCGGGGCCAACCACCACCCAGCTCGCGGTGCCGAGCCGCGCGGTGATGCGTGCGATGAGCGCCCGCTCGCCGAGATCTCTGATGGTGTGAGTGGACACGTGCAGGAAGGCAGCCCCGCTTTGCCGTGTGGGGAGTTCGAATGAACCTGCGAAAGCAGGTGGAACCGCTGTTATAGGCCGCGCTTCAGGCTTCCTCGTCACAGAGGCATGCACAACACGCGGCCTCGCGGCTCGCTTGGTTGTTGCGTTGGCTCAGACGAGCCTCCGAAACCATCACGAGCAAAGCAGGAGCTGAAGGAATCTTAGCCCGCGGTGGGAGGCGGGTCAAGACGTCTAACTCGTTGACCGCAGAATGGTTACTGTGCGGCCGTCGCGGCCAGCGCCTGGTCGACGAGCTGCTCGAGCTCGAGAGCCCGCGCGCTGAGCTCGCCGTGCGAGCTGGAGTGCTGCTGGCGCGCGCGGAAGCACTCATCGGCAAGGTTCAGGGCGACCAGAATGGCGAGCGCCAGCATGTCGGTCGTCGGTGCGGCCTCCGACGTCGCGCGCATCTTCTCGTCGACGTGCGCGGCCAGCTCCGCGACGTACCCCGGATCCAGGCCGCTGCGGATCGGATACCGCTGCCCGCCGATCTCGACGGTGACGACGCCCCCGCTCAGATCGCCTCCAGGTGCGAGAGCATGTCGGCCACGCGGTGGCGGATGGCCTCGCGCTCCTGCCGCAGCGCATCGATCTCGGCGGTGGCGCCCTGCACGTCGGCCAGCCGCCCGCGCATCGCCTCGATCTCCTGCAACAGCCGCGCGTTCTCGTCCGCGGATTTCTCCTGCTCGGCGCGGAGCCGCGTGACGACGTTCACCAGAAGCTTGATCTTCTCCTCGAGCCGATCGATGGGATCGAGATCAACTGTACGCGCCCCCGCCTGCTTTGCCATCCGTCGCCTCGCTGTGGTGAAGAGTGCTGCCGGATGGTAACACGGAGTCGGCCCCAATGGACTCGGCGGGTCCGCCGCTCGATGCGATCGGATCTCCGGCGGAACCGCCCTACGAACTAGCGTTGTATTGCGCCGTGCCGATCTCTCAGCGCGGCCATGACGGCGTCCATCGCCGTTTGAACTTCGGCATCCGTAAGGGTTCTGTCAGATGACCGGAACGTCAGACGCAGGGAAAGGCTCACGCTGTCGGCCGGAATGCCCTTTCCCTGATAGCGATCGAACTCGGCCACGCGTACCAGCGTGGGCGGCGCCGCCTCTCTGATGGTGCGGCGCACCTCTTTCGCGGGCAGCGTATCGGCAATCAGGATCGAGATGTCGCGTGCGACCGACGGGTACCGCGGCAGCGGCTCGACGCGGAAGGCTCGGCCGGCCGACAGCCGCTCGAGCTCGTCGAGGTCGAGTTCGGCCACGTACACCGGCTCGCCGCGAGCCAGTCCGTGCGCGTCGGCGACGCTGCCGGCCAGCTCGCCAAACACGCCGACAGGCGCTCCGTCTGCGGTCGCGGCCGCCCGCCGGCCGTCGGCAAGCCACGCGTGATCGCACGGCGCGGTATGGATGTCCAGGCCGAACGCTTCGCCCACCCGTTCGACCACGCCCTTCAAGTCGAAGAAATCCATCGGCCGCGACGCACCGCTCCAGTGTTCGGGCGCGGCGGCGCCGGTGCACGCGCAGGCCACGGCGCGGCGTTCGCCTGCCGACACCGTAAACCTGGCCCCGATCTCGAACAGCCGGACGTCGGCGCGCTGGCGCCGGCGGTTGTGCGCCACCGCGTCGACGAGACCGGGCAGCAGCGACGGCCGCAGCACGGCAAAGCTCTCGGACAGCGGGTTGGCGATCGGGACCGTCTGTCCGGCTGCGGCAAACGGGGCGGCCGCCGCCTCGGCGACGAATCCGAACGTGACCGCTTCGAAGAACCCGGCGGCGGTGAGCGCCTGGCGGAGCTGCCGCGCCCGCGTGATCCGCGGGTCAGGAGGCGCCGGCGCCGCCGTGAGCGCCGGGAAGGTGACCGGCAGCCGGTCGAAGCCGTAGTGGCGGGCGACCTCTTCGATCAGATCGACTTCGCGGGTGACGTCCACGCGCCGTGTCGGGACGGCGACGCGCCAGCCGCCGGCTGCCGGCTGGGGCGTGAAGCCGAGCCGCTCGAGAATCCGCCGGACGTCCTTGTCGGGCACCGCCGCGCCCAGCAGGCCGGCAATCCGCTCGCGGCGCAGCCGCAGCGTGCCCGGCTTGTGACGCTTCGGATATCGATCGATGGCCGCGCCGCGCGTGCGGCCGGCGCCGATCTGCTCGAGGAGGGCCGCCGCCCGCGCCATCGCCAGCGCCGCCATCGACGGATCGGCGCCGCGCTCGAAGCGCATGCTGGCCTCGGTCTTCAACCCGAGCTTCCTGCTGGTCCGGCGGACCGACAGGGGGTCGAAGTACGCGCTTTCGAGCACGATCGTCGGCGTGGTCTCCGACACCTCGGAGTCGGCGCCGCCCATGACGCCGGCCACGGCGACCGGCCGCTCTCCGTCGGCAATGACGAGCATGTCGGACGAGAGCGTGCGCGTCTGGCCGTCGAGCGTCCGGATGGCTTCGCCCGCGCGGGCGGGGCGCACGCGAATCTGCGCGCCGGCCAGCCTGGCGAAGTCGAAGGCATGCATCGGCTGGCCGAGCTCCAGGAGCACGTAGTTGGTCACATCGACGATGTTGCTGATCGGGCGGATGCCGGCGGCCTGCAGGCGCGCCTGCATCCAGGAGGGCGAGGGGCCGACGGTGACGTCGGCCATCAACCCGACGTAGCGGGAGCAGAGGCCGGGGTCGTCAATGGCGATCGTGATGGTCGGCGGGTCCACGGCTCGATGATCGCGGCTCGCCGTGGAACCCGCCCCACGTACACCTCTTCGTACGTGGGCCGGGTCCTGCCGCGAGGCACGCGAAGTCTCAAGCGGCAGACCCGGCGGCACGCGCATCTTCAGCCCGTAGGCGGTGGCAATCTCGCGCGCCATCCCGACGACCGACATGCAGTCGGGGCGGTTCGCGGTCACCTCGAAATCGAGCACCGCATCCGCCGTGCCGAGCGGCTCCACGCCTTCGACCGCGAAGCCGCGCAGCGACATCGTCCGCGCGATCTTCTCGGCCGGGTCCCCGACGTCGACGAACTCGCGAAGCCAGGAGAGCTGGATCTTCACAGCGGGAACTGCTCCAGGAACCGCAGATCGTTCTCGTAGAACAGGCGGATGTCGTCGACGCCGTACTTGAGCATCGCGACCCGCTCGATGCCGAGGCCGAACGCAAAGCCGGTCACCTGCTCGGGGTCGTAGCCGACCGCCTCGAAGACGGCGGGATGCACCATGCCGCTGCCGAGGATCTCGAGCCAGCCCGAGTGCTTGCAGGTGCCGCATCCGGCGCCGGCGCACGCCTGGCAGGTGATGTCGACCTCGGCGCTCGGCTCCGTGTACGGAAAGAAGCTGGGGCGCAGGCGGACTTTCACGTCGCCGAACAGCTCGCGCAGCATCGCCTCGAACGTCCCCTTGAGATCGGCGAGCGTCACGTGCGGCCCCACGACGAGGCCTTCGAACTGCTGGAACATCGGTGTGTGGCTCAGGTCCAGGTTGTCGCGGCGGTAGACCCGGCCCGGCACGATGATCCGGATCGGCGGCGGGAAGGTCTTCATGTAGCGGATCTGCATCGCCGACGTGTGCGTGCGGAGCAGCGTCGCCGCGCGGACCTGCGCCTTCGGCAGGCGGCCTCTATGTGCGCCCCACGTGCCGCCGACAATCGGCGCCGCCAGATACAGGGTGTCCTGCATGTCGCGCGCGGGATGATCGGGCGGCATGTTGAGCGCCTCGAAGTTGTGGAAGTCGTCCTCGACTTCCGGCCCTTCGAGGATCTCGTAGCCCATGCGCGCGAAGATGTCCTCGACCTGCTGCCGCACGCGCATCAGCGGATGGATGCGCCCGATCGGGATCTCGCGGCTGGCGAGCGTCACGTCGACCGCGCCGGCGGGTTTCTGCCCGGCCTGCAGTGTGTCGTGCAGTCCGTCAAGGGCAGCCTCGATCTGTGCTTTGAGCGCATTGACCTGCGCTCCGAAGTCTCGACGCTCCTCTGGCGGAAAGGTGGCGATCCGCTTCAGCTGTTCGGTGATGTGACCCGACTTGCGACCGAGGAACGCATCTCGGAGGCCCTTGAGCGCCTGCTCCGTCGTCGCCGACGGCCGCTGCTGCTCGAAGAGGTCCCGCAGCGCCTTAATGGCTGGATGGTCCGTGTGGGCAGGCATGGCGTATCAATGCCGAATGCACAATGCCCGATGCTCAATGCCTAAGACGTCTTCATCGTTAGGCATTGGGCATTGTGCCTTGAGCATTGTGCATTGATTACGCGGACGGCCGGGTCGGCAGCGCGGCCTTCGCCTGCGCGGCCACCTTGGCGAACGCGGCGGACTGCGTGACGGCCAGGTCCGCGAGCATCTTGCGGTCGATCGTCACGCCGGCGGCCTTGAGGCCGCGCATCAGCTGCGAATAGGTGAGCCCGTGTTCGCGCGCCGCCGCGTTGATCCGCACCACCCAGAGGCGGCGGAAGTCGCGCTTCTTGTTCTTGCGGCCGACGAACGCGTACTTGCCGGCCGTATCGACTGCTTCCTTGGCGGCACGATAGAGCTTGCTCTTGGTCTGGTAGTAGCCCTTCGCGCGCGCCAGGAGCTTCTTGCGCTTGGCGCGGCGGACCGTTCCTCGTTTGACTCTCGGCATGTCTCAAATCCTAATCAATGCTCAATACCGAATGCTCAATGCCGAATGTCTAACGCCCTTTGGACATTGGGCATTGAGCATTGGGCATTGGGCATTGTTCTATTTATAAGGCAGCATCCGGCGCAGCTTCGGCGCGTCCTGGTCGGCGACCTGGCGCGTGCCGCGCATCTGACGCTTCGACTTGGTCGTCTTGCTCGTCAGGATGTGGCGCTTGAAGGCGCTCGCCCGCAGGATCTTGCCGCTGCCGGTCTTCTTGAAGCGCTTGGCGGCGCCGCGGTGCGTCTTTAACTTTGGCATTTCCCGTCTACTCCTCCGTTGTCGCCGCCGGCTCGGGCGCGTCCTGCATCCGGGGCTTCGCCGCCGTCTTCCGCCCCGTGCGCTGGCTCAGAATCACGTGCATCTGGTTGCCTTCCATGCGCGGATGCGTTTCAGGCGTGGCGACCTCCGCCAGATCGTTCATCAGGCGCTCGAGAATGCGCTGGCCGATGTCGGGATGCGCCATCTCGCGCCCCCGGAAGAAGATCGTCGCCTTGACCTTGTCGCCTTCGCCGAGGAAGCGCTCGATGTGCTTCTTCTTGAACTGATAGTCGTGCTCGTCGACCTTCGGCCGGAACTTGATCTCCTTGACCTCGATCACCCGCTGGTGCTTCTTGGCCTCGCGGGTCCGCTTCTGCTCCTGGTACTGGTACTTGCCGAAATCCATGATCCGGCACACCGGCGGCACGGCGGTCGGGGAGATCTCCACCAGGTCGAGCCCCTTCTGCTTGGCGATGGCGATCGCCTGCGGAGGCGGCATGATGCCGAGCTGCTGTCCGGTTTCATCGATGACACGGATCTCGCGAACCCGGATACGCTCGTTGATACGAGTGCGGTCGTCACGGCGCGGCGAACGGTCGTAAGCGATAACTCCTCCTCGCAGGCCTCTCGGCCCGACCTTCAGGCCTCAGCGGCCCCGGCGGTCTCCATCTGCGCGGCCTGGCCGCCGGGATCCTTGCTGCCGATCTCGTCCAGCGCGGCGCGTACGAAGTCCGCGACGCTGCGCGGTCCGAGATCGCCGGCCGACCGGCTGCGGACCGCGACGGTGCCGTCCGCCAACTCGCGGTCGCCCGCCACCAGCATATAGGGCACCTTCTGCAGCTGCGCCTCCCGGATCTTATAGCCAATCTTCTCCTGGCGCTCGTCGACTTCGACGCGCAGCCCCGCCGCCGACAGCCGCTCGCTGACCGAGCGGGCGTACGCCAGATGCCGGTCGGCGATCGGCAGCACGACAGCCTGGACCGGCGCGAGCCACAGCGGCCAGGCCCCGGCAAAGTGCTCGATGAGCAGCGCCACGAACCGCTCGAAGCTGCCGAAGATCGCGCGGTGGATGACGACCGGGCGGTGCTCGGCGTTGTCGGCGCCGATGTACTTGAGGTCGAACCGCTCAGCCTGCATGTAGTCGAGCTGGATCGTCGCGCACTGCCACTTCCGGCCGATGGCGTCGGTGACGTCGAAGTCGATCTTCGGCCCGTAGAACGCGCCGTCGCCCTCGTTGATCGTGTACGGGGCGCCGGCGGCTTTCAGGGCCGTTTTGAGCTCAGCCTCGGCGTGATTCCACTGCTCGACGGTGCCCAGGTACTCCGCCGGCCGCGTCGACAGCTTCATCTCGGGCGTCAGGCCGAAGTCGCCGTACACGCGCTGCACGAGCCTGAGAAGCCGTTCGACCTCCTCGCCGATCTGCGACTCCATCACGAAGCAATGCGCGTCATCCTGGCTGAACTGCCGCACACGGGTGAGGCCAGACAAGACGCCGGAGGCCTCGTTCCGGTGGAGCGGCGTCTGCTCGTGGAATCGGAGGGGCAGGTCGCGGTAACTCCGCACCTCGCTGGCGTACATCAGGAAGTGCCCGGGGCAGTTCATCGCCTTCAGGCCCATCTGCTCGCCCTCGCTCTCGACGAGGAACATGTTCTGGCGGTAGTGCTGCCAGTGCCCGGACGTCTCCCACAGCGCCTTGTTGAAGACGATCGGCGCCTTCACCTCGACGTAACCGGCGGGCAAGAGCACCTCGCGCATGTAGTCGGCGAGCACGTTGTACAGGACCGTCCCCTTGGCGAGCCAGAACGTGGCGCCCGGCGCCCACGGATGAAACATGAAGAGCTTCTGCTCGCGGCCGATCTTCCGGTGGTCGCGCCGCTTGGCTTCCTCGAGACGGTGCAGGTAGGCCTGCAGATCCTTGTCGGCAAAGAACGCGGTACCGTAGATGCGCTGCATCGGCTGGTTCCGCGCGTCGCCCTTCCAGTAGGCGTTCGACGTGCTGAGCAGCTTGAACGCCTTCAGGCGGCCGGTGGAGGGCACGTGCGGGCCGAGGCAGAAATCGACGAACGTCTCGGGATCCTTGATCGTGTAGCACGAGACGTCCGCCTGCCCCTCGGTCTTCTCGTCGATGAGCTGCACCTTCAGCGGCTCGCCGCGCGCGCCGAAGAACCGCCGCGCCTCCTCGCGCGGCCACAGCTGCCGTTCGTACGGCAGGTCCTGCTGCGCGAGCTCCCGCATCTTCCGCTCGATCGCCTCGAGATCCTCCGGCACGAACGGACGCGGGACGACGAAATCGTAGAAGAACCCGTCGTCGGTCGGCGGCCCGATGCCGCACTGCACGTCGGGAAACAGGTGCGTGACGGCGGCCGCGAGCAGATGCGCCGTGCTGTGGCGGTAGATCGTGAGCGCCTCAGGGCTCTCGGGGGTGATCACACGCACCGCGGCGTCGCGCTCGGTCGGACACGAGAGGTCGACGAGGCGGCCGTCGACCGTCCCCGCGAGCGCGGCTTTCGCGAGACGGGGCGAAATCGCCGCGGCAATCTCCCGAACGGTGGTGCCCGCCGGCACGGTGCGCGTGGCGCCGTCCGGCAGCGTGATGGTGACGTCGTTCATGCAGGGGTGAGTATTCTAGCGGGTCGCCGGCTCGTGGCATGCCCAGCCGTAGCTCTCCAGGCCCGCCTTCGCGGCTGCGCCGCTTCGGCGCGGCAGCCTTCGCGGGCACTCAAGAGCGAAGGCTGGTAGGCGCGGGTGGACTCGAACCACTGACCTCCTCCGTGTCAGGGAGGCGCTCTAACCAACTGAGCTACGCGCCTATCTACTGCAGAATCAGGGCTTAACCCGAACCGCCAGTATAACAAACTGCAGAGCCGTTACTTCTGGGCGAGATGATCGATCGCCCGCTGCAGTGCGGCGTCGTCGGGGGGCGGATCGGAGCCGAACTCGATTTCCGGCAGTTCGACTTCCACGTCCGGTTCGAGGCCGGTTTCATGGATCGGATCGTTGTCCGGAGTGAGATATCTGACGTACGTGAGGTAGAGCCCGCTCTGGTCGGGCAGCTTCACGAGCCGCTGGCGCGCGGCGCGGCCGAGCGAATTGATGCCGACGAGATCGGCGCGATCGTTGCCGGCCAGCGCGGCCGCAAACACTTCCGCGGCGCCCGCCGTGCCCTGATCGATGAGCAGCGCCGTGGGCGCCGTCACCGCGCCGTCTCCCGGCTGCGCCGTGACGCGCTCGCGCTGGTCGGCGCGCGTGAGCCGCACGGTGAGCGCTCCATCCCTGACGAAGAGCCGTGCGGCCGCGATACCCTGATCGAGATCGCCGCGGGTGGTGCCCCGCAGGTCGATGACGAATCGCGATGCGCCCGACTTGGCCAGCGTGTCGACCGACTGCTTCAACTGGGCTGCCGTCGTCGGCGAGAACTCCGCGACCCGCACATAGCCGGTCGAGGCGTTCGCCATGCGCGACGTGAGCTCGGGCCCCGCCAGACGCTCGCGCACCAGCTCGACGACGTGGGGATCGGCGGCGTTGCCGCGGATCACCAGAAGCGAGACTCTGGATCCTGCCTGGCCGTGCAGCAGCCGCGAGCCCTCATAGGCGGCCATGTCTCGCGTGGGCCGGTTGTCGATCGCCCGGATGAAGTCGCCCGGCCGGAGTCCGGCTCTGGCCGCCGGCGAGCCGTCCCGCGCCGAAATCACGCGCAGATAGTACTGCCGCGTCAGGTCGAGCCCGACTTCCGCCGCGCCGCCGGCATCGTTGGATTCAAGGGCCTTGACGAGGTCCGCCGTCAGGTAGGCGCTCTCAGGGTCGAGACCGTCGGCCAGCCCCTTCATCGCGCCTTTCATGGCCTGGCTGACGTCGACCGGCTCGACGTAATTGTTGAGGACGAGCGAGACGACATCCTCGAACACACGGAGGTGCTGGTAGGTGTCGTCCTTGGCGAGCGCCTGGCCGAGGTACCCCCCGACAAACGCGAACACCATGATCGACGTCGAGATCGCCAGAACCACGCCGCGCGTGCGGGCTGTCATCTTTGCTCCAACTACCAGCTACCGACTACCAGCTACCGGCTGGTGCAGGTTTCAACCATTGTAAGGGATCAACCGAACGCCCGTCGACGCGGACCTCGAAGTACAGCCCCGCCGGGCCGGCCGGGGCCGCCCCGACGGAGCCGAGCTCGGTCCCGGCATCGACCACGGCGCCACGGCGGACCGACATGGAGGAGAGATACCCGTAGAGGGTGTAGGCATTGGCCCCGTGATCGACGATGACGAGGTTGCCGAACCCGGCGAAGGCGTCGGCGTAGGACACCGTGCCCGGATGGATCGCCCGGACGGGCGTCCCTTCCGGCGCGGCGATCTCGATGCCGTTGCGCGCCCCCGCATCCGCCGCCCGGCCCGACGCCTGGCCGAACCGGACCGCGAGGCGTCCGGCGGCGGGCCAGTCGAGCGTGCCTCTGAACGGGGCGAGCGGAACCGCCACCGGGTCGCCCGTCCGGCCTGCCGCGAGACTGGCCATCTGCTGCTGCAGCCGCTCCTGCGCAATCTGCAGCTCGCCGGCCAGTTGCGCGTTCAGGTCGCGCCGCGCGTCGATCTGGGCGATCAGTGCCGAGCGCGCGGCCAGCGCCCGATCGGCCGCCGTCTGCGCCCGCCTGGCATCCGCTTCGCGTGTCCGGAGCGTGCGGAGCTCGTCTTCGAGCGCCGCGCCCTCGCCGCGCATCCGGTCCAGCGTGCGCCGGTGCTCGGCCACCCGCACCTGGTTGAGGTGCATCAACGCCGCGGCCGCGCGGGCGGCCCGGCTGAACTCGCGCACGTTGGTCGTGCCGAACAGAAGCTTGGCGTATCCGCTGGGCCCGCGCTTGTAGACGTCGACGAGCTGCGTTTTCAGATCGGGCAGTTGCGCGACACGCTGCTGCTCGAGCGCCTGCAGCCGCGTGACCGCTTCATCGACGGCCTGCTGGCCGCGCGCGACGTCGGCCTCCGCGGCCGCCACGCGTTCGATCTGCAGCTGCCGCTCGACTTCGAGCGCACGCAGGTCGCCGAGCAGCGTGCGCGCCTCGCGGGCGAGGCGGTCGGCCTCGATCTCGAGCGTACGGATGCGCTCGCCGACGCGCTTCGCCTGCGCCTCGGACTGCGCGCGGTCCGGCAGCTGTGCCCCAAGCAGGGCGCCGGCAACCAGGACGAGAACACCGCATGGCGCGGCGCTTCGAGTCACTAGTGGTGCATCCTTCCCAAATCGGGGCTGGCCGCTCCGCTCCACCCCACCGCGCACAAACCGCGCGGCGGGGGCCCAGGGCTGTCGCGGCCAGCAGGTCCGCGGTCGAAGGGCTGTCGCGAGTGGTAGTGCATCAGTTGAAACAGTCCACTAGGTGAAGAGTGCGAGAATTATAGCGTGCGGATCGTCGGACTCGATGTCGGTGAGCGGCGGATCGGTGTCGCCGTCAGCGACCCGACCCTGACGCTCGCGCGGCCCGTTGGCGTGCTGCGGCCTTCGTCGCTCGACGCCGATGCCGTCCAGCTCGCGTCAGGCGAGGTGGCCCGTCTGGCTGCCGAGGACGACGGCGTGGCCGGCATCGTGGTCGGGCTTCCGCGCCGCCTTGACGGATCAGATACGGAGATGACGCCGCGCGTCGCCGCATTCGCCGACGCACTCGGCAGGGCCACGAGCCTGCCGATCGTCCTTCAGGACGAACGGTTGACGAGCCGTGAAGCCGAGAGCCGCCTCGCGACGACCGATAAGGACTGGCGGTCGCGAAAGACCCGTCTGGACGCTGCCGCGGCCGCCGTCATTCTGCAGGACTACCTGGACGTCCGCCCCGGCCGGCCGATTCCTCGACCTCTCGACCCCGAACTGTAAATGCGCAAGGCTGCCGCCGTCGTGATCGTCCTGGCTCTGGCCGGTGCCGTGGCCGCGGCCGTCGGCGGCACCCTCGTCTGGCGGCGCATGCACGAGCCGTACAAGGGATTCGACGCCGCGGCACAGTTCATCGAGATCCCGGCCGGTGCCGCCGCCGCTGCCATAGCCCGGCGCCTGCAGGAGGCCGGGATCGTTCGCGACGCCTCCACGTTTCGCGCGGCGGTCTGGTGGACGGGGCAGTCGCGGCAGCTGCAGGCGGGGGAGTACCGGTTCGATCGCCCGCTGGCGGCCGTCGACGTCGTGGATCGTCTGGCGCGCGGGGATGTGTACGCGCGGCCCCTCACGTTGCCCGAGGGGCTGACGATCGCCGAGATGGCGGCGCTGTACGAATCCCGCGGCTTCGGGCCGGCGTCGGAGTTCAGCGCCGCCGCGCGCGCGCCGGCGCTCGTGCGCGATCTCGATCCGCTCGCCGCGGATCTGGAGGGCTATCTCTTTCCCGACACGTACGCCCTGCCGCGCAGCACGCCGGCCTCGCGGCTCGTCGCGCAGATGGTGGAGCGCTTCCGCGCCGTGTACGGCGACGGGCTGCGGCGCGCCGCGCGGGAGCAGGGGTTCACCACGCGACAGGTCGTGACGCTGGCGTCACTCGTGGAAAAGGAAACGGCGCGGGAAGACGAACGGCCGGTCGTGGCCGCCGTCTACCGCAACCGGCTGAAGATCGGGATGGCGTTGCAGGCCGATCCGACGGTGGTGTATGCCCTGCGGGCGGCAGGCCGGTACGACGGCAACATCCGTCGCCAGGACCTGGCGCTCGACTCGCCCTACAACACGTATCGCCACCCAGGGCTCCCGCCCGGCCCCATCGCGGCGCCCGGCGAAGCCTCCCTCAGGGCTGCGCTGGAGCCCGCTTCTGTCAGTTATCTGTACTTCGTGAGCCGCAATGACGGTTCCCACGTGTTCGCATCCACGCTTGCCGAGCACAATCGGAACGTCCGGCGGTTTCAGGTGCTGTATTTCCGGCGGTAGGGGCATCGCCGTAACCGTCTTTTCCGTGCAGACTTAGGGTAAGATTCGTGACGAAGATGCCAGAGTTGCGTCTCGCGCCGACGGCGGCCGCCCCCAATCTGCCGATCATCAATCTGGGGGCCGGACAGTCGAAGACGATCGGCCGCGGCCGGCAGGCCGACGTCGTGGTCGACGATGCCAGCCTGTCGCGTCTGCACGCGCGCGTGACCGTCGACAGCTCCGGCCAGCTGGCGGTCGACGATCTCGGCAGCACCAACGGCATCTTCGTCAACGGCACCGAGCAGCTGAGCGCCTATCTCACCCCCGGCGACGTGATCCGCTTCGGGCGCATCGAGTACATGGTGAGCCTCGCCGACGCGCCGCCCGCCGCGGAAGCGCCCGCGGTGTCTCAGACGATCCTGCGGCGGGTGGCCATCACCGACACGCCGAAGGTGGACAAGCTTGCGCTCGAAGCGCTCCTGGCGACCAGCCGCGAGATGATGGGGTTTGACGATCTGCCGGCGCTGCTCGAGCGGGTGCTGGATCGCCTGGCGTCGATCGTGAAGCCGGATCGCGCCGCGATTCTGCTCCTCGACCCCGCGACCGGCGCGCTGATTCCACGCGCGGTCCGGCCGTCGGGCGCGTACCAGTCGGTCTCGGAGTTCGCGAGCTCGACGGTCGTCAATGAGGCGCTGAACTCGCGCGACGTGTTCATCGTCCACGACATCCGGATGGACCCGCGGCTCCAGCAGGCGGCCAGCGTGCTGCTCGCCGGCGTGCGCTCGGTCGTCTGCGTCCCGCTGCTCGGACGGAACGGGCCGATCGGGGCGCTGTACGCAGACAAGCTCGGCGTCGAGCAGTTCCCCCCCGAGCTGGCCGAGTACGCCGCCGCATTTGCGGGCCATGCGGCGGCGGCCCTCGAGACCGCCCAGCTCTATGACGACCGCGAGCGGCACTTCCGCGCCACGCTCGAGGCGTTTGCCAAGGCGATCGACGCGCGCGACCACTACACGGCCGGCCACTCCGAGCGCGTCACCGCGTACTCGCTGGTGCTGGCCCGGCGCAGCGGCCAGTACGCCGCGGAGTTCGAGACCATCCGCCGCGCCGGCATGCTGCACGACATCGGCAAGGTGGGCGTGCCCGACGCGGTCCTGCTGAAGGGCGGGTCGCTGGATCCGCTGGAGCGGACCCTCATCGAGGCCCACGTGATCATCGGTCACGGCATGCTCGAGCCGCTGCCGTTCCTGGGCGCATCGCTGCCGGCAGTGCGGGGCCATCACGAGCGGTGGGACGGCGCCGGATATCCCGACCGCCTGGGGGGCATGGACATTCATCCCCACGCGCGGCTCATGGCCGTGGCCGACAGCTACGACGCGATGACCTCCGCGCGTCCCTACCGCGACGCGCTCCCCGCAACGGAAGCGGCGCGGCGCCTGCGCGCCGACAGCGGCGCGCAGTTCGATCCGCAGATGGTCGAGCTGTTCGATGCGGTGGAGGAGGAGTTCGCGGCGCTCCACGAGGAGCCCGACGCGGCGGCCTTGCGATCCGAGCTGTTACGGTCGGTCGGCTGAGCCGGCCTTGAGGGGCGAGATCCCGCCGATCGTCCACGCGTCCCCGTTCTTCTTCAGCGTGAATAGGTCGTTGTGCCCCGCCGTGGTCTCGCGTCCGCCCGATTGCGGCGTGCAGGTGTGCGTGCTGCGGATGGCGGCCTCCGCGGCGCTCTCGTCGCCCGGCGGGACCGCAATCGACACCTCATCGAACACCACTTCGTAGACGAGGCAATTGGCGAACGTCTTCTCCATCGTCTGCCGGAGCTCGCGCGGCAGCGAGGGAAACGCGGCGGTGACCGTCGGCAGATCGCGGTTGCGATAGCCGACGCGGAAGCGCTCCATCGCCGCCTCGATGGCCGGGCGCTCTCGCTCGAGCGCGCTCGGCGGAGCCGCGGTCAGCCAGGGGAGCGCGGCCGCGGCGCCGACGGCGACGGCTGCGGCCCCGGCGCCGATCAGGATCCACGTGCGCAATGACCGGCGGGCCGCCGGCGCGGGCGGCGGAGGCGCCGCCGCGGTCGCCAGCCGCTTCACGGCCGTCGTCTCGCGCTTCTGGACAGCCGTGGGCTCGGGCGTGGTCTTCTTCCTGACCTGCCACGTCTGGGTCGATGGCGCCGGCGAGCCGGCGCCGATCGTGGCTCCACCCGCGGCGGCGTCCGCCGTGCCGATGCCGGTGGACGCCGGCGCGGGGGGTGCGGCACCGGGCGGCCCCTGTAGAGCGCTGAGGCCGGACGGCGGCACCGGCGCCGGTGATGGCGTGGGGATGGGCGGTGGCATGACGCCGGTCGAACTGTCGGGCGCGTCCGGCGGCGCCGTCTGGATCCCGCCGCGCGGAATGAACACGGTCCGCTGACCCTCGGCATCGCTCAGGCGCCGCTGGATGTCGACGATGGCGTTGCGCATTTCCGCGAGGTCCTGGTAGCGGTCCTCCGGCGCCTTCTGGAGCGCGCGCATGACAACGCCTTCGAGCCCGGCGGGGAGGCCGGGGCAGACGTCGGACAACGCAGGCGGATTCTCGTACGGCAGCCGCTGCAGGAGGCCGTCGTTGAGCCCGCCCTTGAACGCCTGCTGCGCCGACAGCAGCTCGTAGGCGACGCTGCCGAGCGAGAAGATGTCGCTGCGCTGATCGATCGGCCGGCCGAGCATCTGCTCGGGCGACATGTAGTTGAGCGACCCGATGAGCGCGCCGTCCTGGGTCATCGCGGAGCCCTCGACGCGGGCGATGCCGAAGTCGAGGATCCGCACCATGCCGTCGCGGTCCACCATGACGTTGGCCGGCTTGATGTCGCGGTGCACGATGCCCGCGCGATGCGCGAAGTGCAGCCCGGCGCACAGCTGCTCGAGGTACGACAGCTTCGTGTCGATGCTCAGCGGCCGCTTGCTGCGGATGATGTCGGCCAGCGATTCTCCGTCGACGAACTCCATCACCATGTACGGCTGGTGTTCGTGCTGGCCGCTCGCGTAGATCGTGATGATGTTGGGATGGCGCAGCGCGGCCGCCGCCCGCGCCTCGCGGAAGAACCGCTCGAGGACCTCCTGGTCGTGGACCTCCTCGCGGATCACCTTGATCGCCACCTGCCGGTTGAGCTCGGGATCGCGGCCCAGATAGACGGCGCCCATCCCGCCGGAGCCGATCTGGCGGAGGACCTCGAAGTTGCCGATCCGGGTGGGGGGAGTGGGCACGGGCGCTCTCAGGTCCGGGAGATTATGCCGGACATCTCAGTCCGCCTCTACCACGACGGCCGTGGCATTGTCGGGCCCGCCGCGCGCGTTGGCTTCGTCCACGACCGCCTGGCAGATCGCGTCGAGGCTCCTCCCGCGGTCGCCGACGAGATCCGCGATCTGGCTGTCGGTCAGGACGCCGTGGATGCCGTCGGAGCAGAGCAGGAGGCGATCGCCTGGCCGGACCTTGAGCTCGAGGATGTCGACCGCGATGCCGGCCTGTCCGGACACGGCCCGTGTCACGACGTGGCGGAGCGGATGCGTGCGCGCGGCCTCCATGTCGATCAACCCGAGCGCCAGCTGTTCGGCCACGACCGAGTGGTCGCGCGTCACCTGCGAGAGCTCGCCGTCGCGCAGCACGTACGCCCGGCAGTCGCCGACGTTGGAGATCGCGAGATCGTCGCCCCCGAAGAGCGCGGCCGTCATGGTGGCGCCGCTGCCGTCGAGGGCCGCGTTGGTCTGCGCGCGGTTGGCGAGCGTCCGGTTCGCGCTGCGGATCGCGATCTGCAGGCGGTTGGCCAGCACCGAGAGCTTCGGGTCGAGGCCGACCGGCCAGGTCTTGTCGGAGTCGGACGCGGTCTCGCGGATGAACGCGGTGACGGCCTCGGCAATCGTGGCGGAGGCGAGCTCGCCGCCCGAGTGGCCGCCCATGCCGTCAATCACAGCGAAGAACCGGAGGGCGCCGTCGGCGACGAACCGGTCCTCGTTCCGCGCGCGCACCCGGCCGGGGTCGGTCGCCGCCCCAAAACGCAACTGCACGTAGGGAGAATACAAGGAGAAGGGGGCAAGGGGAAGTAGGGGGCGAGGGGGCAAGGCGAGCGTGTGCTCGTGTGGCAAAAGTCAATGGTGGTTGCCGAGCGCTGCTATCGCTTGTCCAGGAAGCTGCCTCGAGAGGATCAGTTCGCGCTCGGTCACGAAATCCGCAAGTCCTGCATCTCGGTGCCTTCAAACATCGCCGAAGGCTTTGGGCGGCATTCAACCCTTGAATACGCGCACCATCTCCGTTATTCAAACGGATCGAACAATGAGCTTCACACGCAGATCGAGCTCGCACGACGGATTGAACTTGCAGGAGAAGAGAAAGCTGCGAACCTCATCGCCGATACGTAGGAGATCGGTCGGATGTTGTACTCGCTGGTCGGGGCGCTGCGGGGAAGGGGATAGGGGGCAAGGGGCAAGGCTCAGGGGCGGCGGGCGGGTTTACTGTCCGTTCTGGGAATTTCCTCCGGAAGCGTCGTTCACACGCTTGCAGCCGCGTTCGGCCTTTCGGCGATTCTCGCCGCCTCCTCGACAGCATTCATCTTCGTCAAGACCGCCGGCGCCGCGTACGTCGTCTACCGAGGCGCTCGGATGCTCGTCCGACGTCACGAGAACGAGATTCGGCAGCATCCGAAATTTCATACAGAAGAGGGCTGGCGGATTTACAGGGCAGGGCTTCTGACGAATCTTCTGAATCCCAAAATCGCGCTGTTCTTCATGGCGTTTCTGCCGCAGTTCGTGTCGCCGGACGCCGAGTCGAAAGTGCGGGCGTTCGTCGTGCTCGGCGCGATCTTTATCTTCAATGGAACGCTGTTGTGTGTTTGGTGCTAGTGGCCGCCGCATCGGCCGCGAGCCGCCGCCTGCGGCAAAGCCGTTCTGCCGGGGCCGTACTTGAAAAGCTGACTGGAGTTCTCTTCATGCCCCTTGCCCCCTTGCCCCCTTCGTCCTACCGCTCCCCCCACTTCAGCTTCTCGCGCAGCACTTCGAAATAGCCGCGCGCGGGGGCCTTCACCAGCCGCAGCGTCCGGTCGGACTTCCTGACCCGCACGACGTCGTGCGGTCCGACAGGGTACCCCGACTGGCCGTCGTAGGTGACGAACACGTCCTCGGCGGCCCCCTGGTGGACGCGGACTTCGATGTCCGCGCTGCCCGGGATGACGACCGGACGGTTCGTGAGCGTGTGGGGCGCTATCGGCGTGAGGACGAGCGCGTCGACCATCGGATGCACGATCGGTCCGCCGGCGGCGAGGTTGTACGCCGTGGACCCGGTGGCGCTCGCGATGATGAGACCGTCGGCCTTGACGTTGGTGACGAACCCGCCGCTGACGAGCACCGTGAGCTCGATCATCCGGGAGAGCGCGCCCTTGGTGAAGACGACGTCGTTCAGCACAATCCGCGCGTCGACCTGGCCGTCGTGCCGCCGGGCCTCGGCGGCCAGCATCGCCCGCACGTCGAAGGCCGCCGTCCCGTCGAGCACGCGCTCGAGCGAGGGCATCAACTCGTCGATCCGGATCTCGGTGAGAAAGCCGAGGCTGCCGAAGTTCACGCCCAGGATTGGAATGTCACGGCCGGACCGGGCAATCTGGGCGGCCATGGCGAGCAGCGTCCCGTCCCCGCCGAGCATCACGATGAGATCGACCTCGGACGGCAGCTGTTCGCGCGACGTCAGCGTGGCGCCCGCCGTTCCCGCCCCGGCCAGCGCGGCGGTGTCGCGTTCGTACACGGTCTCCACGCCGCGGGCGTCCAGCCACGCGCCGAGCTGCGCGATGTGCTCCGATGCCGCGACCAGGCCGTGCTTGGCGACGATACCGACGCGTCGAATCGTCATGCGCGCAGGTGAAGGAGGAATTCGACGTTCCCTTTCTGACCGGTGATGGGCGAGGGGATCACGGCCGCCGGCGTTAATCCTACCCCAGCCGCCGCGGCCTGAATCTCGTCGACCACCCGCGCGCGCACGGCCTCGTCGCGGATGACGCCGTTGCGCACTTCGGCACGGCCCGCTTCGAACTGCGGCTTGACGAGCACGATCACATCGGCGCCCGGCCGCAGCAGCGGCGGGATCACCGGCAGAATCCGGCGCAGCGAGATGAACGACACATCGACCGAGACGAGATCCACCGGGCCGGGCAGATCGCCGGGCGAGAGACGACGGGCGTTGAAGCGCTCGATGGCGACGACACGCGGGTCGTGGCGCAGCCGCCAGTCGAGCTGTCCGTGGCCCACGTCGAGCGCCACCACACGCGCGGCCCCGCGCTGCAGGAGCACGTCGGTGAACCCGCCGGTCGAGGCGCCGATGTCGAGCGCTTCGCGGCCCGCGACCTCGATGCCGAACGCATCGAGCGCATGCGCGAGCTTCAGGCCGCCGCGCCCGACGTAGGGATGGTCGGGCGACCGCAGCGCCACCTGCGCGGCGCGATCGACCTGGGCGCCCGCCTTGCTGATCGGACGGCCGTCGACGCTCACCTGACCGGCGAGGATCAGCGCCCGCGCCCGCTCGCGCGACGGCGCGAGCCCTGATTCGACGACGAGCGTATCCAGGCGGACCTTGGACATTGACGGATTTACGAATTTACGAATTTACGAATTTACGAATTTGAATTGAACAATGGCAATTCGTAAATCCGTCAATTCGTCAATTCGTCAATTCGATCTGTTGACGATCCACCGGCCGATGTCCATCAGGGCCGAATCGGCCAGCCCGGCGGATCGGAGGGTCCGTTCGGCGCGCTCGAGGCAGTCCGCCGCCATGCACCTGGCGCCCTCGATGCCGTAGAGGCTTGCATACGTGCGCTTGCCGGATGCGGCGTCCTTGCCGGCGGTCTTGCCGAGCGTGGCCGGCGCGCCTTCGATGTCGAGCACGTCATCGACGATCTGGAAGGCAAGGCCGAATTCGGCGGCCGCGGCGTCGATGCCCCCCACCGCGGGCGCGTCGGCGCCCGCCATGACGGCGCCGGCCGTTGCCGCCGCACGAATGAGGGCGCCGGTCTTCCGGCTGTGGAGGGCGCGCAGCTGCCCGCCGGCATCGTCGAGGGGATCGTCGGCCGAGGCCCCGCCGGCGATATCGAGCGCCTGCCCGCCGACCATGCCGGCGGCGCCGGCGGCTTCTGCGACCACCTGGATCGCGCGCAGCTTTCGTGCGGCGATGGCCGGGTCGGCGCTCTCCGGAAGCCGGGCCATCAGCCGGAACGCTTCGGTCAGCAGGCCGTCGCCGGCCAGGATGGCGATCGCCTCGCCTGCGACCACGTGCAGCGTCGGGCGGCCGCGCCGCATGGTGTCGTTGTCCATGGCAGGCAGGTCGTCGTGGATGAGCGAGTACGTGTGAATCAGCTCGATGGCGCACGCGGCCGGCATGGCCAGCGCCCGCGGACCGCCGACGGCATCGGCGCTGGCGAGGCACAGGATCGGGCGGAGCCGCTTGCCGCCCGCGGAGAGGCTGTACCGCATGGCATCGGCCACGACGCGCGGGCAGGCGGGCGGCGCGGGCAGCGCGGCGGCCAGCGCCTGTTCGATTTCCGCGCGCCGCGCGTCCACGTAGCGGGCGAAGTCCACCTATGTATTGTCTTCGTCTTCGCCGAAGGTGGCGGGAGGCGGTTTGAGCTCGCCGCGTTCGTTCAGGATCTCGATCCGGCGCTCCGCCTCCTCGAGGCGCGTATGACAGAAGCGCGACAGCTGAACGCCGCGCTCGTAGAGCTGCAGCGACGTTTCGAGTGGCAGGTCGCCCTCTTCGAGCTTCTTGACGATCGACTCGAGCTCGGCAATCGCGGCCTCGAAGTCCTTGATTGTTTGATCCATAAAGTAGGCAGTGGGCCGTAGGCAGTATGCAGCGGCAGGCAGACGGCTGCCTACTGCCTACCGCCTACCGCCTACTGTTCTTTACCTCGCACTCCAGCTCGCCGTGCGCGAGCGTCACCTGCACGCGCTCCCCGGCGGCCACGACAGCGGCATCGCGAATGATGGCCGTGCGGTCGGCGTTCCAGCAGACAGCGTATCCGCGGCCCAGCACGGCCAGCGGGCTCATGGCGTCGAGACGCGCGGCGGCGGTGCGCAGCCGGCTGTCCGCGCCGTGCCGGCGCCGCGTAGCCGCCCCGGCCAGCCGGCCCTGGGCGTCGACGAGCCGCGCCCGCACACGCCCCAGGCGGCGGCGGAGATCCAGCGATTCGAGCGCCAGCCGCGCCGCCTGGTAGACGCGCATGCGTGCCGCGAGCCGCGCGCGGGCGGCCCGGCTCACATCGTGCACCAGGTCGGCCACATGCCTCGCGCGGAGCGCGACGTGGCCGCGCATGCCCGCATAGCCGGGCCGCGCTTCGGCCGCGCGCAGCCGCGACTCGACCCGGTGCAGCCGGCCGCGCATGGCCGCGCCTACCCGATGCGTCAGCCGGTCGATCCGGGAGCAGAACTCGTCCTTCCGCGCCACCACCATCTCGGCCGCCGCCGACGGCGTGGGCGCGCGCACGTCGGCCACGAAATCGGCAATGGTGACGTCGGTCTCGTGGCCGACCGCTGAAATCGTCGGGACGGGACAGCCGGCAATCGCCCTCGCCACCGTCTCCTCGTTGAACGCCCAGAGGTCCTCGATCGATCCGCCGCCGCGGCCCACGATGACCACGTCGATGGCCGGGACGCGGACGATGGCCGAGAGCGCGCGCGCAATCTCCCCGGCGGCGCCGTCACCCTGGACGCGTGTCGGGCGGATGACGATATGCGCGTTCGGATACCGCCGCTGCAGCACCTTGATGATGTCGCGGACGGCCGCGCCGTCGAGCGACGTGACGACCCCGATCTTTCTGGGCAGCGCCGGCAGAGGGCGCTTGCGGCCGGCGTCGAAGAGCCCTTCGGCCGCGAGCCGCTGCTTCAGCTGGTCGAAGGCCAGCTGCAGCGCGCCAAGGCCTTCCGGATCCAGCCGGTCGCAGACGATCTGATATTCGCCCTTCGGGTCGTAGACGCTGATGCGGCCGCGCGCGACCACGCGAAGGCCGTCCTGCGGGGCGAAGCGCAGGGAGCGGACGGCCGAGCGGAACATCACGCCCTTGATCTGCGCGCCGGAGTCCTTGAGGGTGAAGTACATGTGGCCGGTGTTCCAGACCCGGCAGTTGGAGAGCTCGCCCTCGACCCAGACGTCGGCGAGCCGCTCTTCGAGCAGCGCACGGATGCGTCCCGTCAGCTCCGAGACGGTGAGGACGCGCCGCCGCGCCGGAACCGCGGCTTCCGGCGCGAGCACCTCCGGCGGCTCGGCACGCTCGGGTTCTTCAAACGGCAGGTCGAATAGGGAGGACATCAATTCGCAGGCGGACCTGAAGGTCCGCCTCTACGTGTCTATTGTTACTCGTAGAGGCGCACCTGCAGGTGCGCCTCTACGAGCGCCGTCAATTCCGCATCGGAGACGCTGATGCGGCGAATGCCGGCCGCCTTGCCGGTCCGGTCGTCGGCATCAATCAGCACCGCGTTGAGCCGGGGATTGCCCGTCGCCGGCTCGAACTTCGAGGGCATCCCGGTGAGAAACCGCGCGAGGGATGCCTCGCGGTCCATCCCGATGATGGAATCGTGCGGGCCCGTCATCCCGACGTCGGTCAGGTACGCAGTCCCGTTCGGCAGCACCCGTTCGTCGGCCGTCTGCACGTGGGTGTGCGTGCCGATCACGGCCGTGACCGTGCCGTCGAGATGCCAGCCCATCGCCGCCTTCTCGCTCGTCGCCTCGGCGTGGAAGTCCACGATGATGACGTGCGTGCGATGCCGGATCGCGTCGATCTCTCGCCGGACGACGGCAAACGGATCGTCGATCGGCGTCATGAACACCCGGCCCATCACGTTGATGACGCCGACCGCCCGGCCATCCCCGGTCTCCCTCACGCAGGAGCCGCGGCCGGGAGCGCCGGCCGGGTAGTTGGCCGGGCGGAGCAGCCGATGCTCGTGCCCGATGTACTCGAGCACTTCCTTCTTGTCCCAGATGTGGTTCCCCGACGTCATGACATCGACGCCCGATTCGAGCAGCGACTCACCGATATCGCGGGTGAGGCCGAAGCCCGCGGCGGCGTTCTCGGCATTCGCGATCGCGAAGTCGACGCCGTGGTGTTCGACGAGGGCGCGCAGCCCCTTGCGAACCAGCTCGCGGCCGGGACGGCCGACGATGTCGCCGACGAGAAGGATCTTCATGAACGGTGCGGCGGCGTGATCGCGATGCGATGAGGGCTGCCGCGACGCTCCTCAATCTTGGGGAGCCGCACGACCAGCTCGCCGTCTCGCAGCGTCGCCTGGGCGTCCCGGACGTCGAAGGCGCCGTTCAGGCGCACGGCTCTCGCGAAGCGCCCGAGCTCCCGTTCGAGCAGATGCACCGTCTGCTCGCCCGCCCGGGCCCGCGCCATCTTCTCGCCGACGATGAGCAGCACGCCGCCGCGAAAGAGAATCCGGAGCGCCGCCGCCGGCACGCCGGCGGCCTCGATCACCACTTCGACCGCATCGTCGTGCTCGAGCACGTCCAGCGCCGGTCGGCACTCGCCCGAGTACGCGCGGTGCTCGCCGGAGAGACTCTCGGAGAGCTCCTCGAACAGACGGCGGATGTCGTCGCTCAGCTCGGCGGCCTCGGGGGAGGGCAGGAGGGAGAAGTGAGCCATGTGCGGCGCGAACCCCATGATCTCACGGGGCCGACCGGGCCGGGGTCTGGCGGAAAAATGAGGGCGTGGCCGGGCCAGGACGCAGGGCACAGCCGAATGGCCCAGATGAACGGATCAGTGACTGATATTAGTGTAATGCACTAAGATTAAATGCTTTATTCACACTCATATAGTGCTATAATTTGGCGTGGAGTCACGGATCATGAGCAAAGTTATCGGAATCGACCTCGGCACCACCAACTCGGTGGTGGCCGTGATGGAAGCAGGCGAGCCGGCCGTCATCGTCAACCAGGAAGGGACGCGGACGACACCGTCGGTTGTCGGCTTCGGCAAGGACGGCGAGCGGCTGGTCGGCCAGGTGGCCAAGCGCCAGGCGGTCACGAACCCCGAGAACACGGTGTTCTCGATCAAGCGCTTCATGGGCCGCAAGCACGGCGAGGTCGCCCCGGAGGCGGTCCGGGTGCCGTACACGGTCGTGCAGGCCGACAACGGAGACGCCTGGGTCGACGTGCGCGGGAAGCGGCACTCGCCGCCGGAAATCTCCGCGATGATTCTGCAGAAGCTCAAGACGGCTGCGGAGGATTACCTCGGCCAGAAGGTGACCGACGCGGTCATCACCGTGCCGGCATATTTCAACGACGCGCAGCGGCAGGCCACGAAGGATGCCGGCAGGATCGCCGGCCTCAATGTGCTGCGCATCGTCAACGAGCCGACGGCGGCCGCGCTTGCCTACGGCCTGGACAAGAAGAAGGACGAAACGATCGCCGTCTACGATTTTGGCGGCGGCACCTTCGATATTTCCATTCTCGAAGTGGGTGAGGGCATCGTCGAGGTCAAGGCGACCAACGGCGACACGCACCTCGGCGGCGACGACCTCGATCAGCGCGTGATCGAGTGGATCGTCTCGGAGTTCAGGAAGAGCGACGGCATCGATCTGAGCAAGGACCGCATGGCGCTGCAGCGCCTGAAGGAGGCGGCCGAGAAGGCGAAGATCGAGCTCTCGACGGTAATGGAGACCGACATCAACCTGCCGTTCATCACCGCCGATCAGAGCGGGCCGAAGCACCTGCAGATGCGGCTGACGCGGGCGAAATTCGAGCAGCTCGTCGACGACCTGCTGCAGCGCTCGATGGGGCCGGTCACGCAGGCGCTGGCGGACGCCGGGCTCAAGCCGTCCGACATCGACGAGATCGTGCTCGTGGGCGGCTCGACGCGGGTCCCGACGATCCAGCAGCTCGTGCGCGACTTCTTCGGAAAGGAGCCACACAAGGGCGTCAACCCGGATGAAGTCGTCGCGGTCGGGGCCGCCATTCAGGGCGGTGTGCTCAAGGGCGAGGTCAAGGACGTCGTGCTGCTCGACGTGACGCCGCTGTCGCTCGGCATCGAGACCCTGGGCGGCGTGATGACGACGCTGATCCCGCGCAACACGACGATTCCGACGCGGAAGAGCGAGATCTTCTCGACGGCCACCGACAATCAGACAAGCGTGGAAGTGCACGTGCTGCAGGGCGAGCGCCAGATGGCGCGCGACAACCGGACGCTGGGCCGCTTCCATCTCGTGGGGATTCCCCCGGCGCCGCGGGGCCTGCCGCAGGTCGAGGTGGCCTTCGACATCGATGCCAACGGCATCGTCAATGTCGCGGCCCGGGACGTGGCCACGGGCAAGGAGCAGAAGATCACCATCAGCGGCTCGTCGGGGCTCAACACGGACGACGTCGACCGGATGGTGAAGGACGCCGAAGCACATGCGGCCGAGGACAGGGCCCGCCGCGAGGAAGTCGAGGCGCGCATCTGGGCCGAGCAGGAGGCCTACGCGAAATCACAGGCGGACGCCGCCGCCGCGGCGCCGCAGGACAAGAAAGACGGCGACGTCAGGGAAGGCGAAGTCGTCGACGCATGAACGCGATCGTAGAGGTGGGCCTTCAGGACCGCCTGGGGAGGAGAACGAACATGGCCATTGTGAAAGTCGATCCATTCCGTGAGCTGGCGGCCATGCAGGACCGCATGGCCCGGCTCTTCGGCGACGTGTACCTGCGGGATGAGGACACAGGGTTCCGCGGCAGCTGGACGCCGGCCGTGGACATCTTCGAGACCGACGGCCACGACCTGGTGCTCAAGGCGGAACTGCCGGGGCTCGACCGCGAGGACATCGAGGTATCCGTCGAGAACAGCACGCTCGTGCTCAAGGGGACCAAGAAGTTCGAGGCGGAGGTCAAGGACGAGAACTACCGGCGCATCGAGCGGGCGTACGGCACGTGTCACCGGTCGTTCACGCTGCCGAATACGGTCGATGCCGCGAAGGTGAGCGCCGAGTTCAAGAACGGCGTGCTCACGGTGAAGCTTCCGTTCCGCGAGGAGGCGAAGCCGCGCACCATCAACGTGGACGTGGCCGCCTGACAGGATCTCGAAGGGGGCAAGGGGTCAGGGGGCAAGGATTCAGTCCCCCTTGCCCCCTTGCCCCCTGTCCCCTCGCCCCCTTGTGGTGTAGTCTGACCCTAGTATGGATACCGATGCTCTGATCGGTCAGGAAGCCGAGGAAGCGGCACCACCGGCCCCGCGTCCCAAGGCTCCGCCCATTGAAAGCCGCTTTCTCTTTGTCGACGTAGCCGCGATGCGGGCCAAGCAGCTCCGCCGCGGCGCGCCCGTCCGCCTCGACGAAAACGACCGCACCCGCGTGCATCGTCCGATTCCGCACAAGGCGGAGCGCATCGCGATGGAGGAGGTCCGGCACGGTCTCGTGCTCTACGAGGTGCCGTCGGGGGCTGAAAAGCAGGCCTGATCCGCGCCACCCGGGAGACCAGACATGCGCATGCCCCGCACCGCCGTCATTCTGATTGCGGCCGTCTGCTGGCTTGCGCCGGCGGCGGCTCAGCAGTTCCGGCAGCCTCCGCCGTACCGGATCCTCGTCACCAACGACGACGGCGTCCGGGCACCCGGCATTTCGGCGGTCGCGCAGGCGCTGCAGGCGATCGGCACGCCGATTATCGTGGCACCGGCTGAGAACCAGACCGGCAAGGGGCATTCAATCATCACCACCGAGCCGGTGTTCCGCCAGGACGTGAGCCTTCCCAACGGGCTGCCGGCCATCGGCCTGACCGCGACGCCCGCGAGCGCCGTCAACATCGCCATCCGCAACATCGTTCTGCCGCGTCCGGACCTTGTCGTCGCGGGTGTGAATCCCGGCTACAACGTCGGGTACTCCGTCTCGATGTCTGGCACGGTCGGGGCGGCGCGCATGGCCGCCATGCTGGGCGTTCCGGCGATCGCGATTTCGCAGGCGGCCGAGGCGTTTCAGAAAGAGATGGTGTTTGGGGCCGAGGAAGCCATCTGGGTGGCCCGGCGCATCAAGGCCTATGGCCTGCCGCCCAATACCTTCCTGAACGTCAACGTCCCGCCCATGCCGCCGGGCGGGTATCGCGGCTACATGATTACGACGCAGGCGCAGGCGCGCGGCGGCGACGAGGCGTTCGTCGAAGAGAAGAACCCGCAGGGCCGGACCGTCTACTGGAACGTCTGGAAGGAAGGCGGAGCCGCTCCCGAAGGGACCGACATGTGGGCGGTGGCCAACGGATGGGTCTCGGTGACGCCGATGCGGGTCGGCGAGACCGACGTCACGCCCAGCACCATCGAGAATCTCAAGGCGATCTTCAAGTGATGGTCCGGCTGATATGGAATGACCCTCTGTCAAGCCCCGATCTTTGGATGGTGGCTTGGCGATAGCCAGCAAGC
>Ga0156172_1010_pt3 | contig 61224 bp, 57 predicted proteins | sample RifCSPlowO2_12_FD_107825 | JGI IMG/M metagenome (GOLD analysis project Ga0156172, IMG submission 107825) | Acidobacteria bacterium RIFCSPLOWO2_12_FULL_67_14 | reverse complement strand
CATCGCGGTCGACAACCAGGATCGCATCTACGTCGGCGATCGATCGAACCGCCGCATCCAGGTGTTCGACGCCGACGGCACATTCCTGCGGATGTTCACGATCGACGTCCCGCCGCCTCCGGGCACGCGGCCGGTGTACGGCAACGCTCCGACGGGCGCGAGGCTCCAGGCGACGATCGGCGCGCCCAACTCGATCTGCATCACGCCGGGACTCAACCAGGTGATGTTCGTGGGCGAGAGCACCTTCCCGGGGCGGCTGTTCAAGGTCGCGCTCGACGGCACGGTGCTCGGGGTCATCGGCCGCTCCGGCCGGCAGCTCGGGCGGTTCTCGGGCGTGCACGGGCTCGCGTGTCCGTCGGAAAACGAGCTCTACACGGCCGAAACGTCGAACTGGCGCGCACAGAAGCTGGTGCTGCGCGCCCGGCCCAGGGCGACCGGATCGAAATAGGCGCGCGGCTCAGCGTGTCGCCCGGCGAGGCCGGGCCCGGCGCTTCGGAGCGCCTGCGCTCCGGCGATCCGCCATCGCGCCGATCAGCTCTTCGCGCATTGCACGGATGAGCCGTTGCGCCTCATCCAGCCACGCGAGCAGCGTGGCCAACTGCTTTGGGGAGAGGGATGCGTTGGCCATGATCACGAGGAGTAAGCAATCCGCCTTCCTCCTTTTCAGTCGGGGATGATACCGATTTCTGCGTGGCGCGGCTGGGTCGGCGGTCGGGTGATAATAGCTGGCGATGCTGGAGACGACGCTCCGCCGGATTTCGAAGGCCGCGCATCTGTTCAGCCCGTACACGCTCGTGCGGACGCTCGACCGGGTCGATCAGCTGTCGCGCGCCACGCGCGATCTGGCCAAGTCGATCGACGCCCTGCGCGTGCATACCGAGCAGCTGCTGGCCATCGAGCGCATGAACTGGGAGCTCCGCGCCGATCTCGACGCGCTGCCGGAGCACCTCGACGTCGGCCGGATCCGGACGCACGTCCAGCGCGCCGTCGCGGATGCCTCGATCGACCTGGATCCGTTTCCGCACATCGTCGTCGACCGGTGGCTGCCGCGCGACGTGTACGACACGATCGTCCGCGCGCTTCCGCCGTCGGTCTTTTTCGCCGATCGTGACGTGAGCCGCCAGCGCCTGCTGGTACCGTTCAGCGTCGCGCCCGACTACTCGCAGCGCGTCTGGCGGTTCGTGGCGCGAGACATCGTCTCGAGCATGCTCGAGGCGGCGCTCACCGACACGTTCCGGCCGCTCATCCGCGACTACGTCCGCAGCTTCTGCCCGGGCATGCCACCGGAGGTCGACCTGTCGCTGCATGCCTCGCAGGGCCGCATCATGCTGCGGCGGCCGGGATACGTGATCACGCCGCACCGGGATCCGAAATGGGGGTTCCTGACGTGCCTGGTCTATCTGGTGCGGCCGGGCGACAACGAGGCGTACGGAACTCAGCTCTACCGGGTCAAGAACGACGAGGAGGCGCCGTCGGGCAAGCCGTACTACGTGGAAGACGCGCGGTGCGAGCTGGTGAAGTCGGTGCCGTTCCGCGCCAACTCGATGCTGATCTTCCTGAACTCGTCGGGCGCGCATGGCGCGTCGATTCCCGCCGACGCGCAGCCGCCGGACCTCGAGCGCTACCTGTACCAGTTCCGGCTGGGGCCGACCAACCGCGCCATCGCCGAGCTGCTCGCGCGCATGCCGGAAGACCGGCGCGTCCTCTGGGCCGGGGCGAAGGCGGAGAAGGCTGAAGGCTACTACTGACGCGGGTGGATGCCCGACGTAGTGCCCGGCTTTAGCCGGGCTGAAGCCCGGCACTACGTCCGAATTCTCGATCTAGTTCGCGAGGGCGCGCGTAATGGCTGCCCGCAGTTTCGGATCCTCCGGAGTCACGTCGCTCGGGAAGAACGCCGCCACACGGCCGGTCTTGTCGATGACGTACTTGCTGAAGTTCCAGGCCGGCAGGCGGCCCGACCGGCCGAGAAACGCATACACCGGCGACTGCCCCGCCCCGTTCTTCGTCACGACCTTCTCGAACATCGGAGACGTTACGGTCTTCAGATCGTAGAGCGAGGCCGGAGGCTGCGCCGCCGCAATCGCCACCGCGAGCATACACAACCCCGCCGCACTCATCGTCTGCATCGCATCCACGTCGAAGCCTCCCCTTTCGTACGTAGTGCCGGGCTTCAGCCCGGCCTCGGCTTCAGCCCGGCTAAAGCCGGGCACTACGACCAAATCATGGCGCCGTGATCGCCGAGTAGCCCGGGTTCTGCGGCTTGCCGAGCCCCGTGTACCGCAGCCGGTAATAGCGCTGCCCTTCGTTCACCTCGCCGATGTACAGGTTCCCCTTCGTGTCGGGCTGCGAGGCAAGGCTGTGCAGGTGAAAGAACTGCCGCGCGTTGTGCCCGCCCTGTCCGCCGAACGACGACAGCAGCGTGAGGGTGGAACGCTCCAGCGTGAGCAGCACCTTGTTCGAGCCGTCGGCGACGAACAGATAGCGCTGCTGCGGATCGCGGGAGAGCGAGAAGTTGTGCACCGTCCCTTCGCTCTGCAGCGTGTCGCGGTTGACGAACACTTCCCTGACGAAGGTCCCGTCGATCCTGAACACCTGAATCCGGTTGTTCGACCGATCTCCGACGTACACGAGATCGTCGTTCGAGACGATGACCGCGTGCACGGGCGTGCTGAACGACGGGGCTGGCGGTCCGACAATCATCTGGGCGCGCGGCGGGAACTTGAACGTGTCGTCCGGCACCTTGCCGTACGCGCCCCAGTGCCGCTTGTACGCGCCGGTATCGGCATCGAACACGACGACGCGCCGGTTGGTGTAGCCGTCGGCCACGAACAGCTCGTTCGTCTTCGGATACACGACCATGCCGGCCGCGCCGTAGACGTTGGCGGTGTCGTTGCTCCCCTTGCTCTGGTTCCGCTTGCCGATCTGCAGCAGGAACTTCCCGGCATTGGTGAACTTCAGGATCTGGTTGTCGCCCTTGCCGTTGCCCGCCACCCAGATGTTGCCCTTGTGGTCCGCGTAGACGCCATGCTCGGTGGTCGGCCACTCGTATCCGTCGGCGGGGCCGCCGAACGCCTTGACGAACCGGCCGTTCTGGTCGAACTCGACGATCGGGGGCGCGGGCGTGCAGCAGCGCGCCGCCGGCGGATTGAGCGAGGCGGATCGCTCGCCGGGCGACACCGTCGCCGGACGATGGGCAATCCAGATGTGATCCTGGCTGTCGACGCTGATCCCGCCGACCTGCCCTGTTGTCCAGCGGTTCGGAAGATCCTGGAAGAACAGCGGATCCCAGTCGAAATTCGGCACGCCCTGCCCCTGCGCGCCGGTCCGCTCCAGCGCCGGCAACAGGACCGCCACGGCGACCACCAGGAACGTGCGAATCTGTTTTCTCATCGTAGGGCCTGCTTCCTGAACTCCCTCAGAAGATCGCCAGCGGGTTGAGCGGCGAGCCGGTGCCGCCTTCCACGGGCAGCGGCGCGAACGAGATGAGGAACTCGTACCGGTTCAGCTTTCGCGCCGTCGCCACCGCCTGCTCGAGATCGAGGCATTCGACGATGTTGATGCCCATCCAGTTGAGGACCGCGACGTGGATCGGGTTGCGCATCCCTTCCCAGCCCGGCCGCGGGTTCCAATCGATGTTGACGTCGTGGCCGATGAACGCCGGCATGCGCTCGTGCATCCACGGAAGCGTGTCGGCATAATACCCCGCCACCTCGCCGGTCCAGGGGCCGACCGCCGCGCGCCGCTTCCAGCGCCCGACGTACAGGAGCACCACATCGCCCGGGCCGGCCTTCACGCCCGCCTTCTGCTCCCACGCCTCCAGGTCGGCGCGCCGGATCGGCGTTCCGGGCTCCACCCAGTCGACGCCCTTGAGCTGGGCGATATCGTACAGCACGGCGCGGGTGAAGACACCGTCCTTCCAGTTCATCACGCTCCCCTTCGCACATCCCGTTTCCGCCGCGAGATTTCCCTTCACCGGCACGCCGTTGTACATCTGGCCGTTCTCGAAGAAGTGACACCACGTGTCCATGTGCGCAATCGTCTGACCGTGGTAGTTCACCTGGTAGTTGTCGGTGGTGCCGCCTTCGGTGATGTTGTTCGTCGTCCGGCGGAAGACGCCGTTCTGGTTGACATCGGCCGCCGGAACCTGCGGCACCGCATGCGCCAGCGAGACGACGATGCCGTTCCTGACCAGGGCGGCGGCGTTGCGGACTTTGGCAGGCGTGATAAGGTTCGCGGCGCCTTTCGTGTCGTCGCTGCCCCACTTGCCCCATGTCTTGAGCTCGGTGCGCCACCGCTCGTACTGCGCGCGGAGCGCCGCCGTGTCGGCGGGCGCGGCCGGCGCCGAAGCCTGCGGCACAGCGGGGGCGTGCGCCTGCAGATGGAAACCGCCGACGACGCCGATGAGTACCAGCACACTCCCGCCGACGACCGACTTCACGTGACCTTTCATACGGACCTCCTGTAAGCGTACGTAGTGCCGGGCTTCAGCCCGGCTAAAGCCGGGCGCTACGACGGTTAAGCCGCGCGCTCGCGATAAAAGGCGATCAGGTCCATGCTCCTTGCCGGCGCCGCGCCGAGCTGGCGCAGCATCGTCGTGACCTGGCCCCGATGGTAGGAGCCATGATTGACCACATGCTGGAGCATCTGCCAGAACGGCTGCGAGGCCGGTGTCCCATCCATCGTCCGGTAGGCAATTGAGCGCGTGAGGCCTCCCTCGCCCAGACGGTCGAGCACGGCGCGCACCTTGCCCTCCAGATCGCTCCACGCGCGCCGGATCGCGGCGAGATCGGCGAACGCACCGGGGTCGGGCCTCGGGGGCGCCTCAACCGCCTCCCAGCGCGCGCACCAGATCCGCTCGGCTCCATAGAGGTGAACCAGCGTGTCGCGAATGGAGGGAAAGCTGTTGCCGAGATCCCGGGTCAGCTGCTCCGGCGAGAGCCGTTCGACGGCGTCGAGCAGGCGGTCGCGCGCCCAGTAGTGATAATCGACCAGCGTCTGCAGCTCGTGAAGATTCATGGCCCCTCCCCACCCGGGCGTTATGATCGGCCCTATGCCACGATTCGTCACGCCCATTGTCGTCCTGTTCGCCGCCATCGCGATCCAGGGAGACGCGCTTCGCGGCCAGGGGACCATCGCGGGCGACGTTGATGCTCTGTACGGCGACCTGACGGGGCTGTACGAGGACCTCCACAGGAACCCCGAGCTGGCGTTTCAGGAGACCCGCACGGCAGCCACGCTTGCAGCGCGCCTGAAGGCGCTCGGCTACGAGGTGGCCACCGGCGTCGGACGCACTGGCGTCGTCGCCCTGCTGCGCAACGGACAGGGGCCCACGGCCATGCTGCGCACGGAGCTGGACGCGCTGCCGGTGGAAGAGAAGACCGGCGTCCCGTTTGCGAGCCGCGCGACGGCCAGGAATGCGTCCGGCCAGCCGATTCCGGTGATGCACGCCTGCGGCCACGACCTGCACATGGCGGCGTGGGTCGGAACGGCGGCGTGGATGGCCGCCCACCGCGACGAGTGGCGCGGCACGCTGATGCTGGTCGGCCAGCCGGCGGAGGAGATCGTCGGCGGCGCGGCCGCCATGCTCAAGGACGGGCTCTTCGAAAAGTTCCCCAAGCCTGACTTCGCGATCGGGCTGCATGACGACGATACGATGCCCGCGGGCACGGTGGGGTATCGGGCCGGATCCTTCAGGGCGTCGATGATGGCGCCCATCATCACGATCGTCGGGCGCGGCGGCCACGGCGCGGCACCGCACAACACGGTCGATCCCATCGTCATCGCGGCCCGTACCGTGCTCGGTCTGCAGACGATTGCGGCGCGCGAGAACAACCCTCTGGACCCGCTGGTGGTCACGATCGGGTCGATTCACGGCGGCACGCAGGGCAACATCATCCCCGACCAGGTCAGGATGGAGCTGAGCGTCCGGACGTTCAGCGAGGACGTGCGGAAGCGAACGCTGGCCGCGATCCAGCGTATTGCGGCGGCCGAAGCGGCGGCGGCCGGCGCACCGCGTGAGCCGCTCATCGAGTTCGCCAACGCCGGCATCGGTCCCGTCTTCAACGATCCCGCGCTGACCACCCGTGTGTCGGCCGCCATCGGCCGGGCACTCGGCGCGGACCGGGTGGTCGAGATGTCACCCAAGATGACGTCGGAGGACTTCTCGGAGTACGGGCGCGCCGGGGTCCCGGCGGTGCTGCTGCACATCGGCGCGGTCAACCCGGCGAAGCTGGCCGACGCCAGGCGCACGGGCACGGCGGTGCCGGCGCCGCACTCGCCGGAATGGCTGCCAGAGCTCGAACCAACGCTCAAGGGTGCGGTGCGCGCCGAGATCGCTGCGCTGCTCGACCTGTTGGCCAAGTAGAAGCCACAGAGACACAGAGGCACAGAGGATCTAAAGCTAAAAAGAAACTGTTCGGTTCACCCGGTTCCTCATGCGGCTTTCACCTCCACCTCGACACCGAGGTCGCGAAGCCGTTGGAGGAGCCGGTTGGTCAGCCGCGTCTTGTCGCGTTGCACGAAATGCTGGTCGCCAAGGTCGTGGAATTCCACCCCGTCTCGCAGCATGTAGTACACATCGGTGAGCATCGAGGCGGCGACGGCGACGATGGCCTTCTTGGGCCCGCGGCGACTTTTCAATCGCAGAAACTGGGCTTGGAAATAGCTGTGCTTCTTGCGGGCGGCCGGCCACGCGATCTGGACCAGCGTCGTCTTCAGCCAGGGTGCGCCCTGTCGGATACGGGTGGACCGGCGCTTGCCGGCGCTCTCGTCCAACCGGGGGCACAATCCCGCCCAGGAGAGGAGATGGCCCGCGCTCGGAAACTTCGACATGTCGTCGCCGATCTCGGCCACGATCACCGCCGCCGCTGTGTCACTCACACCCGGCATGGTCTTCAGGAGACTGACGGCGGCACGAAAGGGGGCGAGCGCGTCGCGGATCCGAGCTTCGACGTCGGCGACGGCCGTGTCGAGCGCGGCGATCTGCGTCAGATGCGGCGTGAGCATGAAGCGATGATGAGCGGTTACGCGGCCGTGGAGTGCCTCGACCAGCTCCGCGCGGGTGGCCTTCAGTCGCCCCGCGGTGAGGTCCGCCAGGCGCTCCGGATCGGTTTCACCGGCCACCAGCGCCTGCAGAATGGCGCGCCCACTCGTCCCGAGGATGTCGCTGATCACTTCCGTCAGCTTCACATTGGCGTCCTCGAGCGTCTTTTGGATGCGCTGCTTGTGCCGCGCATTCTCGCGCACCAGGTGCTTGCGCGTGCGGGTGAGATCGCGCAGGTCTTGGATCGGGGCCGGGGGGACGAAGCTGCTGCGGATCAGCCCCAGCGCCAGGAGATCGGCGATCCATGTCGCATCGTTCTTGTCACTCTTCCGACCGGGGATGTTCCGGATGTGCATCGCATTCGCGAGGACGAGGGTGACGTGGTCCTCGAGCACATGCCACACCGGCTTCCAGTAGACGCCGGTCGCTTCCATCGCGACATGCGTGACCCCATGCGCCGTCAGCCAGTCGGCGAGTTCCAGGAGCCCACGGGTGTTCGTCGAGACCGTGCGATGTTCATAGCTCACGGTTGCGCCCGACGCGATGCGGACACAGGCCACGACGGTCTTGGCATGCACATCCAAGCCGGCACAACGCGGATACAGGACCTCCATCAGCCGCCTCCCATCATGAGCGGCACGGGCGTGGAGTCCCCGGATGCGAAATCTAAAAGGTGCGCTCTCCAGCAAGCTGGCGTCGCAATACGGGGTGCTCGTGGGACTCCGGGTCACACTAATTTACGGGCTTGCCGCACCAATGCACAGCCGACCTCGGTGCCCGCGCCGCGCGAAACTGTACCCCGTTTCATGCCGACGTGGATCGGTCGCAGACCGGTGAGGCCCTAATTTAATCTCTCTCTGTGTCTCTGTGACTCTGTGGCTCGTGGAATGAAAGCTATCTCAGCGGTGGCGAAGGTGGTCCCGGAAGAACGCCGCGATGATCGGTGAGATCGGCTGCGGGAACACGTGCCCTTCGGAGTGCACGACCGACATCACGGGCGCGGGCGTGCCGGCGCCCAGGATCGTACAGCCGGCGCCGCAGCGGCCGGGCGCGCCGGCGACGCCGTTGACGGCCACCGAGACGTCCACCGTCGCCTGCTGCTCGGCAAACGCCTCGTCCTGCTCGCCGTTGATGTGGAGCACGGGCCTCGGCTCCTTCGGCCGGATGGTTCGCGCACGGCCCGACACGATGGCGTAGGCCGCAAAGACGTCGGGCCGCTCCGCCCAGAGCAGGTACGCGAACGCCGCACCGTTCGAGAAGCCCATGGCGTATACGCGGTCGTCATCCACGTTGTACTGCTGGCGCACCCACGCCAGCACCGTGTCGACCAGGGCCAGGTCGCGGTCGTTCTGCTGGCCGCGCTCGACCTGCCATCCAAAAAGGGACTCGTTGTCGGGCAGGCCCTGCAGGTACACGACAATGCCGTCGCGGAACGCCCGGTCGAAAAAGGTGTACTGGAACTGCGTGGTATTGCTGCCGCGGCCGTGGAATGCCAGGACCACCGGGAGCTTGCGGCCGGCGGGCGGCGCGGCCGGCGCGTAGACCACGCCCTGGCGCACGTCGGCGCCGGCCCTCCACGTGACCTTCTGAGCCGCGGCGGGCGCGGCGCTGATGAGCAGCAGCGCCGCCGCCACGCCTGCGCGCAGCATCATGACTCGGTTCCGGCGGCCCGCGGGATCAGGGCTCGTCGCTCGTGTCCTGATCGTCGTCCGGGACCAGTGACTCCTGTCCGCCTTCCATGCCCCAGCCGCCCGACGAGGACTGCGGCTCGGAGAGCTCCGCGCCCCACGGCTCGGCGGCCGGCGCGGCCATCGGCGCCGGCATCGCCATCGGCCGCGGCCGGCGAGCGGCCTTGCGCGGCGCCGCCGCCTTGCGGCCGCCCGCGGCCTTCCGCGCCACCGTCTTCCGCGCCACGGTCTTCCGCGCGCGGCTGCCGGCGGCTTTGCGGCGCGCCGGCTTCTTCGTCTTGCGCGTCGCGGCCGCACGCTTGCGTGCTGGACGCCGGGCGGCCGGGCGCTTCTTCGCGGTCTTCTTCTTCGCGGTCCGTTTCCTTGCAGCGCGTTTCGCCATGATGTGACCTCAGTAGGTTGTCATTCTGTCGTCTGGCCGCTCCAGCGCGCCCGCAGTCCCGGGCGGTCCACGGCGGCGCCGCGGATGTAGACGGCGTTGATGCGCCGCGTGTTCGTGATGTCGTCGAGCGGATTCGCGTCGAGCACGACGAAGTCGGCGCTCTTGCCGGCCTCCAGCGCGCCGAGATCGTCGAGCCGCAGGAGCGCCGCCGAGTTCCGCGTGGCGGCGACCAGCACCTGAGCCGGCGTCATGCCCGCCCGGACCATGTCGGCCATCTCCAGGTGCGCGCCGTACGGCGTGTTGCCGTCCGTGCCCAGGCCGACCGTGACGCCCGCGGCGGTCAGCTTGGCGAGGTTGCGCGCCTGGATGCCGAACGTCTTCTGGGCCTCCGGATTGTCGGTCGCCGCGGCCTGCAGCTTCTGCAGCTCGCCGGCCGGAACCGTCTCGCTCACCCAGCTCAGGTCGGTGGCCACGCCGGGGCTCGGCAGGTTGGGCACGAGCACCACGTTCGACCGTTCCTTCCACATGGCGATGAGATCCTCGTCGACGTCGCGGTCGCGCACGCCATGGGCGAACGCGTCGAGGCCAGCCTTCAGCAGCCCTTTCGCATCCTCGAGGCTGAAGATGTGCGCGGTGACGCGCAGGCCATTCCGGTGCGCCTCGTCAATCACCGCGGTGTACAGCTCCGGCGTGAGCTTCTTGTACTTACCGTCACGATCGTCCACCCAGATCTTGATGATGTCGACCTTCCGCTGGACGTTCTCCTGCACCGCCTGCCGGGCCTCGGCTTCCGTCGTCACCCAGTAGGGCGCCTCCGACCGGCCCGGCTCGGGGGCGGTGAGACCGCGGCCGGCCGTGAGCAAGCGCGACGCGTTCGGGATGGTCTCGCCGCGAACCTGATAGGCGACGTCGCCGACGTCCTGTCCCAGGCTCGCCGTGGCGACCACGCCGTAGTACGCGCGCCGCTGCAGATCCTCGACGAGCGTCTCGCGCATCTGCGACCGGAGGTGCGTGTGCGTGTCGATGAGAGCCGGAATGACCGTCTTGCCGGCCAGATCGACGCGCGCCGCGCCCTCCGGCGCCTGCACCTGCCCCGCCGGGGCCACCTGCACGATCCGGGCATCGCGAACGACAATCGTGCCGTTCTCGATCGGCGCGCTGCCGTCGCCGACGATGACCCTGGCACCCTCGAAGACGGTGACGCCTGCCGCCTCCGGCGACGGCGCCGTGGACTGCGAACAGGCTGCGCCACCGAGAAGAACTGCCGCCGTCAGCGCGACGGCGGCTCCCGGACCTTGCTGCATTCGTACACGCATTGAAGCCTCCGCTTTCATGTCTACGGCGACCGTCTCCACGAGATCAGCCGCACACCCGTACTGCGCGTCTCGTCGCCGACGATCTGCGCACGCGCACTGATGGCCCGGGCAAAGCCGCCGCTGCCGACCGGCGATGCGAGGTCCAGCGGAGCCGCCGTCGGGCTCATCCAGATGCAGGGATGCTGCTCGGCCGCCGCCGTCGCCGCCCATCCGACGATCCAGCCACGCTCGTTCACGGCCACCGCCTGACTCTGGACGCCCCCCAGCGTCTGCAGCTCGACCGGCACCGCCCCCGGCGCCGGCCAGTACAACGCGCGGCGTTCCGCCAGGGTCGTGCCGAAGTCGCCCACAATCTCACCGCGGTCGTTGATCCCGGACGCCGCCGCCCGGACCGCACCCGCAGGGGCGCCCAGGTCGATTGGGGGCGCAGCTGGCCCGTTCCAGAAGGTGGCCCGCGATTGTCCTGCCAAATCGCGCGATTGTCCAACCACCTGGGCCGCGCTGTTCAGGCCGGCGGCGCTGCTGGAGACGCCGCCGAGCGTGCCGAGATCAACGGGCGCCGTTGCGGCATCCGGCCACAGCGCCGCGTGGATGCTGCCTCCGGCCGTTCGCAGATTCCCGGCTATCCCGCCCAGGCTGTTCACCGCAACCGCCACGGTGCCGTCTGCCAGCAGCACGGGGCTGCCATTGACACCCGGCCAGAAGACCGCAAACACCTGCACCGGGCTGACGGTTCGATCCTGGGCCTGCCCGACGATCTGGCCGTCTCCGTTGATGCCGAACGCGCGCGACCAGTTCGTGCCCGACGGCAGCGGCAACCCCAGCGGCGCGTCGCCCGTACGGTTCCAGACGACGGCGCGCGCCAGGGCGGCGACGGTCACCGAGCCGACGATGCGGCCCGACGGGCTCACATCGAACGCCTGTGCGGGCGCCGGACCGCCCAGATCCATCGCCTCGTACTCTGCTGCCGCTGCGAGGCTGAGACCCAGGACGGCCAGCAGCATCGCGCACGGCTTCGCGAATGACTTCATCAATGCGTCCTCGGACCGTCGTCAGCGCGACGAGGCTGTACCGGGGACCAGAAGACGAACGGTCCCATCGTGCTTGTTCAGGAGGAATACCCGGCCCTCAGGGCCGGCGCCAAACCGGAGATCGGCGCGGGTGGTCGGGGTCCGCCCCTGCTTCGCGTTCTTTTCCTGGATGACTTTGAGGAACGTCTTCGGCTCGCCGCCGTCGGTCAGCAGAATCCGCCGGATGGCGTCCTGACCGCCGGCCGGGAGTCTGTCGGCGTTGACGTAGAAGATCTCGCCGCTTGGAAAATCTCCAAAGAGCAGGAGATTGGTCAGCTGCGGGATCGCGCGGCTGCGATAGACGTGCACGCCGGTCACGGCAGACTGGGCCTGCAGCAGGGGATCAAGCTGCCCGTACTCGACAATCGGATACGTGACGGCCGGGTCGGTCCGCCGTCGCTTCAGATCCACTGCTTCGCGGCTGATGAACCCGAAGCTGCCTTCCCACCTGTTCCATCCCAGATTGGCTCCCGCGGGCGCGAGGCTGAGCTCTTCAACGATGTTCTGTCCGATGTCGGCGACGAAGAAGTTGCCGTTGCGCGGATCCCAGCCGAACCGCTGCGGGTTGCGGACGCCGTAGACGTAGATCTCGCCGAGCGCGCCCTGCTTGCCGGCGAACGGGTTGGCGCGCGGGATCCCGTACTTGCGGCTGGCGCCCGTCAAGGTCGGGTCGATGCGGAAGATCTTGCCGAACGGCGAGGCGAGGTTCTGCGCAAGGTTGAGGGGATCGCCGCCGCTTCCGCCGTCGGCGACGCCGACGTACAGCAGCCCGTAGTCGGGGCTCCCGGGCTGGGCAAACGGATTGAAGCTGGCATGGCCGCCGTTGTGGTTGGCAAACGGCTGCTCGAGCCGCAGCAGCTCCCGGGGCGGGCCGCCGTCGTACGCGGAGGCCGCAGAATTCTTCGCCGTCCATTCGAGCAGCACGGTCGCGTGCGTGTTGGTACCGCCGCCCGGCTTGAAATCGGGCTGGGGCGCGGTATTGCTGGTGTCGCCCCACGTGTACAGCTTGCCGAAGCCGGGCGTGCCGGGACGGTTGAACTGCGGATGGATCGCGAAGCTCTGAAACCCGCGCTCGCGCCCCATCGCCTGCATCGGCACGCCCCACCGCTCCGCATTGATGTCGAGGTAGGGCGTCACCGTACGCCCGTCGTAGCTGACCGTGAACAGCGGCCCGCGCATGTCGTTGACGAACAGCCGGCGCGATCCCGGCTCGTCGACGAGCAGCATCATCCGGGGCGCTTCGCCGGCGACATCCGGGACGGTCGCAAACTCGACGACCCGGACGCCGATGACGCCTTCGGTCGCCTGGATAGGTTGCGGGAACGGGTCGGTCGGGGTCTGGGCGAGGACGGCCGACGTTGCCAGTGCCGTCAGGAGCGACAGGCGCAACGTGCGCATGGCCGCCCTTATATCACTTATCAAGAGGCCCGGGGCCCTCGGCGTGCAGCGCCAGGATGTCCCACACCACCCTGTTGGCGGGCGTGGGCACGCCCGCCGCGCGGCCGAGCTGGGCGACGCCGCCAGACAGCCAGGAGACCTCGAGCCTGTTCCCCTTCTCGACATCGTGGTGCATGGAGGAGGTCGCCGCGGCCGGCAGCGCGTCGAAGAACGGCAGCCGCTCGTCCGCGAAGTTCTCCGGCAGCCTGACGCCATGCGCGCGCCCGACGGCCACGGTCTCATGCAGCAGCTCGAGCAGAAACGCCCGCGCCTGCGGGTGGGCGCGGATGGGCCCGATCGTCGATCGCATCGTCGCGGTCGCTCCCGACAGCGCGACCACGAAGACGTATTTTTCCCAGATGGTCCGGCGGATGTCGTCCGAGATCTCGCCCTGGAGGCCCGCGCCGACGAGTGCTTCCAGGAGCCGCTCGGCGCGCGGCGACCGGCGTCCGTCATGCTCGCCGAAGACGAACCGCTGCATCGGGCCGGTCTGCGCCACGACACCGGGACGCGCAATGTGCGACGCGACATAGACCACCGCGCCCATCACGGACCCGCTGCCGAACCGATCCCGCAGGATGTCGTCCTTCATGACCCCGTTCTGAAGCGACATCACGCATGTGGCGGGGCCGACGAGCGGCGCAATCGCAGCCGCCACCGCTTCCGTGTCCCAGAGCTTCACGGCCAGGAACACGTAGTCGACGAGGCCGATCGTGGCCGGGTCGTCGGTCACCGTGACACGCGGGACGTGCAGGGGGCCGTAGGCGTCGCTCTCGAGGCGGAGGCCACCGGCCTGCATCGCGGCCAGGTGCGCGCCGCGCGCGACGAAGGAGACATCGCAGCCGGCGTGCGCGAGACGGGCGCCGAACACGCCGCCCACGCCGCCCGCCCCGACGAACGCGATCTTCATCGGATCGAGCATAGACCACGGGATACGGGCGACCAACATAGAATTGCGTGAACCATGCCCGACGCCGACCTGCTGGCGCGCCTCGTGCGGCATCGAACCCTGGGGAGCGCCCCGCGCCAGGAGCTCGAATGGCTGGCGGACCACGGCGCCTTGCGGCATTTCGGCCGCGGCGAGACGGCCGTCCGCAAGGGACAGTCGATGGACAGCCTCTGGATCGTGCTGTCCGGTCACTACGTCTTCTACATCGACCGCGGCCTCGGTCCTCGCAAGGTATTCGAATGGCGCGAGGGGGACGTCAGCGGGCTCCTCCCCTATTCACGAATGACAACGCCGCCCGGCGAGGCCGTGGTCGCCGAGCCGGCCGATCTGCTCACGATCCATGCCCGGCATTTCCCGGAGCTCACCCGCGAGTGCCCCACCGTCACGGCCGCGCTCGTCCACGTGATGCTCGATCGGGCCCGTGCGTTCACATCGAGCGATCTCCACGACGAGAAGATGGTGTCCATGGGGCGCATGGCCGCAGGGCTTGCCCACGAGCTGAACAATCCCGCGTCGGCCGCGGCCCGCAGCGCAAAGCTCCTGACCGGCGCCATTGCCGAAGCCGAAAGTGCCTCTCGCGCGATCGCGGGCGCGGCGTTAACGGAGGCTCAGTTCGAAGCGATAGACGGCGTCCGTCGCGCCTGCGCCAATGCGGCGGCAGCGCTGCCGCCGATCGCGACCCGTTCCTGTTTGAAACCAGCGTGCCGGGCGTCTTCGCCGCCGGCGACGCCCGCCGCGGTTCGAGCAAGCGTGTCGCCGCCGCCGTCGGCGAAGGGTCGGCCACCGTCAGCATGATCCATCAGTACCTGCAGACCGTGTGACCCGCGCCGGAGGCAGGCCAACGCCGGTCAGGATTCGCCCGCGTCCCGCCAGCCCCGGCGTCTGAGCGAGGCGCGAATCGCATCGGCGCGGGCGAGCATGCGCGGCTGCAGGTCGAACGGCTCGGCGAGAATCAGGGCGTCCGGCGATTTACCGGCGCTCGGCGCGGCGCATGTTCCGCATGTTGTGAAGCGTGATGTAGGTCCGGAAGGCGGCCATCGCCCACAGCCCGGCGACCGCCACGCGCTCGTGCCGGCGGCCGACGATGACGTTCCAGGCGCTCACGGATCCGACGTCGATCAGTGCGCCGACGGCGACAAGCGATGCCGGCGATCGCTCGAACGGACGGAGCATGGGATTGGTCTCTCGGACCTTGTAGAACTTCAGAGCCTGATAGGTCGACACCCAATCGGCGGCTGCGGCGCTGCTGGCCACAAACGTCGGAAGCGTCAGACGCTTCTCCTGAGCGGCCGCGGCGGCCGGGAGGACACAGACGAGCAGACAGGCGGCCGCCACCCGAGAAACCGATGGACTGGGTTGAAACATTTGATGGTCGTATCGGCCGCACGCGAGCCCGGCAATAGCATCCCGGCGCGCCCGCTCGATCCCGCATACGGCTGAGTTCGCCGCTGATACAGTCGAGCTCGCTGATAATGGTCGGCATGCTCCTGACCGCGGCCGGCGCTGTACGTCTGGGCTCCGATGTTCTGCTGGGATCGCGGCGCCTTCGCGGCGCCCGCGTCGGCGTCGTCTGCAATCACGCCTCGGTCGACCACGCCTTCCGCCACATCGTCGATCGGCTGGCCGAGTCGGGCGACGTCCGGCTGGCAGCCATCTTCGGCCCGCAGCATGGCTTCCGGTCCGACGTGCAGGACAACATGGTCGAAACGCCGCACCGCGAGGATGCCTCGCGCCGGGTGCCGGTCTGTTCGCTCTACAGCGAAACCCGCGAGCCGACCGCCGACATGCTGCGGGACGTCGAGGTCCTGGTCATCGACCTGCAGGACATCGGCGCCCGGATCTACACGTTCATCTACACGATGGCGAACTGCCTGCGCGCAGCCGCCCGCCACCGTATTCCCGTGATCGTCTGCGACCGGCCGAACCCGATCGGCGGGCGGGGGGTCGAAGGCGCCTCGCTCGCGCCAGGCTTCGAATCGTTCGTCGGGCAGTTTCCCATTCCCATGCGGCACGGGATGACGATCGGCGAGCTGGCGGCGCTCTTCAACGAGCGGTTCGGCGCCGGCGCGTCACTCGAGATCGCCAGAATGGAGCGCTGGCAGCTGTCGATGTACGCGGACCGGACCGGCCTGCCCTGGGTCATGCCGTCGCCGAACATGCCGACGCTCGAGACGGCCGTCGTCTATCCGGGCACCGTCCTGTTCGAAGGCACGCTGCTCTCGGAAGGCCGCGGGACGACGAGGCCGTTCGAGCTGGTCGGGGCGCCCTGGATCGACGCCGACCGCTTCGCGGCCGGGATGAATGCGCTGGACCTTCCCGGCGTGTATTTCAGGCCGGCCGTCTTCGAGCCGACGTTCCAGAAGCATGCTCAACGCGCCTGCGGCGGGTGCCAGATCCACGTGTCCGATCGCGACGCGTTCCGGCCCGTGGCGACCGGCGTTGCGCTCCTGCAGACCTTCCGGCAATTGGACCCGGCACACTTCGCCTGGCGCCTCCCGCCGTACGAATACGAGCACGACAAGCTGCCGATCGACATCCTGGCCGGGTCCGATCGGCTCCGGCGGCAGGTCGAAGAGGGTGCGCCGCTCGCCGAGATTGTCGACAGCTGGCGCGACGACGAGCGGGCGTTCGCCGAAGTGCGGAAGCCGTTCCTGCTCTACTAGGAGCGCGTCTTCGCGATCCCCGGCGCCTTGGTTTCCTGCTCCGTGGCCGGCTCGACATGATGCGCGGTCAGGTGCGCCTTCAACAACTCGAACGCCTGCTGCGGGCTGTCGGCCCGCTGCAGGAGCGCGAGGTCCGGCGGGGAGATCGCGCCCCAATCCAGCAGCGGCTCGAGGTCGAGGACCTTGTTCCAGTAGTCGGTTCCGTACAGGATGATCTGGATCTGCTTGGCGAGCTTCTCGGTCTGCATGAGCGTCAGGATCTCGAACATCTCGTCAAGCGTTCCAAAGCCGCCCGGAAAGACGACCAGCGACTTCGCCAGATACGCGAACCAGAACTTGCGCATGAAGAAGTAGTGGAACTCGAAGTGCAGGCCGTCGGTGATGTAGCGGTTGGCGCCCTGCTCGAACGGCAGCCTGATGTTGAGCCCGATCGTCTTGCCGCCGGCCTCCATGGCGCCCCGGTTGGCCGCCTCCATGATGCCGGGGCCGCCGCCGGAGGTGACCACGAACCGATGGTGCGGCGAGGCGAGCGGGAGCGACCATTCGGTCAGCAGGCGCGCGAGCTCGCGCGCGTCCTCGTAATACCGCGACCACTCGAGCGCCTTGCGTCCGCGGAGGAGGTGCTCGTCCGGCGGCTCCGCGTCCTTCCCGACCACCCGCCGCATGAGGCGCTGGAGCGTCTGCTCCGCGTGCTCTCGGCTGTGGATCCGGGCCGAGCCGAAGAAGACGACGGTGTCCTGGATGTTCTGCGCCTTGAAGCGCCGCAGCGGCTCGAGGTATTCGGCCAGGATCCGGAGCGGGCGGGCCTCATCGCTGTCGAGAAACTCGCGGTCCATGTAGGCAAGTGGCTGCATCCGGCGATTATCGGGGCACAATGCGGGAGTCGCCAAGATGCGGGAATTCGCGCACAGCCTGCTCATCAATGCCCCGCCGGCCGCGGTGCTCGACGCGTTCTTCGATCCGGAGGCGCTCTCGGAGTGGTGGGAGGTGTCGCGATCGGTGTGCGTGCCCCGGCCGTTCGGCAGCTACGCGGTGGAGTGGGAGCCGACCGCATGGCGGGACGACCTCCTCGGCCGGCTCGGCGGCGCGTTTCATGGGACGGTCGTCGACTTTGCGCCGGGCCGCGAGTTCTTCATTGCCGACTTGTACTGGCATCCGCCAGACGGGGAGCCGATCGGGCCGATGGCGCTGGAGGCCCGCTGCCGCCTGCAGGGCGAGTCGACGATTCTGCACCTGCGGCAGTCGGGGTACGACGAGACGAACGAGCGGTGGGAGCGCTACTACGACTTCATGTCGAACGGCTGGCTGCTGGCGCTCACGACCCTGAAGAGCTACCTGGAAGAACGCTGGACGTAGCTCACACCCGCTGGAGCTTCAGGAAGTTCGACGGCCCGGCCGCGAGGTCGGGCGTGATGCTGACCAGGACCACCGCCGATCCCCTCGGGATCGATCCGCGCTCCACCAGCATGGCCCCGATGCGGCCTGCAGCTTCGGTGACGTCGCCGGCGAGATCGGCGACGACAGGCACGACGCCCCAGACCAGCGCCAGGCGGCGCGCCATCTCCTGACTGTCGGTGGCGGCAAACACCGGGACCGGCGGCCGGAGCGCTGCAAGCATCCGGGCCGTCTTGCCGCCACGGGTGATTGCCACGATGGCGATGGCGTCGCCCCGCGCCGACAGCGTCACAGCCGCCTCGCAGATCGCGCGGCCGTGGCCGGCCAGCAGCCGTGAGCCGTGCGGCGCGACGCCCGCGGCCGGCGGCATCGCCTCGGCCTCCCGAATGATGAGGTCGAGCGTCTGAACCGTCCGGACGGGATACAGCCCCACGGCGGTCTCCCCCGCCAGCATGATGGCGTCCACGCCCTCGTCCACCGCGGTTGCGGCATCACTGACTTCGGCGCGTGTCGGGCGCGGCTCCGTACGCATCGATTCGAGCACCTGCGTCGCCACGATCACCGGAATGCCCGCCGTCCGCGCCCCGCGCGTCGCTTCCCGCTGAATGCGGGGAACACGCTCGAGCGGAAGCTCCAGCCCGAGATCGCCGCGCGCTACCATCACGGCGTCCGACTCCTGCAGGATCTCGTCGAGCCGGGCGATGGCTTCGGGACGTTCGAGCTTGGCGACGAGCGGCACGTCGGGCGCGCCGATGCCGCGCAGCCGTTCCCGTGCCTGCCGCAGATCCGCGCCGGACTGAACAAAGCTGAGCGCGACGAAATCGACACCGATGCCTGCGCCGAAGGCGAGGTCGACGGCGTCCTTCTCGCTCATGCCGTGCGACGGAAAGCTCACACCTGGCGCATTGATCCCCTTGTGCTCGCCGAGAGGGCCGCCGTCGACGACCACCGTTCCGATCTCGTCGTGGCCGACGTGCTCGACCCTCAACTGGATCCGGCCATCGTCGAGCAGGAGCGCATCGCCAGGCCGCACCACGCGCGGGAGGTCCGCGTACGAGGTCGACACGCGCCCGGGCCCGCCGAGCTCATCGCCGACCGCGATCCGCAGCGCATCGCCCTGACGGAGATCGATGGGCGCACCGCCTCGCAGGCGGCCTGTGCGGATCTTCGGACCGGCGAGATCCTGCAGGATGGCCACCGGCCGTCCCTGACGCGCGGCGGCCGCCCTGATTCGCTGCGCCGCGTCCCGATGGCTTTCGTGTGTGCCGTGCGAGAAGTTGAGGCGAAAGACATCAACACCAGCGGTGACGAGCTCGTCAAGCGTCGGCTCGGCGCTCGACGCCGGACCGATTGTCGCTATGATCTTGGTGCGCCGCACGGAGGCCGATCCTACCGCAGATGACGATCACGCTCTGGCTGGAGAATGCCGTTCAGGACGCGGAGCGCCGCGGGCTCCCCGCCCTGCGCCCGCTGCTCGAGACGCTGGCGCGCGCGACGTCGGCGCTCAGAATGGCCGACTGGAATGCCGACGCCAGCGGCCAGCTCGAACCGCACAGGCCGGATGGACGCTGAGCCCCGGACACTCGCCGAGCTGGCGCACGCGCTCAGGTCTGGCGCCGTCACGGCCGCCGAGACGACCGAACGGTGCCTGAGCACCATCGCGGCGCGTAACGCGTCGCTGAACGCGTTCATCACCGTCCTGGCGGACGAGGCACGCGCGCAGGCGCGGCAGGCAGACGCCGAGATCGCGGCCGGCAGGTATCGCGGCCCCCTGCACGGCGTCCCCGTTTCACTCAAGGACATCATCGACCTGCGCGGCGTCGCGACGACCGCCGCCTCCCGCGTGCGAGAGGGACACATCGCGGCGGCGGACGCGCCGGTCGTCTCGCGGCTCAAGGCAGCCGGTGCAGTGCTGATCGGCAAGAACAACCTCCACGAATTCGCCTTCGGGACCACGAACGAGGATTCGGCCTTTGGCGCCGCGCGGCACCCGCTCGACGCCAATCGATCGCCCGGCGGCTCGTCAGGCGGCTCGGCGGCCGCCGTGGCATCTGGAATGGCGTATGCGGCAATCGGCACCGATACCGGCGGGTCGATCCGTATTCCGTCAGCGGCATGCGGGCTCGTCGGCCTCAAGCCGACACTCGGCGAGATCCCGACCGGCGGGGTCGTGCCTCTGAGCCCCACGATGGATCACGTGGGGCCGATCTGCCGCTCCGTCGAGGATGCGCAGATCCTGCACGCGGCGCTGGGCGGCGCCGGTTCGGCCGCCAGATCGCCCGCCAGCCGGCCCCTGAAGCTCGCACGGCTGCACGACGACTTCACGGCACTGCTCGACCCGGCGGTGGCCTCGGCCTTCGCGCAGGCGTGCACCCGGCTGCGCGAGGCCGGCGTCGAGCTGTGTGACGCCATCATCCCGCACGCCGGCGACATCGCTCCCGTCTACCTGCATATCGTGCTGGTCGAGGCGGCAGCGTACCACGCGCCCACGCTCGAGCGCGCGGCGGACGCCTACACCCCGAACGTCCGGATGCGGCTCGAAATGGGCCGCTACATCCTGGCCGAGGACTACATGCGCGCGCTCCACGGGCGCGAGGTCCTGAGGACGGAGGTGGATTCCGCGCTGACCGGGTGTGACGCGCTGCTCCTGCCGACCCTGCCAATCCTGGCGCCGCGGCTCGGCGTGGAAACGGTGCGTGTGGGCGGGACTGAGGAACCCGTGCGCGGCGCGATGCTGCGTCTGACCCAGCTGTTCAACCTCACCGGGCATCCCGCAATCACGATCCCCTGCGGAATGTCTCCGGAAGGGCTGCCGATTGGGGCGCAGCTTGTTGGCCGCCTCGGCGAAACGGCCGCGCTGCTCGACCTCGCGCGGGCCGTCGAAGGCTACCTGGGCCCGGGGGCATCCCGTTGAGGCTCGGGACGATCGGGCACGGCGACGGCCCTCGGGCCGCCATCAGGATGAGCCGATGATCGCGCCCTTGTTCCACGCGTGGGAACGGCGGCTTGCCTCGATCAGCACCGACCGCATCGTCCGGCCATTCGACTGGGGACTCGACTGGATTCCGCAGAACGGACACATGAGCCAGACGCCCGCCGAGCGCCTCCAGCACTGGATTGGAGAGGCGATGGGAGACACGGCTCACTTCTTCGATGCGCCGCCGACAGCCGAGTACCAGTTCGAAGAGGCCGGGGACGAGCGCCGGCGCCTCGGCGAGGCGGGCACGCTGCGGTTTCCAAGCGTGCTGACGACCCCGCACGAGACCAACAACATCGTGTCCGCCCGCTGGTTTCCGGCCGGCTCTCGCGGCCGCGCGGTGCTCGTGCTGCCGCAGTGGAACTCGGATGCGGAGGGCCACGTCGGCCTCGCGCGGCTGCTGGCGCGGTTCGGCATCTCGGCCCTGCGGCTCAGCCTCCCCTACCACGACGTCCGCATGCCGCCCGAGCTCACCCGCGCCGACTACATCGTGAGCGCGAACATCGCCCGGACGGTGCAGGTGTGCCGGCAGGCGGTGCTCGACGCCCGGCGCGCGATTGCCTGGCTGGCTGGCCAGGGATATGAGCGCATCGGCATTCTCGGCACGAGCCTCGGCTCGTGCCTCGCGATGCTGACCACGGCACACGAGCCACTGGTGCGAGCGCAGGCGCTCAACCACGTCTCCCCGCGCTTCGCCGACGTCGTGTGGCGGGGCCTCTCAACCCGCCACGTCCGGCAGGGGCTGGAGGGGCACATCGACCTGGACCTGCTTCGCCGGCTGTGGCGTCCGATCAGCCCCTCTGCGTATTTCGATCGCGTGGGGCACGCCCGGACGCTGCTGGTCTATGCCCGCTATGACCTGACGTTCCCTGTGGACCTCTCGCAGGAGATCGCCCGCGAGTTCGCACATCGCGGGCTGCCGCACGACGTGCGCGTGCTGCCCTGCGGCCACTACTCGACAGGGTCGGCGCCGTTCAAGTATCTGGACGGCTACGTGCTGACACGGTTTCTGTTGAAGAGCCTCTAGGACTCCGCCGGCAACACCTGGAGCTCTCCGAGCCCGAGCGATGCGAGCGACTCGCCGATTGCGGCATGGTCGCCGACGATCAAGGTCGTCGCCCGGGCGGCGTCGACATATCGTGCCGCCACACTGACCACGTCGTCGGTTCCGACGGCGTTGATGCGGGGGATGAACGCCTCGAAGTAGGTGTCGGGCAGGTCGTAGAGAGCGAGCTGCGCCGCGGCGCGGGCCACCTGCTGCACGGTTTCGAAGTTGCGCGGATAGCCGCGCGTCAGCGACGCTTTGGCAAGCGCCAGCTCCGAGTCCGAAGGCGGCCGCGACCTTCCGATCGCGTCGAACTCCGCGAGCGTGTCACGGACGGCATCCGCGGTCGAGGCCGTGTGGACGCTCGCCTGAAGCGAAAAGGGCGACAGGCCCCTGCGCCAGTCGAATCCTGTCCGCGCACCGTAGGTGTAGCCCTTTTCCTCGCGAAGCCGCAGGTTGACACGGCTGACGAACTGGCCTCCGAGGACCGCATTCATCACCAGCAGCGCCGCGTAGTCGGGCGTGCTGCGGCGCGCCGACAGGTGGCCGATCCGCAGCTCGGACTGCGCGGCGCCTTCCCGAGGCACGATAGCCAGGCGCTGCAGCGAGACGGCCGGCTCCACGTCGGATGCCGCGGCCGGGGCGACGGCGCGGCTGGCCGACCATCCCCCAAATGTGGCTTCGGCGAGCTGCCGGAGCTCGTCGTGGGAGCCGGGTCCCGCAACGACGAGGGTCGAGCGATCCGGCTGAAACGTCCCGGCGTGGAATCGCGTCACGTCGTCCAGCGCCAGCGAGCGCAGCGACGTGGACGTCCCGATCGCGAGGTGCCCATACGGGTGTTCTGGATAGAGGAGGCGAAGGAACGCCCGCTCGGCGACCGCAGGCGGCAGATCGTTGAGCTGCCGCAGGCGGTCGAGCCTCAGCTGCCGGACACGGTCGAAATCGGCCTGGCGGAGACTCGGTTGCGTGAGGATGGCCGAAAGCAGGCGTGCGCCCTGCTCGGCAAACCGCGACAGCGTCGTGATGGTGAAGAGCGTGGCATCCGCCCCGACGTCGACATCGTAATCGGCACCAATCCTGGCGAGGGCCTCGGAGACTTCGATGGCATCCGACTCGCCCGTCCCCTCGTCGACCATGTCGGCCGTGACGGCGGCAAGCCCTTCCTGGCCGGGAGCATCGGCTCCAAGCCCTCCAGCGACCGTGAGGACGAAGGTGGACACCGGGACGGTCCGGTGCTCGACCGTGCGGACATCGAGCCCGTTTTCCAGCGTGTGACGGGCAATCCGGGGAAACCGGAAGATCGGGTCTAGGCCGACCTCGGGAAGCCGCGAGCGATCGACGCGCATCATGAGACGGAGACCGGCACCGACCCGGCAAGGGCCGCCGCGTGCTGTCCGGCAGGCACCACGCTCAGCACCACACGGCGATCGAACGGCAGGCAGCGGCGCGCCGCCGCACGCACGGCGGGACCTGTCGCATCCCGGTACCGTGACAGGTCTGTCTGGAAGAACCCGGGATCGCCGCGAAACACGTTGTACGCGTTCAGCTGGTCGGACTTGCCGCCGAACCCTCCCACCGTCTGAATGCGGTACATGAAGTGCGCCTCGGTCTGCGCGCGGGCGCGCTCCATCTCGCTCGCAGTGGGGCCGGCGTCCGCCAGTTGCTGAAGCTCGGCATCAATCGTGGCGGCAATCTCGGTCAGGGAGATCCCGGGCGCCACCGTGGCGGCGAGCAGAAAGAACCCGGCGAGCTCCCGTGAGTTCTGGTAGGCCGACACGTCGAGGGCCACGCGCTGCTCGTACACCAGTCTTCGGTACAACCTCGACGTCTTGCCACTTGCCAGCAGATCGGCAAGCAGATCCATCTCGGCGTCGCCCTCGGCGAACATGGCCGGCGAATGCCACGCCATGTAGAGGCGCGGCATCTGGACGCGATCTTCGAGCACGAGCCGCACCTCGCGTTCGAGCGCGGCCGGGCTGCGAAGGCGCTCGGGGCGACGGCCTCCGGCCAGGTCGCCGAAGTACCGTTCGGCCAGCTCGAAGCCGCGCGGCGCATCAATATCACCGGCGAGCGCCAGCGACGCATTCCCGGGGTGGTAGTAGGTTCGAAAGAACTCCTGCACCTCGTCCAGGCGCATCGAGCGGAGGTCTTCGGCCGCACCGATCGTGAGCCAGTGGTACGGGTGATCGGGCGGGAACAGCGCTGCGACGATCGCCATGAGTGCGAACCCATACGGGCGATTCTCGTAGTTCTGCCTCCGCTCGTTGAGCACGACGTCCCGCTGCGTCTCGAAACGGTCGGGGGTGAGGGCAGGCAGGAGGTACCCCATGCGGTCCGACTCCATCCAGAGCGCCAGGTCGAGCGCGCTCGTCGGCACGACCTCCCAGTAATTGGTCCGGTCGGTGTTCGTGGATCCGTTCAGAAGGGCTCCGGCCTGCTGAAGTGGCGGGAAGTACCCCGAGTTGTGATGCTCGGAGCCCTCGAACATCAGGTGCTCGAAGAGATGCGCAAATCCAGTACGCCCGGGCCGTTCATCCTTGGAACCGACGTGGTACCAGATGTTTACGGCCACGACCGGGACGTGATGGTCCTCATGAACGATGACATCCAGGCCGTTGTGGAGTGTCTTTTTCGCAAAGGGCAACTCGAGGTCGGACACATCGCGATCTTATGTCGATTTAGCGGCTCTGCCGGAAGCACATCGGCAAACCCCGTCGCGTGGCGACCCCTACAAGAGGGGACCTGCGTGGATGCGCGCGCGACTGACACGCGCGAGGATGACCACTGGAACGAGCCCAGCCGCCACAATCAACAGTGCGGCAATCGCAGCGTCCTCGTACGTGCCGCGCACCGCTTCCCCGTACAAGTGTGTCGCCAGCGTCTCGAGGCCGAGCGGCCGGAGGAGCAGCGTCGCCGGCAGCTCCTTCATGCAGTCGACAAACACCAGCAGCGCTGCCGTCGCGAGAGCCGGGCGCACGAGCGGCAGGTGGATACGCCGCAGGCGGCCGCCTGCCGACTCCCCCAACGTGCGAGCCGCCTCGTCCAGGGATGCCGGGACGCGGCTGAGGCCGGCCTCGACGCCGCCAACGGCGAGCGCCAGGAATCTGACGACGTACGCATAGATGAGTGCGGCGCCGCTGCCGAGCAGCAGCAGGCCGGTGGACACCCCAAGTACCGCGCGAGCACCGCTATCGACGAAGGCCTCGATGCCGGTGACGACCGGAAGCAGCCCGATCGCCAGCACCGTGCCCGGGATGGCATAGCCGAGCGATGCGATGCGCGCGAGCACGCCTGCGGCCGCGCGGCCCGTCGCCCGTACGGCGTACGCGACGCCGAGGCCCGCCAGCACGGTCAGCGCCGTCGCCACGAGTGAAAGCCCAATGGTCGCGCTTGTCTCCGACAGGATGACTCGAGACACCCCTGCGAAACGCACGCGGGCGAGCGCCTCGTCGACCAGATACGCCGCAGGAATCGCAAATCCGATCGCGACCGGGGTGATGGCGGCGACCAGCGCCGCGCCCGCGCGCCAGCCCGCAAGCCGCTGTGGTTCGAGCGGGCGGGCATGCTGCGCATCGTTGGCATACTGGCGCTGCCGCCGGGCCCACCGCTCCAGAAGCACGACTCCAAGCGCCACAGCGAGCATGGCCAGCGCCATCTGCGCGGCGCCCGCCAGATCCGACCGCGTGATCCAGGTCGCATAGATGGACACGGTCAACGTGCGGATGCCGAGGAATTCCGACGCGCCGATGTCGTTGACCGTCTCGAGCAGGACAAGACTGAGGCCCACGGCCACCGCGGGTCTCGCCAGCGGGAACGCGACACGCAGAAACACCCCGCGCCGGCTGATGCCCAGCGTGCGCGCCACCTCAACCAGATTCGCCGTCTGCATCAGAAACATGGCTCGGGTCGTCAGATAGACATACGGATACAGCACGAACCCGAGCAGCACGACGCAGCCGGCCATGGATCGGATATCCGGCAGCCGGAAATCGCGCGGGTCGTCGATGCCGAGCAGCGCGCGCAACGCGGTCTGCACCGGGCCGACGGGATGCAGGATATCGAGATAGGCGTACGCGACCACGTAGGTCGGCACCGCCAGCGGCAGCAACAGCGCCCAGTCGATGACGCGGCGCCCGGGAAAATCGTACGCGGTGACCAGCCAGGCCATCGTCGTGCCGACAGCCGCCGTCAGCAGCCCGACGCCGAGGAGCAGGACGAAGGTGTCGCGCACGGCCACCGGCAGGACATAGGCGATCAGGTGCTGCCAGAGATCGGCCGACCCCCGCGATGCCGTGAGCGCGAGAGCCGCGATGGGGGCGATAACGAGGAGAGCGACGATGCCGGAGGCGGCGAGCCACGGGCTTCCACGGCCCGGCCTCCGGAGCATCACACGGGGATCAGCGGTCGTATCCGACCTTGTCCACGAGCTTGCTGGCGGTCGCGCGGTGTTTCGCAATCTCGACCAGCGGGAGCCCATCAACCTTCAGCGGTCCAAGGGCGGCAATAATCGGATGCGCGGCAACGCCGGCCTTCACCGGGTACTCGAAGTTCGCCTCGGCATACATCTTCTGCGCCTGGTCGGACACCAGGAACTCGAGGAACCGGAGAGCGTTCGCCCTGTTCGGCGAGTTCTTCGCGATTGCGGCGCCCGACACGTTCACGTGCGTCCCGCCGTTCTCAAACGTGGGCAGAATGATGCGGATCGCCGACCCCCACTTCTCTTGATCCGGGCCGCCGGCGCCGCTCCGCATCAGGCCGACATAGTAGGAATTGCCGAGGGCCAGATCGCAGATGCCGCCCATGATGTCGCGGGCGCCGTCACGATCGCCCCCCGCCGCGGCCCGCGCCAGGCCGCTCTTGAGCCCTCTCAGCCATGCCTCCGCGCGCGCTTCGCCGTAATGGGCGATGTACGCGGCAATCAGCGCGGTGGTGTAGGCATGCTGGCCAGCGCGTGTGCAAATCTTGCCCTTCCACTGCGGATCGGCGAGCTGCTCGTAGGTGAACGACTTCAGGCTCAGGTCTTTCTGCACGTACAGCACGCGGGCGCGCAGCGACAGCGCGAACCACGACCCGTCGCTCCCGCGAAGGTTCGCCGGCACCGCCGCCTCGAGCACGCTCGACCGGACCGGCTGCGTCCGCCCGCGATCCACCAGCGTGATCAGCGCGCCGATGTCGACGTCCATCAGGACGTCGGCCGGGGACCGCGTCCCTTCCGCCGCGACGCGCTCGGCGAGTCCGTCGCGCACGAAGATGCTGTTCACCTTGATGCCCGTCGCCTTCGTAAAGGCGTCCATCAGCGGCTGGATGAGGCCGGGCTCACGGGTGGTGTAGAGATTGACCTCCTGTGCCGACGCCGTCGCGGCACACAGAAGCACGGCGGCGCCCGGCAGGGCCGCCTTCAAGAACCGCACAAGTGAAAGTGTCATAACGAGGCCTCGGTAGAAAACCGTCTATGCCGGCCGGTCATCGTCGGGTACGACGACAACGCCGGCGGGATCGACATCCAGAAACACACGGTGCCCGGGCGCCATGTGCGCGCGACCGAAGGTCCTGAGGCACAGAGGCCGATCCAGGCCCGGCACCTCGAGCATCATCCGATCGCTCTCCCCAAGAAACTCCGAGGAGACCACCATCGCCGGGATACCGGTCGGCCGATCGGTCACCCGCACGTGATGGGGTCTGATGCACACCCGTACTGGCGACGCCTCGGGAAGGTGGGGGGCCGCAAACGATCCAAGCGCAGTGTCCACACGGCCGCAGCAGCAGGTACCTGAAAGCTCGTTGACCTCGCTCAGGAACCGCGCCGCAAACGCCGTCGCCGGATGCGCGTAGACCTCTTCGACCGGACCGTACTGGATCAGCCGTCCGTCGTGGAGCAGGGCCACACGATCCGCGGCACGCATCGCCTCGCTTGGATCGTGTGTCACGACGAGGGTCGTCGTGTGCGTCTCGCGCAGGACGTCCAACGTCTCCTGGCGGACGCGATCGCGAAGCCGGCTGTCGAGGCCGGAAAACGGTTCGTCCATGAGGATCACGCGCGGCTGCGGCGCCAACGCTCGTGCGAGCGCCACTCGCTGCCGCTCGCCGCCCGACAGCATGTGCGGGTAGCTCTCCGCATAGCGCGCGAGGCCGAACCGCTCGAGCAGTTCGCCTACGGTGCGCCGCACGACGCGCCGGTCCAGCCCCTTGAGACCGAACGCCACGTTGGCGGCGATCGTGAGATGCGGGAAGAGCGCGTAATCCTGAAAGACCAGGCCGACCCGGCGGTGTTCTGGCTCGACAAACGTGGCCGGACCCGCGACTTCGCTCCCCGCGAGGCGCACGCGCCCCCGGGTCGGGCGCGTGATTCCGGCAATCACCCGCAGCAGCGTCGACTTTCCCGATCCCGAAGGCCCCACGAGCGACACGATCTCGCCGGTTTCCACCTCGAGCGACACGCCGTCGAGCGCCAGCAGGTCGCCGAACGCCACCGTCACCCGGTCGACCGCCACCATCGGCATGGCCACCGGGCTCACCGGCATTCCACGCGGAGCATCCACGACCGATACGAGCGACGTCATCACTCCAGGCTCTCCCTAAATAGTCGATCCGTTACCGCCGTCCGACATCGAACTTCAGGCCGGCGAGAAACAGCCGCGGCAGGCCGGGACGAACCCCCGCGGGATGCCGGGACACGATGTAGCTGTTGTCGGTGACGTTCTGGACGCTCGCAAAGAGGCCCGCGCCGCCGCCGAGCGCATACTCGCCGGACAGGCCGACGACCAGATACGCCTCGGTCGATTCCGTGGCGACGTGCGCGCCCTGGCCTGCGCGCGTGCGCATCCGGCCCAGGTACGTCGAGTCCAGGCGGGCCCGCCAGCGGCCTCGATCGAGATCGACGCTCGCGTGCAGCTGGTGTTGCGGCACATACGGAAGACCGTCGCCCACGCGCACGGTTCCCCATGGTCCATAGGCGCTCTGGAAATCGTTGCGGAACTCGGCGCGGGTAAAGGTGTAGGCGAGGCGCACCGGCAGTGCAAAGGCCCCGAGCCGTCCGGCCAGCGGATTCCAATCGACTGCCGCCTCGAGACCGGCAGTCAGCGCTTCGCCGCCGTTGAACAGGTCTCCGTCGCCCGTGCCGCCCGTCGACAGCGTGTCCCGCCCCAACAGGTTCGAATAGTCGTTGAAAAAGCCGATCAGCTCTCCACGGAGCGCGCCCCGCTCGACCCGCGAGCCGAGCTCGTAGTTCACGCTCTCTTCAGAGTTCGTCTCTGGCGCCAACCCCGGTCCCGGGGGAGCAAAGCCTCTGTGCACTCCACCGAACGCCACCATCCCGGGACGAACCTCGTACGTGACGCCGACGCCAGGGACGACGACGTCAACCGACGTGTCCAAGGCGGCAGACCCGGCGGTGCGGGTGGGATCCGAGCGCGAGTAGTCGATCCGCTCGAAATCGATCGTCTCGTAGCGGACACCGGGCGCGAACGACCAGCTGCCCCAGGTGATCGTGTCGGACAGGAACACGGCAACCGCCGAGGCGCCCACCACCTGATTCGTCTGGCTCCCCGGCGCGCCGGCACGGGTCCGGGTCATGCGCCCCGCTGTCATCTGATACGCGTCATCCTGCTGGAACCGGTCTTCCTCGTCGCGGTGGTAGCGGAGACCAGCCTCCACCTTGTGGTCCACCCGCGGACCGGAGAGTGAGACGCCGAGCACTGACTGCACGCCGGCGCCGAAGTACGCGCGGTTGTTGTTCCGGATGACGAGCGCGTTTGGCGCGCTGTCTCCGCCTTTCAGGACGGCCAGGTGCTGCGGGAAGCGATCGGGCGCGGCCAGCACACCCCCCAGCCCAGACCCGAGCACGCTTTCCAACTTGTACCAGGCACGCTGGAAGTCATTCCGGTAGCCGACCGTCGTCACGTCCCAGTTGCGGCGCGCGAGCAGATGGCGCACGTGGTATTGCTCGTGAGTCGAGTTGATGACGTCGTGCTGCGAAGCGGCATAGCGCCGCAGCGGCGTGCGGCCAAAGTCCTCGTCGGTCAGCCCGAGATACGTCTCGTTGCCGACCTGCTCGGTGCGGCCGATCTTGAACTCAACTTCCTGATACAACGTGGATGAGGGCGTCGTATTGAAGCGCAGCTTCCCCATGTAGTCCTGCAGGTCGGTGCCGGTGTCGCCGCCGCCGTCGAGCGTCTTGAACCCGTCGTTGCGAAGCTGGAAGGTTTCGACGAGCCAGCCGAAGTTCCGGTACTCGTCGCCCACGTTGACCGAAATCTTGCCGGTGCGATCCGCGCCCGTGGCCACGTTGCCGCGGACCCGGAAGGCGGACGGTATCGACGTCGACACGTAATTCAGCACGCCGCCGGTGGTAATCGGGCCGTACTTCACCTGGCTCGATCCCTTGCGCACCTCGAGGGATTCCATTCGGCCGGGCACCGGTGCGTAGTACGCCGCGGGCGCCGAATAGGGCGCGGGCGCGACGAGCACGCCGTCCTCCATCAGGGTGATCTTGCTGCTGCGGTCGGTGCCGGTTCCGCGCATCCCGATGTTGGGCCGCAGGCCGTAGCCCTCCTCCTCCTGAATATTCAACCCCGGGATCTGGCGCAGCATCTGATGGACGTCGTCGGTGGCGATCTGGAGCTTCTGCATCTCGTCAGGCTCGATGATCCGCGCGGCACCCGGAATACGGCCGGCCGCCGACGAGTGGCCCACCACGTTGACGCGCTCCCGCACCACCTCGGGCAGCTCGATCGTGACGAACAGCGGCTGACCCGCCGCGACCGTCAGCGGCTGCGCGATCGGGGACATGCCGATCGCTGAGGCAAGCAGCCGGTACACACCGGCCGGGACGCGCTGAAACTCGAACTGCCCTTCCGGGCCGGCCGTTGTGACGGTCTCTTCCCCCAGAGCGGAGCGCAGGACGATCTCGGCGCCGGCGACCGCAGCGCCCCCCGGCGATACGACCCGCCCCAGAATCGTCGGCTCACCCTGCGCGGCAGCGGGCCATGCCGCCCCGAGCACCACCAGCAGCACCACAAGCGTTTTCGCCATGACCTGAACCCTCCGAACCATAACTTTGAGACTGAGTCTTAATATCAGCCTCAGGCTATATCCGACCTCTTGGGTTTGTCAATTAGGAATCTTGAGTCGGCGTTGGATGGGTCGGCGTGAAGGGCGCCAGGCCCGGGCTATCGAACCGGAATGAGCGGGATTTTCCCCTTGTTGGCTTCCGCCACTTTGAGCGCCTCAATCGAGAGCTGCGCGGCCGTCCGCTCCGCCACAGTCATAAAGGCCCGGCCGGCCGGTGACCCTGGCTCGCTCACAATCAGGGGCACACCGGTGTCGCTCCCCTCCCGGATCGGCTGGTACACGGGCAGCCGGCCCAGAAACGGGACCTCCATCGATTGCGCAAGGGACTCGCCGCCGCCGTATCCGAAGATGTCGGATTCGTGATGGCAGTTCGGACAGGCGTAGTAGCTCATGTTCTCGACGACGCCGATCGGCTTGATGTTGAGCTTCTGATACATGCGGATGGCCCGCCTCGTGTCCGCCAGCGAGACCTGCTGCGGCGTGGTCACGAGGACGGCCCCCGCCACGGGCACGGTCTGGCTCAGACTCAGGGCGACGTCCCCGGTTCCGGGCGGCATGTCGACAATCAGATAGTCGAGGTCGTGCCACGCCACCTCCCGGAAGAACTGCTGGATGGCCTGGTGCAGCATTGGACCGCGCCAGATCACCGCGGCATCATCGCCGGTCATGAACCCGATGGACACCACCTGCACGCCGTACTTCTCGGCAGGCACGATCCGCTGTCCATCGGTCGTGAGCTGCTGCGTCTCCAGCCCCATCATGAGCGGCACATTCGGTCCGTACATGTCGCCGTCCAGAATCCCGACGCGGCTGCCGCATTTCGCGAGCGCCAGTGCGAGATTGACCGCGACCGTGGTCTTCCCGACGCCGCCTTTTCCCGCGCCGACGGCGATGACGTTCTTGACGCCCGGCAGTGGCGTCCGTCCCGTCTCGGGCGCCGAGACGGAGCGTACGCTGGCCGTCATCTGCACCTCGACATCGCTGACCCCTGGCAGGGCCCGGACGGCCGCGACCGCCTGGTCGCGCAGCTGATCCTTCACCGGACACGCGGGAGTGGTGAGCTCGATCGTGAATGAGACGCGGCCGCCGCCGTCAATCGCCAGGCTCTTCACAAAGCCGAGCGACACGATGTCGCGGCGAAGATCCGGATCGACAACCGTCTTGAGGGCGTTCAATACCGCGTCGCGATCGAGCGAGGACATGAACCTATCTTATCGCCTCGCTGGGCAGCGGCTCGAACACGTGGCGGCCGTCGTTGGAAAGCAGAATCCAGAGCGCGTAGCCGCCAAGGGCCGTGCCGAAGGGAAAGACGAGCAGATTGATCACGGCCAGACCGAGCATCACGATGCGGCCCAGCGGCTGGCGCCGGCGGAGCTGCACCGCCACCCAGAGATGAACGGCCCCCCACACCAGCGAGAAGACGCCGACAGACGCAAACACGGCGGCGGTCAGGCCGGCGGCCAGCGACACGGCCTCAGCGTCCGGATTGGCCACGAGGCTCCAGGCGCCGGCGCCCAGCAGCAGCATCGAGACCCCGACGAGCGCGGCGAGCGCGCCCCAGACAACTGCAAGGATGCCGAGAAGGCGGACGTGGCGCTCCACTTACACGACGAGCACGCGAAGCTCGACTCGAGTAGGCGGATCGTGGCGGGGCGTGACCGTGAAGTTGAAACGCGCGCCGTCGGGCACGCCGGCCGGCACGGCGACGTGCAGCTGATGCGGCCGCATCTCCGCGCCGCTGCCGTTGCAGCAGCCACACGGCTCGGTCCATGTCTCGCCACGCCCGCCGCACCCACGGCAGGTGCAGTGGACCGCCACCTCGAGCGGCACGGTCGCGCCTTCCCGGGCCTCACGGGCCGACAGCTGGATCGTCGCGCGCAGCGCGCCGGTACGCTCGTCTGGTTGAAACGCGCGCCGTCGGGCACGCCGGCCGGCACGGCGACGTGCAGCTGATGCGGCCGCATCTCCGCGCCGCTGCCGTTGCAGCAGCCACACGGCTCGGTCAATGTCTCGCCACGCCCGCCGCACCCACGGCAGGTGCAGTGGACCGCCACCTCGAGCGGCACGGTCGCGCCTTCCCGGGCCTCACGGGCCGACAGCTGGATCGTCGCGCGCAGCGCGCCGGTACGCTCGTCTGCCAGAAACGCGCGCCGGATGCGTTCGACGGCCGGCGCGACCGATGGGAAGTCGACCACAACCTCATCGGCGAAGCAGCTGGCGTCGGCGCCCGTCTCGACAGCTCCCGCAAGACCGAGAGAGCCTCCGCCAAACGGCCGGAAGACGTGCCCGCTCATGACCTGTGGATACCTTAGGGGCCGGGAAGACGAGAAGTCAACCTTGCGTAGAGAAAACTCAGGCGGGCAAGGCTGAAGCCGTGGGTCCTTAACGGGCCCCCAGCGTCAGCAGCAGCTCCTTGCGAAGCCCCTCATCCAGATCGTCGAGATTGAGCGGGGTCTCACACTCGTCGCAGAGCAGCTCGAGGACAGCCGGCCGCCCTTCTTCGGACACTTCCACCCGTGAGTCGTCCAGGTGCACCACATGCATCTGGAGCGTCTTGACGAGGAAGTTCCCGTCGTTCCCGCAGCTCGGGCAGGTCAGCGCCACGCGCGTCTCCTCTTTAATCGTCAACGGCTTACTCTCCATCCGAACATCTATGGCACATCTTGAGTTCGATTGTAGGAGATGCGATCCGGCCAGCGCAATGCAGAAAGTAAGCCAGCTGGACTATCCCGGAATTCGTTGAATTCAGCGGAAGAGCGCCTTTTTGAGGGATCAGACCAGGGCCGGAGACTGGACGGTCGTACCGGCTGGCACTGCCGCCATCTGGCCTCAGCGCACATGACCGCCGCCCGCCGAGCCCCGGAAGGTGTGCGCGTACACCAGGCGCGCGTCGACCGCCATACCAGGGAACAGCCGTTCGGCGGCACGGCGATAGAGATCGAGCTGCACGCGATGCGCCGGGCGCGGACTCCCCGTCTTGAACTCCAGCACGAGCAGCCGATCGGATCCCGCGCGCACCAGACAATCAATCGTGCCGCGCACGGCGACGCCGGCGACGCGCATCGTGAACGGAACCTCGTCCAGCCGCTCGCCCGAGGTGTACAGCGCGCGGATGTCGTCTTGCCCGGTGATGGCGCGATAGGCCTTGCCGGCTGCGGCCGCCAGCTCGAGAGGAGAACGCGACACGGCGCTCGTCACTTCGTCAGGCCGAAGCATGCTGAGTGCCGTATCCGCGTCGACCTCCGGGCCCGCATCGAAGCCATATCGCTGCAGGAGGCGATGAACGATGAGACCCAGAAGCCGGCCCGAATCATCGGTCGGGGACGTCTCGTCGAAGGGCTCCGACCCCTCTTCTGCCAGTGCCGCCACGGTGCGTGCCGGCGAAGGTGCTTGGAGCGCCGCGAAATCGCACGCCGGAGCTTCACGCTCGGGAAGCTCGCCCTGCGGCAGCGCGCCGCCCGGTTCGCGTGCATCACACACACGGAACGCGTGTTCGACGCCGGATGAGGCACGCCACACCGCCAGGTCCTGTCCGGCCGCCCCAAGCCGCTCGACGAGGGCGGAGGGCAGGACCTCGGCGAGACTGCCTCGGGATGCGGGAACCCGACCTTCTCTCAGCGTTGCGCCGAGGTACAGCCGGTCTCGCGCACGTGTCAACGCGACGTAGAGAAGCCGCTTCGTCTCCTCACGCTCCCGCGCAGGCTGTTCTGCGTCGGCGTCCGATTGAAAGTCGCCCACGGCGACCGCCGCCGCCTCGTCGCCCCACAGCCGGACGGAATCGCGCGGGCCGCCTGTTCCGCGGCCCAGGTTCACCACAAATACGACCGGGAACTCGAGCCCCTTGGCCGCGTGAATGGTCATCAGACTGACGGCGTCACCGGCATCCATGACTGCATTGGCCTCGCCGCCCACGGCGAGCCGGCCGAGCTGCGCCGCCAGCCGGGCGCACGTCACATAGCCGCGATTCTGGAGCCGCCGGAGCCAGTCGCGAAGCTTCTTCAGATTCTCGCGTGCCTGTGCGACCCGCGGCCCTCGCAACTCGAATGCATACGCCGACTCGCTGAGCACGAGATCGACCAGCTCGGCCGGCGGCATCCGATCGGCAAGCGCGCGCCAGCGGGCCGTCGCGGTCTGTGCCTCGGTGAGGGCCGCGCGATCCGCCGGCGCGAGGAGCGGCGCGGTGTCCGGAGGGTTCTCGCACGCCAGCGTCCCGGCAAGCGCGGGCGCCAGCAGGCGCAGCGCCTCGTCCGAGAGCCCGACGACTCGCGAGCGCATCAGCGCCGCGGCGCGCAGATCCGATGCCGAATCCGCCAGATACCCGATGAGCGCCAGGACGTCCTTGACTTCGTCGGCGTCGAAGAAGCCCAGGCCGTTGTAGACGGACGCGCGGATCCGGCGGCGCGCGAGCGCCGCCTCGAACTCGCGGTGGCTCTCCCGCGAGCGAAACAGGATGGCGATGTCGCCGGGCGATATCGGGCGCGGCAGCCCGGTGTCGCGGTCGCGAATCTCGACCGCCGCGGTCAGTAGACGGGCAATTTCCGCGGCGGTGATTTCTGCGCACTCTTCGACCGCAGGGGCTGCCACGAGACCGATCGGGGGATCTGCCCGAGCCGTCCCCGGATCCGGCGCCGGTGGCTCCAGTGGAAAGCGGTCCGTCTCTTCATACTGGAACGCCTCGTCGCCGCTGCCTTTCGGCATGTCCTCGCAGACATCATTCACGAACGCGAGCAGCGCCGGCGCCGCACGGAAGCTGCGCGAGATGGCGCGGCGAACGTCCGGGTCTCCACGAAGGGTCCCTATGTGGCGCGCGGCCTCACGCAGCACGGAGACGTCGGCGTCGCGGAAGCCGTAGATCGACTGCTTGCGGTCGCCGACGATGAAGATGGACGGCTGCAGCGGCCCGGTGGCGGCAAGCCCGGCGCCTTCACCCCATGACTGCACGAGCAGCGACACCAGTTCCCACTGTGCGCGGCTCGTGTCCTGAAACTCGTCGACGAGCACGTGGTGATACCTCGACTCGAGACGGTAGCGGCTTCGCGAGAACTCGTCCATCCGGCGCAGGAGCTCGAGCGCACGGAGCAGCAGATCCGGAAAGTCCAGCGCGGCGTGCGCATCCAGGGTCCGCCGGTACTCCGCGGCCGCGATCGCGAACATACGCCGGATCCCCCGCGAGAGCAGCGCGTTGACGTCGCGGCGATAGGCCGCGTCGATGGCTGCGATGGCCGGCGCATGCTCCACCACGAGCGCGGTGTGCGCGTTCCAGTCGGCGGCGCTGGCAAAAAGGTCGCGGCGAAACGGCTGCCGGCGGCGCGGACGGCCCTCGTGCGTGAGGAAGTGCGCGCGAACCCGGGTGAACACCGCCTGCACGAGCCCGGGCCGGCCCGGACGCCCCCCCCGCAGGCCCCGAAGATCATGGACGAGCAGGTCGAAGCGCGCGTGGAGCGGCCCTGTGTCGACGAACCGATCGAGTCCGCCGCGCATGGCGTCGAAGACATCGCCGAGCCGCACTGCCGCGTTGAGGCTGGCGGCGGCGCCGTCTGCGGGCGGCGGCCCCTGCGCCAGAAACGCGGACAGCACACGGGGAGCGACAAGCCGGCGTTCGAGCAGCGCCGCCAGCGCCGCCCGTACGCGGCGCTCCCCGAGCTGCGCGAACACGAGCGTCAGGTCCTCATCGGCGCGGGCCGCGGCGCGGCAGATGTGCACCGCGGCATCGAGCGCCTCGTCGCGCAGCCTCGGCAGCTCGTATTCGTCGGCGAGCGAGAAGCCCGGCTCCAGGTCGGCCTCGAGCGGAAACTCGCGCAGCAGCGACAGACAGAACGCGTCGATCGTGGAGATGGCGATGTCGGCCGTGCGATCCCGCAGATCGCGCCACCGCGCCGGCGCGATCTCTCCACGCGCCGCCGCGGCGCGGAGCGTCGCCATGATGCGGTCACGCATCTCTGCCGCCGCCTTGCGGGTGAAGGTGATGGCCAGAATGTTTGCGGGGGCCACGCCGGCCCGCAGCAGGTTGATATACCGGTCGACGAGGATTCGCGTCTTGCCCGTGCCGGCCGAGGCCTCGAGGGCCACGTTGAAGCGCGGGTCAACGGCCCGCGCCCGCGCCTCCTGATCACGAGCCGCGATGCGGGCGTCGCGCGGGTCGGCGTCAAAGGGCAGACTCACGCTACTCATCGCCGACGTAATCCTTCCGGCACACCGATGGATAGGCACAGTAGCTGCAGATGCGGATGTCGTGGGGGCGCGGCGGAAATTCGCCCCGCTCCACGCCGTCGAGCACCGCATGCAGTCTGTCGCGTGCGGCCGCAAGCGGCGGATCCGGATCCGCGCCGGCATCCACGACGGGCACGAGCGAGCGCCGGCCCGAGAACGCGACATACATGGCCTCGTGCACGGTCCAGTTGCCGTCGCCCTCGCCGAGATCTTCCAGGGCGCACAGCGCGTAGATCGGCACCTGCAGCGCCCGTTTGGGATTCGGCGCCACGCCGGACTTGTAATCGATGACGCGAAGACGCCGGCCGGCGAGAAGGTCGATCCGATCGGCGACTCCCCTGAGCGCCACCCGCCGGCCATCGTCGGAGCCCAGCGAGAACTCGCCCTTCAGGGGGTATTCGAGCCGCCGCTCGAGTACCGCCTCCGGTCCTGATGCCTCCAACCCGAGGACCAGGTCGACGGTCCCTGGCGAGACGGCCGACCCGAACAGCGCGGCGCGCTCGAGCGCCGTTTCCGCTTCGGGCAGCTCCGCCAGCACCGGTGCCGCCACTTCCTCGAACAGGGCTCGCGCCTCGTCGATCCGGCCCACGGTGACGGTGCCCCCGCCGCGAGCCTCCCAGACCTCGAAGAAGCGCTGGAAGAGCTGGTGCAGGAACTGTCCCCGCAGCCGCGGCGCCCGCGCCCGATCGTCGGAGGGCTCGGGTATCCGCAGCACGTTGGCTGCGAAAAACTTGAAGGGGCAATCCTGGTACCGTTCGAGAGAGCTGACCGAGTACGCCGACGCGCGGTGGCCGCTGGTGGCGCCTGCGCGGCGACCCGGACGGGCGGCCGCCTCGATCCGACGGCACACGGCCGCCCGCGCCGCGGCACCAAGGGGCCGCATGTCGACCGGATCGAGCGCGACCGCTTCCTGCTCGAAGATGCGGTCCTGCGGGATCGTGCATTCGCGGCTATCGAGCCCGGAAGCAGCGGCCAGATCGACCAGCGTCGAGACCGAGACCGGCGCGTCGCCCTCGAGCGAAAACGTGGACATCACGAGCTGCTCGGACGGCAGGCGCAGCAGATCGGTGAACGCAGCCCGCGCGGCATCGAGCCGTTCGGACTCCGGGGGCCAGCCCAGATCGCGGAGCAGAAACGGCGGGTAGAAGATGTTGCGCCTGGGATTCTCCGGCCATTCGCCGTCCACCAGGCCGGCAAGCTGCACGTGCGCGAAGTCGCCGAAGCGCGCGCTGCCGGCGTCGATGAGATGGACGCCGCCTTCCCCAGTCCGCGGTGCAAACGTGCGAGCCTCAATCGAACGTTTGACCAGGGCGGCTACCGTCTCGAAGTCGACGGCCTCCTCGTCGAATCTCGCATGCGCATCCCGAAGGCCCGTGAGCACCGAGAGGATCGCCGCACGGCCGCGCAGCAGGCGTGGCCGCAGCGGGTCTCCGGCAGCCGGCAGACACTCGCGCGCCTGAATGAACGCGAGGACGCGATCGAGATGAAGGTGGCAAGGGGCCGGCTCCCGGAGCGGCGCCAGCTCCGCCGCCACCGTACGCAGCACTCGCGCGCCCTCGAGCAGGACGTCCGAGCGTTCGGGCGCAACCTGTTCCCATGTCCGGAGCAGGACCTCCAGGGCATCCAGCCCTCCGGCATAGCCCGCTTCGCTGAGCGCACGTTCGAGGCGGGCAATCGAGCGCGGCGGCAGCCCAGAGTTGAAATGCGGCGAGCGAAGCAGCTCGACGGCCGGTCCACGCGCACAATTGCGGACCACACACGCAAACACCAGGTCGATTGCCGCCGCAAAGGGCTCGGCGGCCAGCGGAAGCGTATCCCACATCTGCAGCGGCACCCCGGCGGAACGGAGTACCTCGCGTGTGATGTACGCGTAGGGGAGCGGGCGCCGGACGACCAGCGCGGTGTCCTCCAAGGGCAACCGCTCGTGCCGCACCCATCGCGCAAAGCCTGCCACCTCGTCCTCGCGATCCCGCGCCGGGTGCACGCTGGCACCGCCGGGAGGCACGAGCAGCCGCGGCGACGGTGATGGGGCGGCCGAGTCCGCGCGGGTCTCTTCGATGCCTGGAAGCACGTGATGGATGCGTTCATGGAACGCGCCCGCTATCGTGGCGTCGGTCGCCAGCACGTCGATTCGTTCGAGGCCCGGAAGCCGCGCCAGCAGGTCCCAGTCCGCCGCAAAGAGGCCGTACTCGTCGCCCGCTCGGTCACCCACGGCAAGGACCACATGTCTCCAGGGACGCGGGCTGGGCTCACGGATCAGCATGGCGCGAAGCCGGTGTTCGTCGGGCGCCCCCGTCTCTTCGCACAGCCGCTCGAAATGCCGGAACGCGGCGGCGAGAAAGCGGGTCTGGTGGATCAGCCGTTCGGCGCCCCGATCGTCGCCGGCCCCTGGCTCCAGAGCTCCGAGCGCGAGCCGCTCGAATGCGTCGACCGGTTTGAGGTTGCGATGAAGCGTGTCGAAGAAGTCGACGATTTCGCCGACCAGTCCTGGCCGCAGCTGAAACGGCGGGACCGCGCCGTCGCGGATGGCACGGCGGCAGGCGACGGCCATCAGCACCTCCCTTTCCGGATTGCCAAGCTGCCGCAGCTCGCCCGGAAGCCGCTCGGCCAGCCGCCGATGCAGCTCGGCACGCGTGACGAACGCCGGCAGGAGAAGCGCCTGGTCTTCGCCGAGCAGGCGCCGCTCGATGGCACGGGTCAGGTAGGCGGCCGCGGCGCGGGTGGGCACCACCACCAGTCGGTCACCGACGTCGGCGGCGGTCCCCTCGCAGGCCAGCGCCACCGCCTCGTGCCGGAAGGCGGCGAGATCCGGCGCCCGCACGAGCCGCGTCGTGCGGGCGGTGACCTGCGTCACTGCAGCTGCGGGGGCTCCAGAAGCGTGCGAAGCTCCTGCTGGAACCGCGACAGGAGCAGCAGCGCGCCGGCGGCGGACGAGGAGGCCTCCCAGGCTGCCGGCACGTCGGCGGTGCGGGCCGCCTGAAACCGTCCGGCCACGGCGCTTTCCGCAAACCGCCACGCGCCGATGAGCAGCTCGTGCGCGGTTCGAAGATCGACGGGCGGATCGACGCGGTCCAGACGTTCAGCGCCGCCGCGCAACCCCGCTTGAACGGTCAGAAGTGTTTCGGGCGGCGGACCGTCGAGGCGCCTGATCGATTCGAGCGCCGGCTGGGCTTTGACGAGCTGGATTACCTGAGCGCCGACTTTCCGCTGGTACTCGGTGTAGAGCGAACGCCGGATCGCCCACTGGTCCCGCAGAAGGCGGAGACGCCGGGCCGCGTCCAGCTGTCCCTGGACCGATGCGGACAGTGCCTGCATGACCTCGGGACGCCGGCGTCCGAGCCGCGCGTCCTCACGGGGAATCCGGCTGAGCACGCGCTCGACCGAGGTGACCTGCGCACGCGCCGCGCCGCGTGTCGCATCCGTCATCAGGCGACGCGTCATCTCCGCGTAGCGCGCATCGACGGTCTGCTCCTCGGCGATGACCGCCTCAGCCGAACGCCGCCAGACCGCCGCGTCGCCCGACGGAATCGTGGCCCCGGCTTCATCGAGCAGCTGCAAGACGGCCTGCAGCAGCGCGACGCGCTCGGCCGGACGGACCGTCAGGCCGGCGACGCGCAGGGCCTGGTCAATCTGCTCGCGAGCCGTCGGGAGGACCGCCAGCGGCTCGAGCGGAACATCCGGCGGGTCGGCGACCAGCGACAAATTGAAGGCGCTGGCACCGGTCGCCGCTCGAAGGTCCGAGATGGCCTCGTCCAGGACAGCGAGAATTTCGCGGACGTCGCGCTGCCGGTATCCGTAATGCTGCCGGGGCCACTCCGCCAGCGTGGCGCGCGCCTTCTCGGCAAACTCGAGGGCCCGGGCACGGTCTTTGCTCGACACGACGGTATTGAGCACGGACGCCACGTCGTCGGTCAATCGCCTGAAATCGTCCTCGCCGCGTGTGCGCGCGTACCACTGATACCGCGCCGATGCGGCATGAAGGTCCGTGCGCATCCAATCGATGGCGCTGGCCGGCAGCGTGGCCGCGTGCAGCCGCGGCTCGTCGGCGCCGCTCATCACCATCGAGACAATCACCTGCTCGCCGACGCGCGCAAACTCGCCGTAGCTGACGATGCTGCTGCCGTCGGTGAGGTACAGTCGGAGCAGCATGGCATCCGACGCCGGCGCGGCCGTGCACGGAATCGCAAGCCACACGAACAGGAAGACGCAGACCTTCTTGATCACAGATGTTGGTGCGGTGACCCATTCTACTCCTCTGCGGGCCGCCGCGATCCGATACCGGACGCAGGTGTGGAAAAGCTGTGGATGAAGCGTGTAAAACTTGTGGAGAAGCTGCGCGCCGAAAGTTTTTTTCGGCGCGCTGTCTTCTGTGGCCGGCGCCGCAGGCGCTGCGGATGCCGCCTTCGTGTGGCGCTTCGCTTGATCGGTACCGCTCGACGGGTAAGATCGTGCGCCGTTACTCATCTCGCTCATTCACTCAGAAACAGCACGACGTGACCGTTCATCGCTTCGAACAAACCATCGGCGGGCGTACGTACCTGATCGAGGTGATGCCCGTCAGCAACCGATGGCGGGCGCAGCTGTTGCGCGCGCCGGGGGTTCCCTCGGCGATGATGCCGTTTTACGGCCCGACGCCGGACGAAGCCGCGCAGCTGCTCACGGAGTGGCTCTCGCTGGCCCATCGCCGCCATTCCCCTGTAGAGACGGCCTCGTAGGCACTGTAGCCGGGGGCGGTGACACCCGAGGTCACACAGGCCATGTTAGGATGAAATTTCCTACCCGACGTGGGCCTGTAGCGCAGTTGGGAGCGCGCCTGAATGGCATTCAGGAGGTCACCGGTTCGATCCCGGTCAGGTCCACCATCCTTCAACTTCTCGGGTAGCACTGGGGTAGCACTCCGCGGTCGCGTCAATCAGCGTGGCATGTTTCCGCGGACACGATTTGCGCTGCGCGGATGGCCGAGGCGGGAATCCCACGAGACCACATTTCCAAGGTACTCAACCATGTTGAAGGCGGGGCCCGCGCGACGCGCGTCTATGACCGGCATTCTTACGATGCAGAAAAGCGGATGGCGCTAAAGGCGTGGGACCGGGCGCTTACCGCGATCCTGACCGAAAAACCGAAGCAGGGCGCCGCCATCGTTTCGATCCGAAAGCGTCATGCGCATCGATCTCGACAATGACGAGTCGGCGTGGCGACCGTCACGCGAATCGAACTGCGCTGCGCTCTATTCAGAGGCGCCTTGCCTACATCATGAGTACGCAATTTGCGTAGGATGTGAACTCCAGCCCTGCCTGACGCAGATCGTCCGTGCCCGAGCGCCCTCGCCCAAATAGAACGCCTCGGGGCTGGGCGGCGCTCAGGCGTTCAAATCAATGCTTCGGCCTCGCCTCAACCGAAGCTCATCCGGCTATACTCCGGCCTGCAGGCTCAATCCGGGGGTCCCTAGCGTGACCTACGAAAGACCACGCGGACGGAGACGAAACACATTTGGACTGGCTTCGCTGGATTTACCGTGAGTGGAACCAAAAGCTCGCCGAGTATGTATTGGCCGTGCGAGCACCAGAAGACCTCGACGTGCCGGTCGAACGCATCACGGCAACGCCCGAAGAACTCGTGATGGTAGCCGGGGTTGATTTAGGCAGTGCTAACGACGTTGTCGAGGGCTTCTTAAGTCGCGTTGCGCGACCGACAGCAAATCCGACACGTCACGTCGCCATCAAGATTTTATCGCCTTACACTAAGCGCTGCGCTGGAGGAACAACGTCACATGAATCCGAACAAGGCATTGTGGGAAAAGGGTGACTTCACGCGGATCGCGGCGAGCATGCGGGAGAGCGGAGAGGCGGTCGTCGCCGGACTGGGCATTACCCCGGGATTGAAGGTGCTGGATCTGGGATGCGGCGACGGAACGACGGCCCTGCCCGAGGCCAGGCTGGGCGCCGACGTCCTCGGCGTCGACATCGCGAGCAATCTTGTAGAAGCCGGGAACAAACGCGCGCAGCAAGAAGGCCTGACGAACTGCCGGTTCCAGGAAGGCGATGCTACCAACTTGAGCGAACTGGCCGATCACAGTTTCGATTTGGTCGTGAGCATCTTCGGCGCCATGTTCGCGCCCAAACCGTTCGACGTGGCGAAGGAGATGGTGCGCGTGACCAGGCCCGGCGGCCGCATCGTCATGGGGAACTGGATTCCTGGCGATCCGACGCTGGTCGCGCAGATTCTGAAAATCAGCTCCTCCTACTCGCCGCCACCGCCAGAGGGCTTTGTCAGTCCAATGACGTGGGGGATCGAGAGCAACGTGATCGAGCGATTTGCGGCGGTGGGGGTTCCAGCCGAGAAGATCTCCTTCTTCAGAGACACATATACTTTTAGGCCTCCCGGCTCACCATCTGCGTTTGTCGCTGACTTCAGAAACTACTACGGGCCCACGATGAATGCGTTCGCCGCCGCAGAACAGAGCGGCAAAGCCGCGGATCTTCAAAAGGAGCTCGAGGCTCTCTTCGAGGGCCAGAACACGAGCGAGGTCAAAGGCGCCACCTCGATTCGTGCAACCTTTCTGCGCGTCACCGTCGCCTTTTGAGCTAATTCACATCCACAGCACACGACGCCGTTCGAAGGAGCGCGTGGTCAGGTTCTCAACCGCTGAGCCGTTCAGGTAAGGTTCCGCGATCGAATCAGCCGACGAGGATGCCGGATAGCACGTCGGCAGCGCGGCCCGTACGCGGCTAGGTGGATAGGTTCTGCCTTGTCGCTAGTTCTCTCTACCGGGCCCGCTTCTGTTCGAATGGACCAGGACGCGCGCAACGTGAAGAGTCCGGGCTGGTCCACGCTCTTGGGAAGGATCCATTCACCAGGTTTATCGACACTCTGGATGCACGGATGTGAACCGCCGTCGCCGAATACCACGTACATTGATCCGACGTCCGGGGCCCTCACGCTCGGAAGAAAGTTTGGAACGAGCAGAAACCCACCGGGAGTGTGTACTCCCCCGACCAAGGTTACGGAAGGCGGGCTCATCGTGCGGAGCAACTGGGTTACCGCCTCAAGCCCTTTTGGCAGGTAGTCAACCTGTCGAACCTCGCAGCCCTCGACCTCCACCCAACCATTGACCAGGGAAGGCTGCGTTCTTGGCCGCGTCGCAGTCCCAGAAAATCCGTGAATAAAGGGCTCTACGAGTGCCATTGCAACCAAGGCTTTACGACAACCTTGAATCTCCGGGCCCGACACCACTTCGCATTGGCCGCTGGAGAACTCCCGCAAAACGAGGACGCCCTGCGCAATCAAACTGCGAGTGCCGACCGGAAGCAATTGGCCTTCGCCAAACGCTTCTCGCCAGACAGCATCGAGATCTCCGTCATGGGTGGCCACGGTGTCAAGCGCCGCGCAGGCCGCAAGAAAGCTGCGCCGGGAGACTGTCGTGTTCGCATGATCTGACGTCGCCATCAAACTCGGCGTCAATCGGTTGTCGGCGGACGCGTTGCGGCTGCAGACCCGCCCTTCAACTGTGTTCTCAGTGCCGCGCGGTCGACTTGCCCGCCCCGCAGGTACACGCGCGAGATCCGGCGCGTGTTGGCGATGTTGTCCAGCGGATTCGCGTCGAGCACAAGGAAGTCGACGTTCTTGCCAGAGGCCACCGTGCCAAGTTGATCGAGCCCGAGGATTTGAGCGGAGTTGCGCGTGGCCGCTGTTATGACCTCGCTCGGCGTCAGACCGGCCTTCACCATGCTCTCCATCTCGATGTGCGTGCTCCATCCCAGATAGGCGGGTGTAGGGTCGTGTTCAAGTGAAAAGCCTCCGCCCATGTCGGTCCCAAGCACGAACCGAACGCCCGCCGCTTTGAGCCTCTTCATACTCCGGGGCACGGGGCCGCTCGCCCACGTCTGAGGCGCGTCACTGGGTATCTTTGGATTCTCCAACGCCTTGATCTCGGCCTGCGTGAACGTCTCGGCAAGCAGCGGATCGTCGAGCCAGTAAGGCCGCGCACCGTAGATCTCGTGGCGCGGTGTCCAGAAGCCGGGCATCACCGGCACGTTCGGATGCGCCTTGAACAGCGCGATGAGCTCATCGTCCACCGGTTCGACTTCTGTCTGGCGCCACGTCGGATGGGCGAACGCGTCGAGCCCGGCTCGCAGCAGGTGCTTGAAATCCGACATCGCGTGAGTATGGGCCACGACGCGGAGGTTGTTCCTGTGGGCCTCGGCGATGAGGAATTCAATCACAGGCCTGGGCATCAGCTCACGCCGGATGTCCTGCCACACTTTGACGAAGTCGGCCTTCTTCGCAACCAGCTCCTGAATCTCCTTTCGCACTTCCTCCTCGTTCGTCACCACGCGAACGGCCGCGTCGAGAGGCGGCGCGGGTCCGCCCTTCGGCGTGGAGAACCCACCGGCCGAGAGATACATCGCCGCATCGGGGCGCGGATTCGCCCGGAGCTCATCGCGCAACGGCCACGCGATCTCTCTGCGGTCCGCTCCCATGCTGTGGACCGCGACGACGCCGTGGTACGCGAAGCGCTGCAAATCCTGGAGGAGTTGCTCGCGCGTGAAGTTTTCCCCCGAGGGTTTTAGATCTTTCCAGTACCCCAGGTGTGCGTGTGCCTCGATGATGCCGGGCATGACGGTCTTGCCCGTCAGATCGACCCGAGCGGCCCCGTCCGGGGCCTGCACCTGACCGCGTCGGCCGACAGAAGTGAACTTGCCATCCTGCACTACGAACGCGGAATCTTCGATGGGCGGGGCCTCGTCACCGATAATCAGCCGCGCGCCCTCGAATAGTGTGGCGCTTCGTGCCGCCGCTGGCGGCTGGCTGGTGGAGCGGCACACCCTGCGACGAAAAGAATGAGACCTGACAGGATCACGTTCGACATTCGCCGCATACGTCCTCCTACGGCTGGGCTGATCACCGCAATTCCGAATGGTGAGTCAACGACGTGAACAAACGGTGTTGCAGACGCATCGCGACTTCGGTTGCGGCGGCCCTTCCCGGTACCGGGCCTGGTGGTGTCTGTCCCGGAAACACCTGTTTGCGGGGCACGCCCCACACCGTCTTAACTGTTCCGAAAGCCTAAGAAATCAGATCGCCGTCCGAAGACGATTGCGGGACACCCTCACACGGTGAAGCACCGAGAATGGGAAACGCGATGCGCTTGCGCTCGTCCGGCGTCCAGAGTCGCTGGCCTGAGTACGGAACACCAACCCCAGTAATTCAAGGTCTGAGCGCTATCGACTCTGCTCTGCCTCGATCGCCTTCAGGCCGGCCAGAATGACGGGCTCCTGATTTGGAAATTCCGCAATTAGCGACAAACGTCCGCCCATCGCCTCGACATATCCACGCAGCGTGGAGATGAGAAGATCGCTACGCTGCTCGAGCCTCGACACGCTGTCCTGACCGATGCCGAGGACTTCCGCCATCCGCTTCTGGGTGAGTTTGTGTGCCTGCCGCAGTTCTTGAAGCGTCCTCTCTTCAGCGATCAGAGCCGCGGCCCGCGCTGCGACCTTCTTGCGACGAGCTGTGCTCAATTGCTTCCGAACGTGATCCAAGTTCTTCATGGTCGTCGCTTCCCCTTCCTGGTTCGATGTGGGCCAGCAGCTCGTCTTGTACTGTCTCCGGCAACGCTTCGAACTCCGACATGAACTGGTCGTGCAGGTCGACAGCCCAAGCCACAACCGATATTATGGCTGCGGAGGCATATGTAGTAAAGTCCATATTGATGGACGAAGGGTTCGACGACCGTGATCTCGACGCGCTCCGTGACATTACGGCCAGACTCGGCCTCGCGGACGTGCGCGAATTCGGCCTTACGTGGGAAGACTGCGAAGGCTATCTGTCGCGTCTCGGGTAGGCCGCCTCGTCCTCTGCTACGGCTTCTTCATCTGACTGTTTGTCGTAGTGTTCGAGCACCCGACGAACGCGTTCTTCGTCCCAGCCTTCCGGAAAGTTTGCTTGCTTCATTTCTTCGGATGGCTCGTGTTCACGCCGCTCGAACAGGCAAGTAGTCCTGTTCGCTCAGTGGCGGCTCGCCCAGATCGGCAAGCAGGCGGTTCAGTCGCTCCAGGGGGACGGCCAGTGGCGCCGTAATCTCCACACCAATGGGCCGCCCGCTCCCGGCGTAGTCCACTACGAGCAGGCCGTCAGGCGCTGGAACCGTCTTGGCGCTCTTTTCACCCGTTGCGTGCGACAGGTGTAGGTAGGCGGCGAACGGTCGGCCCTTCCGATACGTAACCTGCAGCGAACGCTCGGTCATTGGGACACCTCGTATGGCGTCACGACAACGAGGAGCCTCGCGTCCACGTCGGGCTCAACGATCACGATCCACGGAAGCTGTTGATGAGCAGCGTGAATCATGAAACGGCCCTCGACGACGCTCGGCTCGTATCGTGTCGCTCGCTCCAGCATAGCTCGGACGTCCACTTCCGTCACCCCACGTTGCTCCATACGAAGCTCCGCGTGAGCGGTGAATGACAGCTCCCAGTTCCACCACTCGGGAAGGGTTGGGTTGAGCGGCATCAGCCTCGGCCGATGGTACCACCGGCTCGTGCCCATGCACGCCCCGATGGACCGAGACGACGCCGAGCGGAAGGATCGCGCGTTTCTGCCTAATCTGGCAGATTGAGGGTGGAAGCGACGTGCCCCGATTCATTACCATGTACCCACGGTCGGCACATGGCATTCGAGGTGTACAGCGACGTGATTCTGACGCGATATCGCCGAACGTGGCTGCGCGCGGGCGATGTTGGTACAGTCGTGGAACGACACGCCGTGACCGGATTAGCCGACGAAGGATACTCAGTCGAGTTCTTCGACATGATCGGTAATACGGTGGCCGTGCGACGCCAGCGGACCGCCCGGCCGTGCGGGCACTCAGCGCATAAGTCGATTACGCCAGGTTCGTGACGCCTCCGGTGCGGAGCCCGTCGATCCGCCTCAACCATAGGATGATCTGGTTCGAATCGGACCAAGATAGGTCCACCATCCTTCGCTCACGCTTGCCGCGCGGCCCCGTTTCCTTGTAGCTTCAGGGCCGACCCGAACGTTCAGGAGGAGGCGCTCATGGGTAGGCACGTCCTCGCGCTGTGCGCGTGCGGTATCGCAGCACTGCAGGTTCCCACGTTGGCGCAGACTGGATTCCGCCCGATCGTCGACCACATTCACCTGGCCGCACCAGATCAGGCAAAGGCAGTCGCCTGGTACCACGAGCACTTCGGCGGCGAGACAATGACGGAGGGCCCGGATCGGCTGCTGTTTGGCGACACGCGCCTGCTGGTCCAGCGTAGTGAGAAGGCGCAGCCGAGCACCGGCAGCGTCCTCGATCACATCGGCTTCTCGGTGCCCGACATCGATGCGACGATGCGGGCGCTACAGGCCGGCGGCGCCAGGGTCCTCGAGCCGGTGCGCGATGCCCCGGGCCTGTTCAAGCTGGCGTTCGTCGAGGACCCCTGGGGGACTCGCATCGAGGTCACCCAGGACCCTGAGAAGCTCGGCCTGCACCACGTGCATCTGCGCGCGCCCGATCCGGCAGCGGCGTTAGCGTGGTACGCCAGCACGTTCGGCGGACGCCCCGGCAAGCTCAAGGATCGGATCGACGGCATCAACTACGGCGGCGTGTGGCTGCTCGCCCGTCAGGGTGACGCCACGCCCAGTCAAGGTCACTCCATCGACCACATCGGGTTTCGCCCGCTGAATGTCGATGCCGCGGTATCGGAGCTGAAGGGGCGCAACGTGAAGATTGCGACCGAGCCTCGGCCGTTGACGTTGCCGAGCGGGGTGTCGATGCGGCTGGCATTCATCGAAGGGCCCGACGGCGTCCGCATCGAGCTGGTGCAAAGACAGTAGCGCGATCAAATCCCAAATCCCAATGACCAAATCCCAACTTTCAACTGATTTTAGGATTTGGGATTTGGGGTTTGGGATTTCATCGGTTGTTCATCCTTTCCTGATCAGCGTCTCGTAGTCCTCCGGCGTATCGATATCGGCGATACAGCCCTCATCGTCTACCAGCACATCGACGATGTCGGCCGCGTGCGCATGGACGACGGCGCGGGCGCCCTCGTCGAGCGGGGCGCGCCGCAGCTCATCGAACAGGGCGCGATCGAACAGTACGGGATGGCCGTGCCGCTCACCGATAGCCGGCCGCACGATCGTTCCCCGCGATCGGCGCCACGACTCGAGGAGCTGACGGATGGTTGCGGCCCGCACGAGCGGCATATCCACCGGGATGACCAGTACGGCGGCCGGGTCCAGAGGCCGCACCGCGTCGAGCCCGGCCCACAACGAGGAGAGCTGCCCCCGGGCCGGATCGGGGTTGACGACGACCATCGGGTCGACGACAGCGCGGTCGGCCGCAAGGGCCCCGGCGATGGACGAGGACTCCGCGCCGGTGACCACAACGATGTGACGGATCCCCGCGTCGGCAAACGTCCGGACCAGACGGGCCACAAAAGGGCACCCGTCGGGATCGGGGAGAAGGGCCTTGGTGCGCCCCATGCGGGTGGACGCCCCGGCGGCCAGGATGATGGCGGCGACGCCCTCGGACGGCACGGGCCCATCGTACCGGCACTGTACACGGAGCGCAATTTGCAGATTCGCAAGGAGTTCGGGCACTCCTTGACTTTCCCTGTCGGGACTCCCTACACTGGCCGCGCTTCGGCGCGCCGGTGCGCACAGGGACCGCCACTGCAGTGTGGCTTCATAGTTCGCTCACAGCGGTCCATGGAGCGTCTGGGATTTCGCCTAGGCTAGCGCATCGGAGGACAGGGCCATGCCAACCGGGACAATCGCACGCCTCCTCATCGACAAGGGGTTCGGCTTCATTCGCGATGAGAGCGGCATCGAACATTTCTTCCACCGCAGTGCCGTGCGCGGCGCGGTATTCGAGCTGCTGCGGGAGGGGCAGCGCGTGGAATTCACGTCGGAGGACTCCACGAAGGGTCCGCGGGCGGGTGACGTTCGCCTGATTGAAAGCTGATACCGATTTCGCCCGGCCCCGGCCGGGGCCGGGACACCCGCCGACGTGATGCCGCCAGCCGCACGCGCGCCAGGCGGCACATCCCGCCGCGCTCTCCTGGTTGCCACGCCGCTCCTTCTTCTGGCTGCTGCGTACGGCTTCATCGAGCTCGGTCCGTTTCTCGCCCGCGAAGACCCGCTTCAGAAGGCTGACGCGATCTTCGTGCTCGCCGGAACTCCGATGCGCCGCGCGCTCGAAGGCGCCGATCTGTACCTGGCCGGCTACGGCCCGTTCCTCGTGCTGTCGCGCGAGTCGACCGAAGGCGGCTTCGCGGAGCTTACCAGGCGTGGCGTCAGCGTTCCCGATGATGTCGCCCGCGCGCAGGACGTGTTTCGAAGGATGGGCATTCCAGCCAAGGCCGTGATCGTTCCCCTACGGGAGCACAGGAGCACAGCAGCGGAAGCCCAGACGCTTCGAGCCATGGCGCAGGAGCGCGGTTGGGACCGCGTCATCATCGTCTCGTCGCCCTACCACCTCAGACGTTCCGCGTTTGCCTTTCGGCGGGAGCTGGAGGGAACGGCCGTCGCCGTGGTCATGCGCGCCACCAGGTACGAAACCGCGGAGCCGGCGCGCTGGTGGCGGTATCGAAGCGACGTCCGCAGCGTCGTCCAGGAGCTCCCCAGGCTGGTGGCGTACGTACTTGGATTGGGGGCATAGGGCTGCCCGGTCAGACCTGTGGGTATGACACCGGCCGTGCGGCGGATGTCTAGGCTGCCGTTGAGTCGGATCGGATATTTCCAGCCCGCGGCCCCTTGGCCGACGGCTCCTCATCGAACGCGACCCGCTGTCCCTCGTTCAATTCCTCGAACGACGGTTCCTTCACCGAACTCCGGTGAAAGAACCATTCCTGCCCGCCATCGTCTCGAATAAAGCCGAACCCGCGATCGCGGACCAACCGCTTAATCGTACCGCTCGCCACGTCGAGTAACCTCCGCAGCCGTCCCCTGACGGCCCGGAAAGGCGAATCCAAGTTCTGTTCCACGTTACGGTTGAGCTGCGCTCCCCGGCCTGCGCGACGACCGGCGCCACCACGGCAATAGCGTCACGCTTCCGGTTGAAGGCTGCCAGGTCATGACCCGCGCGCAGGCGGCGCGCGCAAATGCCGTGTCCGCCGTCAACACAAGCATCGCGATCCGGCGGCGCGCCGCGATCGCCGCCATGTCCGAGGCGAGGCGTCCGGCGGCCTGTCGCGGCACGGCGGCGTTCGGATGTTCCGCCAGCAGGATCTTTGGATCCAGCGCCAGAGCTTTCGCAAGACGTATCCGCTGTCGCAGGTCAGCTGTGGCAGCCGACAAGGGCCGCTCAGCGTCGGCCGACGTCATCCCGACCTCGGCGGCCAGCTGCTGAACGCGGCCGCGGAGGTCCGGGGCCATGTCCGCCACGTCGAGCGACAGCGGCAACGCCAGGTTCTGCTCGATGGACAGTTCATTCACCAGCGCCACCCGTTCGCTCACCAGACCAAAGCGGTCGAGCGAACGAAGCCACGTGTCGGCATCGGCGATCTCCACGGTTGGTGCGCCGAATATATCGATCTGCCCCTCGTCTGGAAGCGTTGCAGCCGTAATCAGATTGACGAGGGCCTCGGCCGCCGCACTATCCAAGCCCACCACGCCGACCGTTTCTGCCTCCCGCAGCTCGAACGCCTCCACCCGCAGCGGGCGCAGGGCGCCGTAATCCTTGCGGACGGCGCGAAGCCGCAGAAGGACCTCACCGGCGTGCATGCTGCCACGCGGACTTGAGCCGTTCGAACTCCTGCGGCGGCAGCCCCATCACTCCCGGCCCCAGTCCATACGCTGGATCGCCGTGAAAATCGGATCCCCCGGTCACACAGAGGCCCAGGTGACGCGCCAGCGCGAGGATCCCGGCGACCGCAGCCGCATCGTGGTCCGGGTGGTAGACCTCGACGGCGTCGAGACCGGCCTCCGCAAGCGCGCGAATACGCGGCGCCGCCTCTTCGTGGCCGGGATGCGCCAGGGAGGCCAGACCACCTGCGGCATGAATGACGTCGATGACGTGTTCCGGGGGAGCACCGGCGCGAGGCACGTGCGCCGGGCGGCCGCGCTCGAGCCATCGATCGAACGCCTCATCGGTCGTGGCAACGTGGCCCCCGCGCACCAGCGCACGCGCAATCAGCGGACGCCCTATCGAGCGCCCGGAGGCCGCGCCGCCGGCCTCCACCTCGGCGAGTGCCTCAGCGTCGATCGGCATGCCGAGCACGGCGAGGCGCCTGATCATCTCCTCGATCCGCGCGCGGCGGGCGCGGCGCTGTTCGGTGAGAAATGCCTGGAGGCCGTCGTGGGCCGGGTCGAAGAAGTAGCCGAGCACGTGCACGTCGCGGCCGTCGTCCATGGCGGTGATCTCGATGCCCGGCACCGCTTCGATACCGCGGCTGGCCGCGAGACGGCGCACCTCGTCGACGGCCGCGGTCGTGTCGTGGTCGGTGACCGCCATGGCGGTCACGGCAGCGGCCGACGCCCGCTCGACGAGCTCGCGCGGCGAGCACAGCCCGTCGGACGCCGTCGTATGCAGATGGAGATCGATCAGAATCGGCGGATCACCGGGCGGCGCGCGCCGCCGGGGAGCCCGGCCGGCCGGCCCGCCGTCTGCGGCCCTGGCGCTTCAGGAGCGCACGGTATTCCCGGATGAGGAGCTCGAGGTGCTGGCGCTCCTCGTCGGCGAACTCCAGGAAGATCTGCTTTCCCTCTGAGTCGTCGAAACGCTCGCCGTACTTCTTGAAGAACTGGTGCGACCCGCGCTCGCAGCGGATGCCGATGAGCAGCGCCTGCTGATCGTTGACGCCCTTGAGCAGCCGGTCGGCGCCTTCCGCGAAGAGGCCGTTCGCGGCGCCTTTGAAGAAAAGGAACGTCGGCTGCGACTCGAGCTGCGGATCGCGCTGCAGCAGCTCGTTGTAGCGCGCCTCCAGCTTGGTGAGATGCTCCTTCTCCTCGAGCGCGAGGTCGTCGAAGACCTTGCGCCCGCGGGGATCGCGGGTCAGCCGGGCGGCGCGGGTGTAGAACTCGAGCCCGCTGCGCTCGGTGGCAATCGCGATCCGCAGGGCGTCGCGCGCGAAGAGCAGATCCTTGTGGCCGTCGGCCTGTGTCGGCTGCCGGCCCGTCCGGCACTCGTCGCACGTGCCGTAGATCTGGACCACGCTCTGCGACGCCGCAAAGCTGCGCGCCGACGCCACTTCTTCGACCAGCGCTTCGATGTCCGAGCTGAGAAACTCGAACGATCGGTGACAGCTCTTGCAGATAAGATGGAAGTGGCGGGGTTGCCGGTACGAATGCTCGAACCGGAACCGCCCCTCGCCAAAATCGACCTTGCGCGCGATGCCAGCATCCACCATCCACTGGAGCGTCCGGTAAACGGTGGCGCGGCTGATCCGGTGATCCTCCTGACGGATCAGGTCGACGAGATCGTCGGCGCTGAGATGCCCTTCCTGCCGGAGGAAGACATTGACGATCTGCTCCCGCTTGCTGGATCGCTTGCCGCCTTCGGGCTTGAGGCGGGTCAGATCTGGAAGGGCCGTCACGTCACACGGTGAACGACTGGCCGCACCCGCACGTGGACACGGCGTTGGGGTTGCGAATGGTGAAACCGCCGCCGGTCACGGTCTCCACGAAGTCGACTTCCGCGCCCTTGAGGTAGCTGATGCTGACCGGGTCGACGTACAGCTTCACACCGTTGGACTCGAACACCTGATCGGCGTCACCGCCGTTTTCCTCGATCATGAGCCCGTACTGAAAACCCGAGCAGCCGCCGCCCTGCACGAACACGCGCAGGCCGCTGCCCGCCTTGCCTTCTTCGCCAAGCAGCTCGCTGATCTTGGACGCCGCCGTCTGAGACACGTTGATCATTGGTCTGGGTGCTCCTGGTATTTATTGATTATATGCTCCGGGTGACCCCCCAGCAAGCCCCGCTGGAGACACGTAACCCGTTGGCATCGTTTGACTTGCATGAATATGCGCCGCCCCGGACTACCGCGCCGGCGTGCCGAGCGCCGCCAGCTCTGCAGCCGATTTCTCCTCGATGTCCTTATGGAGGCTGTTCCCGTGCGCGTCCATCGTGACAATGGCCGGAAATTCGGTCACCTGGAGGTGCCACATCGCCTCGGGGGTTCCGAACTCCAGCAGCGAGACACCGTCGACGCGATCGATCGTTCTCGCATAGAACTGCGCAGCGCCGCCGATCGCGTTGAGGTAGACGGCCCCCGCATCCTTCAGCGCGGCCAGCGTTTTCGCGCCCATACCGCCTTTCCCAATCACGGCGCGCACGCCGTATCGGCGGATGATGTCAGCCTGATACGGCTCTTCCCTGATGCTCGTGGTTGGCCCGGCAGCGGTGACCGTCCATCGATCGCCGGCCTTCGAGACGACCGGGCCGCAGTGATAGAGCACCGACCCCGACAGATCCACCGGCGGCGCATGCTTCATGAGATGCGCGTGCACGGCGTCGCGCCCGGTGTACATCCGTCCAGTGACGAGGACGACGTCGCCGACGCGGAGGGTCCGTACCTGAGCTTCGGTGAGCGGCGTCTGCAGCGCGACTTCGCGGCCCGTCCGCGGGAAGCCGGCCTGATCCGCCATCGCCGCCACCGGGGTGGTGGGATCGCGGTAGAGCCACTGCCTGATCGCTCCGGTTCGGCCATCCAGCACGACACCGAGGCGCCGGAACGCCCAGCAATCGTAGGCGACCGAGACGAAGAAGCTCGCCGGCAGCCGGTTCAGCACGCCGATCTTGCAGCCGATGAGCGAGGTGCGCCCGCCGAACCCCATCGTGCCGATCCCCAGCCTGTTGATCTCGCCCATGATCGACGCCTCGAGGTCGGCGAGCCGTCGATCGGGGTTCACGTCATCGAGCGTGCGGAACAGCTGCTCCTTCGCCTGGACGTAGCCCGACGTGCGATCGCCGCCGACGCACACGCCAACGGCCCCGGGCGCGCACCCCTTCCCCTGCGCCTGCCACACCGCGTGCAGGATGCACGTGCGAACCCCTTCGAGCGTTCGATCCGCCCGGCCCAGCCCCGGCAGCTCCAGCGGCAGCGAGTACTGGGCGTTCATGTTCTCGCAGCCGCCGCCCTTCAGGATCAGCCGGACCTCGATGTCGTCGCGCTCCCACTGCTCGAAGTGAACGATCGGGGTCCCCGGACCGAGGTTCGTGCCGGAGTTCTCACCGGTGATTGAGTCGACCGAGTTGGGGCGCAGCTTGCCGCGGCGCGTGGCTTCCGCCACGGCCTCCCGGATCTGCGTGCGCATCACGATCTGGTTGGCGCCGACCGGCGCCTTGACCTCGAAGGTCGGCATGCCCGTGTCCTGGCAGATCGCGCCCTCCCCCTCCGCGGCCTGATCCACGTTCTGCGCGATGATCGACAGGGCCTGCGCAGACTGCGTGCCGCTCGCCTCGGCGGCCATCGCCGCCTTCATGGCCGTGCGCACGTCGGGCGGCAGGTCCGTCGAGGTACGCACGACGAGCGCGAGAATACTGTCGAAAAAGCCGGATTCCATTCGAGCAGTATAATTTACGCGCGCGACACCACCATGCAGTCGAGGATTGAGCGCGATCCGATCGGTGAGTTCGCCGTTCCGGCCGACGCGTATTACGGCATTCAGACCGCGCGCGCCGTCGAGAACTTTCCCATCAGCGGGCTGCATGCGCCGGCGGATCTCGTCACTGCCACCGTCCTGATCAAGAAAGCGGCCGCACAGGCCAACCTGGCGCTCGGCCGCCTCGACAAGCGCCTGGCCGATGCGATCGTCGCGGCGGCCGACGAAGTGCTGGCGGGCCGTCTGCGCGATCAGTTCGTCGTCGACGTCTACCAGGCGGGCGCGGGGACGTCGCACAACATGAACACGAACGAGGTGCTCGCCAACCGGGGCGCCGAGTTCCTCGGCGGGCGGCGCGGCGACTACACGCTCGTGCATCCGAACGATCACGTCAACATGGGCCAGTCGACCAACGACGTCTTCCCCACCGCCACGCGCCTCGCCCTGCTGACGATCCATGCCGCGCTCGTCGCATCGGCAGGCGCGCTCGCGGTCTCACTCGAGCGGAAGGCGAAGGCGTTTGACGGCGTGCTGAAGGTGGGCCGCACGCACCTGCAGGACGCCGTGCCGATGACGCTCGGCCAGGAGTTCGGCGGCTATGCGGACTGTCTCGCCCGCGCGGTCGACGGTCTCCAGCACGCCGCCAAAGCACTGCACGAGCTGAATCTGGGCGCGACGGCCGTCGGCACCGGGCTGAATGCCGGGGAGGAATATGCCGCGCTCGCCATCCGCCATCTGAGCCGCGACACCGGGCTCCCCCTGAAGCCGGCCGCGAACCGATTCGGCGTGACCCAGAGCATGGGCGACATCGTCGCCTACGCCGGAGCGATGCGCCGTCTGTCGGTCGAGCTCGGGAAGATCGCCAGCGATTTGCGCCTGCTCAGCATGGGCCCGAGAGCCGGTCTCAGCGAGATTGCGCTTCCCGCCGTCCAGCCGGGGTCGTCCATCATGCCGGGAAAGGTCAATCCGTCGATTCCGGAGATGGTGAACCAGGTCTGCTACCAGGCGATCGGCTGCGACGTGACGATCGCGGCGGCTGCCGAAGCCGGCCAGCTGGAGCTCAATGTGATGATGCCGGTGATTGCGTGGAACGCGATTCACATGTCGACCATCCTGCGGGAATCGATGAATGCGCTGCGGCTGCGCTGTGTCGACGGGATCGAAGCCGACCCCGCGCGCTGCCGCGAGCTGCTGGATCGCAGCACCGCGACGGCGACGGCGCTCAGTCCCCATCTCGGGTACGCCCAGACGGCTGACATTGCCAAGGAATCGGTGCGCACCGGCCGGCCGATTCGCGACATCGTGCTTGAGCGGGGGCTCATGGACGAGCGGCAGCTTGCGCGCATCCTGTCGGTGGAGCACATGACGCGCCCGGGCGTTGCGGGCGAGGTCAAGCGATGACGAGCGTGCTCGCATGTGTGCTCATCGCGAGCCTCGGGGTTGGGGATTTGGGCCCGCCTTCGCGTAGCTTCGGCGAGGTCTCGCCGCAGCCTTCGGCGGAGGCGGAATTTGGGGCTTGGGAGTTCCAAGCAGCCGGCGCCCGCCACGGCCGGCTGTTTCCGCCGCAGGACCTTGGCCTCCTGGAGGCGCCTGACCGCGAAGCGTGGCAGAAACCCGACGAGATCATGGATGCGCTCGGCATTGCCGACGGTTCGGCCGTCGCCGACATCGGGGCCGGCGCGGGATGGTTCACGATCCGCCTGGCGCGGCGCGTCGGCCCGAACGGGATCGTCTACGCGCAGGACGTCCAGCGCCAGATGCTCGAAGCAATTCGCCGGCGGGTAGCGCGCGAGGGGCTTCGTAATGTCGAGACGCGGCTCGGCTCGGACAGCACGCCCAATCTCCCGGGCGGCGCGCTCGATGCCGTGCTCGTCGTGGACGTCTACCCCGAGGTGGAACGTCGCGTGGCCTTTCTGCAGAACCTGGCTGCCGCGCTCACACCGACAGGGCGCGTCGGCATCGTGAACTACAAGCCGGGCAGCGGCGGTCCGGGACCGGCCGCGGCCGAAGGCGCGCGGGTCGAGGTCAGCGCCGTCGAAGACGACGCGCGGGCGGCGGGGCTGCGCGTGCTCAGCCGGCAGACGCTGCCCTACCAGTACCTGCTGGTACTGGGACGCTGATCTACAATCGCCAGTAATGTCCTCTTCCGCCACGCTTGTCGAAACCGTCCTCGTCGGCCGCGAGAGCGGCCGGCGCGCAGTCAAGGTTGCGGCCGTCTCGTTCATCGCCGCGTTGACCGCCGCCGCCGCGCAGATCAGTATCCCGCTGCCGTTCACCGCCGTGCCGTTCACGTTTCAGCCGATGGTGGTGCTGCTCGGCGGCCTCGCGCTCGGGCCGAAACTTGGCGCGGCCAGCCAGTTGCTGTATCTGGTGGCGGGCTGCGCCGGCTTGCCGGTATTTGCCGCCTCGGCAGCCCTGCCGCAGGGCATCTTGCGGCTCCTCGGCCCGACGGGCGGATATCTGATGGCCTACCCCTTTGCGGCGTATGTCGTGGGGTACCTGGCCGAGCGTGGCTTCGATCGCCGCTATCTGACCTCCGTGCTCGCGATGCTCGCGGGCCTGGTGATTGTCTATGCGTGCGGAGCGGTCTGGCTCGGCTACTTCGCAGCGCGCATTGTCCCAGGCGTGCCGGCGGGACTCGAGGCCGCGCTCACGGCAGGTGTCTATCCCTTCGTGATTGCGGATGTGATGAAGCTGCTCGTGGCAGCGGGCGTCCTGCCGGGCACCTGGGCGATATTGGGCCGTCAGCGTACGTAGTGCCGGGCTTCAGCCCGGCTCAAGCCGGGCACTACGACCGACGAATTCCGGACAACCGCTCACCTTCCAATGCACACCGCTCTCACCATCGCGGGCAGCGATTCCAGCGGCGGAGCGGGCATCCAGGCCGACCTGAAGACGTTCGCGGCGCACGGCGTGTACGGCGTGAGCGCAATTACCGCCGTCACCGCGCAGAACACGCTCGGCGTCACGAGCTTCGAAGCGCTGTCGGCCGATCTCGTCGCCGCGCAGATCGAGGCCGTCGTCTCCGATATCGGCGCGGATGCGGCGAAGACTGGAATGCTCGCCACAGCCGCGATCGTCGAAGCCGTGGCGGCAGCCGTCGCCGATCTGGAGATTCCCTGGCTCGTCGTGGATCCCGTGATGATCGCCAAGAGCGGCGCCGCGCTCATCGATGATGAAGCGGTCGCGACGATGAAGACGGAGCTGTTGCGGCGCGCGTTCGTCGTGACGCCGAACATCCCCGAAGCGGAAGCGCTCTCGGGCACCCCGATTCGGACCGAGGCCGACCGGCACGAGGCGGCGCGGCGCATCGCGTCCCTCGGTCCGGCCGCCGTCATCATCACAGGGGGCCATCTCGACTCGGCCGACATCGTCGATCTGCTGTACGACGGCGCGCGCTTCACCGAGTTTCGCACGGCGCGAGTGCCGGGGCGGAGCACGCACGGCACGGGCTGCACGTTCGCCTCCGCCGTGACCGCGCATCTTGCACTCGGTCGCTCGCTGGACGAGGCGATTCCGCTGGCGCAGGCCTATGTGGCGGGAGCCATCCGGACCGCTCCAGCCCTCGGGAAAGGGCACGGTCCCATGAACCACTTCTGGAACCGAACGTTATACTGATCCCATGGTCCAGGTCGCCGTGACCTCGGAGCCGCTGGATCCGGCATCGCTGGGGCGCGAGCTGAATGCCGGATCCGCAGGCGACGGTGCGGTCGCCACGTTTACGGGGCTGGTGCGCGCGCACAATCAGGGCCGGCAGGTGCGGTTCCTCGAGTACGAAGCCTACGAACCGCTGGCGATCAAGGCGTTGAAGCGGATCGTCAGCGAGGTGGAGGCGGCATGGCCTGATGCGCGGCTCGGCATTCACCATCGGATCGGGCGCCTCGAGATTGGCGACGCGAGCGTGGTGATTGTCGCCGTCTCGGCACACCGCGCCGCGGCGTTTGCCGCGTGCCGGTACGCCATCGAACGCGTGAAGCAGATCGTCCCCATCTGGAAGCGGGAGCATTTCGAGGGCGGCGAGGTCTGGCTCGAAGGCGCGACGGCCGATCCCGAAGACCAGGACGCCCGGCAGGCCGCGTACAGGACAGCATGCGCGTAACGGTCCGCCTGTTTGCCCGGCTCCGGGATCTGGCCGGCACGGGCGAGCTGGTGCGCGACGTGCCGGAGCCGGCGACGGTACGCACCGTGTGGGCGTCACTGGCCGCCGACATTCCGGGGCTCGCCCAGTACGAGCAGACGATGTCGGTGGCGGTCAATGCGGAGTACGCGCGAATGGCCGCCGCCGTGCACGACGGCGACGAGGTGGCGTTCCTGCCGCCGGTGTCGGGGGGATGAACAGGTCCGGAGTATATGTTCGACAAGCTGATCGCGGTGGAGTCGCAGTACGAGGAGCTGATGACGCGGCTCGGAACGGTCGAGGTGCAGTCCGACCCCGCCGAGTACCGGAAGTCCGCCAAGAAGCTGTCCGAGATCGAGCCGCTCGTGCAGACGTACCGCGACTACAGGTCGGTGCAGAAGGACATCGCGGGCGCCGAGGAAATCCTGCGCACCGCCGATGACGACATGCGGGAGCTCGCCGAAGAGGAGCTCACGTCGCTCCGGCAGAAGCAGGACGCGATCCTCGCCGACCTGAAGCTGCTGCTCGTTCCGCGCGATCCCAACGACGAGAAGAACGTCATCCTCGAAATTCGAGCCGGCACCGGTGGCGACGAAGCCGCGCTGTTTGCGGCCAACCTGTTCCGGATGTACAGCCGGTTTGCCGAGCGGCAGGGCTGGCGTCTCGAGGTGATGTCGACGAGCGAGAGCACCGGGGGCGGCCTGAAGGAAGTGATCGCTTCGATCGAGGGCCGCGGCGTGTACAGCCGTTTGAAGTACGAGAGCGGCGTTCATCGAGTCCAGCGGGTGCCGGCCACCGAGGCGAGCGGCCGCATCCACACATCCACCGCGACCGTGGCGGTGCTGCCCGAAGCCGAAGAGGTCGACATCCAGATCAACGAGAAGGACCTCCGCGTCGACACCTTCTGCTCCAGCGGCCCCGGGGGCCAGAGCGTCAACACCACCTATTCGGCCGTGCGGATCACCCACATCCCGACCGGTCTCGTGGTCTCGCAGCAGGACGAAAAGTCGCAGATCAAGAATCGCGCGAAGGCGATGAAGGTCCTGCGCGCGCGGTTGTACGAGATGGAGATGCGCAAGCAGCAGGAGGCGATCGCGAAGGAGCGGCGCGGGCAGGTAGGCACGGGCGAGCGCTCGGAGAAGATCCGCCCCTACAACTTCCCGCAGAGCCGCATCACGGATCACCGCATCAACTTCACGACCCATCGCCTCCACGACGTCCTCGACGGCGACACAGGCGAGATCCTGGACCAGGTGATCGCCTACTACAACGCGGAAAAGCTCAAGGAAGTCACCGCCGTATGAAAGATGGGGTC
>Ga0156172_1038_pt1 | contig 65341 bp, 60 predicted proteins | sample RifCSPlowO2_12_FD_107825 | JGI IMG/M metagenome (GOLD analysis project Ga0156172, IMG submission 107825) | Acidobacteria bacterium RIFCSPLOWO2_12_FULL_67_14 | reverse complement strand
CACTTCGCTCGCCTTGGCGCGGTACGCGCTGTCCTTCACCGCGCGCTTCTCCACCTGTGTGATCTCCGACGGCACGCCGATGACGATGCGCGGGCGCACCCAGACGTTCCGGTTGTGCGCCTTCTTGATGAAGTAGGTCAGCATCTTCTCGGTGACCTCGAAGTCGGCGATGACGCCGTCCTTCATCGGCTTGATGGCGACGATGTTGCCCGGCGTGCGGCCGAGCATCTCCTTGGCATCCTTGCCGACGGCTTCGACCCGGCCGTTGATCTTGTTGATCGCGACGATCGAGGGCTCGTTGACGACGATCCCCTTGCCGCGCGCGTACACGCACGTGTTCGCCGTGCCGAGATCGATGGCCAGGTCGTTTGAGAAGAGCGAGAAGAACGAGCCCAGAGGCATGAAGTGGCTAGGATCCTTTCTCCGCGACGTGGATCCCGTTTTTGCCCCGGTCCTTGACGCGGTACATGGCGCGATCCGCCGCCCGTAACAGTTCTTCGGCCGATACGGTCACCTCCGGCAGGGTGGCGACGCCGACCGAGGCCGTCAGGCGCACCGCCAGCCCGTCGGGCTCCAGGAAGCGGAACGCGCGGATTCGGGCGCAAATCCGCTCCGCCACGAAGACGGCGCCCTCGCGGCCGGTGTCGGGCAGAATTACCGAAAATTCGTCGCCGCCGAAGCGGGCGACGACGTCGGTTTCGCGGGCGCAGCTGCGGATGACCGCCGCCACCTCGACGAGCGCCTTGCTGCCGGCCAGGTGTCCGTGGTGGGTATTGACCTCCTTGAAGCCGTCCATGTCGATGAACAGCACCGAGAGCGGCCGCGCGCTGCGCACCGACCGCTTCTCCTCGCGCCGCAGCACGAGGTTCAGATAGCGGGAGTTGGACAGGCCGGTCAGATCGTCGGTGACCGACAGCGCCTCCGCCTTCTGCACGGAGAGCGCGTTGTCGAGCGCAATGGCCGCCGGCTCGAGCAGCAGGCGAAGCAGCGAGAGCACCGCGGCCCCGAGCGACGGCGCGGCCGCCGACGGAAGCGGGTCGAGCCCGATCAGGGCGCCCGCGGTGTGGCTCCGGCAGACCAGCGGAAACGCGATCACGGTGCCGAGTCCCTGCCCCTCGATGCGACGGTCCCTCGACAGATCCGCCGCCATCAGCTCCTGGCCTTCGATCATCACCCAGTCGGCGACACGGGCGACGCCCGGCTGGAACGCCGGCACCAGGCCCTTGTCGGCGATGACGGTGAGCTGGCCGTTGACGTCCGGGGCGACCACCGCCCAGCAGGGCGCGTGAATCCACTCGTCGGCCTGCCGCACGAGCCACGCGCCGACCTTCTGGGGATCGAGCGTGGCATTGGCGTCGCGCACGGTCTCGATGACCGCGTTGCGCCGCTCGAGACGGGATTTGAGCGTGCGGAGTTGCGCCTTGACGTGGCTGGCGAAGTCAAGACGACGGGCCCCGCGAGTCATCGGGTGCGCGACGTCAAGCTGGGTGGAGATCGGTGTCACCGCGAGCCAGGGCGGGAACGAAATAGGGCATGCACATGAGACCCTGCGGTGAAATGCCGCTAAGTCCTTCTAAACGCATCGAATATTACCACGGCTGTCGGCTTTGGACTCTGAACCCCTGCGCCTGTAAGATGAACGTTTTCAGGGCGGGCCGACAGCCCACACCAGGCGGGTCTTCAGACCCGCCTACGAAAGCCCGATAGGATTCAGCCCATGACAATGCTTGACCGGATGCGCCGGCACAAGGGGTGGCTCAAGTGGAGCCTCGCCCTGGTCGTGCTCGCGTTCATCGTCTTTTACATCCCGAGCTTCCTGGACGACCCCACCGTGATCGGCGTGGGCGCCGCGCCGGGCGAGGTGGTCGCCGACGTCGAGGGCCGCACCGTGACCGCCGGCCAGTTCCGCCAGCGGTACAACGCCCAGATCCAGGCGTACCGGACGGCGTACGGCAGCGGCATCAACGATCAGCTCCTGCGCCAGCTGGGACTCGAGCAGCAGATCCTGCAGCAGATGGTCGACGAGCAGGCGGCCCTCGTCGAGGCCGAGCGCCTCGGCATCCGCGTCAGCGACGAGGAGCTCGCGCAGCAGATCTTCGCGATCCCCGGCCTGCAGGAGAACGGCCGGTTCATCGGCGAGCAGCGGTACGAGCTGCTGCTGCGCAGCCAGGTGCCGCCGCTGACCAAGGCCACCTTCGAGGAGAACCTGCGCCGCAGCCTGAGGATCGACAAGCTGCGCGGCGCGCTCACCGACTGGATTACCGTCGGCGACGAGGAAGTCGAGCGCGAGTTCCGGCAGCGCAACGAGAAGGTCAAGCTGCAGGTCGTGGCGCTGACCGCCGAGGCGTATCGCGGCCAGGTGACCGTCGCGGACGCCGACGTGGCGGCGCACTTCGAATCGCACACGAACGACTACCGCGTGGGCGAGCAGCGCAAGGTGCGCATGCTGCTGCTCAGCCGCGATGAAGTGCAGGGCCGCGTCGTGGTGCCGGCGGCCGACGTGCAGCGGTACTACGACGGCAACATCTCGCAGTTTCAGACGCCGGAGCAGATCCGCGCGAGCCACATCCTGCTGAACACGGCGGGCAAGGACGAAGCGGCGGTCCGCACGCAGGCGGAGGCGCTGCTCGAGCAGATCAAGGGGGGCGCCGACTTCGCCGAGCTCGCGCGCAAGGTCTCCGAAGACGAGGGATCGAAGGTCACCGGCGGCGACCTCGATTACTTCGCGCGCGGCCGCATGGTGCCCGAGTTCGAGACGGCGGCCTTCGCGCTCGAGACCGGCCAGGTGAGCGACCTGGTCCGCACCCAGTACGGGTTTCACATCATCAAGGTCACCGACAAGAAGCCGGCCGTGACGAGGCCGCTCGACGAGGTGCGCGCCCAGATCGAGGAGCAGTTGAAGCGGCAGCGCGCCGACGAGCAGGTCACCGCCCGCGCGGCGGAGCTCTCCGGCCGCATCGACGACCCGTCGGATCTGGATGCCGTCGCCAAGGAGTCGGGGCTGACGATTGCCGAGGTGGAGTTCGGCCGTGACGACCCGGTGCCCGGCCTGGGCGTTGCCCCGCAGATCGCCGCCACCGCGTTTCAGCTGAAGCAGGGCGAGGTGCGCGGGCCGATCGTGTCGGCGCGAGGGCCGGTGTTCGTCGCCCTTTCCGGCATCCGGGAGCCGTACGTCCCGACGCTCGATCGGGTGAAGGAGCGCGTGCGGGAGGACCTGATTCGGGCGCGCGCCGTCGACCTGAGCCGTCAGCAGGCAGCCAAGATCGCCGACGCGCTGCGCGGCGCCGCCAACTTCGCCGCCGCGGCCAAGAGCCAGGGCCTCGAGGCGAAAGAGACGCAGCTCGTCCCGCGCGGATCGCCACTGCCCGACATCGGGGTGAATGCGGAGGTGGACAAAGTCGCCTTCGGCCTGCCGGCGGGCGCGGTGAGCGAGCCGATCGGCACCAGCGATGCGACCGTCATCGTGCGGGTCGAGGAGCGCGATGAGGTGACCGCCGACGAGCTCAGGCAGGGCAAGGAGGCGTTCCGCGAGCAGCTCGTGACCGAACGCCGCGGCCGCTTCTTCACCGCGTACATGGCCAACGCGAAAGAACGGATGCGCATCGAGGTCAACGACGACGTCGTCCGGCGGTTGCTGGCGGCGACGACGGGGGTGTAGCCGTAGGCCGGGTCCTTTCGGACCCGGCTCGCCCGCCCTACCGGACCCACCCCGGCATCAGCGCCAGCGGCTCGCCGCGCCGAAACAGGCGGACCGGCGCGAGCGCGCCGGTCACCCGGCGCAGGTCGTCGGCGGTGAGGGGCAGCGCAGACGCCGTGCCTGCCAGATCCACAGCCGCTCCCGGCCCCCACGACGCGCCGCCGACGGCGGCGGCGATGGCCTCGTACAGCGAGCGCCGCGGCGGATACATCACAAGCTCGACATCCTCGTCGGCCGGAATCCCGGCTCGCTCCTTCGCAATCGCGACCGCGGCATCGAGCCCCCCGATGACGTCGATCAGGCCGCGCTGCTGCGCCTGCCGGCCGGTCCAGACCCGCCCCTGCGCCACGGCGTCGATGCGCTCGGCGGTTGTCCGCCGGGACTGCGCCGCCTTCTCGACGAAGCTGTCGTAGAAGCTCGTCATGTACACCATGAGCCGTTCGCGCTGCTCCGGAGAAAACGGCTCGAAGGGCGAGCCAATCGCCGCGTTGCGGCCCGATGCGATCGTCTCGGTCGTGACACCGATCTTCTCCATCGCGCCGCCGATCGCGACCTTCCCCCCGTAGATGCCGATTGAGCCGGTCAGCGTGCCAGGCTCCGCCACGATGACGTGGGCCGGCATGGCGATGTAGTACCCGCCGGAGGCGGCCACGTCCGCCATCGACGCCACGAGCGGGCGCGACGGGTTGCCGTCGCGCGTGATCGTCAGCTCGCGCCAGATGACGTCCGACGCGATCGACGATCCGCCCGGGCTGTCCACGCGCAGCACGATCGCCTCGATCGACTCGTCGTCCCGCAGGCGGCGGACCTGCTCGACAAACGTGTCGGACCCGACGGTCGGGCCGTTCACGGCGTCGTAAGTGCTCCCACCGCTCGTGATGACGCCGGACGCGTGCAGCACCGCGATGCGCGACTGCGGACGAAGGCCCGCCGATCGCGCGCTGACACGCTCGTAGTCGGCGCCCTCGACCAGCGGCAGGGCTCCGGGCCCTGCCGCGAGATCCGCGACGAGATCGTCGAGCTGGTCGAAGTACGCCAGACCGTCGACCAGCCCGGTACGCGCGGCGGCCTCCGACACGAACGGCCCGTCATCGAGCAGCGTGCGGACCTCCCCGGGCGTCTTGCGTCGCCCCTCGGCGATGCCCAGGACGAGCTGTTCGTACAGATCGCGGTTGAGCGCCTCGCTCATCTCGCGATGGGCCTCGGTGAAGCCGCGCTGGGTGAGCTGGTTGGCGGCCGTCTTGTACGGGCCGATCTGCAGGAAGTCGGGATAGGCGCCGAGCTTGTCGAGCGTGCCCCGGAGGAAGACCTCGTACGAGGCGATGCCGGTGAGATCGATCGCGCTGGTCGGGAGCAGGAACACGCGATCGGCGGCGCTGGCCAGGTAGTACTCGCGATCGCCGCCGTACTCGAGGTGGGCGATCACGGGCTTGCCCGATCTCCTGAAGTCGGCGATCGCACCGCGCAGCTCCTGCAGCTTGCCCCAGAACGGCGCGTCGAAGCTGGATGGGCGCAGGATGACCGCCTCGATCCGGGGATCGCGGGCCGCCTTCCGGAGGCTCTCCACGAGTCCGCGCAGCGTCGTCTGCTCGCGCCCAAGCACCTGCCCGACGAGGTCGTCGGGCCGCACGTCGGGGAGCCCGCCCCCGGGCCGCAGCACCAGGACGGCCCCGTCGGGGATCGAGGGGCCCCGCGCGGCCGCCATATACAGCACCAGCAGGCTGGCTACAGCCAGAAGCACGGTCAGGCCGATAAGAGTGAGTACGAGGATGACACCACGGCGCAGGGACACGGGAACCTCCTTTGGGCGATGCTCAGTCGCGGGCGGTCGAATGGGGGCGCTCCACACCGTCCAGCGCGGCCCGGACCACGCCGGCCACGACCGCGTGGCCGCGCGGGTTCCAGTGGAGATCGTGCGGGAAGTACAACGACTCGCCCTCGTGCGACAGCGCCTCGTAGAGTTCGATGAACGAGCAGCCGGCCAGGGCCGCGCATGCGGCCCGGGCCCGCAGGTAGAAGGGCGACGGCGCGCCTAACGGCGGCAGCGGCACATCGGCCAGCGACGCGAAGAAGGCCCGGTGCCGCCGCGAGAGCGTCGAGGCATCGGGGACGACGGCGACGAAGATGCGCGCGCGCGGCGCCACGCGGCGCGCCCGGTCGACGAAGCGATCCAGCGCGCGATCGAACAGCGCGAGCCGATCCGGCGGCGGATGGGCGATCGAGTCGAAGTGCCCCGGGTTGGTCAACGCGACGACCTTGACGTTGTTCGGGCGCCCGTCCACCACGATGGATTCAATCTCGGCGCGGCGCAGCCGCCGAACGAACGCCTGCCACGCCGCGCGCAGCACCACCACGGCGTGCGACGTGCGGTACAGCGTCCGCTTCATCCGCGACCATCCACGCTCCCAGTCGGCGGGCGGCAGATCGTTGTCGTAGAGCAGCAGGATCAGGTCGTCAGCATCTCCAGGGACGAGCGATCGCAGCGCGATCTCGTAGTAGAGAAAATCGTGGCCGATCGACCCGAAGTTCAGGATCTCTGCCCCCGGCATGGCACAGCCGAGCCGGGCCGCGAAATGCTCCAGATCGCCGACTCCCGCGCCGAAGGCGAACGAGTCACCGATGATGGCGACCCTGCGGCCGGGCGCCGCGGGAGGAGGACAGCCGCGCCGCCGGCCGTTCCGATCGACCGCATAGGTGATGTCGAAGTCGGTTTGCACGTCGCGCGCGGGACGGGTCAGCAGGTGAACGGCCGGCGGACCGAGACCGATCCGCGCCGCGAGCTCGAACAGACCGATGCCCGCGACGACGGCAGCCGCGGCGGCGGCCAGGCCCTGCAGCGGCACGCGGGAGGTCAGCATCCGCCACTTATCATGACGCCGATGCGAAACAATGCGGCGTGGCTGATCCTCATCCTGGTATTGACGGCGGCCTGCGGCAGCCCCGAAAGGAATACCGTGACCGAGCTCATCACGCAAGACGCCCGCGTCGGCACTGGCGCTGAGGCGCAGCCGGGACGCGTCGTGACCGTGCACTACACGGGCTGGCTGTACGACGAGTCACGCGCCGATCGGAAAGGTTCGAAATTCGACAGCTCGGTCGATCGCAACGAGCCGTTTTCCTTCAATCTGGGCGCGAGTGAAGTCATCCCTGGGTGGGACGAGGGGGTCGCGGGAATGAAGGTCGGCGGCCGGCGCACGCTGACAATCCCCCCCGAGAAGGGCTACGGAGCGCGTGGCGCGGGAGGCGTCATCCCTCCCAACGCCGCGTTGGTATTCGACGTCGAGCTGCTGGGCGTCAAGTGAGTCCGGGCTGAATACGGCCTGTTTTCTCACTTTCCCGGGTCCGTCCCGCCCGCGTGCGGCCGTAAGTGCGCATAACGGCAGGGGTAGGGTCTGGACGGTATGGGTTTTCAGTGCGCCGGGGTTACAATTCCTGTGACGCTTTTTGCCGAGTCACGACGTGACACTATGGCGCGGGATGGACGCGGCCGTCCGCATGGTGGATTTGTGTCGCCATACGTGTGGCTCGCGTGGGACATGATCGTGGAACTGGACGTCAGCGGATGAGCACCCAGATTCCCCCGGAGTTCAGTCAGAAGGCTCCGGCGAGTCAGGGGTCCGGCTCTGAATCGCCCGTCTTCAATGCGGTGCCGTCCAACGGCTCCGGTGGGTCGGGGTACGGCTCCGGAAGCTATGGCGGCTATTCGGGGTACGGGTACGGTACCAGCGTCACCAGCGACTCCGAGCTGACGCTTGTTCACTACCTTCAGATCCTCTATCGCCGTCGGTATGCCGCGATTACGGTATTCCTCGCTACTGTCGTCACGGTCGCCCTCTTCACCTTCACTGCCACCCGCGTGTACGAAGGGAGCGTCCGGATCCTGATCGAGCGGGACGATCCGAATGTCCTCTCGTTTCAGCAGGTGTTCGAGCAGTCGGACGGAGCGGATGACTACTACGAGACGCAGTATCGGATCCTGCAGGGCCGGGGGCTGGCGCGCCGCACCATCGACGCGCTCGATCTCTGGAGGCATCCGTCGCTCAATCAGCCGCCGCGGCTGACGATCCGCGGTATCTTGTTCTGGCCCGTCGGCAAGCTTGCGAGCTGGTTTGAGCCGACGCGACCGCCTCAGGCGGCCGACGCCGCGGAAACCAGGACGCAGACCGTCGTCATCAATCGGTTTCTCGCCAACCTCGGCGTCTCGGCGGTCCGGTACAGCCGACTGGTGGATGTCAGTTTCCGATCCGCCGATCCGGGGCTTGCGGCGAAGGTCGCCAACGAGCACTCCAAGCAGTACATCGAGCAGAGCCTGGAATTTCGGACCACGACCACGAGAGAGGCGTCGGACTTTCTGACGCAGCAGCTCGCCGAGCAGCGGAAGAAGGTCGAGGCGAGCGAACGCGCGCTGCAGGAGTACCGGGAGCGCACCGATTCCGTCTCCCTGGAAGAGCGCCAGAACATCGTCGTGCAGAAGCTCCAGGAGCTGAACGCGGCCGTCACCAGGGCCAACACGGCACGAATCCAGAAGGAGGCGGTGTACAACCAGGTACGGACCGTCCTGGAAGACCCGGCTGCCATGGACACGGTGCCGGCGATTCTCTCCAACACGTTCGTGCAGCAGCAGAAGGCCGCGCTTGCCGATCTGCAGCGTCAGCGCGCGCAGATGTCGGAGAAGCTCGGGCCGAACCATCCCGAGATGGTGAAGATCAATGTGGCTCTCAGGGGCGCCGAGACGCGGCTGCAGAACGAGATCGCCCAGATCGCGCAGGCCATACGGAGCGAGTACGAGGCGGCGCTCGCAGAAGAGCGATCCCTGTCGGCCTCGTTGAACCAGCAGAAGATCGAGGCGCAGAGCCTGAACCGCGCGGGAATCGAGTACGGGGCTCTGGAACGCGACGCGACGGCGAACCGCCAGATGTTCGAGGCGCTGCTGAAGCGCACGCAGGAAACCGGCGTCACCGAGGAGCTCCGGACGGGCAATATCCGAGTCGTCGATCCGGCGGAAATGCCCACCGGCCCGGTCTCGCCCAACATCATCAACAACCTGCTGCTGGCGCTGTTCGGCGGCATGGTGTTGGCGGTCGGGCTCGCGTTCACGCTGGAGTACGCCGACGACCGCATCAAGAACCCGGACGAGCTGAAGAAGCTCCTGGGGCTGCCCTTCCTCGGCATGATCCCCGCCCTGTCCGGGAACCGCGCCTCGCCTCCGCTCATCAGCGAGGGCGTGCCGGGGGTGTTCTCGGAGTGCTTCCGCTCGATCCGCACCAACGTGCTGTTCTCATCGACCGACGAGGGCGGGCGGATGATCGCGGTCACGAGCTCCGCGCCCGGCGAGGGGAAGACCGTCGTCTCGACGAACCTGTCGATCGCGCTGGCGGAGGCCGGACACCGGGTCCTGCTCCTCGACGCCGATATGCGGAAGCCGCGGGTGCATGAGATTTTCTCCCGGCGCGTCGATCCAGGGTTGTCGAACCTGCTGGTGGGCAATGCCACCGCGTCCGAATCGATCTTCGAGTCGGAGATCCCCGGGCTCTGGCTGATGCCGGCCGGAACCCATCCGCCGAATCCAGCGGAGCTGATTGGATCCCGGCGCTTCCGGGACTTCACCGCGTTCCTGCTGCAGCACTTCGATTGGATCATCGTCGACACGCCGCCGGTAATGGTCGTCACCGACGCGACGATCGCGGCCAACTTCGCCCACGGCGTGCTGTTTGTCGTCGGGGCCGAGATGGTCAGCCGACGCGTCGCGCAGCGCGCCGTCGAGCAGCTCGAGCTCGGCCAGGCGAAGTTCGTCGGCGCCGTCCTCAACCGCGTCGATCTCGAGCACAACGCGTACTACTACTCGCGCTACTATCGGCCCGACTACGGCGGCTACTACGGCCCGCCCGGTGGCGGGGGTGGCGGCGGCACGGTCGCCGAGCCCGTCGTGGCCCGTCCCGCTGCGGCGTCAATCCTCGGCGGCGCCGGCGCGGGCGCGAGGGCGGCGCGCGTTGCCGCGTCGGCAGGCACCTCGTTTACCCGCCGCACGCTTGCCAGCGTGTTCAGAAGCGTCCAGTCTGGCGTCAGATCCGCTCAGAACTTCCGCATCGAACGGCACCTCTAGCCGTTCACCGGCACGACACGCCCCGTAAAGCTATAGTGAATCCACGGCTAGGCGGCTTGACGGTAGCGACTCAGCCGTTATAGGCTTCTTGATATGTCTTTTATCGACAGTGCGGCGGAGGTTCTCGACCGGGCGGAAGCGTCGTTGCACTCGCTGATTTCAGACGCGCTGAAGGGGAAGGCCTATCGCGAAGTGACGGCCATCGCCACGATGGCGGAGTCGCTGTCCGCCATCAACGCGGGCCGCTCCGGGGCAGGGGCCGGCCGCCGCGCCAGCGCACCGGAAATGACGCCGCCGCCGGTTGCGGCAGAAGCGGCCAAAGCCTCGTCGGAACCGTCCTGGATGCGGCCCAAGTCGTAGCCGGCATTTTTCTCACCCCGAGCTCCTCCTTCCCTCTGCGGCTCGCCCGCTCCAAGCCTGTTCCACTTGGCGCGCGTATTCTTTGGCGCACTGTGGGACTGTACGTGGAATCCGTTCGTACCGATAGGTACAATGGCAAAGTAGCCTCTATCTCTTGCTGTACGAGTGACTTTCGGTTGCAGCCGGACCATGCCCGGTGGACGGTCCCGACGCTCCAACCTGTGACTGAGAGGGCGAAGCTGTGTCTGGCCGATTCCTGCCCCTCCTGCTGATACCGGCCCTTGCGGCGCCCGCCTGCCGCGGGAGCGAACCATCCGGCCGCATAGAGCCAGTGTACGACGCCGAAACCGGTCGCCTGCAGCTGCTCAAGTACGACGCCGATTCCGACGGCCAGTTCGATACGTGGAGCTATATGGACGGCTCGCGGATCGTGCGGATTGAAATCGATCGCGATCGCGACAGTAGGATCGATCGGTGGGAGTACTACGACGAGGATCAGGAGCTTGACAAGGTCGGGGGCTCGCGCCTCAATGATGGAACCGAGGATGAGTGGGCGTACTACGGGTCTGACGGCGTGATTATTCGCCGGGAGCTGTCCAGCAGGCGCGACGGGACGATCGACCGCGTCGAGTACTACGAGCAGGGCGTCATCGCACGCGCCGACGAAGACACGAACGGGGACGGTCGGATTGACAAATGGGAGGCTTACAAAGACCGTCGGCTCGTGTCGGTCGCGTTTGATACCGTGAACCGCGGAACGCCTGATCGCCGTCTCGTGTACGGAACCGATGGCACCGCACGGGTCGAAGTGTTGCCGTAGGGACAGAAGCTCGAAGCAGGCTGCGTTGCGATCAAGCCCTTTGTGGACTAGTATTTACCTGGGAACACAAAGCGCCTGGGGGGGGCGCCCGGGCTGATGTGCGCGAACAGTTCAACCGAAAGTAATTCATCGAGGTGCTTCATGGGTCACTTCGCCATTGTCATCGTAGCCGCAACCGCGATCTGGCTTCAGCTGTCCGCGCCCATCCTGGCCCAAATGGCGCCTCCGAGGCTGGCTCAACGCGCCGTGGCCGGTCAGTCTCAGACTGTCAGTGGCGGCTCGGTGCTGAACCCAACGCAGGCCGCGATCAGCGGAAACATCGTCAGCCCCTCGGGGCAGCCGTTGGTGAACATCACCGCGCAGGCGCGCAATCTCCTGACCGCGCAGGTTGCCGGAACGGCTGCCGCAACCGCCACCGGCCAGTACGCAATTGTCGGTCTGAGCCCCGGCTACTACGTGGTCGAAGTCGTCGACGCGCTGGGGCAGGTCGTTGGAACGAGCGGATTCATCGCCGCGCCGGCCGGCGTTGCCGTCACGGCGGCCACCGTCACCGCCACGACCGGCGCGTTGACGGCCGTCAGCGCCGCGACCGGCCTGGCGGCAACGGTCGGCGCAACCGCCGCACGCAGCATGAGCTTCATGGCGGCCGCAGCCGGCGTCACGGGGGTGGTGGCGCCCCCTGAAGTGCCGGTCGCGAGCCCGTCGCGGTAAGGAATCCGATCGCCTGCACGCATTGCTGCGTGGTCGGCGAGATCGAGCCAACGGCCTCCCTCGGCCGATCTCGTCGATGCCGTACATGGCTCCTGGCGCTGGCCGCGGCTGTGTGGTGCGCCTCGCCGCTCGGCGCGCAGGCGCGCTCCGATCCCGATCCCGATGCCGAAGCGACCATGCGTTTCGGCCCGCTGTCGGCGAAGTCAACGCTGGCGCTCAGCAACATCGGCATCGACACGAACGTATTCAACGCGGCGACCGCCGACCGGCCCCAGAGCGATTTCACGATGACCCTCTCTCCGCTGACGAACGTCTGGCTCCGCATGGGCCGGACCTGGATCGACGGCACGATCGACGTCGCCTGGGTCTTCTATAAGCGCTTCGCCTCGGAGCGCGGCGCGAACAGCACCTACACGATCGGGGTGACGCGCACGCTCAACCGCTTTCGGCTTCGCGGTGCCGCGACGCACCTGAGCACACGCGAGCGGCCCGGGTTCGAGATCGACGCCCGCTCGCAGCGCGCCGAGCGGGGGCTCGAGGGGTCGGTCGAGGTCCGCGCGATGCCCAAGACCTTCGTCGGCGTGCGTGCGCAGCGGCGGGGCGTCGAGTTCGATCAGGCTGCCGTCTTTCTCGAGATCAACCTGGCGCAGGCACTGAACCGGAAGCTCTCGGCGAACACGTTCACACTCCGCCACGAGCTGACGCCGCTGACGTCGCTCTCGCTGGAGACCTCCCGCGATCACGAACGGTTCGACACGACTTCAGTGCGCGATTCGGACTCGACCCGGGTCATGGGGCGGATTGCGTTTCAGCCGCTGGCGCTCATCAACGGCAGCGCCGCCGTCGGCTACCGCCGCTTTACGCCTCTGCGGGGAGAGATCCCCGCGTTTCGCGGAACGGTGGCGACGGTAGGGCTGTCCTACGCGCTATTCGGCACCACGCGCCTCGCCCTCAACGTCACCCGCGATATCCAGCCGTCGTTTGAGATCGACCAGCCGTACTACCTCGAGACCGGCATTTCCGGCACGGTGCAGCGCCAGCTCTACCGCTCGTTCGACGCCCTCGCGCGGGTCGGCTCCACGCGGCTCGCCTATCGCAACCGGATCGGCGCAGTCGTGCAGGCCCCCGACCGGACGGACCGTGTGCGCACGTTCGGCCTGGGCATCGGGTACCGACTCGGCGCCGACAAGCGCATCGGGTTCACCGTCGACCGTCCCACGCGGTACTCGGAAGTCGATCGGGCGCAGTACAGCGGTCTGCGCTATGGCATGTCGGTGACCTATGAGCGGTAAAGCCTCGACGCTCACCACCGCCTGCATCCTGCTCGCCGGCGCCGCCGTGCTGTTCGCTCAGATGCCGCCTCAGATGCCGCCCCCTGTGCAGCCGCCGGCGGCGCAAAGTGCCAACTACGTGGTGGGCCCGCAGGACGTGCTCATCATCACGTCCTACGATCAGCCGGATCTGACCGGCAAGTTCACGATCGACGCTGACGGATCGTTTACCTACCCGCTCATCGGCCGGGTCACGGTCGGTGGCATGACGCTTCGGCAGGTCGAAGAAATGCTCGAGAAAGTGCTGGTCGATCAGGGCTTCTTCCGAAGCCCGCAGCTGACGGTCTCGGTCGAGCAGTATCGAAGCCAGCGCATTTACATCGTCGGCGAGGTCCGCACTCCCGGCGCGTACCCGCTGTCGGGCGACATGCGGCTCGTCGAGGCGCTCGCTCTGGCTGGCTCCACTCTTCCGACGGCCAGCGGCGAGGCGGTCGTCGTGCATCCGTCGGAACAAGGGATCCTCGTCGATCCGCTGGCACCGGACCCCACGGCGAGCGACTCCGGCAACGTGGTGCGAGTGGACCTCCGCCTGCTCGAGAACGGCGACCTGAGCCAGAACGTCGATCTGCGCAGCGGCGATACCATCTTCGTGCTCCGGGCCGAGAGCGTCTACGTGTTCGGCCAGGTCAGGAACCCTGGCGCGTATCCGCTCCGCGACAAGCAGACGACCGTCCTTCAGGCGCTTTCGCTCGCCGGGGGCGTCACCGAGCGCGCCTCGACCGGCCGCATTCAGATCGTCCGCATCGTCGACGGCAAGAAGGCGGAGATGCGGGTCGAGCTGACCGACTTCGTGCTCCCACGCGATACGATCATCGTGCCGGAGCGGTTCTTCTAGCCGATCCCGTACGTAGTGCCGGGCTTCAGCCCGGCTAAATCCGGGCACTACGTCGTGCCATGACCAACCTTGCAGGCTCGCTGCAGACTCCCGCCCACATCGGCGGCCAACGGAGGGATGCGCCGCCCGACGCAGACCGCGTGACGCTTGCGGCCGGCGACGACGACCGCATTCCGCGCACGTTTCTGGGGACGGCGGACGTCGCGGTTCTTGCACTGACCTTTCTCATCGCCCACTACTTCGCGCCCGTCGTGCAGGAACTGCTGCTGCCGGGCGGCCTGCTGGGGGGCTTCCTGCCAGAGGTCTTTCCCGTTCCTCCGGCTCCGACCGACGGCTTCCCCGTGCTCAGCGAGGTCGCGTGGCTGCTGATCGGGACGGCCCCCGCCACGCTGGTCGTCATGGAACTGGCGGGCGGCTACGGCCGGCTGGTGCGCCAGTCGGCATTCCGGCTGGCCGGTCAGGCCGTGCTCGCGCAGACGGTCGCCATCAGCTTCGGCGCGCTGATCGGCTTCGCGCTCAAGCTGACGAGCTCGAGCCGCGTCGTCATCTTCACCTACGGCATTCTGTCTGCGCTGGGACTCATTGGCTATCGCAGCGCGGTGTGGGGCTATCAACGCCGCCGCCTGGCCGCCGGCGTCTACGCCAAGAGCGTGCTGCTCATCGGCCAGCCCCGCGCGATCGAATGGATGGTCCGGCACTTCCGGAAGAACGTGCCGGACAACGAGTTCCGATTGGCAGGATGGCTTCGCGTCGCGCCCGAGAGCGGCCACGTCCCGGAGCGGCGGCGGGACGACGCCCTTCGCGAGATTCCGCTGCTGCAGATGGGTGAATACGCCGACATCGGCGACCTGCTGGTGCACCACCCGATCCATGAAGTGATTGTGATTCAGTCGTCGGGCGGCCGCGACTGGCTGCGGCCGGTCATCGACGCCTGCGATTACTTCCGGGTGCGCCTGCGGATCGTCCCGGAGGCGCTGCTGGTGGGCAACCTGCGCGACCTGCAGCTTGCCTACCGCGGCGATCCGCTCCGCCTGCCCGAGGTCGTGCTGTCGCCTCCCTATCTCGACGCCGACTCCATCTTCGTCAAGCGGCTGATCGATGTCGTCGTCTCGGCGGCGCTGCTCGTACTGCTCGCTCCGCTCTTTCTGCTCATCGCCGCTCTCATCAAGATCGCCACTCCGCGCCTCCCGGTGCTCTACCCGTGGAAGGTCATCGGCCTCAATGGACGTCCGTTCACGGGCTACAAGTTCACCACCATGGTGGCCGACGCCGACGCGCAGAAGGAGCAGCTGCTCGCCCTCAATGAAATGACCGGGCCGGTGTTCAAGGTCAAGAACGATCCGCGGATCACGCCGGTTGGGCGGTTCCTGCGCAAGTACAGCCTCAACGAGCTCCCCCAGCTCTGGAGCGTGCTGAAGGGCGACATGAGCCTCGTGGGCCCGCGGCCGGCGCTCCCACATGAACTCCAGCGATACGAGCTGTGGCACAAGCGGAAGTTGACGTTCAAGCCCGGGCTGACGTGCCTCTGGCAGGTAAGCGGTCGCAACCGCATTAGCGATTTCGACGAATGGGTGCGGCTGGACCTCGAGTACATCGACCGGTGGAGCCTGTGGCTCGACCTGCGAATCCTCGCGCGAACAGTCTACGCTGTGCTGTCCGGATCGGGATCGTAGGTGATCCTGTTAGCTCCAGCGTGTGGCGACCGGCCCGCTCTGATCGCGTTGATACCTGGAGCCACAGGGTACGTGTCGGCCATTCGCCACACGACGGAGATACAGGTGAACGTGCCGGATGGCGGCGTGGTGATCGTTCACCCCGCACGGCAGCACGCGTATGAGGTCGTGCTGGCGGCACAACGGGCGGGTCGGCTGCGCCAGTTCATCACGGGCATCTACTACAACCCGGCGGCCTTTCCGTACGCGCTGGTCCCGCTCCTGCCGCGTCCACTGCACGACGGGGCGATCCGGCAGCTCGCCAAGCGCGCAAATCCCGCCATCGCGGCCGAGCGCGTTCGATCATGGCCGTACGCGGAGATACTGTCGCGCACCATTGGTCGAATCCGATGGATCGATAGGCTGTCGAGGCACCGCTCCGGATTTGTCTTCGCCAACTGGGCCACCGACCTCTATGCCAGCCGTGTGCTGGCCCGCATGTCTCCCCGACCCGCAGCCGTCTATGGGTTTTTCGGGTCGGTTGTGCACACGTTCAGCCGCGCTCGCCAGCTGGGGATTCCGACGATCCTTGATGTACCCTGCCTGCTTGGCGGCGATGACATCGGCCGCGAGGAATGTCGGGCGCTCGGCCTGAAGGATTCGCTGCCGCCATCGGTGGACGCGGCGCGAGAACTCGGCTTGAGCGATTGGGTTGTTGCGCCGTCGCCGGCGGTGGCCGAGTCGATCCGCCTGGCTGGCTTTGCGGGACGAGGCACGTTTGTCGTACCCTTTGGCGCCGACACGGACGCGTTTCGGCCAGCCGCACAACCGAGAGGGGCCGCTCGATTTCGGGCGGTGTTCGCCGGACGCCTGGAGGTCAGAAAGGGCGTCCACTATCTCCTCGACGCATGGCAACGCGCCGGACTGGACGGGGAACTCGTGATTGCCGGTCCGCCCAGCAGCGAGCAGTACCTCGCCCGGATACGGCAGCTGTACTCGGGCAACGTCGTCGAGGCCGGTAATCTCGTGCAGCCCCAGCTCGCGGCGCTGTTTTCGACCGCGGACGTGTTCGTATTCCCGTCGCTGTCGGAAGGGTCGGCAGTGGTGGTGTACGAGGCGCTCGCCTCGGGTCTGCCGTGCATCGTCACGGCGGAGTCCGGCAGCGTTGTACGCGACGGCATCGAGGGGTTCCTTGTGCCCTCCCGTAACGTCGCGGCAATCTGCGATCGACTGCAGCGGCTGTACCATGACCCCGAGATGCGACAGCGGATGGCGCGGGCTGCGCGGGTACGCGCCTCTGAGTTCACTTGGGCGACGTATCACCATAAGATCGGATCGATCATCGACCACGTCCTTGGTCATCAGCGAAGCCAATGTGGCTGATCCCCCCGCGCAGCATCGACGCGCGGGTCGAGGAGCTGCGCGAAGCTGCCCGTGACCGCGAACGCACCTTCACGATGGGGCAGGCGGCGCGACGGACGGCCGAGTCGTGGTCGTGGGACCTCGCGGGGCCACTGTTCACCACATGCTGGGGCCGCGTGTTACGCGAGCAGGCGGGGCCTTTCTCCATCACGTGCGTTCCACAGTCGCCCGGCGCTGCGGCGCCAGGCACCGTCGCGTGGAGCCGAGAGTCTGGCGAAAGGCCGGATCGCGGTTCCAGCTCCTGCCCCCTCCACTCACGCAGTGCGCGTCCTCCAGGTCGTACCGTTCATTTCGCCTGAATTCGGGGGCCCGAGTGTCGCCCTGCCGGGCCTGGCGCGCGGTCTGACGGAAGCAGGGGTGGACACGACTCTGCTCACGACAGATGCCGACCCCAGTGGCCGCCTCGACGTCCCGCTCGACCGGCGCGTGATCCGCGACGGGGCCGAATACATCTTCCATCACGTCCTGACGATCGGCGGCCGCTACGGCGTGGCACCGACGATGCTCCGCACGCTGCGCACGAGTGTCGCGACGTACGATGTCGTGCACATTCACTGGCTGTACAACTTCGCGTGCATTGCCGCGGCCAGGGCGGCGATTGCCGCCGCCGTGCCCTTCGTCGTCCAGCCGAATGGCAGCCTCGACCCACACCAGTTCCGGAAGAACCATGTCATCAAGCGCGTGTACCTGGCGACGGTGGGACGACCGCTGCTCCGGCACGCCGCCGCATTCGTATTCACATCGCAGCAGGAACGGGATCTGGCGGTGCATCGCCCGCGCTGTCCCGCGTGGATCGTGCCCGTGGGGCTCGACGGCGCCTCTTTTGGAAAGAGACCGCCTCTCGGTGCGTTCCGCGCCGCGTTTCCGGCGGTGCAGGGCCCGTTTCTCCTGTTTCTGGGGCGCCTCGATCCCAAGAAGGGTCTCGACCTGCTTATTCTGGCGTTCGCACGGATCGCGCGTGCCCGACCGGAGCTCTGGCTGGTGGTGGCGGGACCGGACGCGGGTGGATACGGTCTGGAAATACGGCGCCTCGCGGAACGGCTGGGCGTCGAGCGGCGCGTGTGTTTTACAGGAATGCTGAGCCACGAGCTCAAGCTCGCGGCGTACGTGGACGCCGAGCTCTTCGTGCTCCCCTCGTATGCGGAGAACTTCGGAGCGGTGATTACCGAAGCGCTCGCATACGGGCTTCCGGTCGTGATCTCCAACCGCGTCAATATCTGGCGCGAGATGGCTGAGGCGGGCGGCGCCGTCGTCGTCGAATGCTCGGTGGAGAGCGTCGCCGCCGGGATCGGGGCGGCGCTGGCGGATCCCGATTTCCGCCGCCGCGCCGCGACCCGCGGCCCGGCGCTCGTGCGCGACGCGTACACCTGGGACGCGATCGTCCCGAAGCTCGTCGAGAAGTATGCGAGCGTGGCGGTGTCGCCCTCCATCGGTGAGCCGCACGTGCCATGAGCGATAGACCACAGCCTCCGGCCATCGTCGGCACTGCGGTCGCATCCTCCGTGATCATGGGGTGCGGCATCGTCACCGGCCTCATCGCCGCTCGAAGCCTCGGCCCGGACGGTCGGGGGCAGCTGGCCGCCATCACCGTCTGGACGATTACGTTCGTGTACGTGGGGGATTTCGGCCTTCCAGACGCTGCCGCATACGCCGCCGCGGCCGAGCGAGATCGGCGCGACCGCGTCTGGACGACGGCTCAGATACTGGCGATCGCTTTCGGACTAGTGATCGTGCTGGTGGGCTGGTGGTTCGTCCCGTTCGCCTTCACCGGCGACAACGAGGCGCTCATCCCCCTGGCGCGATGGTATCTCGCGCTCTTCGCCGTGCCCTCGCTGGGGGCAAGTGTCGCGCTCGCATGGCTTCAGGGCGTCGGGCGCATGCGCGCGTTCAATCTGAGTCGCCCCATCGTTCAGCTCGTCAACGCAGCCGGCATGGCGATCCTGTTCCTGGAGGGCGTCGATTCGCTCGAGCACTTCGCGGCGGTGTTGCTCGTCGGCACTGCCTCCGGCTGGCTTGTCGCAGCCGCGTTGGGACCCGGCAGACGGGCGATCGCGGCGCCGCCCTCGGCGCCGCTGGCCCGGCGGATGCTGGGGTATGGGGTCCGGACGCAGTGGGGAAATTGGGCGACTGTCGCGAACGAGCGCCTCGATCAGCTGCTGCTCTCGACCCTCACGCCGGCCGCGTCGCTCGGTCTGTACGTGGTCGCCTTCAGTTACGCCATGCTGCTCCAGGCTATCGCGAACACCACCGCGATGGCTATGTGGCCGGGCCTGGTGGCGGCCCACCAGGCTGGCACGGCGCCCGCGTACATCGCGCGCTGGTACCGGCGCCTTCTGTGGGTCACCCTCACGGCGGCGGTCATCGTGGCGGGAGCCAGCCCGTTCGTCATTCCCCTGCTCTTCGGCGAGGCGTTCTCGAGTGCGGTGCCCCTGGCGCTGCTGCTCGTTCCAGCCGTCACCGTCCTGGGGATGAATGAAATCCTCTCCACGGGATTTCACGGAAGCGGGCGACCCGAAGTCGTGAGCGTGTCGCAGGCCGTCGGTCTGGTCGTGACGGTCGCCGCGCTAGCGGCGCTGCTGCCCCGGTACGGCGCATACGGCGCCGCGGTGGCCTCGCTCCTGTCGTACAGCTCGACGCACGTCTTCCTGCTGCGGCAGACAATCGGGACGTTTGGCGTCGACATGCGATCGCTGGTCGTGCCAACGCACGACGACCGCGACGCGCTCCTCGCGGCGGGATCGGCGCTCGCGCACCGCTTCCAGGGGTCGCGGCGTCCAGCCGGCTTGAATTCATGATCGTGCTCGGCATCAACGCCTACCACGGTGACGCGAGCGCCGCCATCGTCGTCGATGGCCTGCTCGTCGCTGCAGCCGAAGAGGAGCGCTTCAACCGCCTCAAGCACGCCGCGGGCTTTCCCGCTGCCGCCGCGCGGTACTGCCTCGAGGCGGCCGGCGTCGGGATCGGCGATGTGGATCACATTGCCGTCTCACACAATCCACACGCATACCTCGCGCGCAAGATCCTGTTTGCCGTCTCGAGGCGTCCCAGGGTCCTGCGCGACCGGATTACCCACGCCGTGCGGATTCGTGACATCCGGCCGGCCCTGGCCGAATCGCTCGATGTCGACGTCCGCGCCGTTCGCGCCCGGCAGCACCGGGTCGAGCACCACCGGTCGCACATGGCCTCTGCGTTTCTCGTCTCTCCATTCGAGGAGGCTGCGTGCCTCTCCATCGACGGGTTCGGCGATTTTCTGAGCGCCATGTGGGGGCACGGACGCGGCGTCGACATCCGCGTCACCGGCAAGGTGATGTTTCCGCACTCGGTTGGGACGTTCTACACGGCCATCACCCAGTACCTCGGCTTTTCCAGCTACGGCGACGAGTACAAGGTGATGGGGCTGGCGCCGTACGGCGAGCCCGAGTTCCTGCCGGAGTTCCGCCGGATCCTGCAGACCGACGGCTCGGGATACCGGCTCGATCTCGACTACTTCCTGCACCATACGGCGGGCATCGCGATGACGTGGGACTCCGGCCAGCCGGTGATCGGCCGGATCTATTCCGACGCGCTGGTCCGGCGTTTCGGCTCGGCTCGCGGCCGTGACGAACCGATCGAGCAGAGGCACCGCAACCTCGCCGCGTCGCTTCAGGCGGTGACTGAAGAGGTCTATTTCTGGCTGCTCGATCGGTTGCACCGGCAGACCGGCGCCCGGGCGTTGTGCCTGGCCGGCGGCGTCGCCTTCAACAGCGTGGCGAACGGCAAGATCCGCTCGCACACGCCGTTCACCGACGTGTACATCCAGCCGGCAGCCGGCGACGCCGGCACCGCGATCGGGGCGGCCTTCGACACGTGGCACCGTGCGTTGGGCCGGCCGCGCGCGTTCGTGATGAACCATGCGTACTGGGGGCCGACGTTCAACGACGAGGTGGCTCGGGTCGAGGTACGGCAGCGCGCCGCCGAGTTGCGCGATCGGGGATGTACGGTGAGCGAATGCGGCGACCCGGACGTGCTGTGCAGGCACACGGCCGACGCACTGGCACAGGGACGCATCGTCGGCTGGTTCCAGGGCCGAATGGAGTGGGGGCCCCGTGCGCTCGGCAACCGGAGCATCCTGGCGGACCCGCGGCGTGCCGAGATGAAGGACATTCTGAACGCGCGGATCAAGCGGCGCGAGCCGTTCCGGCCGTTCTGCCCCTCGATCGTTGCCGAGCGGGCGCCGGACTACTTCGACGGAAGTTATCCCGATCCCTTCATGATCACCGTGTACCCCGTCCGAGCCGACAAGCGCGCCGAGATTCCTGCCGTCACGCACATCGACGGCACGGGCCGGCTGCAGACCGTCACGGCCGACACCAATCCGCTCTTTCACCGTCTTCTCTGTGCCTTCAACGCTCGGACCGGCGTACCGATCCTGTTGAACACGTCGTTCAATGAGAACGAGCCGATTGTGTGCCGGCCGGCCGAAGCGCTTGACTGCTTTCTGCGCACGAAGATGGACATGCTCGTGGTGGGCTCGCTCGTCATCCGCAGGGAATGAAGGGACCGCGAGCCGCACGGCTTTGCGTGACATCGCATCTTTGTCGTACCCTACAGCGACACAGGAGCGTTGAGTGACGGATGCGACCGTAATTCTGGGCTTGCTCGCAGCCCTCGTCTGGCTGTTGCTCGCGTCGCTCCACATGCGGGCGGCCGTCTGGCTGCTGTTGCTCTGGATTCCCGTCCAGGGCTGGTTCCAGTTGAATGTATTCGACGACTCGAACCTGAGTGTCCTGATCTACGAATTTCAAATGGTGGGTCTCTACCTGATCTTTGGTGTTCGAGCACTGAATGCTCCGGGCCAGTTCGGACCTCCGTCAATGATTCGCTTTGCCATTCCCTTCGTCATCTGGGCGCTTCTGCTCGTGCCGTACAGCGTTTACGAAACCGGCCTCCTGCCGACCCTGATCGGGCTTCGCACGTTTCTGCTTCCCCTCCCGCTGGTATGGATTGGCTATCGCGCATTCACAACGCGTCGTGAACTCGAGAGTGTCACGTCACTCATCGCCCTGCAGCTCGTGCTCATTGCCGGCCTGACGGTGTGGCAGTTTACCCGTGTCTCCTCGATGAGCGGCGCGATTTTCGAGACACCACTCGGGTATACCACCCCGGGGGATATCATTCGCCCTCCCGGAACGTTTTCCCACGTGGGGAGCCTGGGCTCCTACATCCTGTTCAGCGTCCCGTTCACCATCGGCTTGCTTGGCATGAGCGCCGCGCTCTGGAACCGGGTCTGTTTCGTGCTTGGCCTGGCAGGCACCACCATCGCTCTCGTCGTGAATACACAGCGGGCGGCAATTGTGCTGCTGGCGCTGACGCTCCCGCTCATGGTCGTGCTCACGCGACGCGGGCGCGCGGTAACGAAAATGGCCGTTGCCGTGTGCGTGATGGCGGCGGCAGGCTGGCTGGTCGCCGATGTGGCTGGGGACGCATTCGGACGGCGGGTCGCCTCGATTTCCGAGGATCTCAACAGGACGCTTTATGAAAACCCGACACTCACCCTGATCGACGCCCTGCGGACGCCGATTCTCGGCAGCGGGTTGGGGATCGCTTCGCCGGGTGTTGGGCGTGTAGAGGGGCCTGCCAACCCGAGCGTATGGGGCGGTCGTGCAGAATCAATCAAGTGGGGCGAGTATTTTATCGCAGCGCTGGTGTACGAAACGGGCGTGCCGGGGCTCGTGCTCTTCTACCTCTTCCTCGCCGCGATCACGTACTACAGCCTCAAGGCCCTTCGCGCGTGTCGCGGAACCGACATGGAATTGCTGGCGGCTGCACTTTTGGCGTTTCAACTGGCCATCCTTATCTATAGCTGGCCCTACAGTCCACTACGCACGCTTCCAGCGCGCGTGCTGTACTGGTTCTGGGCGGGTGTGCTCCTCAGCCTGCCCCGGCTTGCTGCGGCGAAGCCCGCGGTGCAGGAATCGATCGCAGCCCGACGAACGCCCGCAGACCGGATGGCGGCACTCATTACCGAGCGTCGGGCGCAGCCGCACGCATCCGGGGCGCAGCGGCGCGTGGGGTAAGGAGGAGTACCGGCATGCGAGTGATGAGAAACCTCGGGAAGTCGTTCGTGGCCAATACCCTGCCGGCCGATCTCTTCCGCGCGGATATCGACGATGAGACCGTGCGTGGGCTGTTCCGCCGGTATGTCCGCCAGGTCGAAATCGAGAATCACAATTACTGCAATCGTACGTGCTCGTTCTGCCCGAATGCGCAGTTGGATCGGCGAAGCACCACGCAGCTGATGACGGACGAGCTGTTCGAGAAGATCCTGTCCGCGCTCGAAGGCATCCGCTACGACCAGATGTTCATCTGGGCGCGCTATCACGAGCCGATGGCGCACCCGTCGTTCTTCGATCGGCTCGCCGAAGCGCGCCGGCGGCTCCCCCATGCCCAGCTCGTGGTGATCAGCAACGGTGACTACCTGGATCGCGCCAAGCTCGAGCTGCTGGAAGCGTCGAAGCTCGATCGACTGTGGCTCAACCTGTATCTCCCCGACGGCAAGGAGAGGGATCCAGGCGAGCTCGATCGCGCGTTGAGGCAGTTTCAGGCGCGAACAGGGCTCGTCTGCGTCGAAGATGGATCGAAGTGGCAGTACAACTGTGAGGGAACGACCGTATGCGCCACGATGGGCGTCCCTCACTATTCCTACGCCACCGGCATCTCGACGCGTGGAGGCCTGGTGACCGTCCCGGAGCTCGGGGCGTACCAGCGCCGCGCCGCCTGCTTCCGTCCGCTGCATTCCGTCGTCGTGGACTTCAACGGCAAGGGGATGCTGTGCTGCGAAGTCCGTTCAGACGCGCCGGAGCACGCGACCGCGGTCATCGGCGACCTGTCCCGGCCGGGCTACTCCCTGTTCGACTTCTATCGGGACCTCGCCCCGGCTCGCCTCGCCCTGGTCTCGCCGGGACCGAAAACCGGCGTCTGCCGGACGTGTACCTCCGTGGATGGCGGACCGGATCGGACCGCGCGTCGTCCCGCGGTTGCGAGCGTGCTCGGCCGGATCCAGCCGCTGACGCTCGTCGGTGAATGGGGGACCAAACTCGAGCGAGCTGCGCACCGGCGCAAATGAACCCTGGCGCGGCGGTGGTGGCGCTTCTGGGCCGCCGCCTGAATCTCCCTGCCGGCACCGATGCGATCGAAAGCTACTCGACGCTGCTCGGTGAGGCGCTGACGCGTCAGGGGTGGCGTACCACCCTGGTGCAGGTGCCCTGGGACGAGATCGGATGGGCGCGAGCGCTGCACCAGCTCTGGCGGCAGAGCCACCACTGGAGCGGCCACTGGGTCGTCGTGCAGTACACGGCGCTCCACTGGTCGTGGCGCGGCCTGCCGCTGGCGTTTCTCGCACTCCTCAGTGTGCTGCGGCACCGCGGCGCGCGCGTCGCGATCGTGTTTCACGATCCGACAGGCTATCCAGGTGAGCGGCTTCGCCACCGCGTTCGGCGCGCCTGGCAGCACCACGTCATGCGTCTTGCCTACCGCATCAGCCATCTCTCCGTCCATACCATCCCCGTGGAGCGCGTGCCGTGGCTGCCAGGAAACCCGCACAAAGCGGTCTTGATCCCTGTCGGGCCGAATGTGCCGGCGTTCGAAGACATGCCGCACGACGCATCGACAGTTGAGCGACGGAGCGGCGACAGAACCATTGCGGTCTTCTGCCTGCGCGCTGGGGAACGGACGGAAGCCGAGGAAGTATCCGACATCGCCTACGTGGCGCAGCGGGTTGCCGAACGGGTCCCGCAACTGCGGATCGTCGTGCTGGGGCGAAGTGCCGAGAACACGAGCGCCCTGCTGCAGGCGGCGCTGGCGCCCGCACACGTGGATCTCGCCGTGACCGGCGTGCTGCCGGCCGAGGAGCTGAGCCGCCGCCTCATTGCAGCCGACGCGCTGTTGTTCGTTCGCGGGGCCATTTCGGGCGGGCGAACCACCGCCATCGCCGCCATCGCGTGCGGGTTGCCTGTGGTGGCGTACGCCGGCCCCCAGACCGGCCATCCGATCACCGAGGCGGGCGTCGTCGTGGTCGCTCCGGGAGATCGGGATGGCCTGGCAACCGAGCTGATCCGCCTCCTCACCGACGACTCGCGGTGGTCCGCTGCGCACCAGCGCAACCTGGCCGCGTTCCATCGCTATTTTTCGTGGGACGCCATTGCCGCCCGATTTGCGGCGGCGTTCGCCGCCGCGTGAACCCGGCAGGCGCAGGCAACCGGGCCGAACCGCAGGGATGAATACCCGGCGCCTTGCTGTTGCTCTGGTCGAGGTTGTTTCCGACCGCAAGCAGTGTATCAACAAGGACTTAATGATTAACGCAACGCGTGACAGTACCGAGGCTGGGAGAGTATCCTCAGCCGACCCCGATGCTACCATTGACCTTTCATCGCGACAGTCGCCAGGCTCCGCCAGAGGGGGAGGTGTGAGCGGCGTTGTGCTCATTCGGCCACCCCAGGTGCTGTCGAAATATTCTCTGAGCACGGCGATTACCCCGCCGCTGTCCACTGCCTATCTTTCCGGCACCCTTCATGCGAACGGTCACATTCCGCAGGCTATCGACGCGCTCGGGGAGGATGTGGATCGTCTCACGCCGATGCCGGGCACCGTCGGCCTCGCCCAGGGGCTCACGGTCGACGACATAGTGGATCGGGTTGACGCGAGCGCCCAGCTAATCGGTTTTTCCTCGATGTTTTCAAGTGCGTGGACGTACGACAAGAAAATCATCAACCGCCTGAGGCAACGCTTCCCGAAAGCGCTCATCGTCGCGGGTGGCGAGCACATCACTGCGTGTACGGAATACGTGCTGCAGGATTGCCGGGCGCTGGATCTGTGCGTGCGCGGCGAGGGCGAAGAAACACTGCTTGACATCGTGAACACTTATTTCGCCGGGAGGGACATCCAGGCGCTGAACGGTGTCGCCTACCGACAGGCGGACGGTTCGGTGCAGGTCAATCCGGCGAGGGGCCGAATCAGGGCCATCGATAACATACCGGAGCCCTACTGGGATGATCTGCCCATCGAAACCTACCTGAGCAGAGGCTTCGGCCACGGCGTCAACCGGGGACGCAGCATGCCACTGTTGGCTACGCGTGGATGTCCGTTCCAGTGCACGTTCTGTTCGAGCCCGTACATGTGGGGGACCAAATGGGAAGCCCGGTCTCCTGAAAAGGTGCTCGCCGAGATCAAGAAGTACCTCGACAAGTACAATGCGGAGAACTTCGATCTCTACGACCTCACTGCCATCGTCAAGAAGCAGTGGATTGTCGAGTTCTGTGACCTCGTCGGGAAAAGCGGGTTGAAGTTCAGTTGGCAGCTCCCCAGCGGCACGCGTTCCGAGGCGATTGATGCTGAAGTCGTCGACAAGCTTTGGGACTCAGGCTGTCGCAATATGAACTACGCGCCGGAAAGCGGCTCACCTGCAGTCCTGAAGCGGATCAAGAAACAGGTCAAGCTTCCCCGGCTGGAAGAATCTGCGCGGGCCGCCATCAAGCGTGGATTCAATCTGAAGATCAACATCATCTTCGCCTTTCCCGACGAGACTCCCTACGAGATGTGGGAGACTTTCAAGTTCGGGATCAAGTGCGCGTGGATGGGTGTTTCTGACTCGAGCTTCATCCCGTACGTGCCGTATCCCGGATCGGAGTTGTATTACGAGCTCGTCAAGCAGAACAAGATCGAACCGCCCTCAGACAAGTATTTTGACAGCCTCATCCCGTTCTCGGATCTCGCTTTCGCCAAGTCGTACAACCCACATGTGAAGGACAGGCATCTCGTGTGGGCGCGCTACCTGTACTTCACGCTGTTCTATGGCACGATGTACCTTCGCCGTCCGTGGCGGCTGGTGCACACGTTGGTTAACCTGGTTCGCGGGAGAGAAGAATCGCGAGCTGAAGCGTCACTGCACCACATCCTGTTCAGGCATAAGCTGTTGCTGCGACGACGGCTGGAGGGTCTTTTCGGCAAGAGCGAAGCCGGAGGCGCTCAAGTATAACGAGCGGGCGGTTCAGTTCCTATTCCTACAGACCAGACCACGTCCCACCTTCTCACTGGATATTTCACGCAGGCGGCTCCGCGCGTCGAACATCGCGTTACTCATTGACATCTGATGCGTGATGCGGGATGAGTCTCCATGCGTACCACCCTCGATATCGATGCTGATGTGCTGCAGGCCGCCAAGGAATTAGCCGAGCATCGCGGCACAACTGCCGGGAAGGTGTTGTCCGAACTGGCACGAAAGGCGCTGGAGCCGAAAACCCGCGCGACACTCCGCAATGGCGTTCCGCTGCTGCGACGGCGACCGGCAGGCAGCCCGAAGCCGACCCTCACACCGGTGAATCGCCTCAGAGACGAGCCGTGACGACCACACGTGCCGTGCTTCTTGACGTCAATCGCGTGAAGGTTTCGGTCGTCATTCCTGTCTTCAACGAAAAGGGAACCGTCGCGACGCTCATCGATCGCGTGCGCGCCGTCGGTCTTCGGATGGAAATCATCGTCGTCGACGACGGATCTAGTGACGGTACGCGTGACGTGCTGACGTCGCTGCAGCACAAGGTCGACAAGCTGATCCTGCTTGAACAGAACCGCGGCAAGGGCGCGGCGTTGAAGGCAGGTTTCGCCCTCGCGACCGGCGACGTCATCGTCATTCAGGATGCGGATCTCGAGTATGACCCGCAGGACTTTACCGACCTTCTCGAGCCCATCGTGAAAGCCGATGCCGACCTCGTCCTCGGTTCGCGGGTGAGCGGCGCGAAACCACAGCGCGCGTACTACTTCTGGCACTATGTGGGCAACTACCTGATTACACTGGTCACGCGAGTTCTGTATAACACCACCCTGCACGACGTGTACACGTGCTACAAGATGTTCCGTCGTTCATGCCTCGAGGGCCTCTCGTTCAACAGCGATGGATTTGAGTTCGACGCAGAGTTCCTGGCCAAGCTCCTGAAAAAGAATCTTGTTGTCTACGAAGTGCCCATCGCCTATTACGGGCGTACGTACGAGCAGGGCAAGAAGATGCGCTGGTACCATACCGGGAAAGTGCTGTGGAGCTTCTTGAAGTACCGAGTTGTCGATTGACGGTCTGCCTGATCATTCCCCCGTCGGTATTCCTCCTTGACGAGCGCGTGTTCGTCAGCCTGGGCATTCTGCGCGTGGCGGCAGTGCTTGAACGTGCCGGCCACGAGGTCGAGGTGCTGGATCTTTCCGGAATTGAGAATTATCTCGAGGCCGCGGGCGATCACGCCAAAGGGTCAGCCGCAACCATTTGTGGCCTCACGGCCACGACGCCTCAGCTTCCGGCGGCTCGCTCCGTCATCGAACGGATTCGGGACGTCAGGCCGGACGCACGCATTCTTCTCGGCGGACCCCACGTCACGCTGGTCAATGCCGCTCGCAAGCGCGAGGCCAAGCTGAACACCATAGGCCGAGGGCACGCGGCATTTGACCGGCTGAGAGAGCTGGCGGATGTCCTGGTGGCAGGCGACGGCGAGCTGGCGGTGTTCGAAGCATTGAAGATGACCGACCCGCTCGTCGATGCCGATGTCCCGAAGGGCCACCTCTTTCTCACCGACAGCTCATACGACAGCCTGCCGTTGCCGGCGCGTCATCTCGTGGACATGAGCAGCTACAGGTATCAGATCGAGGGACGGGACGCTGTGAGCCTGATCGCTCAGCTCGGATGCCCGTTCGGCTGCGGTTTCTGCGGAGGGCGCAACTCCGCGACCCTGCGACAGACTCGCACCCGTGCCAGCCAGTCGATCGTCAATGAGATCGAAGAGCTGCACCGCATCTACGGGTACACCGGATTCATGTTCTACGACGACGAGCTCAACGTCAGTAAGTCGATGGTCGAGCTGATGAATGGGATTGCCGATCTGCAGAGCAGGCTCGGCGTCGATTTTCGGCTGCGGGGATTCGTGAAGTCAGAGCTGTTCAACGATCAGCAGGCAGAGGCGATGCACCGGGCCGGCTTCCGGTGGCTCCTGGTGGGCTTCGAGGCGGCACATCAACGAATCCTCGTGAACATTAACAAGCGCGCCGCCCGTGACGACAATACTCGATGCATGGAGATCGCCACTCGGCATGACCTAAAGGTCAAAGCCTTGATGTCCATCGGACATCCAGGTGAAGACGGCCAGAGCATCGCCGAGCTTCAGGAATGGCTCCTGGAGGTTCGTCCGGCCGACTTCGACTGCTCGATCATCACGACCTATCCCGGCACGCCGTACTACGACGATGCGGTCTCCCACAAGGAGCTCGCCGGGGTGTACACCTACACGGTGCCCAAGACCGGCGATCGTCTTCATGCGTATGACGTGGACTTCAGCGAGGTGGCGGAGTACTACAAAGGCGATCCCGATGGAGGGTACAAGGCCTTCGTCTTTACGGATTACATGAGCAGCGCGGAGCTTGTCGCGGCCCGGGACTCAATCGAACGAGGCGTCCGAAAGGCGCTGAACATTCCATTCAATCCCGCGCGGGCGTCGGCGCGTTACGAGCACTCCATGGGAATGCAGGGCGCCTTTCCTCCCCACATCCTCAGGGTGTCTTCGTCTTGATGGATGACAGAGTGCTGGCGGCGGTTCTTTCCGCCGTCACGGAGATCAATCAGCAACTGTCCCCTGATGAGCGACTGGACCTGTCTCCTGACGCGGTCGTCTTTGGCGCAGAGGGGAAGCCGGGTTCGCTCATGCTGGTGAGCCTCATCGTTGCCACCGAACAAGAGATCATGGAGAAGTTAAGTCTCACGATCTCTTTGTACATCACTCATGCACGGGCGGAGCGATGCCTAAATCGCGCGAAGGGATCGACAAGGGACAACAACAGCCTCATGCTGGGGTTACCACACCAACCAGTGAGGAGGCTGCACCTATGAGCTACTATTATCGGCCCGCGTGGATCGGGAAGTTCCTGATCGGGGCCGCCCGCGATCTCTTCTGTCGTACGGGAAGGGGCTGAGCAGGGGCCGAGAACAAGCGTTATGCTCCATCGCTATTTGTCGTGGGACGCCATTGCCGCCCGATTCGCGGCGGCGTTCGCCGCCGCGTGAGCCCGGCAGGCGCAGGCAACCGGTGCGTGCTGCTGCTCCCGGGGCTGCTCTCTGACGACAGCCGGAGCATGAAGCGCTATGCGGAAGAACTGCATGCCGCACTGCGCGCGTCGACGAGCGATGGTCTCGCGATCGCGATGGAGCGGCCACCCGACCGCCGGTACCTGTCGCGACTCGCCGACGCCAACGGGGCGCGCCGAATCGATCGAGCGTGGTGCCGGTGGGTGACCTACCCGGGTGTGCTGAAACAGCGCTCGGCCGCGGTCTTCCACATCCTCGACCAGGGCTACGCGCATCTCATTCGAAGCCTCGATCCCGCCCGCACGATCGTTACGTGCCACGACATCATTCCTCTGCTTGCCGCCCAGGGAGCGATTCCGTCGCCGGTGTCGGCAAGAGCCGCCTGGATCTTCAGGCGGAAGATCGCCTACCTCACGAAGGCACGGCGCATCATCGCGGTCTCGACCGCCACGAAAGTGACGCTCGAACGGTACACAGCCGTGGACCCGAGCCGCGTCACGGTGGTGCCGAACGGGCTGAACGCCACGTTCAGATTTCTGCCGGATGCGAGAGCCACCCGACGCGCGGCAGCCGGCCTGAGGGACACGACGCCCGTCGTGCTTCAAGTGGCTACGGCCGGGCGCTACAAGAACACCGCCACGCTCCTGCACGCCATTGCCGGCCTGCGCCCGCGCGTGCCCGACCTGGTCCTCCTGCGGGTCGGCGCGCCGCTGTTGCCGGACGAGGCGCACCTCGCCCGAACGCTTGGCGTGGCGGACTGTCTCCGGCACCTTGGCGACGTGGCAACGGACCAGCTTCTCACGGAGTGGTACAACGCCGCTGACGTCCTGGTGTTCCCGTCCGCCTGGGAGGGCTTCGGGTGGCCGCCGCTGGAGGCGATGGCCTGTGGAACTCCTGTCGTGGCGTTCGACATTCCACCAGTCGCGGAAGTTGTCGGTACGGCGGGTCTCCTCGTGCCGCCCGGCGACATGTCCGCGCTCGCGGCCGCGACCGAGCGGATCCTCACCGACACCGGGCTGGCCGCGGAGCTCCGGCAGCGGGGCCGTCAGCGCGCTGCGCAGTTCACATGGACGGCGACCGCCGCCCGCACGGCTACCATCTATGCGGAGCTGCTGGCGGACACGCGTAGCCGTCAGTGATATCGGAATCAGGTCGTGACCGACGAGCGTCGCGAATGAGGCACTGGCTCCGACCGTTGCTGCCGCGCACAATCCGGCCACGCCACATCCTGGGCGGGCCGCTCCGTGGCGCGTGGCTGGTGACCTCCTGGCACGACTATTCCGGCGGTCTCATGGGCCGCACCGAACGCGCGCTGCTCGAGTGGTTCCAGCGCCACGTCCGGCCCGGTGACACCTGGCTCGATGTCGGCGCGCACTACGGCTACACCGCGTTCGCGCTGGCGCGCATGGTCGGCCCACGCGGCCGGGTGTTCACTTTCGAGCCGGTGGCAGCCACGGCTGGCTACATGGACCGTGGACGGGAGCTCAATGGCCTCGTACAGATCGCGGTGGTGCCGCTCGGGTTGGGATCCCCGGAAGCGCTCGAGATCCGGCGTCTCCCGCTTGCACGCGGGATGGCCGACTCGACCCTGCCACTCCGCGCACGGCGGCCGGTGGTCACGGTACCGGTGGCGCGGTTCGACTGGGTCTGGCCGCTGCTGCACAAGGGCGAGCCGACGATCCACGGGGTCAAGGTGGACGTCCAGGGGATGGAGGTCGAGGTGCTGAGCGGCATGCGGGAGGCGCTCGATCGGTGGCGTCCGCGGCTCGTGGTGGAACTGCACGCCGGCGTCGATCGTGGCCGCCTCCTGGCGCTGCTGCGGGAGATTGGCTATTCGACCGCCGCCGTCGCCGTCGATCCGATCGGGGATGAGCGGATCCCGCGGTTCCTGGATGACCGGAGCTATGCGTTCGATTCCGTCCGGCGCGCCACGTGACGTTTCGCAATCTCGCGCTGCAGTTCCCGCTGCTGTTCTTCGGTCTGATGCTGCTTGCAACGTCCGCCGTACGCGCGATCGCCGGCGATCGCCTGGTGCCATCTCGCACCCTTTGGAAGTGGTTCGGGCTCACGGTCGTGGCTGTCCTGCTGGCGATTGCGGGAGCGTACCTGATATGGCCGGTGTTGCCCTGGGGCTTCTCCGCGGTTGGGCCGGCAACAGGCGCAGTCGCGGCGCGAGGACTGCCGGTCTATCCGGAGCTCGATGCGGCGCAGCGGTACGGCATGCTCTACGGCCCGCTCGCCTATCTGAAGTTCGTTCCCTTCTATGCGGTCTTTGGTCGCTCGTTGACGAGCGCCAAGCTCACGGGCGTTCTCGCCCTGCTGATCACTCTGTCGGCCGCCTATTATGTAGGCCGCCGGTACGCCAGACGCGAGGAAGCGATTCTCGGGCTCGGTGCCGGCGCGCTGGCGTTGCTGTTCTTCCATTTCAGCAGCTTCGACGCGACGACCGATCCATCGCTGGTGGCCAGCACCGCGGCAGGCGTCGTCGGCGCCCTGCATCACCGCCGGGCCGTGGCGGTGTCAACGCTTGGAGTAATCGCCGGCGTCGTACCCAACTTGAAGCTCACGGCCGCCTGCGCGGTGCTGCCACTGGCCGTTCTCGTCTGGATGCGGTATGGATGGCGTTCGGTGGCCGCGGCCGCGCCTCTCGGCGGGGTCGTCTTCTTCCTGCCATTTCTGTTGCCGAACGTCTCACTGGCGAATTACATCGACCTCTTGTCGTTGGTTGCGCGGGAGGGAGTGACCCTCGACGCTGTGTCGCGCAACCTGCAGTGGGCCTCGCTGCTGTTGCTTCCCGTCCTGGTGGTCCGGCCGACCGGCAGGCCGGCAGAACCGATGGCGCCGGTCTACGTCCTCTCGATTGCGATCGCGTTGGTGATCGCCGCGGTGACGGGAGGCAAGATAGGGTCGGGGAACTGGCACCTGATGCCGCTGCTTCCGTTCGTCATTCACGCGTTTTTCTGGCGCAGGGCCCTCCTGCCGGGAGAAGCCCGGCCTGCCGCCGAACGGAGAATTGCCACGCTGGCCGCCCCCTTCGCGCTGACACTGCTCGCGTTCATCTTGTTTGCCGGCGGCGGAACCGTGTCTCAGGTGCGGAGGGAATTCGGGCTGGTGCCACGACATAGCCGGACGATCGCCGAGCTTCGCGACATCGCCCGCCGCTATGGTGATGGGACAATCGAAATCGGTTATGGGGAGCAGCTCGACGAGGCCACCTTGTTCCGCGCACTGCTCGTCTTCGACGGACATCCCTACACGGTGGATCGGTTTGCTCTCGAGGAATACCAGCTGGTAGGAGTAGGGATTCCGGAAGCCACGCTTCAGTATCTGGAGGCGTGCGAAACCAGAACCTGGCTGATCCCATCAGGGCAGAAGCCTTTCCTGGAACCGAGTCGGCTCTTCGTGAACTTCTATCATCAGTCTCGTCCGGTATTTCCAGAGCGATTCCGCGATCTCTTCTCGAGGCGCTATCGGCTCGTCGAGCGTGGCGACCTCTTCGACGTATGGTCCTGTACCCATGAGTGATAACCAGGCTTCTGACACGGACAGTCTCATCGTCATCACCGGCGCCGGCGGGTTCATCGGCGGGCATCTTGTCGCCGACCTGTGGCGCGCAGGGTATCGGCGCGTGCGGGCGGTCGACATCAAGCCGGTCGACGAGTGGTTCCAGGTGCTGCCCGAGGCCGACAACCGGCGCCTCGATCTGCGCGCCCGCGATGCGTGCGTCGAGGCGACGCGCGGCGCGCGCGACATCTACAACCTGGCGTGCGACATGGGCGGCATGGGCTTCATCGAGACGCACAAGGCCGAGTGCATGCTGTCGGTCCTCATCAACACGCAGATGCTGATGGCCGCCCGGGACGCCGGCGCCGAGCGCTACTTCTTCTCCTCGTCCGCCTGCGTCTACGCCGCGCACAAGCAGACGAGGCCCGACGTCGCGCCGCTCAGGGAGGAGGACGCCTACCCCGCCATGCCCGAAGACGGGTACGGCTGGGAGAAGCTGTTCAGCGAGCGCATGTGCCGCCATTTCCGTGAGGACTTCGGTCTCGACACGCGCATCGCCCGCTATCACAACGTCTACGGCCCGCACGGATCCTACGACGGCGGCCGCGAGAAGGCGCCAGCGGCGATCTGCCGGAAGGTCATCAGCGCCATCCTGACCGGCAGCGACACGATCGAGATCTGGGGCGACGGCGAGCAGACGCGCAGCTTCATGTTCATCGACGACTGCCTGTTCGGGACACAGGCCCTGATGGCCAGCGGCTGTCACGACCCGATCAACATCGGCAGCGACGAGCTCGTCACGATCAATCGACTCGTCGACATGGTCGAGGAGATCGCCGGCGTCCGGCTCAAGCGGCAGTACAACCCGAACGCGCCGAAGGGCGTGCGCGGCCGCAGCAGCGACAACACGCTGATCCGGAAGACGCTCGGGTGGGGCCCGCCGACACGGCTCCGCGACGGCATGGAAGCGACGTACCGCTGGATTCACGATCGGATGGTGCGATCATCCTAGCGGTACGCCGCGACGACGCTCCGCTCGAGCATACTCGCGACCGACGAAGCGATGCGACCAGCGTCTCTCAACGCCTGTACCGCGTGCTGCGGGGCAGCTCCTGGCTCTACGACCGCCGGCACGACAGCATGCACCGGCGCGTACGTCGTGCGGTTCATGTGGCGCTCCGCATCACGACGCGCGTCGCGTCCGCGCGGTACCGCCTTCGCTCGTGTCGCGTGCCCGACGGCGGGCGGCTTCATCTCGGAGCGGGACGCCAGCCGCTGCCCGGCTGGATCAATATCGACATCAGTCCATTTTCTGGAGCCGATCTCTGGCTGGACCTGCGGGGGATCCTTCGACAGTGCCTGAGGGTCCTGAAACGGGGCGTCGTCGTACGGATCGGGGTACCGTCGCTCGAATCTGCGGTCCAGCAGTACCTCCATCACGATTTCGCGTTTGCGGACTGGCTGGATCAGGCCGAGCCGGTGGCAAAGCGGTTCATCGCACGCATCACTGACAACGGCAACCATCCCATCGTGCTGGACTTCGAATACCTTCAGCGGCTCCTGACGGCCGCCGGATTTCAGGGGGTACGGCAGTCGGCAGGCGGCCAGTCGGAGCTGCTCCCACTGGATGCGCTGGGACCGAAGGATCGCGCCGACGACCGCCATACGTTGTACGTCGAAGGCATCAAGCCGGGCGCGGCCGATTTGTCCTGACTGCCGTGCATGTGTTCATCGCCACGCTGAATTACCCGCCCGAGCCGAGCGGGTTTGCACCGCGGGTCGCGGCGCTCGCTCAACACCTGGCGCAGCGCGGGCACCGGGTCGATGTCTTCACGGGGTTTCCATTCGCCCCTCATTGGCGCCGTTACCATCAGTATCGCGGGCAGTTGATCGCGACGGAGCGTGCCGGCCGGCTGACCATCCATCGAGCCACGCATTTCATCCCGCGCCGCCCCTCGAGCGCCTGGCAGCGTATCGCCATGGAGGGGTCGTTCGCCATCGTCCACGGGGCCGTGATGATCGCTGCGCTCCTGCGCCGCGGCCGGCCCGACGCCGTGATCTACCACGGGGCGCAGCCGGCGATCGCGATGCTCGTGCGGATCGTCTCGGCGCTTGCCGGCCGGCCTTACGTGGTGAACATTACCGACCTTGCGGCCCAGCTCGGCCGCGAGGTCGGCATCGTGGGCCGGCGTCTCTATCCCGTGCTCGACGCATTCGAGTTCGCGGCGTACCGGGGAGCGGCCGGCGCCAACGTGCTCTCGCCCAGCTTCGCAGAGGCGCTGGTCGAGCATGGCTACACCGCCGACCGCATCCGGGTGGCCCGCGACCCGATCGACGTCGAGTCGGTCAGGCCGGTCGCGCGGGACGAGGCCTTTCGCGCGCGCTACGGCATCGACGCTGACGCCTTTGTCGCCCTGCATGCGGGTAGCATGGGCCGCAAACAGGGTCTGCTGAACGTCGTTGCTGCCGCCGCGCGCAGGCGCGGGTCGCGCCTGTGCTGGGTGCTGGTCGGGGAGGGCGAAGCCAAGGAAGACCTGGTCGCCGCAGTACGTGCCCAGCGCCTCGAAGACGCCGTCCGGTTCGTGCCGTTCCAACGCGATGAGGAGGTGGCGCGCATGTTCGCGGCCGCCGACGCGCTGCTGCTGAACCAGCTGCACACGGTGAAGGACACGGTCATTCCGTCAAAGCTGCTGACCTACATGGCGTCGGGACGACCGGTGGTGGCCGCCGTCAACCCAGGCAGCCAGGCGGCCGATGTCCTTCGCGGCGCCGGTGGAGGCCCGATCGTCACGCCCGAGGACCCGGATGCGCTGGCAGCGGCCGTCGAGCGCCTGCAGGCGCTGACACCGGACGCGCTGGCCGCGCTTGGCGCGCGGAACCGCGCGTACGCGGAAGAGCATTTCGACCAGCGCAAGATCCTCGCCGAGCACGAGCGCTTTCTTCTGAGCCTGCTCCCCGGCCGCGGCGGGCCGCGGGCCGCCTGAACGCACATGGCGCTGTTCCTCGTCGTGCTCATCGCCGCGGGGACGCTCGCCTTTGGCGCGGTGTATGCCTGGGGCTACGTCCCGCTATTCACCGTGGCGGCAGGAATGGGCCTCTGGGGACTCCGGCGCGGCGGCGTGGCGCCGGAGATGCGCCCGCTCGCCACGGCGCTGCTGCTGGTGTGGTTCGCCGTCTCGGTGCAGCTCGTGCCGCTGCCGCAGAGCCTCGTCGAGTGGCTCAGCCCTGCCACCGCCAGCCTGTCGGCCGGCTATCACCTGGCCGTACCCGGCGGAGCTGAAGGATGGCTTCCACTGTCGGTCGATCCGGCGAGAACGCGCGTGGCGCTGCTGGCTCTCGGGGCGCTCGGTGTCTACCTGCTCGGCATGCCGGCGCTGCTTCCTGCGCAGGCGCTGCGCGCCCTGCCGCCGGCGCTGGCGATCTTCGCCGTGCCGCTGGCGCTGTTCAGCCTTTACAACCGCGAACACACCAACAACCTGGTCTACTGGTTCTGGGTACCGGTCGAGAGCGCGCGCGGGAACGTGTTCGGCCCGTTCGTCAACCGCAACCATTACGGCGGCTGGATGCTGATGACACTCTCCGTCCTTGTGGGATGGCTGTTCGGCCGGATCGAGGGGACGCTTCCCGGACGGCAGGCAGCGCGCGTGCGGCTCGCGGGATGGCTCTCGTCCGGGGAGGCCAGCGGCATCGTCCTGATGGCGCTGGCCGTGCTCGTCGGCGCCCTGTCCCTCGTATGGACCGTGTCGCGCTCGGCGATCCTCAGCTTCGGCGCCGCCAGCGTCGCGTTCGCGTGGCTCGTGCTGGCGCGGCGCCGTCTCAGTCACGCGCGCCGGGCGATCGGCCTCGTCATTCTCGCAACGGTTCTGCTGGCGCCCGTCCTCAGGCGCGGCCCAGTCGAGCTCCTCGAATGGTTCCAGGACAACAACCTGACCAGCCGCGTGGATGCCTGGCGCGACGGCTGGGACGTCATCCGCGCGTTTCCGTGGACGGGCACCGGCCTCAACACGTATTCGGTGGCGATGCTCTTCTATCAGACGCGGAATCGCGACTCCCACATGTCGCGGGCCCATAACGACTACGTGCAGCTGCTGGCCGAAGGCGGCGTCCTCGTGGCCGTCCCGGCCGCCGTCGCCGTCATCGTGCTCGCGGCGGCGATCCGCCGGAACCTGCGCGCGGCGCGCGCGGAGGGTCGCGGCTACTGGATCCGCGCCGGCTCGGCCGTCGGGCTGGTGGCAATGGCGATCCAGGAAACGCTCGAGTTCAGCCTCCAGATTCCGGTGAACGCGCTGCTCTTCTGCACGCTGGCGGCGATCGCGCTGGCGCCGGCGGTCGCGACAGCCCGGGTGACGCCGAGTCCGCGTGATAACATGCCGGCATCGAGAAAGCCCGCCGATGTCTCAGTGCCCGAAGTGTAACTCGCACAATCTCCGGCGTTCGAGGACGCGGAGCCGGTGGGAGCGCTGGCGCAAGGAAATCACCGGCCGGCGGCCGTACCGGTGCCGCGCGTGCGACTGGCGGGCTGGCTGCCGATCAGCGTGGGTGATGCGATCGAAGCGCGCGAGGCCGCCCGGCGCAAGGCGGCCGACCCGCCGAATCTGCAGGGTACGGCGTTCGCCCGGAACCTTCAGAGGCTCACCCTCGACGTGAAGCAGCTTGACCGCTTCCATCAGACCACGGATGAGGACAGCGACAGCTGATGGCGCTGCGGATCGGCTTTGACCTCGACGGCGTGCTCGCCGACATGGAGGCCGCACTGGTCCGCGAGGCCGGGAAGCTCTTCGGCCCTCGCCTGGCCTCGGCGCACAGGGGTCGTGCCTTGATCTCGGACCTCGTCCCCGAAGCCATCCTCGACGATGCGCCGCTGCGGCAGGAGCTCCATCTCACCGTCCGCGAGCGGCGCCGCCTCTGGCGCCACGTGCAGCAAATTGACGGCTTCTGGGAATCGCTCGACGAGATCGAGCCCGGCACCGTCGCCCGACTCGCGGCGCTGGCGGCAGAGCACCGCTGGGAGATCATCTTCCTGACGAGGCGCCCGGCCACCGCCGGGGCAACGGCCCAGCTCCAGTCGCAGCGCTGGCTCGAGGCAAAGGGGTTTCCCCTGCCGAGCGTCTTCGTCGTCACGACGTCGCGCGGCCTGATCGCCGCCGGCCTGACGCTCGACATCGTCGTCGACGACACACCGGAAAACTGCGTCGATGTGGCCATCGACTCGAAGGCGCGCACCATCGCAGTCTTCCGCAACCGGGAAACGCCCCCGCCTGCCGTGCTGAACAGGATGGGCATTCACCTCGTGCCCTCGACCGATGAGTGCCTCACACTGCTCGCGGAGATTGAGCTGAGTCTCACCCGGCCGCAGCCCGGCACGCTGGATCGCGTGATGCGTACGCTCGGCCTGAAGCAGGGCTCGGCCGTCTGACGCGGCGCCGGAACCTCGAGCCCGAACCGCGTGCGGACGACCATCCGCCTGACCCTCTTCCTCGCTGGCCTCGCCGTCAGCCTTGCGGCGACGGGATCGAGATTTTCCGCTTCGCCAACCTGTCGAACTACCTCGCGAGCCGCATGTCATGGCTGTGGTATCGCCCGAGGGGGCTCCAACGCGCCATCGTCGAACAGCTCAGGTCGCCAGGCACGCGGTCTGGGTGCCATCGTTCGACATGCAGCTCTGCGAGGACGTCCACCTGATGTTCGGGCACATGGTCATGAAGGCACTCTGCGGCGCGGGAATCAAGGATGAATAGCACATCCGACCGAACGGAGCGGACCTTCTGGCGCTGGACGGCCGTCATTCTGGCGGCATACGCCGGAGGACTCCTGATCTTCTCCGCCGAGACGATCGTCTCGACCGATGAGTCGATCTACGTCGAGCAGGCGGTCGCGTGGGCAAGCGGCAGCGGATTCCCGGCTCCGGTGTCCCACTATCCGCCTGGAACGTCGCTGCTGCAGGTCCCGTTCGTGAAGGCCGGCGGCTGGCAGGCGGCGGCCTGGGCGTCGGTCGCCTCCCTCGCGGCCACCATCGTCATGCTCGGCCGATGGTTGATCGATCTGCGATATCCGCCGTTCGCAGCGCTCCTCTTTCTCGTGTTCGCTCCGACGCTCGTCCTCGGACGGATCGGCATGAGCGATGTCCCCAGCGCGGCGGTCGTCACGGCCGGCCTGTGGCTCTTCTGGACCGGCGTGCGCAGCGCCCGGAGATGGTTCGCGGCTGGCCTGCTGGCCGGGCTGTCGCTGCTCTTCCGCGAAACGAACGTCCTGCTCTTTATTCCGTTCTACCTTGGCGCGATCGGACGCCGCGAGAACGGGTGGATCTGGCTGGCCGGCGGGTTCGTGGTCGGGATGAGCGTCCGGCTCGCGACGTCCCAGTGGCTCTTCGGGTCGCCGTTCTTCGTCCATAGCCAATCAAGATGGTCGCTCGGGGCAGCGTTCGACAGCCTCCCGATCTATGTATTCGCCCTGCTGGTCATGGTGCCCGGCGGTCTGGTGGCCGTGGCCACATACGGCGGCGAACGCCGTCGCGAGCTGAAGGCCGCCGTCGCACTGTACTTGTGTGTGTACGTCTTCTACGTCTACAGCGGGCAGTCGAGCCAGCCGTTCGTGCGCCTGGCGGCCGCCGGCCGGTATCTCATCCCTCTGGTGCCACTCGTTGCCGTGGCCTGGGCGGACATGGCGCGTCGTCATGCGTGGCCGGTGCGGCGCCTGCTGCCAGGGGCCGGCATTGTGGCATTGGCAGGAGCGCTTCTCGTTCACCCGGTGGTGCACTGGTGGGGCGCCCGCGAGGCCGCCGTCGCGGAGGACATCGTGGCGCAGACCCGCGACGGGGATGCGCTCATCGCCAGCTGGGCCGCGCAGAAGTACGTGTCGCCCGTCTACGGACCACGCCGGCGGATCTGGATCGAAAGGGCGGACGTCGCCGATCTCCCGGCCATCACGGCGCAGAATCCCGGCACATTTCTGGTCCGCGTGTCGCGAGAGGATACTTCCCCGGCGGCCGTCGGCTCTGACGAGACGGAGCGGTTCGTGTCGGCCGCGCGGCAACGCTGCCGCGTCGAGCAGGTCTTCGACCGGACCTACGACGGCTCGCGGAGGCTTGGACTCTGGCGCATCGACTCCTGTAACGGGAATCCTTTGCGGGACCGATAGACACGGACGCGTGGCCGGGTCATCATCAGCCAGTCAGAGGTTCATGCGGCCGCTTGCCGTCACCCTGCTGCTGGTCTGGACGGCCGGCGCCGTGCAGCTGATTCCTCTCTCACGCCCCGTGATGGACTCGATCAGTCCGGCGACGGCCGCAGCCGGGTGCCATGGATCGTGTCATGCGATCGCTCGGCCTGAAGCAGCCCAGCAGTACCTGACCCACACCGTACCCTGATCAGGATTCTGCGCGTCATCCCGCGATACGCTCCTGCGTGGAGCTTCGGGGGCGGTGTGCGGTTCAGCTACGATCTCGACCGCGCGCTGTCCCGCCGCGGTCTGGCCATTACGGTCGCGACCTCAGATCAGGTCGATCTCAGGTATCGAACCGACAAGGCCGACGAAGAGATCGACGGCATCACGATGAGGCGCTATCCGAATCCGTCCAATTATCTCGCGGGGCGACTGCAGTGGCTCTCGTACCGCCCGGTGGGACTGCGGCGGGCGGTGATCGACCTGGCGGCCGCATGCGATGTCGTCCACGTGACCGAAGCCCGGGGGCCGCACGTGCGCTGGGCATTTGCCGCGGCTCGAGCGGCCGGCGTTCCAGTTGTCTGGTCGCCGCTCGGCGGGCTTGCGGAGGGAGTCGGGATTCGGAAGCCCTACCGCCGGCTGTACGATCGCGTGTACCGAACGCGCAGGCTGATTGGCGAAGCGCGGGCCATCGTCGCCCAGTCGGTCCATGAAGCGGCGGTGCTGGCACGGCTGGGAGCGCAGCCCCACCAGGTCAGGCCGATCGAGCTCGGCGTCGATGCCTCTCGCTTCCGTGCACTCCCCGCGCGGGGAGCGTTCCGGCGTGCCGCGGGGTTCGGCGAGCGGCAGCCGCTGGTGCTCTTCATGGGACGCTTCCATCCCACCAAAGGGCTCGACGTGCTGATGGAAGCGGCCGCGATTGCGCGTCGTGCGCTTCCAGACCTGGCCGTCGCGCTCGTCGGATGGGACCACGGCGCCCTGCGCACCGTGCGCCGGCGTGCCCGCGCGCTACGACTCGAGGAGGCCGTGAGGATTCTCCCCCCGCTCTTTGGCGACTTCGCCGTGCAGGCGTACGTCGACGCCGACGTGTTCGCGGTCGCCGCGACACTGTACGAGGAGACGTCGCTCGCGGCGCTCGAAGCGCTGGCGGCGGGCACGCCATGCGTGCTCACGCGCCAGTGCGAAGTCCGGGGGCTTCAGGATATGGGCGGCGGCCAGGTGACGGACTGTGCGCCGGAGGCGTTCGCGACGGGCCTCCTCACCGTGCTCGAGGATCCCCACCGCGTGGCGCGCGCGCGGTCCGCTCGACGGACCATCCTCGGCTCACGCACGATCGAACACAGCGCTGAGGAGTATGCGGCCGTCTTCCGCGGCATCGCCGGCGTGGACGCCGAACGGCCGCACCACCTCGCCCTCTGATGCGACAGTCCTCCCGCCTCGTGATCTGGGACAACCTGCCTGCCCCATATGCCGTCGAGCGGTACAACCGGCTCGCGGACCGACAGACGTTCGATGTGTCGGTGTGGTTCGCCCGGCGGACAGAGCCGGGTCGCAGTTGGGCTGTCGACCCGTCATCGTGGCGGTTCCGCGGCATGTACGTCGAGGATCCCGGTGAAAGCCGTGCGTCCTTGACGCGTTTCATTCAACGTTGCGACGCGCTCAGGCCGGACCTGATCCTCTCGCTCTATGGAGAGCGCCCCTTCGTCGTCGGCCACCTGATCTTCAGGGCGCTCGGCATTCGGAACGCCTTCTTCGTGGAGCGGACGTTCGACGCCGTCATCCGGCGCCGATGGTGGAAGGAACTGGCGAAGTACGTGCTCTTCCGCTCCGCGGATGCAGCTCAGGCCCACGCGCCGCCTGCATCCCAGCGAGGCGCTGTTCCTGCTGACGCGTTTCAGTACGCGTACCGATACGGATTCCCGGCCGACCGGGTCTTCGGCGTCACCCATTCGCTCGATGTCGGCCACCATGCGGCGCCCCTCAGCGCCGAGATGCGACGACAGTTGCGGCTGGATCTGGGCGTGAGCGGGTGCGTATTCCTGTACGTCGGGCGGTTTCTGAAGACCAAGGGGCTGCTGGTGCTGCTCGACGCCTATCGCCGTGCGAAGCAGCAGCAGCCTGATATTTCACTCCTGCTGGTCGGCGACGGCGCGGATGAAGACGCCCTTCGAGCGGCAGCCGAAGGGACGGACGGGATCGTGTTCGTGCCCTTCGTCCAGCCGCCCGATCTTCCCCGGTACTACGCCAGCGCCGACGTCTTCGTTTTTCCGTCCCTCGGAGATACCTTCGGGCTCGTCGTCGAAGAGGCGCATGCGGCGGGGCTACCGGTAATCACCTCGGATGCGGCGGGTGATGTGAGGCAGCGTGTGCGCGACAGTGGCAACGGGTTCGTCGTTCCCTACGGCGACGCGGAGGCCCTGGCCGGGAGGATGGTCCTTCTCGCCAGTGATTCTGGTCTGCGCGAGCGCATGGGGGGGCGAGGCGCCGAGCGCGTGCACGCGTGGGACCACGACGCGTGGGTGGCCGACTTCGAGCGGTTCGCGAGCAGCGTGCTCGCGCTGCAGCCTCGGGACACCGCGAGCGCGCGGCTCACACGAGCGGCGGGGCGACTCCTCGTGGGCGCAGCGGATATCGGCGAGCGCGCGAGCGCGTGGCGGAAAAAAATTGCCGCTCGGGGCGTCGTTCGGACGGCCTGGGACACGCTCGTGTCGAGAGCCAACCGCGCCGGCATGTGGGCTATCAGCGTGCCGTGGCGGCTCGCCCGTCGGCGCGATGCGCTGGAAAAGTTCGGTACTGAGTACCAGGGTTGGCTTCTCCCCGTGGCGCCGCTGGGCGCCGGCGGGATCTGCTACAGCGTCGGCGTCGGCGAGGACGCGTCGCTCGAAGACCGCCTGCTGAAGCGGACGACATGTCAGGTGTGGTCGTTCGATCCGACCCCACGTGCCCTCGCGCACATCGCTACTCGGACATTCGATCCCCGTCGGTTCACGTTCGTGCCGGTTGCCGTCTGGGACGAGCCCGGGCACATTCGCCTGTTTGCACATCCCGATACTGCCTGTGACACGTGTTCCCCGGTCAACCTCTGGCACACGGGCGCGTGCTTCGAGGTGCCCTGCACGACGGTCGGAGCATTGATGCGCGGGCATGGCCACGACGAGCTCCTCCTGCTCAAGATCAGCATCGGCGGCGGCGAATGGCGCGTCCTGCAGAATATCCTCGACGATGGGCTCCGGGTGCAGATCCTCTGCGTCGAGTTCTGCCAGCCCGCATCGTTCTGGCGCGTCGCGGCAGCGGTCGCGCGGCTGCGACGTGCCGGCTACCGGTACTGCTGTCACGAACGATGGAGGTTCACGTTTCAGGGGCCGCCTGAAGCTCAGGACGCTGCGAAGGTCCCCTCGCAGGCATCGGCAGGCTCGGCGAATCGGAAGCGTGCCTGAGTGTCGAAGCCGCTCAGATCACGTCGGGCGCCGAGCGCTCGGTCAGAGCCGTGGACAGCGTTCTCGCCACCTCGTCGCGGCGCCGGCTGGAGAAGTACCAGTCAATAGTCTTGTGCAGCCCGTCGACGAACCTGACGGCGGGCTCCCAGCCGAGGAGCCGGCGGGCCTTTCCGTTGTCGGCCACCCGGTTCTGCGGGCCGACCGGCATGTCGCGGCGGAAGGCGATCTCCGCCGAGTGACCGGTGTATCGGAGCACTTCCGCGACGGCGTCGATCACGCGGATGCGTTCCATGGTGCCGAGATTCACCGCGCTGCCATCCTCGATCGCTTCGGCGGCACGAATGGTGCCCGCCACGATGTCGCTCACGTACGTCCAGTTGCGGACCTGCTCGCCATTGCCCCACACCTCGAACGGGTTCTGCCTGACGAAGGCGCGCGCGATCATCGCGACCACCGCATGATTTTCGTGTCCGCGCTCCCCGTAGACCGTGAAATAGCGGCACGAGACCGATTTCATGCCGAAATCCCGGTAGTACGCGGCCAGTGTCAGCTCCGCCGTCAGTTTGGCCCAGCCGTACATGTTGTCAGGGTCGTACGGAGGCCCTACCATGTCCTCGGTCAGATAAAGCGCCTTCGTGGGATCGTTCTGCAGGAACTTCGGATACACGCAGCCGGACGAGGCAAAGACGACCTTCTCGACGCCGGCGCGTCGGCAGGCGAGGAACACGAGCCCGTCGAGGGCCAGGTTCGTCGCGCACGCGGCCTGGTGCAGATCGACGTAGCCGCGTCCTCCGTGATCCCCCGCGAGGTGGAACACGACCGACATCGGCCGCACGGCGCGCTCCACGACTGCCGAATCGAGCAGGTCGCCTTCGAGGAATTCGATGGCTCCCCGCTCGAGATGCGGCTGGAGGTTGGATCGCGTGCCGCTGCTCAGATTGTCGACGACGCGCACTCGCGCGCCCAGCGAGACCAGCGCGTCGGTCAGGTGGGAGCCGATGAACGACGCGCCCCCCGTCACGAGAACCGGCCTGTGTGTCCAGTCGAAGCTCACGGTTTCGACAATACTACCTACCGGAGCGGAGGCGCAACGGCATCGCCGTGCTGACAATCATTGCGGCGCCGCGCGCATTTGTCGGCGAGTTCGACGTCATCCAGCGAAACGCCATCGGCAGCTGGACCAGGCTGCGGCCCGCGCCGCAAGTCCTGCTGATCGGCAACGAGCCCGGCACCGCCGACGTGTGCGCCGAGCTGGCCGTCGGCCATATCCCGGGGGTTCGTGTCGGCGAGTCCGGAGCGCCGTTCGCCGACTCGATGCTGGCACTCGCCGAGCAGCGCGCCGCCCACCCGCTGCTGCTCTGGGTGGCTGCGGACACCGTCCTCTTCGACGACCTGATGCATGCGGCACGACAGGTGGCCGACCGGTTCGAACCATTCTGCATGGTGGTGGGCCGCTATCATGTCACCGACTCCCGGCCGATCGACTTCACCGATCCGGCGTGGGACGCGCGCCTGCGGCGCGCTGCATTCGGACCGCTGCTGGATGACCTCGGGGCCGGAGACGTCTTCCTGTTTCGGCGGCACTTCTGGCGCGACTTTCCTCCGTTCATCGAAGGCCGCGGCGCTCTGGACGGGTGGATGTTCTTCCGGACGCTGGCGACCGGTGCAGCGCTCGTCGACGCGACCGCCGCGGTCATGACGATTCACCAGGATCACGGCTATGGCGACCAGGCGAACCGTGGCAGCGATGTGGAGGCCGCCTATAACCGGCGGCTGGCGGGCGCCGGTGGCCTGATGACCAGGGACAACGCGAACTGGCTGCTCACGCCAAGGGGCCTTGTCCGGCCACGACGATCGTTTCGCCGCCACGTCGCCGGCTGCGCGTACCTGGCCGCCGCGCATCCCCGTCTCGCCTGGCCGCTTCGCGCGTACCAACTGGCCGTCGATCGCCTGCTGCTGAGACCGTCGGCGGCACGAGCCGACACACGTGTCAGAGCCGCCGGACGCCGGCCCGCATGAGCATCTCGATGTTCGAAACCGTTGTCACGCCCGCCGCGCTCGATCTGGCGTCCGCGGTGATCCGTTCCGGACAGTTGAGCACCGGTCCTCGCGTAGTGGCGTTCGAAGACGCGCTGGCCCGCGAGCTGCGGCTCAGTCACCCGGTCGCGCTCAACAGCGGTACATCGGCGCTGCACCTAGCGCTGGTGCTGGCGGGTGTCGGCCCCGGTGACGAGGTCGTGCTCGCGCCGCAGACCTTCGTGGCGACGGCGCAGGCGATTCTGATGCAGCGGGCGGTTCCGGTCTTCGCGGACATCGACCCGCTCACCGGCAATCTGGCCGTCGAGTCCCTAACACGCGCGCTGACGCCGCCGACGAAAGCCATCATCGCCGTGCACTGGGCAGGATACCCCTGCGATCTCGACGAGATTGGAGCATGCGCGGCGCTCCGCGGCATTCCCGTCATCGAAGACGCGGCGCACGCGCTCGGCGCATCCTACCGCGGCCGCGCGATCGGCAGCGTGTCGCGATTCACCTGCTTCTCGTTCCAGGCGATCAAACACGTCACGTGCGGCGACGGTGGAGCGCTGTGCTGCGTACATCCGGACGATGCGCTCGAGGCGCGTCGCCGACGCTGGTTCGGCATCGACCGCGAGCACGCGCTCCCGTCCGAGCTGGGCGAGCGCGAGTTCGACATCGACGCCGTGGGATACAAGTACCACATGAACGACCTCGCCGCGGCCGTCGGTCTGGGGAATCTCTCCGGCTTTCGCGATCGGCTGGCGCGACGTCGCACGATCGTCGCGGCCTACCGGACCGCACTCGCCCGCGTGTCCGGGGTCACGCTGCTCCGCCGCGCGGACGACCGTCAGAGCGCCGACTGGCTGTGCACGATCCTGGTGGAACGACGTGACGCGTTCGTGCGCGCGCTCCAGTCGCACGGCGTCCCGACGTCGGTCGTGCACCGCCGGATCGATCGATTCCGCGTCTGCGGGGGCGTCCGTGCCGAGCTTGCCGGCCAGCAGCAGTTCGACGAGCGTCAGATCTCGCTGCCGCTGCATTCCGGCCTGTCAGACGAGCAAGTGGACCAGGTCATGACGGCCGTTCGATGCGGATGGTGACCGCCTTCGACGTCTGATCCGGCATGCCGCGCATCCACGTCGAACATGGCGCCCATCCATCCACGCTGCGGCAGTGGTTTCCAGCGCCCGAACCCGATCCGTTCTTTGACGCGGCGGTGCTCACGGCGCTGTACGGCTCATCGTGGACGTCGGTCATCATCGAGGAGGGCGGCCACGCTCTCCGGCATGCGTTTGCTGCCTCTGCAATCGCGGAGACGGGGCTCTTCGATATCGAGCCGCTGGTTGGCTACGCAGGGCCGCTGTCGACGCCCCATGCGCCACGCGAGTTTCTCGTCGAAGCGCTGCGCGGCTACGGCCGCTACTGCCGCGAGCAGGGCATCGTCGCCGAGCTGATCCGCTTCAATCCGCTTCTGGAGAACGACCTCCCGGTTGCAGACGCGTCGCGTGAGCTGCGGCTGCATACGGCGAGGCGCGTGGCCTACATCGACGTTCACGAGAGCGACGCGATCCGCTTCTCGAGCTATCCGCGGGAGACCCGGAACATGGTCCGCACGGGACGCCGCTCGTGCCACGTTGCGCCCCTCGAGAAGGATCCCGGCACCTGGCAGCGGTTCCGGCGACTGCACGAACTGACCATGGATGCGACAGGGGCAACGCCCGAATGGCGGCTGGCGGATGATCTGGCCGAGCGGTTGCGCAACGACGCGCGGTTCGTGCTCGTCGGCGCCCTGCGGGGAGGCGAGCTCGTGTCGGCGGCGGTCGTCCTGATGCATGACACCACCTCGTACTATCTGCTGTCGGCGAGCGTGCGCGACCCGGCGGCGCGGCGCGGCGCGAACAACGCGATCATCGACGAGATCGCGAAACGCGCCGCTGCGGCCGGATCGCAGCGCCTGGGCCTGGGCGGTGGCCTGAGCGATACGCCCGGCGACGCCCTCTTCCAATTCAAGTGCAGCTTCGGTGGACAGACGCGGCCGTTCAGGGTCGGCTTTCTGGTGCACGACCAGGCGAGTCTCGCCGCTCTCGTTCGCGCCGCGGAACAGGACTCCAACATCGTCCGCGGGTCGCGGTTGTTCCTCCGCTACCGGCTGGCGCCGGCCTTTGTCAGGGGCCGAATGGTTCCGCGGCGAGCACGCGCTGCCACGCGGAGCACCCTGTGACCGACCGAGAATCGTACTGGCTGCGTGTGTACCGCGACCTCCATCGCCGGGCGGAGAGCCATCTGGACTACGCATCCGCCGAGGAGCAGGCCTTCGCGTTCGCCGCGTGTCTCCTGGCTGCCGGTTCCGTCGCCGGCATGCGATGCCTCGACGCGGGCTGCGGGACGGGCGGCTTTGCCCGGCTGTTGCGCGCCGCGGGCGCAAGGGAGGTTGTGGCCGTTGACTTCGTGGAAGACACGATCGCGGGACTGCGCCGGTCGGATCCCGATATCCGATGGCAGGCAGGAAGCCTGAATGATGCTGAACGCATTCGGGCGCTGGGTACCTTTGACCGCGTGCTCGCGATCGAGGTACTGCAGTACGTCAGTCCCTCCGCCATGTTCGACGTCCTGTGGTCCGTCGTTGCGCCTGGCGGACGTCTGATCGGATATGCGCCCAATGCGGACAGCAGCTTTGTTCAGCGGACCATGACGAAGTTCCAACAGCAGTACGCGCCGCTGTCCCAGCAGGCGGTGTCCGCTCGGCTGAGCAGCCTGCCGGACCTGGCGGAGTGGGGGGTGATGGGGCTGCGGTGGCGAGAGGGCAGCCGGAGTGTGCCTTACGATTTTCTGCCGTTTACGTCCGCGCCGGACTGGCCTGACCCACCCAAACGACTGCTGTTCATGGCACGAAAAATGTAATCGGGGCTTCCAGCGGCACAGCGCGTTTCAGATCTGTAATTTTTTCGCGTTCTCGCACAAATTCTGTTGCGTCAGGACGATTTTTTTCTTTGCACGCAATTGCGATTGAATATACTTCAGGTGAGGGCAGGTCAGGCCTGCTAAGGGGGGTTCACGACATGCTGCGTACAAGACTCGTAGTTGCCGCAACGCTCGCCTGTGCGGCGCTGTTGATTGCACCGGTCGTCATCGCGCAGGGCAACCCCGGCGGGCGCGACAAGGGCGGCGCGTGCCACCAGCTGGGCAACGGCACCTACGTATACCTCGAAGTCGGATTGGCTGCTCTCGCCGCGCATCAAGCCCACGGGGATGATCCGACGTGGGAAGCGCCGACGAACCACGGCGACAACTGGGCCGCCTGCAACGCGCAGAATAATCCCTAGCTCGATGCGGACTGGCGTCCGGCCAGACCGCCCACCCGTGAATCTGCGACGCTGTGAACTGCCAAGCGCGGAGAAGTGATTCGCACCATCCCCGCCTGGCAGTTCGCCTGACCTTTCCCCACGCGAGAACCGGTCCCATAACCGACGTCCGCCTTGTTCTACTGAACCATCTGCGTCGCCCTCCTGCTCGTAGACTTCACGCCACGTGAACGTCATAATGGCCACGCTCAAATCACGCTGGAGGTGACATGGCCAGTCTTGCCAAGGTCCTTGCCGGGCTTTCCGCGGTGGCGTTCCTCGTTGCGGTGGCGACCAACTTCATGGGTGGGTTCCTGACCAGCTCGGAGGGGTGGTCGCGCGCCGCGACGAACCTGGCCCTGCTGGCGCTCGCGCTCGTCTTCACCTCTCGCAGCCCGACAGCCACGTCCTGACGCGAGGCGCGCGACCGCCTGTTGAGATATCTCGTCACCGGCGCGGCCGGGTTCGTCGGCAGCCATCTCACGGATGCCCTCCTCGCGCGCGGGCACAGTGTCATCGGCTACGACAACCTGTCGACCGGCCAGGAGCGCTTCCTCGACGCTGCCCGTCGATCCGATCGGCTCAGGTTCGTCCGCGGCGATATTCTCGATTCCTCGACCCTTCGCGGTGCCATGAAGGGCGTCGACGCCGTCTTTCACATGGCCGCGAACGCGGACGTGCGCGGCGGGTTCGCGGCGCCGCGGGTGGACCTCGAGCAGAATACGATCGGGACCTTCGAGGTGCTTGAGGCGATGCGCGATGCCGGCGTCATGCGCATGGTCTTCGCCTCCTCGTCTGTGGCGCTCGGCGAGCCCGACGTCGTCCCGACCCCCGAGGACTGCGCCATTCCCAGACAGACGTCGCTGTACGGAGCAGCGAAAATGGCAGGCGAAGGCCTCATCGCCGCGTACGCCGAGGGATACGGATTCGAAGGCTACGCGTTTCGCTTCGTGTCGCTGCTCGGTCCGCGATACCCGCACGGACACGTCTTCGACTTCGTCAAGCAGCTCCTCGCGGATCCGACGGTTCTGCGGATTCTTGGCGACGGCACGCAGCGCAAGAGCTACCTCCATGTCGAGGACTGCGTCCGCGCCATGCTGCACATCGCCGAAGATCGACGCACTCCAGGCACTCCAGGCACCTTCGAAGTGTTTCATCTCGGGGTTCCCGCGTGCTGTCTCGTGCGAGAGTCGGCCGCCTGGATCTGCGACGAGATGGGTGTCAGCCCGCGTCTGGAGTTCGGGACCGGGAATCGCGGCTGGATCGGTGACAGCCCGGTTGTGTTCCTCGACGTCCGCAAGGCGATGAGCACCGGCTGGGCCCCCCAGCACTCGATTGAGGAGTCGGTGCGCCAGACCGTCCGCTGGCTGCTCGGGAACCGCTGGATCTTCGATCGGCGATGACGGCCGGCCAGCGATTCGATCTCGTCATTCTGGCAGGAGGGCGGGGCACGCGGCTCAAGGCGCGCACTGGAGACCTTCCCAAGCCGATGGCGCCGATCGCCGGGAGACCGGCGCTCGAGCACCAGCTTGCGCTCTGCCGCCGCCACGGATTTGACCGGGTCCTGCTGCTCCTCCATCACGGGCACGAGGCCATCCAGCGGCATTTCGGCGACGGTACGAGCTTTGGAGTCACGCTGGGCTGCCACGTCGAAGCGGCGCCGCGCGGCACGGCCGGCGCTCTTCGCGATAGCCTGGCAAGCCTGGCCGGCACGTTCCTGGTGCTGTACGGGGACACGTACGTCGACGTGGACCTGCGGCGCATGTGGGACACGCATCGCCAGGCCGGCGCGGATGCCACGCTGTTCGTCCATCCCAACGATCACCCGTTCGACTCCGATCTCGTCGAGGTGGATGCGGCCGGTTTTGTGACGACGCTCCACCCCTGTCCGCATCCTGAGGGAGCCGACCTGGAGAACCTGGTGACGGCCGGATTGTTCGTGCTGCAGAACGACGGACTGCAGGAGCGCATTCCGGCCGACCGCCCTTCCGATCTTGCCAAGCACACCATCCCCGGGCTGCTGGCCGACGGCCGCCGCCTGCTCGCCTATCGTTCCCCGGAGTACATCAAGGACTTCGGTACGCCGGAGCGGCTGGATCGGGTGGAACGTGACGTGCGGAACGGCATCGCTGAGCGGCTCTCGGGCCGCGCCCTCCGGCACGCTGTCTTTCTCGATCGCGACGGCACGCTCAACCGCGACGTGAACCACCTCAAGCACCCCGACCAGATTGAGCTGCTCGACGGGGCCCCGGCGGCCATTCGGCGGCTGAACCAGGCAGCCCGGCTGACCGTCGTGATCACGAACCAGTCTGCGCTGGCTCGCGGCGAGCTGACCGGCGAGGGCCTGCAGCGGGTCCATGCGCGGCTGTCGTCGCTGCTCGGCCGCCAGGGGGCGTACCTGGACGCGATGTACGTGTGCCCGCACCATCCCGACAGAGGGTTTCCGGGCGAAATCCCGGAACTGAAGGTGGCGTGCGACTGCCGCAAGCCCGGCACCGGCTCGATCGACGCCGCCTGCCGGGACCTGCTCGTGGACCGGGCCGGGGCGTGGATGATTGGCGACACGACGTCAGACATCGAGTCGGGCCGGCGTGCAGGGCTTCGCACGATCCTGGTACGGACCGGCCACGCCGGCAGCGACGGGAAGTTTCCCTTCCGTCCCGACTATGTGACCAGCGATCTCGGCGCCGCGGCATCGTGGATCCTGGACGGGCACCCGACGATGTGCCGCCGGCTGGCGCCGGTGGCGGCGGCCGCACGCGAGGCACGGCTGGTGGTGATCGGCGGCCTCGCCCGCACGGGCAAGAGCTCCGCTGCACAGATCCTGAAAGAAACCATGCACGTCTGGGGACGCGAGACGCACATCCTGCCGTTCGACTCGTGGCTCAAGCCGCAGGGCGAAAGAGCCGAAGGAACAGGTGTGGACTCCCGTTTCGATACCCGACAGCTGCTGGACGTCGTCGCGCCGCTGGTCGGAGCGGCTGAGCGGCGAACGCTCGACCTGCCGATCTACGACCGGGCCCGCCGCGCCATGTACGATCGGCCCGTGCAGATCTCAATCGGGCCGGAGGATCTTGTGATTGTGGAGGGCGTGCCTGCGCTGATGTCCGACGAGCTGGCCGCGCGGGCGGACCTGCGGGTGCACATGGAAATAGCGGAATCCGCGCGGGTCGAGCTGCTGCACGCGGACTATCGCTGGCGGGGTGAGTCCGGGGAGCGGCTGGCGGCGCTGCTCGCCTCCCGGGCAGCCGATGAGACCGGACCGGTGGAGGCGGCACGGTCGCGCGCCGACTTCGTGGTGACCGCCTGGGCCCGCGAATGATCGTCAGCAAGACGCCCTTCCGCATGAGCTTTGTCGGCGGCGGCACCGACCTGCCCTGGTTCTACCGCGAGGAGATGGGCGCGGTCGTTTCGACAACGATCGACAAGTACATGTACATTGCGCTGAACCGGAAGTTCGACGACCGGATTCGCATCAGCTACTCGCGCACCGAGGAGGTTGAAACGGCGCAGCAGGTGGAGCATCCGCTCGTCCGGCACGCGCTGGGCGTCGCGGGTATCAACGGCGGCATCGAGGTGGCGTCCATGGCCGACATCCCGTCGCGGGGGACGGGCCTCGGGTCTTCCAGCTCCTATACGGTCGGACTGCTCAACGCCTTCTTCGCGTACCGCAACGAGTACGCCTCGAAGGAACGGCTGGCGCAGCTGGCCTGCGAGATCGAGATCGAGCGGTGCGGCGAGCCGATCGGCAAGCAGGATCAGTACGCCGCCGCGTACGGCGGCCTGAACCTGATTCGGTTCCACCCGGACGAATCGGTCTCGGTGGATCCCGTCATTTGCGATCCCGCCGTGCTCGCCGAGCTCGAAGCCTCGACGCTCGTCTTCTACACGGGCCGCGCCCGGAGCGCGTCGGCCGTCCTGGCGGAGCAGTACGCCCACGCCGACGCGAATCGGCCGCTGATGCGGCGCATGGTCGCGCTCGCCCTCGATCTCAAGAAGGAGCTCGAATCGGGGCGCCTCGACTGCATGGGGCCGATCCTGGATGAGAACTGGCGTCTCAAGCGGCAGATGTCCGACAGCATCTCGAGCTCGCAGATTGACGACTGGTACTCCACAGGCCTGGCGAACGGTGCGCAGGGCGGCAAGCTTCTCGGCGCCGGCCGCGGCGGCTTCCTCATGTTCTTCGCGCCGCCGGACCGCCACCTTCGCATCAGCCGCGCGCTGCCCGACCTCAAGCCGGCGAAGTTCCGCTTCGAACGCACCGGCGCACAGATCGTCTTCTATCAACCCGCGGATGGCACATGAACGCTGACTTCTCCGTGAACGCCTACCTTGCCGCGCACGGCCGGCTTGCGCCGTCGCTCGACGCGCGCGCGCTGCAGGACGGCATCGATCTGGTCCGATCCGCCTTCGATGCGGGGCGGCAGATCATCACCTGCGGCAACGGCGGCAGCGCCTATGCCGCCTCGCACTACATCACCGACTGGAACAAGATGGTGAACCTGGCGACCGGGCGGAAGTTCCGCGGGATATCGCTCTGCGACAACATCGGGATGGTCACGGCGTTCGCCAACGACGTCAGCTACGAGGAAGTGTTCGCGGGACAGCTCAAGGCCATCCTCGACAAGGACGACCTGGTCATTGCCATCAGCGGCAGCGGCAACTCCCCCAACGTCGTCCGCGCCGTGGAGTACGCCAACAGCGCCGGCGCAGTCACGCTCGCCGTGGTCGGCTATGACGGCGGCCGCCTCAAGCAGATCGCCCGGCACGTCGTCTGGGTGCCGTCATTTGACATGCAGTTGTGCGAGGACGTCCACCTGATGTTCGGGCACATGGTCATGAAGGCGCTCTGCGGCGCGGGAATCAGGGACGAATAGCACATTCATGCGTCCGTTGCTCAAATGGGCCGGGGGGAAGCGCCAGCTGCTTCCGATCCTGCGCGGCTTCTATCCGGCGGATTTCGACGCCTATCTCGAGCCGTTCGTCGGCAGCGGCGCGGTCTTTTTCGACCTGTACGCCTCCGGCCGGCTGCAAGGCCGCCGTGTCCGCCTGACGGATGTGAACGCGGATCTCATCGGCTGCTATCGCACGGTCCGAGACGAGGCCGACGCGGTGATCGCCGAGCTGCGCGCGCTCGCCGAGGAGCACCGGATGCGCGGTGCCGGCTCGTAGGGCGGGTTCCGCGAAGCGGACCCGCCGCGGCGGCCGGCTACACGCCCGCGTTGGCCGCCATGCTGATCTATCTCAACCGCGCTGGCTACAACGGTCTGTTCCGGCTGAACCGCCGGGGGCAGTTCAACGTGCCCGCCGGACGCTACGCGAATCCCAGCATCTGCGATCCGGGCCATATCCGCAGCTGCGCGCAGGCACTTGCGGCCGACGGGGTGACGCTCGAGTGCGCCTCGTTCGACAGAGCGCTGTCTGCGGCGCGGACCGGTGATTTCATCTACTGCGACCCGCCGTACGCGCCGCTCAGCCGCACGGCCAGCTTCGCGCACTACACCGCCGGCGGATTCGGCGCAGGGGATCATCAGCGCCTGCAGGAGGCGGTGGTTGCCGCCGCCCACCGCGGCGCTACCGTGCTGGTCTCCAACTCGAGCGCGCCTGAGATCGCCTCGGCCTATACCGCACCCGCCGCACGGATGGCCGGGCTTTCCCTTCAACGGGTCGCCGCCAGACGCGCCATCAACTCGAAGGCCGCCGAACGTGGGCCGGTCGAGGAGCTGATCATCACGAACACGCCGGCCCGCCGGCGCAGCCCGACGGAGAAGCTGAGCATGGCGAAGAGCAGCGTCACGCCACGACCAAAGTTGCGTCGAACTTTGCTGTAGTCTTCCATTCCGCTTGAGGCTCGCCCCAGGTCCACGCGTGCTCCTGCCGTTCGCGGCGCTTGCCGTGGCGGCGCTGCTCGACATCGCGCTTGGGGTGGCCTGGGCGGCGGTCGCTTCCGTCCGCGCGACCCGTGCCGGCGCCGAAGGGAAAGCGCTGGAGCAGCGCTATCGGATCGCGCATCCGTATTACCATCACGACTTGGCGGCCGGCTACGACGGGACCGGAGCCTGGGGCCCCATTCGGTACGCGGTTCGCACGAACTCTCTTGGATTTCGCGATGCGCGAGTACGCGAGGTGCCCGGCCGGACCGACCGTTTGAGAGTACTGTTCCTGGGGGACTCGTTCATCGAAGGACTCGGCATCGACTACGACTCCACCTTCGCCGGACTGCTTCGCCGGCGCGGCATCCCCTTGACCGTCGTCGTCTACCCGTGGCCGCAGCAGCGGCAGTGGAACGACCGCAACTCGCTGCAGGTGCGCTACTGGCGGGAGTGGGCGAACCGCGAGCGCGTCGAATTCATCAAGCTTTTCGGAGCCTTCTTTGAGGTCGTGGACCGGCTTGGTACGGCCGAAGCCATCGCGCAGCACTTCATCTCGGGAGATATGCACTGGAACGCGTCGGGGCACCGCCTCGTCACCGAGATCCTGCGGCGTCGCCTGATCCCGATTCGTCGGTCCACTCGTCAAGAGCTGAGGCCGACGGGGGCGGGCGCGCTTGGGCGTTCGCCCGCCTGCGGGAAGCTGACCCGCGTCGTCACGGCGACGTCAATACATTCCCTCCGCAAGACAACCGCGTGCCAGACGAGCGCCGCACAGTTGAGAAGAGCAAGAAGCAAGGTCGCGTCGATCCCCGTCGCCATCCGCGGAATCGCGTAGCTGTTGTCTTGAGCGTTGATCCCGAACAGTAAGTTCAGGTTGAGCGCGAAAATCACTGTGAGCACCGCGTACAGCGGAAGGAATCGTGAGCGGCCGATTGTCGCAATGGCCAGAAGCGGCACCGCGGCGAACAGATGGTTTTCGTGGACCTGCGTCGCGAGCACGGCGTAGGCATGGACGAAGAAGGCCCCAGCCGCCGACATCAGCCACAAGTCGCGGGCGCGTCGGATGGTCCACATGCCCCATGCGATGGCGCCCAGCGCCAAGATGGCTCCGAATGCCCGTACGCTGATGCGTGTCGCGATCGAATCAAAGCTGGCGAAACTCGAAATCGCAACGATATCCGCCGGTGTCGTCACGGCAGCCCAGAGGTCGCCGCCTGACTCCGCAGAGACGCGCAGCAGGTGCCCCACAATCCACCAGAGATTCGCGGCGTTCGAGAGCATGTCTTTACCCAACGTGAGCGTTCCGAGGGCAAGAACCATGTTTCGGGTCGCGCCAGACAGGATGATCGGCAGCAGAATGATTGCGGACGCGACGGCAGCACCCATCAGTGCCGAGCAAGCGGATTGCACTCGGTTCACAGATCCGCAGTTCCAGATTGCGACCACTACTGCCGGCAGGACAAGTACGATCTGAGGTTTTGTCAGGACGGCTGCCGCGATCAACGCCCCGGAAAGCGCAGGCCATCCCGCGGTGCCGGCAACAAGTGCCCCGGCAGCGGGCAGCACTGCGAGCGCATCCACGTATCCCAAGGTGGACGTGGCCAAAAGCATCGCCGGGTTCAACCAGAAGACCATAGTCACCCGACGGGCCACCTTCACACCTCTGATGCGAAGGGCTAGCAAGAACAAGAAGACGGCGAACGCCGCCTCCGCGAGTACGGCCGGTGCCTTGGCGGTTGCCGTCAGCGCGTCACCACGTGAAAAGCCACCGGTGGCGCGATGATACAGGCGCGCCGCCATTCCCAGTTCATACAGCGCGAGCGGAGGATAGTCGCCCCGGGAATCGAAGCCGTCGGTGGTGCGGAGAGAAAAATCCGAGGGCGCCGCAGTCCAGGCGTACAACGTGGCTTCCCCGCGCATGGCGGCTACGTAGCCCCATTCGCGCCACGGCCTGTCCGGCCCTTCTATGGGAAGCACGACAACTCGTATGAGGGCGCCAGCAATCAGAGCCGACCTCAACAATTTCACGGCGACAGTTTAATGCAATGGCGCATCCACCGTGGAACCCCGTTAGGTGTTGTGATGGTGAGATTCGCATCCGGGCCGGCCCAACAGATCGCGATTGAGACAGGAAATGACAAGGCGGTCAGAGGAGCGATACTGCCTACCCCTCTGACCTGCCTTGCCCCATCGGTCCGCCGAGCACTCGCGCCGGTTCGAACCGACGGTGGCGACACGTTTCCGCAGGCAGAACGGCTGTATATGTACCGGATGCGCTCCGGTAACGCTGAGTCACCGAACGCGCAGAGACTCGAGCATGCGTTCGAGGCGCGGCTCGAGGAGGCCGGTGACGATTCCGTGCCCGGCCGCGGTGTAATGCTCGTCCCGCGGGATAAATAGACGGCCCGTGGGAACATCGGCCGCTACAAAAGCCTCCAGGGTGTCCAGGCATGGAACCGCCTCCTCGGCACAGAATTCACGGAGCCGCTTCATCAACAGACGCGCCGATACTGACGGCTCTCCGGCGAGTTCCATCCTTCCGCTCGCAACCTGCTCCATCGACGGCAGCAACAGAATAAGAGGTACAGCGTTCTCTCTTCTGATGGCCGTGACGAAGGCGCGATAGACGGCCAGGGCCTGCGGCAGTGACGATGCCTCGGCCTCTGCCGACGGGACGAATCTGTCCCCTTCCATGGCATTGGCAAGCGTGCCGCGAAGAAGCGTCAGCAAGTGCGAACGATCCTGCACCCATCGGTACAACGGCCGCTCCGAGAGCCGTCTCAGAACCGAAGGGCGGTATGGCACGTAGACGAGCCGGTTGTGCTGGAGTCGGAACGCGTTCAGCGGACGCGTCACGTCATCGAGGTCGTTCCAGGCGACGCCAACAACGACGATACGAGGTAAGTACTTTCGGCCCTCTTCGAGAAACAACAGATATTGCTCGCTTGGACCTGTATTGCCGACACCCAGGTTCAGTCCGTCGACACGTCCCAGCTTCCGCCGCAACGATTCCTGCGTGCGGTAGATGAAGGTATCTCTGTTGTCGACGCCCACACCAAACACATAGGAATCGCCGTGCACGACGATTCGGGTCTCGAGCGGTGAGGCATACGCTTCGTCCTCGTCAGCCCTGACTCCTTGACGATTTGTCCGGATGCGGTACCGCTCTGGACCGGCCCTCTTTACCTTGTCCATGTTTGGAAAATGCCGGAAACGATAGACCGGATGGCTCTCGTACCACGCGCTCATGACCTCGAGGTCCTGGGGCCGGCCGACGCGAACGAGGAGCTCGGCGACGACCAGACCGGCCCCGATAGCCAGGCAGGCGACAATCGCCCTCAGCATGAGGCGTCTGCTTGAGGACATGGCGGCCAAGCAAAGTTGCGAGTCGTAGGAATAGTACACTGCGCGTGGCCGCGGCTATGAACGCGTACTCAGATCTCCGCGCCCGACGCGCCGTCCAGACCCCCCGGCAATCGCCCCGAGCGCGAATACCGAGCCGAACAGCCATATGGCGTTACGGATCTCGGGTGGCCCGAAGTCGGTGAACGCGTATCGAATGCGTTCTCAGGTGGAGACTCGTGGTCCGCTGGACAGCCGGATTGCAGGTATCGAGGATGTTGAGGATCCGGGACGGATTGTGGAGGGCGCCGGGATGTGCGTGGAAGGCGTGAAAGAGGACTGACGAGGTCGTAGCCATTCCACCGGCAGAGTGGGGATTTGCACGAGAAGTCCCTACTCCTCTAGCAGGTGAGACGCATTCGCGAAGGCTGTCTCGTAGCCGCGAAGCGGCGGCGAACTTCCACATGAAAACCTAGTTCTGCACGACGTGATGCACGGGCTCATCCCGCGCGCCATCGAGGAGACGGCACAGGAGCGCGGCGCGAGCACATAAGGCCATCCCCGGAGAGGCGACATCATCAACACCACAAATGAACCTGTGGGCCTGAGGTAGAATCGCGCGTATGCGCTGGCAAGATCGCATCACGGTGAATCCGGCCGTCCGAACGCGCGAGGACATCCGAGCCTCGCTGGCGTCCGCCGCGGCGCGCGAGCGGCGGCTCGCCAATTCGGTGGCGTGAAGCTGCTCTTCGACGCCACCGTCAAGAGCTGCGGCGCTTCGACCAGTTCGCGACCGTCACACCCTTGAAACGAGCGAAGTCCCTGCGGTTCGTCGTCACCAGCACCAGTCCCTGCACTCGGGCAATCGCTGCGATCTGACCATCGACAAACGGCGCCGGCCGGCCCAGCGCCTCGAGGCGGGCCCGCTCCCGGCCGTGCCAGGCCGCAGCGGCTTCGTCATACGGCAATATCGGAAACGACCCGCGCACGACCTCTTCGAGGTACGCGTCCAGCGCCGCGCGGCGCCGCCCTTCGGGCAGCCGGCGACAGCCATACGTGAGCTCGTGCCAGACCGGCGCCGCAATCGCACACTCCAGGCCGTACTCCTCGAGACGCTGCAAGATCACCGGGTCGGGCGTCTTCGAGATGGGCGCCGAGACAACGCCCGTGTCGAGCAGAAACCGCAGCGTCACAGTGATACCTTGCGGCCGACGCCCCTGTCGCGCGTGGAGGACGCGAAATCGGCATCAACGCCGACGTCGTTCAATGCGTACCTCTCGATGAACTTCCGGTACGCGTCGCCGAAATGCGACCGTGCCCCGCGCAGTCGCTCGAGTTGCGCCCGCGAGACCACGACGGCGACCGGCCGGCCCCGCCGGGTGAGCTCCACCTCCGCGCCGGATTCGGCCTGGTCGACGATAGCCGGAAGACGCGACCTGGCTTCTGCGATTGAATAGCGCTGCGACATGGATTCAAATGTACATCGTGATGTACATGCTGGCAACTGCCGGGCCGAAGCGGATTTCAACCAGTGGTGCGACAAGGCCATCTGGCTGAGCTCCCTCGTCTCTACCCACTCTAGGAGGCGAAATGGTACGAATAACACAACAGATGTGTTGACATGAACAGTTCTGTTGTGTAGACTCCCTTGATGACGAGTGCAGAGCTCAAACGGTGGCTGACGAAACAAGGCTGCACGTTTGAATCTGGTCGTGGCGGGCATCTCACCGTCCGAAAGGGCGAGAAGGTGTCTTCGCTCCCGATGCACGGCAAACAGAAAGAACTCGGCACCGGGCTCGTCAACGCGATCAAGAAGGAACTTGGCCTGAAGTAGCGGTCACGCCGCCTAGTGTGCGGCTTATGGCGTAAAGGAGCCTGATATGCGGTACCCGGTCACCCTGACACGTGATACCAACAACACCTACCTGGTAAGGTTTCCGGACGTGCCTGGCGCAGTTACTTATGGTGAGACCATTCGTGACGCCATGGCACACGCACGTGACGCTTTTCTGACCGTGGTCGATGCCTTGATCAAAGATCGCAAACCGGTTCCGGCTCCCTCCCCGATCGGTCGACGACAGTTGTTCGTCGTGATCCCGGCACGTGAAGCCGCCAAGATTGAGCTGTATCGGACTATGCAGGCCAAAAAGGTTGGGAAGGCCGAACTCGGTCGCCGCCTGGACGTCCATCTCCCGCAGATCGACCGACTCTTGAATATGCGCCATGGCTCGCAGATCGATCAGATCGAGGCGGCATTCGGAGCGCTGGGCAAACGGATCGACATCACGGTCAGTGACGCCACGGAACGCCACCCTGCGCGCGAACGACGTGTCGGCGCGGTCGATCGCCGAGCCGTCGCCCGACCGGCCCTGCGAGCGCACCGGTGAACCGCTGTGTATGAAACGGAGATCTCTAGGCAGCTTTACGCGAGCTTGGCTCGTCACTCATGTTCGTGTCCCAGTCGGGACGGGTGTGTCGGGCCGAACGCGGCGAAGCTCGAGAGAGCGGCCGGCTGCCCCCTTGCCCCTCGCCCCCTTGCCCCCTTCCCTGCTAGTCTCAAGTGACGCGAAAGTGGCGGAACTGGCAGACGCGCCAGACTTAGGATCTGGTACCCGCAAGGGTATGGGGGTTCGAGTCCCTCCTTTCGCATTCAGACCGGCGGGGCTGGGATGCCTCGTGACCAGACCCGCCCTACGTACTCATGAAAACCGAATTCACCGACGTCAGCGAAACGCAGAAAACTCTCACGATCGAGATCCCGACCGACGTGGTCGACGCCGAGATCGATCGCATCGCCCGCGGCTACACGAAGCAGGCGCGCATCCCCGGCTTCCGGCCTGGCAAGGTGCCGCAGACGCTCGTGCGGCAGCGCTTCCGCGAGCAGATCCTGCACGACGTGATGCACGGGCTCATCCCGCGCGCCATCGAAGAGGCGCTGCAGGAGCGCGGCATCGAGCCGGTCGACAGCCCCAACGTCAAGGACGTCGACCTCGCGGAAGGACGGCCGCTCAAGTTCACCGCCGCCTTCGAGACCGTGCCCGCCTTCGACCCGGGTGACCTCTCCACGATTACGGTTCGGCAGCCGGGCGCGGAGGTTCCCGGCCAGGCCGTCGACGACATGCTCCAGCGGCTGCGCGAGCGCGCCGGCAAGCACGAGACCGTCGAAGGCCGCCCGGTCGCCGAGGGGGACGCCGCCGTCCTCACGCTCGACCGGACCGATCCGGACGGCAAGGTCGATCACCACGACGAGGTCACCGTGCAGCTCGGCGCGCCCGGCAACCCGCCCGGCTTCGATGCGCAGCTGATGGGCCTGAATGCCGGCGAGGCGAAGACGTTCACGGTGCACTTCCCCGCCGACTATCACGCGCCGGATCTGGCCGGCACGGATCAGACGTATGCCGTCACCGTGACGGGCATCCGCCGGCAGGTGCTGCCCGAACTGGATGACGAGTTTGCCAAGGACGTCGGTCCGTTCGAGTCGCTCGCGGCGCTGCGCGCGCGCGTCCACGCCGACCTCGAGGAGGAGGCGCGCGACAAGGCGAGGCGGCAGGTCCGGTCGGACCTGTTCCGGCAGCTTTCGGAGCGGGTGCCGTTCGAGCTCCCCGCATCGCTCGTCGAGCGGGAGATGGATCGGCGCGTCGAGGAGTTCGCGCGGCAGCTCATGTCCCAGAGCGTCGACCCGCGGCAGGCCGGCATCGACTGGGCGCAGTTCCGGGAAGCTCAGCGGGAGCCGGCGCGGAATGCGGTCGCCAGCGCGCTTGCGCTCGACGAGATCAGCCGGCGGGAGCAGATTACCGTCCAGCCCGAAGATGTCGATAAGGAGATCGAGCAGTTCGCGGCGCGGGCCGGCCGGACGCCGGCGGCGCTGCGGGCGCAGCTGGAGAAGGATGGCGGCATCTCACGTCTTTATGCGGGGTTACGACGGGAGAAGGCGGTTGACTTGGCACTCTCGCGTGCTAAGATGACCTCATTACCCGCCGAGAACGCCCCGACCGGACTCTAATCGCACATGCCCTATTCGAACGTTCCGAGCGCCCAACTGGTGCCGATGGTGGTCGAGCAGACCAGCCGCGGCGAGCGGGCGTACGACATCTTTTCGCGGCTGCTCAAGGACAGCATCATCTTCATCGGCACGCCGATCGACGACCAGATCGCGAACCTGGTGATTGCGCAGATGCTGTTCCTCGAGGCGGAGGATCCCGACAAGGACATCCTCCTCTACATCAACAGCCCCGGCGGCTCGATCACGGCCGGGCTGGCGATTTACGACACCATGCAGTTCATCCGGCCCGACGTGCAGACCTACTGCATCGGCCAGGCGGCCTCGATGGCGGCCGTGCTGCTGTCGGCCGGCGCCAAGGGGAAGCGCTTTTCGCTGCCGAACTCCCGGATCGTCATCCATCAGCCCCTCATGCAGGGGCTGCAGGGGCAGGCCACCGACATCGACATCGCGGCCAGGGAAATCCTGCGCATGCGCGAGCGGCTGAACGAAATCCTGGTGCTCCATACGGGGCAGCCGCTCAAGCGGATCCAGGAGGACACCGAGCGCGATTACATCATGTCGGCCGACCAGGGGAAGGAATACGGGATAATCGATGACGTCATCCGGAAACGGGTGTAAAGTGGTCCGTAGGGGCGGGTCCTGAGCCCCCCCTCTCCACCTAGCCACACAACAGGTATGGTCAAGAAGAACGGCGAGGCCGAGATTCTCCGCTGCTCGTTCTGCAACAAGGACCAGAACGACGTCCGCAAGCTCATTGCGGGCCCGACGGTCTTCATCTGCGACGAGTGCGTCGAGGTCTGCAACGACATCATCGCGGACGACAACCGGTTCGAGAACCGCGGCGTCCGCTCGGCGCTCCCCTCGCCGCCCGAGATCAAGAAGTTCCTGGACGAGTACGTCATCGGGCAGGAGCGCACCAAGCGGAAGCTCGCGGTCGCCGTCTACAACCACTACAAGCGGATCGAGATCCAGAAACAGCCGCGGAGCCGCAACGACATCGAGCTGACCAAGTCGAACATCATGCTGATCGGGCCGACGGGCACCGGCAAGACGCTGCTCGCGCAGACGCTCGCCAAGCTCCTCTCGGTCCCCTTCACCATCGTCGACGCCACCACGCTCACCGAGGCCGGCTACGTCGGCGAGGACGTCGAGAACATCATCCTCAAGCTGCTCCAGGCGGCCGGCGGCGACATCGAGAAGTGCCAGCAGGGCATCATCTACATCGACGAGGTCGACAAGATCTGCCGCAAGGACGAGAACCCCTCCATCACCCGCGACGTGTCGGGCGAGGGCGTCCAGCAGGCGCTGCTCAAGATCCTGGAGGGCACGGTCGCCAACGTGCCGCCGCAGGGCGGCCGCAAGCATCCGCACCAGGAGTTCTTCCAGATCGACACGACGAACATCCTGTTCATCTGCGGCGGCGCCTTCGTCGGGCTGGAGAAGGTGATCGAGCGCCGCGTCGGCAAGAAGACGCTCGGCTTCCGGGCCGACGTCAAGTCGGTGCAGAAGCGCGAGGTCGGCCCCACGCTCGAGTCGGTCGAGCCGGAAGACCTGATCAAGTACGGCCTCATCCCGGAGTTCGTCGGCCGCCTGCCGGTGGTCGGCACGCTGCACGAGCTCGACAAGCCGGCGCTCGTCCAGATCCTCACCCAGCCGCGCAACGCCATCACGCGGCAGTACCAGAAGCTCTTCGAGTACGAGAACGTCAAGCTGCGCTTCACCGACGATGCGCTCGAGGCGATTGCCGAGTCGGCGCTCACGCGGAAGATCGGCGCCCGCGGGCTGCGCATGATCATCGAAGACCTGATGCTCGACCTGATGTACTCGGTGCCCGGCCAGAAGAAGCTTCGCGAAGTCGTGGTCACCCGCGAGATCGTGGAAGCCAAGGACAAGTCGATTACACTGATTGAGAAGGCTGGATAGGGGCGGGGGCGAGCCCCCCTTGCCCCCTGACCCCTTGCCCCCTACAAGGATCTAATGGAAGTCTACGAGACCTTGCCCATCGTCCCGCTCCGGGACGTCGTCGTGTTCCCGCACATGATGATGCCGTTCGTCATCGGCCGGCCGTCCTCGATCCGCGCGCTCGAGCACGCGCTGCTCAAGGACAAGCGGATCTTCCTGGCCGCGCAGCACGACGCCTCGGTGGACGACCCGCATCCCGACGACATCTACACGATGGGCTCGGTCGCCAACGTCGTGCAGAGCCTCAAGCTCCCCGACGGCAACATCAAGGTACTCGTCGAGGGCGTCGACCGCGGCCGTGCGATCGAGTGGAAGGAAGACAAGGGCTTCTACCGCGTCGTGGTCAAGGTGCTGCCCAAGCAGAAGGAGGCGGCCACCGGCGACGTCGAGACGACGATGGGCCGGGTGGTGTCGCTGTTCGAGCAGTACGTGAAGCTCTCGAACAACCTGCACTACGACGCCATGATTGCCGCCGTGCGCGTGGACGACCCCGGCAAGCTCGCCGACACGATCGCCGCGCACCTGCTGGTCGGCGTCGACGAGAAGCAGAATCTGCTCGAGATCGTCTCGGCGCTCGAGCGCCTCAACCGCATCGCCGGCATCCTCGAGATCGAGGTGGACAAGCTCCAGGTGGACCGCCGCATCCAGTCGCGCGTGAAGAAGCAGATGGAGAAGGCG
>Ga0156172_1080_pt1 | contig 65746 bp, 68 predicted proteins | sample RifCSPlowO2_12_FD_107825 | JGI IMG/M metagenome (GOLD analysis project Ga0156172, IMG submission 107825) | Acidobacteria bacterium RIFCSPLOWO2_12_FULL_67_14 | reverse complement strand
TGTGCTTGAAGGGATAGTTGTACTTCGCCGGCTCGTCCGGGCCCGCCTTGCGCAGCATGCGGATGGCGGTCGGAGACGTGTGGAAGATGTTGACGTCGAGCTGCTCGGCGATGCGCCACGGCCGGCCGGCATCGGGATAGGTCGGCACGCCCTCGTAGAGCACGGTGGTCGCGCCGAGCGACAGCGGCCCGTAGACGATGTACGAATGCCCCGTGATCCAGCCGATGTCCGCCATGCACCAGTAGACGTCTTCCGGATGGATGTCCTGGTAGTACTTGGAGGTGCCGGTGACGTACGCGAGGTACCCTCCCGTGCCGTGCTGGCAGCCCTTCGGTTTGCCAGTCGAGCCGCTCGTATACATGAGGAAGAGCGGGTGCTCGGCATCCACCGATACCGGGTCGACCCTGACCCGCCTGAATCCCTTGAGCAGCTCCTCCATGTAATAGTCGCGGCCCGGCACCATCGGCGTGTTGGAGAGATCCTGGCCGTCGCGGCGCCGCCACACGAGCACCTTCTCGACCTTCAGCCCCTCGTTCGCCGCCGTCCGCACCGCGATGTCGGCGCTCGCCTTGTGGTCGATGAGCTTGCCGTTCCGGTAGTAGGCGTCGGCGTAGATCATCACGCGGCTGTCGGAGTCGGCGGCCCGCAGGCCTGCCGCCTCGCCGCTGAATCCGCCGAAGACCACGGAGTGCACGACGCCGAGCCGCGCGCACGCGAGCATCGTGATCGGCAGCTCCGGAATCATCGGCATGTGGATCGTCACGCGGTCGCCGCTCTTCAGACCGCAGAAGTCGCGCAGCACCGCCGCCACTTCGTTGACGCGGACGAACAGCTCCTGATACGTCAGCGTACAGGTCGGCTCCGTTTCCGCCTCAGGCACGAAGATGAGTGCCGCCTTGTTCTTGTTCCTGGCGAGATGACGGTCGACGCAGTTGTAGGAGGCATTAAGCCGGCCGCCGACGAACCACTTCCAGAACGGCGGGTGGCTGGTATCGAGCACCGTGTCCCACGTACGATCCCACGCCAGCATCTCCGCGTACTCCTGGAAGCAGTCCGGGAAGTTCTCCTCCCTGAAGCGGTCGACGATGGCGGGATCGACCAGGTTCGCCTGCCGCACGAACGTGGTGGGCGGCTGGATGTACTCCTCTTCCTTCCAGTGGACCGCGATATCAGTCGTCTCGGTTCTGCCTACAGTAGCCATGGTTCCAGGTTTCCTTGGGCGGACCTGCAGGTCCGCCTCTCCATGAATGAGGACGCGGTTACGACGTCGCGCGGGCGGGCGCCGCGGGCACCGGCGTCGGCCCCGCCAGGTGGGGCGGCCGCGCCGCCACGAGCGATCCGAACGACACCAGCGCCAGCGCCGCGGCGGCATAGAACGCATACCGGTAGTCGCCGAGGGCGTCGAACACCCGCGCGCCGACGATCGGACCGAGGATGCCCGCGACGCCCCACGCGCTGAACAGCAGGCCGTAGTTCATGCCCAGGTGCCGCGTGCCGTAGAAGTCGGCCGTGGTCGACGCGAACACGGACAGCTGCGTCCCGTAGCACCAGTAGACGACGACCGCCAGCAGGTAGAACAGCGCGACTTCCGCGCGGACCGCAAACCAGATCGGCATGGCGAGCGCCGACATCAGAACCATAACCCGCAGCGTCGTCAGGCGGCCGAGCGTGTCGGACAACCACCCGGACAGGATGCGGCCACCGGCGTTGCCGACCGCGCCCATCGTGATCGCGAAAGTCGCCGCCGCGGCGCTGAGCCCGGCCTCGCGCGCGAACGGCACGAGCTGGCTGATCACCATGAGGCCGGCGGTGGCCCCGAGGCAGTAGGCGATCCAGAGCAGGTAGAATGTCGGCGTCCGCAGCATCTCCGACGGCAGGTAGTCGCGCGCGGTCCGCTGGGCGGCGGCGCCGGTCTGAGGCGGCGTCCAGCCGGGAGGCTGATAGCCGGCGGGCGGATTCTTCAGCAGCGCCGCGCCCACCATCCCCATCACGAAGAAGAGCGCGCCGAGAACCTGAAACGTCAGCCGCCAGCCCACGCCGCCGATCAACGAGGTGGCGACCGGCCCGAAGACTGCCGAGCCGGCGCCGTACCCGCCGACCATCAGGCCGACCACGAGGCCGCGCTTGTCCGGAAACCACTTCGAGGCGACCGGCACCGGCGTCGCGTACCCGAAGCCGTTGCCGAGTCCGACCACCACGCCGAAGATAACGTAGAGGTAGAGCAACGACGCCGTGAAGCTCGCCAGGATGAACCCGAGGCCGACAAGCGTCGCGCCCAGCGCGGCGGCGATTCTTGGTCCCCGCCGATCCTGGATGCGGCCGCCCAGGATGAACGAGGCGGCAAACGTCACCACGGCGATCGTGAACGTCCAGGACGTCTGCGCACGCGTCCAGCCGAATTCCTGCTCGAGCGGGAGCACGAAGACGCTCCAGGCGTACAGACTGCCGAGCGCGAGGTTCATGCAGACGCCGCCGACGACGGGAAGCCATCGATTCATGGTCGCGCTCCAGAAAGCCGGACGTCGTCGTGGGCCATGAACGGATGAATATACCCGGAATCCCTAACGCCTTCCCGCGCGCCGATCGAGCCCCTTCTCGCTGAGGTACTTCGACAGCAGATCCGCGACCTGGACGTTGTTCACATCCGAAAACGGGAAGTGGGTGTTCCCGTACACCCTCGCTTCCGGCAGATGCAGGACCGTCGCATCCCCGCCATGGCGGTTGACCACTTCGGCAAACTGCCGCGCAAACATGAGGCGAACACGCCACGCGTCCCGCCAGGGCATCGGATCCGGAGCGGTGGGAATGTTGTCGCCAAGAATGATCTGAATCGGGATCTGCGTCAGTGGTAGAAATTGCGACAGCGGAATCGGACTTCCCGGACTCACCAACGTCCCATCGGAGATCGCAACCGCCGGCGGCACCTCGCCTTCGGGGAACAGATAGCCGCCGAACGTCGGCATGCCGGGCTCGTAGGCGACGATCGCCCTGGTGTTCTGGCTCTTGATGCGGGTCAGCCAGCCGAGCGGCCCGCTCGCCGAGTGCGTGACGAGAACCCCCGGACCGATCCTCTCGAACAGCGCGGAGACTGCATCCGAGGCCACCGCGGGGTCGCCGGGGCCATGCACCGCGCCTCCCTGCCTGAAGAAATGGTCCACGGACGCCGGGTCCTGCGGGAACTGGACGCCGGGGAAGAAGTTCGGCCAGATCCCGAGACGCCATGTATTGAAGTTCTGCTGCTCGCCGGGCGTCGGCGTGATGGTCATGCCCTGGCTGCTCTTGCCGGCCCGTCCCTGCCGCGGCTGATCGATGACGTACACCGCGAAGCCACGGCGGACGAAGATGCTCTTGTAGCCCTCGCGATCATCGGGTGTGGACTCCCACGCCGTGCTCAGACATCCGTGCCACATCACGAGCGGCAGGGTCCGCGCGTCGGGCGGAATCTGGTACTGGACGTAGGCGTGATCGACGTGGAGCGTCTGCCCGGCCGGCGTCGGACAGGCGGCGCCCGGACACACCCTTGAGTCATACGTCCCGGGCGCGGTGATCACCGGCCCGCCGACGAAGAAGCTGCCTTGCCGTTCGATGACGAGCGGAGCGGCCTGCGACGGCGCCTGGGATGCTCCAGCCGCCGATGCGCAGGCCCAGGTCGCCAGCGCGAGCACGGCCGCCAGGGCAGCACGGTCGCGCACGAAGAGGCCCTTACCGTGACGCAACGGCCTGCGCCTGAGAGCGCAGCGCCTGCAGGTCCTTTTCGGTGCGAATCACCATCCGTCCCGCCCTGCTGGTGCCCCAGAACGACGTCACCACCTGCACCACACCGTCCCTGTCGAGTACCGACAGGTGACGCGGCGCGGCGCCGCGGCTCGGCCAGTAGTACTGCGTCCACCTTTCGCTCTGCGGGTTCAACATGGCCACCTGATCGTCGCCCTGCACGTTGACCCAGACGTTGTGGCTGTTATCGATGGCCGGCATGTACGCACCCATGCCGTTTCCTGGAAGCGGATAGATCTTGTGGTCCATCGTTTTCCCGTTCAGCCGCATGAGATTGCCGCCCGCGAACAGGCCGACCCAGATGTCGTCGGTCTGCTTGTCGGCTGCCAGGCGGCGCGGTCCCTGCTGCCACGGCGGGCCGTTCGTGGAGTTCGCGAATGTCACCGTTTCGTAGAACTGGATGTCCTCCGGTGTGATGTCCTTGGCCGAGACAAACGTATTCTTCGGAACGTCGAACTCGAGCGACTTGCCGGTGGCGACGTCGCTGTAGCCGAGCTTGTCGATCGCAATCTCCGCCCACCAGCCGACGCCGTGACGGTCAGCGGCCACCCCGTACGTGCCCGACCGCTCCCTGGTCAACGACTTGAACTCCTTCCACTCGCCCGCCCGAGGGTCGAAGCGGAGAGCGCCATCTCGGGTCGAGGCCCAGATGAATCCCTTGCCGTCCCAGTCCACGTGTCCGCCGACGCCGCCGATCCCCTTGGGCGGCGTGTAAATGTCGATCTTTCCGGTCTTGACATCGATCCTGCCGAGACTGCCGGGAGTGCCTTCGCCGTCGCCCATCGCACCCGCGCCGGCGCTGCCGCTCACGTTGACCCACATGTTGCCGTCAGGTCCACGCATCATGCCGTGCGTGGTGGCCGCGTTGCCGTTGCGGCCAGGGATCTTGAAGTCTGTGACTTCGCCCGTCTTTGTGTTGATACGGCCGTACGTCCGGTTCCTGCTGCCGACCGAATAGGTGAACCAGATATTGCCGGCGAAGTCGATCGAGGCGTCGTGAACGCCGCGGACGCCGTACGAATTACTCGGCGTCCCGAGCGACCAGTCGCTGCCGTTCTGGACGGCATAGCCGCCGTATTCCTCGAGCGGGATGTCGTACTCGTAGACGACCGGCAGGGTCGCCGCTCCGGTCGGACGTGGCGGGATCTTGAACTGCATCGGCGAGGGCCCCGACCCGCGCATCTCCGCGAGGTACGCCGCCAGCTCGTTCTTGTACCGGCGGATGTGTGGAACCTCCGGGCCCATCCCCTGTGTCGCGGTCAGCCGGGTCATCAGCGTGATGATGGCCTCCCACCCGGCCTCGTCGTACCGGTTCTGCAGCGCCGTCGCCGCCGTATGGCACGTCGTGCAGTTGTGGACGAAGACGTCGCGCATCCGGCGGCGATGCGGCGTGTCGGTCGGCAGCGCCGCGACGTACTCGCCGCCGCTGAGCTGCCTTACGAAGTCCTTCGTCTCCTTCAGGGTGAAATCGCGGCGCTGCGATGTGCCCTGGAGAGTCATCTCGGCGCGCGCCGCGTCGAAGCCAACCGCCTGCGCCCAGACGCGGTACGACCCGCCCGGCATCGCCGGGAAGTAGTAGCTGCCGTCCTTTCCGGTGAACACGCTGGCCGTGACCATCTCGCCGTCAGCTTTCGCGGAGACCGTCACGCCTTCCATCGTCTCGCCGGAGGCCGACCTGATGGTGCCGGTCAGGACGACCGGGCTGCCAGCCGGCCGCCTCGGCGCCGCGACACGGAGGGGCTCCTGCGGCCGCGGTGTGCTGTCAACCGTCTGCAGGTACGCCACGATCGCGTCCACCTGCCCCGGCTCCAGTGCGTACTTGAACCCCGGCATGACGCCAGGCCGTCCCGTCAGGACGGTCTCGCGGAACCGGCCGGCGGCGTCGACGAGATCCCTGTGCAGCCGCGGACCGTATGCGCGGTCGCCGCGCGGCCCGGGGATGTGGCAGACCGAGCAGTTCTGTTGAAACAGCCGGAGCCCTTCCTGCTGCACACTCGTCAGCGCCGGTCGCGAAGCGGCCTGCGCCTCAGAAGAGGGCGCCTGGGCGCTCACGTCGTTCGAGGCCCTCGCCAGCCCCACTCCCGCACACGTCGTGAGCGCGAACCCGACGATCACAAGGCGTCGCATAGTCCCTCCCTCGGCGAAACCCGAGAACGCCGGACGGCTGCTGCCTGCAGCCGTCCGGCCCATTCCTAGAACGTAATCTGAGTGCCGATCTTCAGCAAGCGTCCCACGACGATCTCGTTCGGCCGCAGCCAGGCTGCGCCGTACCTGGTGGTCAGCCGCAACACAGAGTTCGCATTGAGCGCGTTGAACACTTCGAAAGTGCCCAGCACGCGCGCCCCCTTGATCTGGAACGCGCGGCTCAGCCGGAGATCCAGCTGGCGCCGGCGGTCTTCCCGCATCGTGAACGGCTCGATGAGCTGGACCGTGCGCGTTGCACGGGCACCAGCCGCCTGATCGCGCCCAAGGCTCGGCGCAATCATCGCGTTGGTCAGCACATGATCCGCCGAAACATCGATGCCGGGCAGGTCCTGGAAGGTCGCGCTGACCGAGAAGTCCGCCGGCAGCGGATACACACCGTAGATCCGGAAATTCGTCTGCGCGGCAAACGGCAGGGTCTGCTTGCAGAATCGCAGCGCTTCCGGGGAATCGACGGCCGCATTGCAGTTGTCCGTCACTGTCTGACCGGTGCTGACGCCGCCCGCGACCTGGGCGCCGTTCGGAAACCGGCCGCGCATGTTGACGTCGATGCCGTTGTACACCTCGGACCTGTCGGCCTGGATGATCAGGTTGTCCACCTGGCCGAACCTCGACGGGACGACGTCGTAGAGGCCGCAGATCCGCTCGCCGCCGCCCGGCAGCCGGCTGTCCGAGGGACCCGTGACGCAGAACTCCTGGAAGTCGGCCGGTGTGACCGCCACATTGTCGGTGACAGTGAGATTGCCGTACCAGGTGCGGAAGTAACCCGCATCGAACGCAAGGCCGGGGCGCAGTTCATGCTCGATGACGGCAGACGCCTGCCAGTTGTACTCACGATTGCCGAAGCCCTTACGCACATCGTCGGCCAGCCGCGTGCGGATCAGCTGCGTGCCGAAGGCCCGGTTGGATGACAGGCCGAGCTCGCTTTCCTGCGACGTCCAGTCCCGGTTCAGATCGTTCCAGGTCCGCGTGGTGGCGAACACTTCCGTCTGAGAAGGGGAATTGGCGGCAGCGAGCGACGTCGACCCGATCGAGACATACCGCCCCAGCGAAGCCTTGAGCGCGGTCTTGCCGTTGTCGAACAGGTCGTAGGCGAAGCCCAGCCGCGGCGACAGATCCTTGAAGTTCGGGAGGTCGTCGGTCCGGGGGTAGTGGCGCGCCCCCACCCATCGACCGGCCGGAGCGTCCATCTCCGGGCTCCAGCCGTTCAGCATGTCGAGCCGCACTCCCAGATTGAGCGTCAGCTGGCGCGTGGGCTTCCACTGATCCTGCGCGTACCACGCCGTGTTGACCGCCCTGGCCCCGTTCACGCCGGGCGTCGCAAACTGCGTGATCGAGTTCGGGACGCCATTGAGCAGCGTGTAGAGCACGTCGCCGTTCGTGTTCGTCTCGTGGTCGGTGGAGGCATACATCCAGAACAGGCCGGTCTTGAAGTTGTGGGACCCCGTCACGTACGACACCGCGAACCGGCCGTTGTACTGGTCTTCGTACAACGCGCCGTAGCTCCGGCCGGGGAATACGGTGTTGGAGAAGGCCCGGGCGTTGAACGTGAGCCCGTTGGCGAGCTCAACGAGAGCGATATCGCTGGAATTGACGCCTGTATTCGGGTCGGCGAAGAAGTCCCACTTGTAGTACATGGCGCCCGCGTCGAACAGGAGCCGGCTGGTAGCAGGATAGCTCCACGTCACCTGCGAGATGTCCTGCTTGTACTCGTGGAACGACATCGCCTCCGGCGCAATGAGCCCTTCATAGATCTGCGGGCAGTTGCAGGACGGCTGGGCATCGTAGAGGAAGGTCAGCTTGTGCTTCTCTGCGGCCTGCCATGTGAACCGTGCGTTGTAGCTCCGGCGCGGAAGCTTCGAGTAATGCGGCCGGCTTGCGTCGGGCTCGTAAATGAAGAACCGGTCGGTGCCATGGTTCTTGTTGAATGTTCCCGCCCTCCCGGGGCACCACGTTCATCTGCACGCCCCCGGTTTCGCTCTCGGCCGACATTCCGCTCGTCTGGAACGTGATCTCCTGGACGCTAGCCTGGTTGATCGCCTGGCTGGAAAAGCCGCCGCCCTGCCCACCGCGGTGGGCGCGCATACCATCGATATTCACGATCATGTCGCCGCCGCGGCTGCCGTGAATCCCAATGCTGACCTGTGTGTCTCCGAGGCTACCGCCGACGTCCTGACGGATGGCCGGGACGGAAGCTCCGGGCATCAACGTGCCGAATCCGAGCGCTGTGCGGCTGACGGGGAGCTCATCCAGCACGTCGCGCGAGAACACCTGCTGCGTGCGCACGTTGGACGTGTCGACAATCGGGCTCTCTCCCGTGACGGTGATCGTCTCCTCCACCGCGCCGACCTGTAAATCGGCGTTGACGGCCGCCGTGAAGCCGGTCGTCAGCTCGATGCCTTCGCGCCGGACGGTGCGAAATCCGGGCAACATAAAGGTCACCGTGTAGGTGCCGGGCCGCAGGTCCACGATGCTGTACGCACCCTGGCCGTCGGTGACGGCTGTCCGCACCTTTTCGATCAGCGCCGGGCTGGACGCTTCGACGGTCACGCCGGGCAGCACTCCGCCCGACGTATCACGGACGACGCCGCTGATGGCGCCGCTGACGGCGGTCTGCGCAAATGCGCCGGCTGGCGGCAGCAGCAGCAGCGCACACACGGCCAACCGAATGCTCTGGACCTTCATTGCAGTCTCTTTCCTCCCGAGGGACTTCCGAAAACGTCCGATTATCAGCCGAAACGCCGTGCGCGTCGAATATCCCGTGCCCGCAGAGAGCGGCTACTGCTCCAGCACTGTCGCAGGGAGGCGCTCGTCCCGCATCTCGATTGCCGGGTCCTTGCCTTCCTTCTCCAGCTTGCGGGCACCCTCGAGAATGTTCACCAGGCCGTTGTTCCCTTCATGACAGGCGTACTCGAACATCGGCCCCTCGACCCTGAAGAGGGGAAGAATCGCCGTCCACGGCCGGACCCAGGTCGACGGGTCGTCCACCGTGTACCGGTATTCGATCGTGTCGGCGTCGAGCCGCGTGAACCGCTCCGTGAGCTTCACCATCGCGGGATTGGACCCTTCCGGCTCTGAGCCGGGCTGGAAGTTTCTCGACTCGATCACCAGCGTGTCGCCTTCCCACCGCGCGCGCGGTTCGCCGCGCCAGAACCGGATCTGCCCGGACGTATGCGGACGCGACGCGAGCGGCACGACCCGCGTGGAGCTGCCCCATTCGTACTCGAAGACGACGTGGTCCTTGCCCTGCAGGATGAAGGTGTTGTGGTTGTAGGCCCTGCCGGCCGGAATGGGCGGGCCGCCGAACGTCAGGCACCGCAGTCCGGCCCCGGCGGTTTCGGGGCCGTCGTACCGGTTCCGCTGCGGTGACGACGACCGGCGACGGGCCTCGGGGGTCAGCTCCGGCAGCCTCCCGGTCTCCGGGGCGACGACGAGCGAGGTGCGCCGGTTCGGCCTGACGCCGTTCTGCCACGGATCGAGCGCATACACGGTGGCATCGTAGACGGGCGTCTCGGCCGGGTTCTGGAACGTGAATTCGTACGACCGATCGATGCCGAGCTTGAAGAACTGCTGGAGCTCCTCGTCGGTGAAGAACTCGCGCATGCCGAACCGCTCGGGGCGTTCGAACGGCGTGAAGCTGAGACTGTTCCAGTACCCCTGCAGGTCGGGATGACCGTCGGGCGTCCGCGGCACCTTCCAGCCAGGCGCGGGCTTCACCGGAGCCGGCGCCGGCATGGCCGCTGGGGCGGGGTCACCTGGGGGCGCCTGAGCTGCGAGCGACGCCGTTTGAATGGCGAGCACCGCGATGCCAACTAGATACGCCGGAAGCTTCGTGTACGACATCCCATCCTCCACGATCCCACTATAGATCAATCCATCAGCGGTCCAATCAGCTGGGACGCGCTGCCGTCCTTCCGCGGCGTGTACTTCTGCAGCCGCCAACCGAAGTCTTCACCCGTATACAGATTGCCCTCGCTGTCCGTGGTGAAGTAGTGCAGCCCCAGCCATGCGCCCGGCGCATTCCCGAAGGTTCCCCACGTCGTACCGGGAATGAGCTGGCCGGTGAGCGCGTCGTATTTCTGAATCTTCATCGCAGCCCCATCCCCCACCCACAGGTACCGGCCGTCCTCGGTCAAACGAATCGCATACGGCCCTACGATGTTGGGCCACATATCGAGAAACTTTCCGTTCAAATCGAACACCTGGATCCGAGACATGATGCGATCCGCCACATACAGCCGGTTGCGCGTGGAATCGATCTGGATCCCGTGAATGCCTCCGGCGTGGCGGTTGGCCGTCATCCCGAACTCGCCCGGGCCTGTGCCCGGCTTGCCGAAGTGGGACACGTACTTCCCGTCCTTCGTGAATCGGGTCACCCACGCCGCTCCGGACGCGTAGATGTCGCCGTTCGAGGCAAAGGCAAAATGCTCGATCATCAGGAAGTCCTTCTGCGGGTGATCCGCCGGAAGCGCTTTCTCGTCGATCGACCGGATGTGCTTCTTGCCGTCTCGCGACAACTGAACGAGAGGCCCCGAGGTCGAAATCCAGAGCGGACGCTCCGGGTCATAGACATTGGGATGAATCAGCTGCATCTGGTTCGGCCCGAGGATCGGAATGTAGTGATCCCACGTCTCGACGACCTTTCCGTTGCGGTCGAAGACGACGATCATGTACTGGTTTTTCTGGATGTCATCTCCCCTGGCCATCATCGTTCTGCCGCTGTAGCCCCCGAGAAACGCCGGGCCCCAGTACCCCATGAACGGCCGCTTGCGCCACCCGTAGCCGACGACCAGCAGGCGATCCGGCGATTCGGGATAAAACCCTTCGGCGCTGATCTGCCAGCCGGACTCCACTGGCGGCGGCCAGTTCTTCGCTATTTGGTACGGGCCAGTGATCTCCTGGCCGCCTTTTCCATTGACGGGTGCGTAATCGTCGTGCACGGCCATCGGCCCGAGTGGCAGCTTCCAGACATCGGGCCGTTCCGACACCTCGGGCGCCTCCGCCGCCACCGTGTTGCCGGAAGGCGCCGCAGCCCCGGCTGCGCGGACCTGATCCGGCTCTCCCAGCAGCGAGGTCACAAGCAGCGTGGCTCCGGACCCGACCGCGAGGAACACCAGCGCACGCGCCACCGATCCAGTTAGAGAGTTCGCCATAACACTCGCCCGTTGTGGTCGCCGTCTCGGCAACCTACCGGCTTGACGTCGTCGCTCTGTCCGGACGCAAGATGAGTTTCTGCATGCGCCAGTTCAGAAGCTCTCCCACATATAGCTCGTTCTCGGACGGGCACGCCATGGCATGCACCCAGGCGAACTGCCCAATTTTCTTGCCGGCGGTGCCGATCGTGCCGAGGAGCTTCCCGTCCAGCGTCATCTTGTAGATGTAGCCGGGGATCGCCTCGACCGCATACAGGAACTGACTGGCCCCGGGGTTGATGCAGATCGCCAGCGGGTAGAGCGAGTTGTACTCGCCGCGATCGTTCATCCCGAACCCGGGGATCGGCGGCGGCGTGCGGCTCAGGGGCAGCGGCCGAGGGATCTCCCGAAGGAACTCGCCCTCCGCATTGAACACCTGGATCCGCGCATTCGACCGATCCGAGACGTACACGTTGTCCTTGTTGTCGATCGCGATGCCGTGCACCAGATTGAACTGGCCGGGCTTGGTGCCCCGCTCGCCCCAGCTCTTGACGATGTGGCCGTCCCGATCGAATTTTGCCACGCGCGAATTCCGATACCCGTCGGACACGTAAACGTTGCCGGCCGAGTCGAAGGCCACGTCGGTCGGCCTGTTGAATATGCCGGGCTGCGCCGGCGGCACCGGGTTCGGCTCCCTCGGCGGGTCGTAGGCCTCGACCGATTCGGGTCTCCGACCGAGGACGATCAAGGGCCGGCCGTCAGGCGTGAGCTTCACTACCGTGTGCGATCCGTTGTCCACGAGCCAGATATTGTCCTGCCGATCGAAGCGCACGGCGTGCGCCTGCGCCATCGAGTACAGGTTGTGCCCGATCTCCCGGATGAACTTGCCGTTGCGATCGAACTCGAACAACTGCGCGTTGCGCATGCCGCGGATGGCGGCCGGTGATGCGGTCCGGGCGTACACGAAGATATTGCCTTTGGAATTGACAGCCACGCCGGCGACCTCGCCGAGATACATCCCGTCCGGCAGCCGCAGCGGCTCCGAGGCGTCGAACGGAATGGCGGGCGCACTGGTCACCTGCTGCGCCGCTGCGCCCGAGCCGGGCTGCATCCGCAACTCCCGGTAGACCGCGGCGGCGGCAGGCGAGGATATAAACGTCAGAAATGCCCTGGCGGCCTCGCCAACCTTTGTCTGTGCCGAGATAAACGCCACATGCGGGATCGGCGCGATCAGCGCTGCCGGCAGTACACCGAGGACCTCGATCCCGGGATCGTGGATCTCGCTGCCGAACGTCACCGCCACGTCAACGTCGCCCCTGGTCACCAGCTCCTCGAGGCTGACGCCCTGCACACGCTTGGCCTTCGGCTCCATCTCGGCCGCGATGCCGAGCTTCTTGAACGCCTCGACGACCCGGTCGCCGGCCAGCGTGGCGCCGGGCGGGGGAAACGTAATCGCCCTGGCGCCGAGCAGCATCTTGCGGAGCCCGTCGGGCGAAGTGACATCCGACTTCGGTGCTCCCCTCTTCACAACGACCACGAACGACGCGTCGGCCAGCCGCGTCTCGCTGCCGGCGACAACTTGCCCAGACTTGACGACGTCGCCGTGCGGGGACTGAACGATCGGAATGTCGAACGGCTCGCCCTTGATCACTCGTGCGCGGGTTGCACCGCCGCCCCCGAATGTCGCCTTCACCCGGTGGCCGGTCTTCGCTTCGAAGAGCGGGATCAGCTTCTCCATAGCCGCGCGGATCCCGCCGGGACCGATCAACGTGATCTCGTCGGCGAACGCGCTCATCGGCGCGCACAAGATCAGGGCAATCAGCGTCGCACGAATCTGTTTCACCACATCCGGCTCCTTTCAGCCCGCACAGCTCGGGTTGTCGTGCGATGACGCAATACAGGCGCGGCTATCCTAGCCTGAACCGGTGCATGCGGCATTGCGTTATCGCGCCGTTTGTCAGCGCGTGGGGCAATCTTATTGCGCGCCTCGCCTGGAAACAACGCCTGCGAGGAGGCGGGCGGGCTCCTCGATGACGCGGCGGAATTCGGCCAGGAATCTGGCCCCCGTCGCGCCGTCGATGGCCCGGTGGTCCGCGGCCAGCGTGCACGACATCCTGAGTCCGACGCCGACCTGCCCGTCCCGGACGACCGGCTGCTCGGCGATCGCGCCCACACCCAGGATGCAGCTTTGAGGCGGATTCACGATTGGCAGCAGCATCCCGATGCCCTCCATGCCCAGGTTCGAGATCGTAAAGGTCCCTCCGCTGTACTCCTCAGGGCGGAGCCGCCCGGCGCGGGCGCGTGCGATGAGCGCCCTGAGTTCGGCTGAGATGGTGCGAACATCCTTCTCGTCCGCGCGCCTGATGATCGGCGTGATCAACCCGTTCGACGTGTTGACCGCCACCGCAACATCGCATATCCGAAAGATCCTCAAGACGCCGTCGGCGAAGCTGGAATTGGCCTCGGGCACCCGCCGTAGCGCGAGCGCGGTGCCGCGGATCACGAGGTCGGTCACCGACAATTTCGACTCAGCGTCGGCCGCGTTCACCCGTTGGCGAAGCTGCACGAGCGCATCAGCGGCACACTCGATCTGCAGGTAGAAGTGAGGCACCGTTTGCTTGGCGACCTGCATCCGCTCGGCCGTGACCCTGCGCATCGGCGACAGACGCTCCTCGACGTAGTCGAGTTCCGGATGCGGGGCTCCGCGTTGGTGGGCACGCTGCACATCACGCCTGCCCACCCGGCCATCAGGTGCTGTGCCGGGAACCCGCCTCAAGTCCAGATTCAGCACTTCCGCCATTCGACGCGCCAAGGGCGTTGCGGGAACGTCGCACGCCTCGGACACGACAGCTGCCGTCGATTCCGGGCCTGCGGTTGTACTGACAGCGACGGACGCCACCGGCTGAACTTCTTCAGGACGTTCAAATGGCATCGAAGGTCGTGCATCGCCAGCCTCCGCTCGCCCGGTGCTGGTGGCGTCAAGCGGCATGATTTCCGCCAGCAACATTCCGACAGATGGCGTTGCACTGCCGGGAGGCGCGTGAATCTTGACCAAGGTGCCCGAGGCAGGTGCCTGCAGCTCGACGATGGTCTTGTCGGTCTCGACTTCCGCGATCACTTCCCCGGCTTCGACGCGTTCACCCTCAGCCTTCAGCCACCCGGAGATCTTCGCGGATTCCATCGATTCCGCGATCTGGACCAGCCGCATCTCAACCGGCATCGCGCGATTCATCGGGCCTGAAGGCCCCCAATCAGAATCGTCGCGGCCGCGCTGATCATCGCGTCTGTGTCGATACCATTCACCGCGTAAAGGGCTGGAATGTCTCCGGATTGCCCGAAATGCTCCACGCCGAGTGGAACCACCGTATGTTGGCGAACCGATCCCAGCCAGGAGAGCGTCATCGGATGCGCGTCGACGACCGTTATCAGTCCTGCGTCTCGAGCCAGCGGAGAGAGCAACGCATCGACATGCGGCTGAACCGCAGCATCGCCATGGCCGTTGCGCCGACAGCGAAGCCATCCCTGGTGAAGCCGATCCGGAGACGTCACAACCAGCACTCCCAACCCTGGAACGTCCTCGACCATCGCTTCGTACGCAGCCACAGCCTCGCGTACGACTGGGCCGCAGCACACGATCGCCAGTTCGGCACCGGGTTCGGGCGGCGTCAGCCAGTACCCCCCCTCAACGACGTCATGCGCCAGCTCTGGCGACATCTCACGTGTCGGCTGTGCGAGAGGGCGCGTCGATAGCCGCAGGTACACGGATCCGCCCTTCTCCGATTGGAGATGCTCGAGACTCCACCTGACGATCTCGAGCAATTCATCGACGTACGCGGGCTCGAACGCTGTCAGCCCGGGCTGCCCGATGCCGATGAGCGGGGTATACACCGACTGATGCGCGCCGCCTTCCGGAGCGAGCGTCGTCCCGGACGGCGTGGCGACGAGCAGAAATCTGGCGTCCTGATAGCACGCGTAATTCAGCTGATCGAGCCCTCGCGCGATAAATGGATCGTACACCGTGCCGATCGGCAGCAGCCGTGTGCCGAACAGCGGACCGGAGAGGCCGAGCGCGGCGAGCAACAGGAACAGATTGCTTTCCGCGATGCCGAGCTCGATGTGGTGACCGTCCGGGGATTGTGACCACTGCTGGGCAGATGTGATGGAGCGCAGCCGAAACATGTCAGGCACGGCGTGCCGGCTGAACACACCCCGGGCGTTCACCCACCCCCCGAGGTTGGTGGAGACGGTGACGTCTGGTGAGGTAGTGACGATGCGACTCGCGAGCTGCGGATAGTGACGCGACACATCCACCAGCCACCGGCCGAAGCCTTGCTGCGTCGACATCTCCGCCGACATGGGTATCGTCAATCGTTCAGGAATGTTGATCAGAGGCGCGTCGAACCGGCGCGGCGGCGCGCCGGCGAACGGGCTGCCCGCCACGAACTCACGAATCGCCGGCTCGGGGACGTCCACTCCCGCAAACGCATCCCACTCCTCGCCCTCGGCTATGCCCATCGATTGCCGCAGGGCGGCAACCTGTTCCGGCGACATCAAGCCGGAATGGTTGTCCTTGTGCCCGATGAACGGCAGCCCGTAACCCTTGATCGTGTACGCCACAAAGCAGGTGGGCTGGTCATCCTGTGCCCGCGCGAACGCGTCGTGGATCGAGCCGAAGTCGTGACCCCCGAGATTCGTCATAAGGCGATGCAGACCGGCATCGTCATACTCGTCGAGCAGTTGCCGGATCCCGGCGGTGTCGCCGATCGCCCGCGTCAGCTCGCGCCGCCAGGCAGCCCCGCCCTGAACGACCAGCGCCGAATACAACGTGTTGGAGCAGCCGTCGAGCCAGTCGCGCAGCGCGTCGCCACCCCCCTTGAGAAATGCTGCCTCCAACTCCTGCCCGTACTTCAGCGTGATGACGCGCCAATCCATGGCCTCGAAGACCGACTGAATCGGCCGCGTCGCGCCGTCAGCGATTACCGCGTCGAGACTCTGGCGGTTGTAGTCGAAGATCCACCAGACGTTCCGGATCCGATGTTTCGACGCTTCGTATAACGCCTCGAATACGTTCCCTTCGTCGAATTCCGCGTCACCCTGCAGCGCGACCATGCGCCCCAGAACCTGCGAGCCGTCCGCGAGGCCCTTGAGGCGGACGTAGTCCTGCACGAGCGCGGCAAAAATCGTGATTGCCGCCCCGAGGCCGACCGATCCGGTTGAAAAATCAACGTCGTCAACATCCTTGGTGCGCGACGGGTACGCCTGCGCGCCGCCTAAACTGCGAAAACGCTCCAGATTCGTTCTGGTCTGGCGGCCGAGCAGATATTGAATGGCGTGATACACCGGGCTCGCATGCGGCTTGACCGCAACGCGATCCGACGGCCGGAGCACGTCGAAATACAGCGCCGTCATCAGCGTCGACACGGACGCGGATGACGCCTGGTGACCTCCGACCTTCAGCCCATCACGCCGCGGTCGAAGATGATTGGCATGGTGAATCATCCAGACCGCCAGCCAGAGCACCTTCCGCTCGAGCGCCCGGAGGCACGCGCGGCGCGTCTCCGACAGTCCGGTCTGCGCTGCGCCGGCGATACACGGATTCGCAGTGGACGACCCCACGACCATACCGGAACGATAGCGGAAAATCTCCGCGGCACGATTGCGATCACGCGCTGCGTTTCGCGGGTTTTGGCAACAATGTTGCGCGCAGCGATGCGCCGTGTGTGCAAAATGATCGCCTGACGGCAATTTCGGAGTATTGTGCTAGGCCTGCCGAACGATGAAAGGTGAGCCCATATCTGAGATGCAGCTCGACGCGATCGACCGGAAGATTCTGGCCATCTTGCAGGAGAACGGCCGGATCTCGAACGTAGAGCTGGCCGATCGCGTTGGGTTGTCTCCCGCTCCGTGCCTGCGGCGTGTTCAGGCGCTCGAAGCCTCCGGCGTCATCCGGAAGTACGTGGCGCTGCTGCACCCCGAGACGGTGAACCTCGGCGTGACGGTCTTCATCCAGATTTCACTCGACCTCCAGGTGGAGGGAAGGCTGGAATTGTTCGAGAAGGCGATTCTGACGCGGCCGGAAGTACTGGAATGCTACTTAATGACGGGGGATTCCGACTATCTGCTGCGCGTCGTGATCCCCGACGTCGCATCGTACGAACATTTCCTGAAGGAGTGTCTGACTCGGATCGAGAGTGTGGCCAGCATCAAGTCGAGCTTCGCGCTCAACCAAGTGAAGTATTCCACAGCGTTGCCAGTCGGCGTCGAGATGCCGCGATCTCCCGTGCGGCCGCGTAGGCCGTCACAGGCCGATACATGATTGGAGGTGGGCTGCAGAAGCGCCTGTGTTGCTTCTGCCTCCCACCCGATTCAGGCAGCCCGCGTTACATCACCTGCCGGCCGGGGCCGCGGTAGCGCCAGGCGCGGAGCCGCCCATCAGCACCTTGCGGCCGTCGGGGTACGTGAGAAAGGCGCCGACGCCGCGCGGCTCGCCGGTCATCGCCTGATAGCCCACGATGCGAATCACCGCGCCCACCGGCAGGCTGGTCTTCGTGATCCCGTTCCGGAACAGGCTGTTCGGCGGGCCCCCTTCGATGCCCCAGTTCACGACCTTGCCGTCGCGCCCTTTGACATCAACCCAGATCCACGAATGCGGGTTGATCAGCTCCACCTTCGTGACGGTGCCTTCCAGATTGATCGGCTTGTTCTCGTCGAACGCGGCCGCAAATGCGTGGTGCGCCTCGATGGCCACCGCCGCCCGCAGCAGGATCAGGACACCGATCACCACGCCTAGCCTGATTCGCATCGCTTTCCTCCCATTCGTGCCCAGAGTGCCTGGAGTGCCTCGCGTGCAGCTACTCACTGTCGAGATTCCCATACATCATGTCTTCGACGAACGGCACGCAATTGAAGTCGACCAGTTGCACGTTCGGCTCCATGCGGCGGTACAGGGGAAACCGGACCTTCCATGGACGCGTGAAGACCTTCGGATCCTCGATCGTCGCTTCGTACTGCATGTGGTAGGGGCTGGCCGGCGTGAAGCGCTCGACCACATGCAGCCCATCGCTGTGGAAGTTGCCGGCGCGATCGAACCACGTGTACGGGTTGAACTGCTTCACATCCACGACCAGCGACTCGCCGTCGAACGTGCCGTTCGACCACCCCATCCAGCTGTCGGCGGGGCCCTCCGGATACGCGTCGGTCAGATGGATCGTGCGCACCGCGTTCTTGAACTCGTACACGATCATGACCTGCTCGTCGGTCTGGAAGATCTGGAACGGGAAGGGCATGTAGTTGGCGCGCGGGATGCCGGGCCGGTAGCACTTCAGCTCCGGGTCGCCGGTGTCGTTCTGGCTGTCGTCGCCGGTGACCCGGACGACCATCCGCTGCGCCGCGTTCTCCTTCGCCTTCTCGGCCGCCCACGGCTGATACGGGATCTCGTTGCCCTCGACAATGCCCTGCCCGCCGGGCCAGGCGCCGTACACGCCCATCATCGCGGGATACGGCCCGGCGTACGCGTCGTGATCGAGCACGTCGGCGTTGGCCGTCGTCATCGCCTGCCAGATGCCGTTCAGATCGGGCCGGCCGCTCACGGTGCGCTGCGCGCGGAAGGACGCCGGAAACGCGTTGGGCGTGCCGGAGGATTGACCGGCCGCCGGGGCCCCCATAAACATCCAGGCGCCGGCCGCCAGCACCGCCGTGACGGCCGCACCGATCGACAGACTCTTCAGATCTATCCGCATGTCAGTCTCCCCCGCGCTCCCACCGGGAGCTCACCTGGCTCCCACTGGCAGCTCACCTTCGGTTCGCGCCCGGCGCCGACTCTCGGTCGGTCCGCCCCGCTTGGCCGCGGCCATCTGGCTCTTGAGGATGTTCAAGAGGCCGTAGTTCGTCTCGTGGCACGCGAACTCGAACATCGGGCCCGGCGACGTGACCCACGGAAGCTCGCCGGAGATCGGCGCGGTCCAGGTCGCGGGATCCTCGATCGTGAACTGATAGAGCAGCACGTCCTCCCGGACGCGGGTGAGCCGTTCAACGAGGTGCATCTGCGGCGAGGCGCCGCGGAAGGAGGTATGGCCCAGATTCGTCGTGTCGATCACCAGCGTGTCCCCGTCCCAGCGCCCGCGCGCGTCGCCAAACCAGCGTGGGATGCGCGACGAGAGGTGCGGCCGGCCGTCGAGCGGGATGATGCGATTGTCATTGCTGGACTGCGAGACGATCAACACATAGTCCTTCGTCTGCAGAATCTGATGCTCCGCATCGGCGCCAGGCCCGCCCGAGTTGGTGAGCATCGGCAATCCGCCCCAGTACCCCGTGATGCAGCGTTCGGTGATCCCGCGTGAACGGATGTCGGCGCCGCGCGGCCGCGGGACCGACAGGCGTGCTTTCGCCTCGGGCGTCATCGGCGGGAGCCGGCCGTTCTTCGGGTCGTAGATGACTGACGTCCGCAGGTTGGCCTTGACGCCGTTCTGCCATTTGTCGAGGCCATACTGCGTGAAATCGTAGTGCACGAGCTGATCGCGGCGGCCGTCCACGTCGGCGGCGGCCATGTCGTTGTAATAGGCGACGGCCTCCTCTTCGGTGAAGAACTCCTTGTCGGCCAGCTTCAGCGACCGTTCGAGCGACGTATAGGTGCCGTTGTTCCAGATCCCCTGCAGATCGGGGTGGCCCCAGGCGGTCTTCGACGGCGTCCACGCGGGATCCGACGTCGCTTTGATCACCGGGTTGGGCGCATTCTGCTGCCCATTCTGCTTCGCGACGGGCGCCGCGCTCCACCACAGCACCAGGATGCCTGCTGCGGCGGTCGCGACCACCGCCGTCCAACGCTTCGACTGCCCTGACATCAGTCACCTCCTCCGCCCCGCGGCCGGCGACCCGCGCGGGTGCCGTTCCGTTCCGATTCCCGCTCACCCTTGAGCACGTTCACGATGCCGTAGCTGCCCTCGTGGCAGGCAAATTCGAAGATGGGACCAGGCCGCCGCGGCCACACGGTTTCCGCCGTCCACGGGCGCGTCCAGATCGTCGGATCCTCCGCCGTGATCCGATACTGCAGCGCATCGGGACCAATCCGCGTGAGCCGTTCGACCACCCGCGCGTTCTTCATCGGCAACCCGCGGTAGCGGACCTCAGGATCGAAGTTCGTGGTCTCGATGACGAGGGTGTCCCCTTCCCAGCGGCCGCGCGAGTCGCCGAACCACGGCGTCATCCGCGACGACACGTGCGGCCGGCCGTCGAGCGGAATGATGCGCATGTCGTTGTTCGACTGCGACAGGAGCAGGATGTGGGTCGGCGTCTGCTGGAGCTGCTGCTCGGGATCGAGCCCGCCCCCGCCAGTCAGGCTGAGAAGGCCGCGCCCCCAGTAGCCCGCAATGCACCGCTCGTAGAGCTCGCGGGATTGCGCCGTCACACCGCGCTCGCGCGATTGCGTCGACAGCCACGCCTTCGCCTCGTCGGGGGTGAAGAACTCCTTCCCCGCGAGTTCGGCCGGGCGCTCGAGCGGCGTGTACGTGGCGAAGCTCCACACGCCCTGCAGCTCCGGGTCACCCCACGGCGTCCGCGGCACCTTCCAGTCCGAGGCGGACTGCGGCGTTCCGGAGGCGCCCGACGGAGTCTGCCGCGCTGCGCCGCTGGTCGAGGCCACGAGAATGGCGACAACGGCGATTGACAGCTCCGCCAGGGCTCTGACGAACGCGCTCCTCATCGGCACCTCAGCCCGTCCGCTCGCGGGCAGCGCCGTTATACCACCCCGGTAGATCACGGTCAACGAGGCGCGCTTGTCGGTGCGCTTGTCGGCCGCCCCTGATTTCCTTATCATTCGGCGCTCAGGAGGCGGTGCCATGATGAACGCGACACGTCGACCTGTCGGACGGACGGTCATGCTCCTGGCCGGGCTCGGGCTGGCCGGAACGGCGCCTCGTCGCGGCGGGTGATTGGCGGGTTCGTTCCGCTGGGCGACCCGATCGTGCTGGGGACGCGCATCGTGAACCTCGTGCCCGGCGAGGCCTGCGGCCCCGGCTATCGGAAGTTCCGCGGGACGACGGAGTAGGGGACTCAGACTGCTTTCACGTCCACGTAGCCACAGAGTCACAGAGACACAGAAACAAATTGGCTCAAGAACCTCTGTGCCTCTGTGTCTCTGTGGCCCGTGCCTGTGAACGGCGCCTTCTAGTCGCCGCCGCTGCGCCTGCCGCGCAGCTCCACCGGTTTCATCCCCTTCGCCAGCGCGGCCAGCTCGCCTCGGAGCACGTTGTACAGGCCGTAGTTCGTTTCGTGGCACGCGAACTCGAACATGGGACCTGGTGCCTTCCCCCACAACACCTCCGCCGTCCACGGCCGCGTCCAGACGGTCGGATCCTCGACCGTGAGCCCGTACTTCAGTGTGTCGGCATCGACGCGCGTGAACCGCTCGGTCAGCCGAAGGTTCGTGACAGGGAAACCGCGGAAGCGGACGACATCGTTGAAATTGGTGGTTTCCACGACGAGCGTGTCGCCCTCCCATCGGCCGCGTCCGTCTCCAAACCACCGCACCATCCTCGACGACAGATGGGGCCGGTCGCCGAGCGGAATGACGCGCACGTCGTTGTTCGACTGCGCCACGATGACCACGTGGTCGCGGGTCTGCAGGATCTGATGCTCGGCGTCCGCGCCCGTGCCCAGATCGGCGTCCGCATCGCCTCCGCCTCCGTGAAGGTCGCCTTGCCGGCGAACTGCGGCGGCCGCTGCAGCGGCGTGTAGGTGTTATTGGTCCAGACCCCGGCAATCTCCGGGTGACCGTCCGGCGTGCGCGGCGGCGTCCACTGTGCCGCGGCACCCTCCCGGGCGGCCGGGGCCGATTGCGCACTGATGGCCGGGATCACAGTGACCGCGAGCGCCGCGGCCGCCAGCGTGCCGCACAGCACGAGCGTTTGAAACTGCATCTGACACCTCCGAAGCCGGCTACCGCGTCGCCGCCGGAGCGGCGCTCCTCGCCGGATACTCCTTGCTGAATCCGTTCCGGCCGTTGGTCACCGTGAAGCTGCCGTCCTGCCGCGCAGAGATCTTGATGTGGTAGCCCACGTGGCCCGGCGTCTCCTCGAGGTTGGCGATGAACTGCTCGGGGGAATTGTCGGCCTTCGACGCATTCTTCATCGAGAAGTGCGCCTGCCAGACGTCCTCGAATCCCGGCGAGCTGCGCAGCGTCCGGAAGGTGTCGGCGTGGCCGCCCTTCACCGCCGCGTTGTTCATGACCGCCACCCGCGGCCTGATCGCATGGACCATCACGGGGTTGGATCCCCACTCATCCGCGTGCCCCGACGTGTGGTAGACGTCGGCGGTCCCGAGCAGGTTGTTCGGACAGACGAGCCGCATCTCCTGGTTCCAGATCATGTCGCTCAGCTCGATCATGCTGAAGCTCCCGAAGCGGACTGCCGCCGCCACGACATAATCGTTCTCGACGCCGCGCACGTCGCGCTTCGGCTTGTGCTGGCTGCAGAGCGGGTTGGTGCCCCCGCCGCCGGGAAGTGGAGTGGACGTGAACTCCCCGGCCGACGCGACCACGTGCACCTGGACGGGCCCGAGCGAGATCACCTCGCCGGGCATGGCGCGCCGCGCTCTCGCCATGTTGCGCACCGCCAGATACCGCTCGAAGCCGGCCCGCTGGCCCGGCTGCAACTCGGTCGTGAACGGGCCGTGATCGAGATACTGCCGGATGTTCCGCATCGGCAGAGTGGCCAGATCGGCGGCGTTCCCGACGTGGTCGCCATGGTTGTGCGACACGATCACGTAGTCGAGCACCTGCACCCGGGCTTCCTTCACCGCGGTCGCGATGCGGGCAAGGTCGCGCTTGTTCGCGTCCTGGTTGCCACCGCCCGTGTCGAAGAGCAGCGTCTCACCGTTGGGCGAGACGTACAGCACCGATTCCCCGCCTTCGGTGTCGAAGACGTAGATGTCCAGCGTCTTCTGCTGCATCTGAGCCGCCGCGGCCCCCACGAGCAGCACAATGGCGATGAGCACGAGCGAGATCCTACGCATGTCAATCACCCTCCGCTGAAACGCTGGATATCACGCCCGACCCACTCAGCGCGCCGGGTTCGTCCGGAACTGCACGCGCGCGACCTTGCCGCCCGCCTGGTACGGCACCCAGACTTCCGGGATCGCCGGCGTGTTGTCGACGTCGATGTTGCGGGCGTTATGGCCGCGCGTCGGGATCGGGTAGAACGTGAACCGCTCGGTGCGCGGGTCGAACCTGGCCAGCAGATCGGCGTTCGACATGCTCACCCAGACGATGCCGTTCTTGTCGACGACGGGCTCGTAGGGATTGCCGAACCGGTACGGGCCGGGCAGCTTGTACTCGGTGAGCTGCTTCGTCCGGATGTGGATCCGCGACAGCAGCCCTCCGAAGTACGACGAGGCCCACACGTAGTCGCCGCGCGGATCGGCCTGCAGACGGCGGGGCCCCTTCCCGTAGATCGGCTGGTTCCACGTCCAGCCCCGCTCCGTCTTCCGGTCCTCGTCGGTCATCGGCTCATCCGCAATCGGCGGCAGCGTGACTTCGCCGACATCGCCGGTCCGGCCGTCGACGTACCCGATCTTGTCGACGGCAATCTGCGCGAACCAGGCCTTGTCTTCCCGATCGACGGTCAGGCCGTAGGGCCGTCCCAGCGGGGTCACCGACGGGAAGAGCGTGTACTGACCGGTCCGGGGATCGAGGCGGTACGCGCCCGCGGCGGTCGCCGCCCAGAAGCGCCCCTGCGAATCGACGCCCTTGCCGTTCTCGAACCCTTCCCAGCCTTTGGGCAGCGGATACACGGTGAACGTCTCCGCTTTGACGTCGAACTTCACGCCACCCCCGGCGCCGGAAAACCAGACGTTCCCCTGGGGGTCGAGGTCGCGGCCGATGCCGGGCGGTAGGTACACGTAGCCGTCGCGGCCGACCTTGAGGTCGTGCTGTCCGATCTCCTGGAACTGGTTCCGGATCCCGCGAGACCAGTCGCTGCCGTTCCGGTACTCGTTCAGGTAGTAGGCCGGGGTGTCGTTGCGCGCCGTGCCGCCGTCGCGGCCCAGCGTGAACTGCGTCATGCGGCCCGTCTTCGGGTCGAGCCGGTTGAGCGTCCCGCCCTCCGGCACGTCGTACTCCGTCACCACGATGTTGGCGGCGTCGCCGGTCGGCCGTGGCAGCGTCCGCCAGGCCATCGGGTACGCCTCCGGCCCGCGGACGCGGGTCAGGTAGGCGATGATGTCCTTCTTGTAGAACTCCATCAGCCGCTTCTGTGCGCCAAGCGGCTTTCCGCCGGCGTCGAGCATCGGGCTGGCAAACGTGCCGCCGCCCGGCGCCTCATCCGTGTATTCCGTCTCCCGCGCCTTATTGGTGATCCCCTCGTCGTCGTACGGCGGATCGGCGCGGCTCGTGAGGTTCGACATGTGCGTGTGGATCAGCTCCCAGTCGGCGGCGCTGAAGCGCTTGGCGAAGAGGTACCCGGAGTTATGACAGGTGCCGCAGTTGTAGTGCAGCACGCGCTTCATGCGCCCCGGCATGCCTCGATCCTCGGGCGTGTCGTCCGGGAGGCTTTCGAACCATTCGATGTCGTCGAGCTGGCGCCAGACGTCCGCGTACGGAGGGAGCGTGAAGTTCTGCCGAACCTCCTTACCCACGGCCAGCGTCTGCTCGGCGCGCGTCAGGGTAAACCGGACCGCCTGCGCCCACATCCGGTACCGGCCATCCGGGAGCGGCGGGAAGCTGTACTCGCCCTGCTGGTTCGTCCAGACCGAAGTCGTCATCGTGGACCCCTCGGCCCGCGTCGACACTGCCGCGCCTTCGAGCGGCTTCCCGTCGGAGGAAGTCACGACACCGCCGATCGAACGCTGCGACTGCGACTCGACCGGCAGCCCGGCCACGAGCCATCCGGCCACAAGGCAGAGACCAGCCAAGGGCTTCGCCCTTGATATCCCGCTCGCCTTGGCTGGTTGGCAGTATCTCTTTGGCGCGCTTCGCGCGCCTAGCACACAAAGACGAAATCGCGACATAGGAAGGCCTCCGGTTATCTAGCGGATCTTCAAGTACGCAATCAGATCGTAGATCTCGCGAGCGGCCAGGGTGTAGCGGAAGCTCGGCATGCGTCCCGGCATTCCGACCAGAATCAACGTCCGCACGGCCTCGTCCGTGACGGTCGGGCGTTTGTACAACCCGATCAATTCGGTGGAAGACTGGACGTTGAATCGCTTCTTATCGCCCGAGAACACGTGGCATAACGTGCAGTTCTGCTGAAAGATGGCTTCGCCGCTCTTCTGCTGGTCTGTTTTGGGGACACCCGGGGTGCTGGGCGTGCCTGCCCCCTGCGCTCGCGGCGCCGCGGGCAACCACCCAAAAACTGCCAACAGCACCAAACATATGACTTGATACGGGAAACGCATCCGGAGCCTCCGTGACCGCTCGGACCGGTCGCGCCCCTTATACGCCCTGGCCCATGCGGCGTCAACATCCCGGCGGACACATCCCGGCGGATCGTCTGTCCCGGCGGATCGTCCCGGCGGATCGTGGGTGGATCGTGGGGATCGTGAACTATTTCACTGCCGACACCAGGGCTGGCGGAATAGAATGAGCTCGATGTCAAACATGTTTCATAGGGTGAGTTGGGCGGTCTTCCTGATGATCGCCGCCGTCCCCGCGTCGGGATACGCTCAGACCCCCATGGAGGGACGATCGAAAGTCGACCTGTCGGCACTCGGCCCGCAGGTGGGCCAGCCGGTACCCGACTTCAGCCTGCGCGACCAGACCGGCGCGGCGCGTACGCTCGCCTCGGTCATGGGGCCGAACGGCGCGATGCTCGTCTTTTACCGCTCGGCCGACTGGTGACCGTTCTGCCGAACGCAGCTCGTGGAGCTGCAAGCACAGGTTGACGCACTGAAGAAACAGGGGCTGGGCCTCGCGGGCATCAGCTACGACTCGCAGGAGATCCTGGCCGACTTCAGCAAGCGCCACGGCATCACCTACCCGCTGCTGTCGGACGTCGGCTCCGCGACCATCCGGCGCTACGGAATTCTCAATACGGTTGTCGAGGAGGCTCTCGGGCCCAACGGCAAGGATCCGGCGGTGCGGGCGGACCTCCAGGTGTTTGCCACCGTCAACGAGCCGACCGAGCGGCTGCGAGGCATCCCCTTCCCCGGCATCTTCCTCGTCGACCGGCAGGGCCGTGTCACGTCGCGCTTCTTCGAGGACTACTACCGCGAGCGGATCACGACGTCCAACCTCCTGCTGAGGCTCGGAACCGGCCAGCCGCCGGTCCAGGCGACGCAGGTCGCTACCGATCACCTGGAGCTCAGGACATACCCCAGTGACACCAGTGTCGCGCTGGGGAACCGGTTCTCGCTCGTGTTCGAGGTCGCTCCCCGTCCCGGGATGCACGTCTATGCGCCCGGCGCGTCGGGCTATCGCGTGATCAAAGTGGAGATGGCGTCACAGCCTGGCGTCAACGTGCTTCCTGCTACGTATCCGGGTTCGGAGATCTATTTCTTCGAGCCGTTGAACGAGCGCGTGCCCGTCTTCCAGAAGCCGTTCACACTGCTGCAGGAGATCGTGCTCGACGTCACGCCGCAAGGGCAGGCCGCATTCAAGGGGAAGGACGGCCTGACGCTTACCGGCACGCTCGAGTACCAGGCGTGCGACGACAAGATCTGTTACAACCCCGTCTCGCTGCCGCTCTCCTGGACGGTGGCCATCCATGGGTTCGTGCCCGGCGCGCCGGCTCCGCCGCAGCCGCCCGCCGCCCCACCACGACAGTAGCGTCGCCGCTCCTCAGCGAAGGCGGCCGGCTTGCCCGGCCGCCTTTTCTTTCTCCTCCGTAACCTTTTCGCGCTACTGTGCGAATACTCACATCAGAACGCTCTCGGGTGGACTGTTATGAGTACACGAGCATCATTTCTGGACGACTTCGGCCTGCTGACGACGCCGCCTCGCCGGCCGGCGTCGATGGTCCCGGCGCTCGGCGACGAGCAGGGCCGCCGGCTGCAGGCCGTCACGCGCACGGTTGACGTGAAACGGGGAACGAAGATCTATCTCCCCGGCGATGCAAGCGACGAGATCTTCCTGCTCAGAAGCGGCGTCGTCAAAATCTCCACCATCACGCCTGACGCCCGCGAGGTGATCCTGGCATTTCTGCATCCAGGCGACGTCTTTGGCGAGCTGGCGGTCGTCGATGAGAGTCCGCGGGATCATGCGGCGGAAGCCTACGACGACTGCGTCGTGTGCGCGATGGGTCGCGACACGATTCTGCGTGCGATACGGGAGTCGCCCGAGATCGGATCCCACATCACCAGGCTGATTGGGTTGCGCCTTCGGACCTTCAGGTCTCGCATCGAGGAACTGCTGTGCAAGAGTGCCCACGCCCGCATCGCCCATGCGCTGCTCGAGCTCGCCGAACGGCATGGGGTGCAGGACACCGATGGCGTCATCATCTCGCTGAGAATGAGTCAGGGCGATCTCGGGCGGCTTGTCGGCCTCAGTCGCGAAACGGTGAACGCGATCCTCCAGGAGTGGCGCGAGGAGCAGGTCCTCGAAATGGATCGCCGGAGCATCCGCCTGCGCGATCCGAACCGCCTGCGGGCACTGGTGTCATTTTCAGTTCGTCGTAGCGGCGGGCCTTCCCGCCTCCGCCAAGGCTTCGGCGAGGCTCGCCAAAGCGCCGAAGGCGCGACGGCGGCAGGCCCGCCGAGGCCGGGCTGAAGCCCGGCCTCTACGACCCAATGACAATTTGCACCAGCCCGACAGCCGCCCCGATCGCCGCGGTGCTGAGTTCGACCGTGATGCCCGCCGCCTCAGCGCAGACGGTGGACGGGGCGCCGGGCCATTGCATGGTGCGTAATACACATGTCAGAATCGATTGATCCATGGCATTTATGAAGGGACTGCTCATTACGCTGATGCTGTTTGTGCTCGCGTTCACAGTGTCAGCCCAAACTCCCAACGGTAATCCTGCGGCACGCGCCATGAAGAATCCCGTGGCGGCGGCGCCGGCCTCGGCGACCGCCGGCGCCGCTGCGTACAAAAAGTACTGCGCGTTCTGCCACGGCATGGACGCCAAGGGGAATGGACCTCTGGCACCCAAAGATTCGAACCCTCCGAACCTCACGGATGCCACATGGATCTACGGATCCTCTGATGGCGAGATCTTCAGCGTGATCACCAAGGGCGCCGGGCCGAACTCGACGATGGTTGGCTTCAAGGGCAAGATGCCGGACCAGGATATCTGGCACATCATCAACTACCTGCGTAGCCTCGGACTGAAATCGGCCGCGCGCTGAACCCGGGACGACCAGCGTGGGTGCTCATATCCGGTTCCTCGCCGTCGTGGCCGTGTGCACGGCAGCCGCTGGCATCGGTATCGGTTGCCGCTGGTTCGACCCCGCACGCCCGCCATCCGAGTCCGCGCCGCCGATGCTCCCGGGGCAGCCCACGGGCGTCTTTACGACCGCCCGTCCGACCTTCGGGGCGGCGCTCGACGACTTCCTGAACCGCCGCCCCGCCGCGCAGCAGCCGATCGAATTCCCGCACAACATCCACATCGGGAAGGAGATCGCGTGCGACTTCTGCCACGAAGGCGTGGCGCGGGGCGCGGTGGCCGGGCTGCCGAGCATCCGCACCTGCATGATCTGCCACGACGCGATCGCGACGGATCGCCCGCGCATCCAGCAGATCGCCGCTCTGCGCGACAAGGGACTCGATCTGGCCTGGCAGCGCGTATACGGGTTCTCGAACGAGGATCACGTCCGGTTCAACCATGCGCCGCACATCCGCGCGCAGGTCGACTGTGCGACCTGCCACGGCAATATGGCTGAACAGACCGTCGCGCAGCGGAGCGTCGAGCACACGATGGGCTTCTGCGTGAATTGTCACAATGAGCGCCGGGCGCCGGTGGACTGTCTGGCCTGCCACTTCTAGCGATATCCATGGACCGCCGCTCGTTCATCAAGCTCACCGCCGTCACCGGGACAAGCGCCGCGCTCGCCAGCTGCGGCAATCCCGAGAACCAGCTGATTCGCTTCGTCCCGGCCGAGGACATCGTGCCGGGCATCGCCGTGTGGAAGCCGGGGGTCTGCCCGTTGTGCCAGGCGGGGTGCGGCCTCACGGTTCGCGTCATGGACGCCGACGCGGATGTCGTGCGCAACGGCCAGGCGGGCCTCGTCCGGATTGCGGCTGCCAAGAAGCTCGAAGGCGCATCCGATCACCCCGTCAACCACGGCGGCCTGTGTGCGCGGGGGCAGGCGGCCATTCAGATCACCTATCACCCCGATCGGATTACGCAGCCGTTGAAACGGTCGGGAGACCGGGGCAGCGGCCGGTTCGAGGCGATTTCGTGGGACGACGCCCTTGGCGACCTGGCCCGGCGGCTGGATGCGCTCGAAACGGCCGGGAACCAGCGGGCGGTGGCCTTCCTGACGCGGCCGGGCGCCGGATTTCGTCAGACGCTCATCGATCAGTTCGTGTCCCGATTCGGGGCTCCCGCTCCAGTCGCCTACGAGTTGTTCGGCGACGACGTGCAGCGGCAGGCGAACGCGCTCAGCTTCGGCCGCCACCAGGTGCAGACGCTCGACCTGGCGAACACCAGATATCTGCTCGGGTTTGGCGCCGATTTCCTCGGCACGTGGAACTCTCCGGTCGCGCAGGGCGCCGGCTACGGCGCGATGCGGCAGGGGCGTCTTGGGGTTCGCGGTGTGTTCGTGCAGGTCGAGGCGCGCATGTCGCAGACGGGCGCGAATGCCGACGAGTGGGTGGCGGCTCGCCCTGGCACGGAGGGTGTCCTGGCGCTGGGCCTGGCGCACGTGATGATGGCGGAGAAGCTCGTGCCCGACTCCGCCGGGCGTGCGGGCGCGATCGTCGCCGGATGGAGCGACGGGCTGGTGGACTACGCGCCCGACCGGGTAGAGAGATCGACCGGCGTCCCTGCCGCGCGCGTCGAGCGCCTCGCCCGCGAGTTCGCCGCGACGCGTCCGGCCGCCGCCATCGTCGGCGGCCCCCCTTTGGCGCATTCGAATGGGTTGTTTACGGCGCTTGCCGTGAATGCGCTCAATGCGCTCGTCGGCAGTGTCGATCAGCCCGGCGGAATGTCCTTCATGCCTCAGCTCGATACCGTCGCCGCAGCGGGCCTGACCGGCTCGCCGGCACGGCAGACCATCGAGCGGTTTGCTGCGGACGCGCTGTCTGGCCGCCCGGCACCGGACGTGGTGTTCATCGACGGCGTGAACCCGGTGTTCACCGCTCCCCCGGCGTGGCGTGTCCGCGAGGCGCTTGACCAGGCTGCCTTCGTCGTCAGCTTCGGCAGCTTCCTCGACGAGACGAGCGTCCTTGCAGATCTGGTCCTGCCCGATCATTCGTTTCTCGAGTCATGGAGCGAAGCCGTACCGGAGGCCGGCGCCGGGGTTGCCGTCGCGAGCGTCGCACCGCCGGTGATGCGTCCCTTGTATGACACGCGAGCGACGGGCGACGTACTGCTCGACATCGGACGCCGGCTCCGGCGCCCCCTGGAGCTGCCATGGCAGACTTTCGACGAGATGCTGGCCGCGAGCTTTTCGGCGCTTCCCTCCGCGACTGCGGACGCTGACGCGTGGACCGACGCGCAGGCCAAAGGCGTCTGGTCCGGTCCGCTTCCTCCTCGCCTGGCTCGACAGACAGGCCTTGCGAGCCCCGCGCGGCGCACCTTCTCGTTCGAGGCACCGCGATTCGACGGCGATGCGCAGCAATATCCCTTTCATTTTCTGCCGTACCCGTCGACCGCATTCCTCGACGGCTCGCTGGCGCACCTGCCGTGGCTTCAGGAAATGCCCGACCCGCTGACGTCGGCCATGTGGAGCAGCTGGATTGAAATCAATCCCGCAACCGCGGCGCGCCTCCGGATCGGCGATGGCGATGTCGTCGAGGTCGCCTCGAGCCAGGGGGCACTTCAGGCGGCGGCCGTGATTACGCCCGGCATCGCGCCCGACGTGGTGGCGATGCCGATGGGTCAAGGCCATCGAACCTTCACCCGGTACGCCAGCGGGCGTGGTGTGAATCCGATCGAGATTGTCGCCGCTGTCACGGAGCCCGCCACCGGCGCGCTGGCCTGGGCGGCGACGCGGGTACGTGTGTCGCGCCTCGGCCCCCCCGACAGCCGGCTCGTACGGTTCGCGGGGGGGATGCGTGAGGAAACGGAGGAGCGTCGCTGATGCCTCGATGGGGAATGGCCGTCGATCTCGATCGCTGCAACGGATGCGCGGCGTGCGTCGTCGCGTGCCATGCCGAGAACAACATCTCGACGGTTGGCGCCGACGAGGCGGCTCGAGGCCGTGCCAAACACTGGCTCCGAATCGAGCGCTACTGGGAAGGGGAGTTCCCCGACGCGCGGCTGACATTCCGTCCGGTCCTGTGTCAGCACTGCGACAACGCGCCGTGCGAGCCGGTGTGCCCCACCTACGCCAGCCACCATACCGAGGACGGCCTCAACGCGCAGGTCTACAACCGGTGCATCGGCACGAGGTACTGCGCGAACGCCTGTCCCTACAACGTCCGGTTCTTCGATTTCTTCAATCCGTCCTGGGACAAGCCGCTGCACCTCCAGCTCAATCCGGACGTCTCGCTCCGCGAAGCCGGCGTGATGGAGAAGTGCACCTTCTGCGTCCAGCGCATCCAGGCCGCCGGGACTCAGGCGAGCGCCGAGGAGCGCGAGGTACAGGACGGGGAGATTCAGCCGGCCTGCGTGCAGTCGTGTCCCTCGAAGGCGCTGGTGTTCGGCGATCTCGACGATCCCGGGAGCCGCGTGTCGCAGCTGTCACGGTCGCCGCGCGGCTCGAAGCTCCTCGAGGATGTCGGCACGCGTCCCAAGATTACGTATCTCGCGAGGCAGTCGCAGGCATGACGCATCCCACGGGATCGCGCATCAACAACGACCTGCTCCGTCCGCTGCTGCTGACGTCGTGGCGGTTCTACGTCCTCGTGGCGTTCTTCGGCGCCTTTGTCGCGGCCGGTCTGATTGCCTGGCTGAGCCAGATATTCTTCGGCTTCGGCATTTCGGGCCTTCGCTGGCCGGTGTACTGGGGCTTCTACGTCACGAACTTTGTTTTCTGGATCGGCATCAGCCACGCCGGCACCCTGATCTCCGCCATCCTGCGGCTCGTCAATGCGGGATGGCGCCGGCCCGTGACGCGGTGCGCCGAGGTGATCACCGTCTTCGCGCTGTTGATCGGTGCGATGTTCCCGTTGATCCACCTTGGCCGCCCCTGGCTGGCGTTCTGGCTGTTTCCCTATCCGAGCGAGCGCCTGATCTGGCCGAACTTCCGATCGCCGCTCGTCTGGGACTTCTTTGCCATCAACACGTATCTCACCGGAAGCATCCTGTTTCTGTTCCTGCCGATGATTCCCGACTTTGCGGTGGTGCGCGACAGAGCGACCGGGCTCAGGCGGCGCGTCTATCGCGTGCTCGCGCTCGGGTGGCGGGGCACGCCCAAACAGTGGCACCGGCTCGAGACCGCCATGCAGATCATGGCGATCGCGATCATTCCGGTCGCGGTGTCGGTGCACACGATCGTGTCATTCGACTTCTCCATGGCGCCCGTGCCGATGTGGAACACGACCATTTTCGGACCGTATTTCGTGGCCGGCGCGATCTTCAGCGGCATCGCGGGGCTGCTGATCGCGATGGCCGCGCTGCGCAAGTTCCTGCACCTGGAGGAGTATCTCCATCCCGTCCATTTCGAGAATCTCGGGAAGCTGCTGCTCGTGATGGCGCTGCTGTGGGGCTATTTCGTCTTCAACGAGCGGCTGGTGACCTACTACGGCAATGGCCCCGCCGAAATGGCCGTCTTCCGGCAGACCCAGTGGCAGTCGTTCGCGCCGCTGCACTGGACGATGGTGTTCCTGAACTTCGTGCTGCCGTTGACGCTGATGGGAATCCGGAAGTTCCGGACGATCGCCGGGTGCGTGATCGCGTCGATCGGCGTGATCGTCGGCATGTGGCTCGAGCGCTTTCTCATCATCGTGCCGGCCCTCGGCCACAAGTATCTGCCGTACAGTTACGGCACGTACCGTCCGGAGCCGGTCGAAATCGTGATCACCATCGCCAGCTTCGCGGCAATGTCGCTGCTCTATGTCCTCTTCGCCAAGTTCATCCCGATCATTTCGATCTGGGAGCTCAAAGCCGGCGAACATCCCCCCGCGCCGGACCTGGTGCCGCCCGCCACGGAGGAGCACCGGCTCGGAGACCTGCGCCTATGACGGCCGTGTACGGGCTGTATCCGGACGGGGCGTCCGCCCAGCAGGCGGTCAACCGGCTGCGCGCGGCGGGCGTACTGGACCGCGACATCACGGTGATCTCCGCCCAGCCGATGGAGGACTACGAGTTCGGGCAGATGGACAAGGCAACCTGGATGTGGTGGTTCGCCTGTCTTGGCGGACTGATCGGGTTGTCCGCGGGGCTTGGCCTCACGTGGTTGACAGAGACGTCCTGGCCGATGGACGTCGGAGGTCTTCCAATTTACGCATGGTGGCCCAATACCATCATCATCTTCGAAATGACGATGCTCGGCGCGATCATGGCGACCACCCTGACCTTCGTACTGTCAGCGTTGTGGCCTCAGCGCGGCCGCACATTGTACGACCCTGAAGTCACCGAAGGGCAGATCCTGGTTGGCGTCGAACATCCGGTCGACGAACTCGTGTCGGAGCTCGAGCGGGCGCTGAGCGCGCCGCCGGGCGCGCGGGTGAAGACGCGGTAGGTCAATTCAGCGGCGCTCAGGACGTTCCGAGGTCCAGGCCGCCTGGCGTGACACGAGGGAGGCCCTCACCCCAGCGGCTTCAACGCCAGCATCCATGAGAGCGGCACCTGCTGGGGTGGATCGCAACTCTTGTCGGTGCAGGCCTGGTACTCGAGCACGCCCTTCAGCGTGACCGACGCGCCAGGCTGCTTCGAGACCTTCCGCATCTCATCGTTCACGACGATGGCGACGTCCTGCACCAAGCGAAACGGCTGCGCGTAGACGCCGATCCGCTCGTTTCGCGGCGCCACGCTCACCTCCGTGCTCCGCGGATAGCTCACCGGATACGTGCGCACGTTGTCGCTCGCGTCGAGCGTCAGTCCGACGACACGGTAGCTGTGCTGGCCGGGGGCGACGATACGCATCCCGGACCTCGGCACGATGTCGAGCACGATCGAAAAGCGGTGCCCGGGCGCAACGGTCTGATCGCTCACGAACGCGGTGAGGTCGAGATGCGCCGTCGACTGCCGGCTGGGCGCCCCCATGCCCGCGATCGGCTGGCCGATCTTCAAGGCAATGCTGGCCGACGTGTTGCGGTACTGGAACTCCTCCTCGAAGTACCTGGCGACGACGCGTCCTTCCCGGTTCAGGATGAAGGTGCCGGGATGCGGAATACCGTAGTTGCGATGGCCGGGCTCGAACTGCCGGTTCAAGATTCCATATCGCAGCACGATGCCGTGGTCCCCGTCAGAAAGGATTGGAAACTCGATCTTTCGCTCCTCGGCAAACTTCTGAATGGCCGCCGGCGGATCGTAGGTCAGGGCCGCGATCCCCAGGCCGAGCTTCCGAAACTCACCGTAGCGTGCTTGCAGCTCCACGAGCTGCGCTTTGCAGTACGGTCACCAGTCCGCCGAACGGTTGAAGAAGAGCATGGCGCCGTTCGGCCCCATGATCGATTTCAGCGTCTGCTCGCGCCCGAACTGATCGCGCGCCGCGAAGTCGGGAACAACGTCTCCCACTTGGGGTCCGAGCTTTTCCACATCCACGGGCGGCGCCTGAGCGCCGACGCCGAGCGCGATCAGGCCGGTCAACATCACAACAGCAACGAAACATCGCATAGCAACCACGCTCCCCTCTGCGATCCCATCCGAGCCGCAACGCTTCCGACTCGACGCCCTTATAAGCCGCTGGATCGGGGCCCGTCAATTCCCTTTCGCAGCCTTTGCCGTGCTGCACCGGCCCGCGGAGCGGCAAGTGTGAGTTGGCCCACTATTCACGTGAGGCCGAAAGAAGATCTCACGCACAACTCGCCTCCTCATCCGGTGCCGGGTAGCTCACTCGCGAGTGCCCGCCGTGCCGCACGCGTTGCAACCACGACCCCGGCCACCGTCGCAACGAGCCCGCCGATGTACAACACGATTCTGGCGGGCCCGCCATCGGTACCAGGGGAGCGTATTTCTGCCGCGGTGGCTGCCAACGAACCGAGATACACGTACAGGACGGTCCCGGGCAGCATCCCGACGAAGGAGGCGAGGACGTACGTACCCAGGCGGATTCGTGAAAGGCTCAGCACATAGTTCAAGACGTCGAAGGGAATCAGCGGCGACAGGCGGAGCAGCAGCACGAGCTTGAAGCCCTCCCGTTCGACGGCCGAATCGATCGCACGAGCCTGTGTCGACGCGCGAATCCTGCGCTCGGCCCAGCCGCGCAGCAACGTCCGACCGAGCAGGAAGGCCGCCGTCGCGCCGGCCACACTCGCCGGCGACGCCACGGCGACACCCCACAGCGGTCCGTACGCAAACCCCGCTGCCAGCGTCAGGACCGAACCCGGCAGCATGGCGACGGTACTCACGACATAGGCGACCACGAAGAGGACGACTCCAGTCGAGCCTGACCCGCGCGCAGCCTGCGCCAGACGGATGGCAGGCTCGGCGCCGTGACGCAGGAGTAGAACGGCGACGGCTCCGATGACCAAGACCGTCGCCGTGAGAAGAAGCGGACGGCTGACGCGCGGCCGCCGCATGCGCTAGGCCGTCCGCAGCAGCCACGTCGCCGTGCCGCCGAGCAACGCGCAGACCGGCAGCGTCACGAACCATGCCGTCACGAGCGAGGCCACGGTTCCCCACTGCACCGCACCCGTGCCCTGCCGCACACCGGCTCCGACGATCGCGCCGGTGGAGACGTGCGTCGTGGAGACCGGCAGCGTATAGAGAGAGGCGGCCATCACCAGCCCGGCTGCGACCAGGGCGCCAGCCAGGCCCGTGTCGGTGTGCATGTGCACCACACGATCTCGCCCAGCGTGCGCGAGACCCGCAGACCCGCCGCAAAGCTCCCGACGGTCATCGCGAGCGCCGTCAGGGCGAACGCGCTCGCGACTCCGGCCCCCACCGACGCGAAGGCGAGCGTGCCGAGCATCGCGATCTTCGAACTGTCGTTGACGCCGCGAGCGAAGCTGATGGCGGCGGCGGCGCCCCAGTGTGTGACGTGTCCGGCCATCAGCCGCACGCGGCCCGGCGCAGGATCGCATCCCACCGCCGATGTCACGAGCGTCGGTACCGACCGCACCGCCAGCGTGCCGTCCGCATTCATGATGGGTAGCGCGATCTGGTCTCCCGCGCACACACAGGCACTCTCGATTCGGCAGGCAACGCCGTGCAGGCTGTAACCAAGGAGTCCGGACACCAGGGGGCTGAGCGCGAGCGGCGCGGCAATGCCCGACAGCAGCAGTCCCCATCGAATTGCATCGATACTCCCCGTGCTCAAGGCCGCACCGACAATCGCACCGGTCAGCGCGTGTGTCGTCGATACCGGGAGGCCGGTGGCTGACGCACACAGCACCCAGACAGAGGCGCCGGCCGTAACGGCCAGAGGAAAGGACGACATGGCCAGCACGTCATCGGCAACCAGCGACGACGTGAAGACCTCGATGAGGCCGATTGAGACGATCGCGGCGGCAGATGCACCGGCGGCCGTCCAGAGCGTGCCCCACGCGAGCGCCTGGCGACACGTGGCGCGCCGGCTGCCGGCGAGCGTCGCGATGCCTTTGGAGACGTCATTCGCGCCGTTGGCGAAGGCCAGCGCCATCACGGCGACAATCGTCAGCAACGGGATCAGCATCGAGCCGCTCAGCAGCACGGACTCCCCGGCGTACAATGGCCGTCATCGGCGCTCACATCGATCGTCGAGTCACCGTCGTCCAGCACCGCGAAGCTGACGGCGTACGGCGCGGCGCGCAGCTTCGCGGCTGTGTCGGTGCACACCTCCACGGGAACTCCTCGAGGAAAGAAGTGCCCCTCCTCGTCGACGGCCGCCTTCATCGGACCGAGATAGGTGGCCCACTGACCGATATAGCGGCATCCCGCCTTCTTCTCGAACTTGAACCCGCGGACGGTCACCGAGTAGAACCGCGTGCGTTCCACTTCGCGCCAGAACGTCTTCTTCAGAATAGTCACGCCATAGAAACCGGCACGCTCCAGCGCCGACAGGAAGCCATCCTCGGACAGCGCGCCACTGATGCACTCGCCCCAGAGCTGTCCATCCGCGCGGAGGGCGGGCGGCACTTCACTATCCGCGACAATGTCTGCCAGCACGGCGCGGCCGTGATCCTTCAGCACGCGCCAGATTTCCCGGAACACTGCGGGCTTGTCCGGCGAAAGGTTGATGACGCAGTTCGACGTCACGATGTCGGAGTCACCGTCGTCCAGCACCGCGAAGCTGACGGCGTACGGCGCGGCGCGCAGCTTCGCGGCTGTGTCGGTGCACACCTCCACGGGAACTCCTCGAGGAAAGAAGTGCCCCTCCTCGTCGACGGCCGCCTTCATCGGACCGAGATAGGTGGCCCACTGACCGATATAGCGGCATCCCGCCTTCTTCTCGAACTTGAACCCGCGGACGGTCACCGAGTAGAACCGCGTGCGTTCCACTTCGCGCCAGAACGTCTTCTTCAGAATAGTCACGCCATAGAAACCGGCACGCTCCAGCGCCGACAGGAAGCCATCCTCGGACAGCGCGCCACTGATGCACTCGCCCCAGAGCTGGCCGTCCGCGCGCAGCGCGGGCGGCACTTCACTATCCGCGACAATGTCTGCCAGCACGGCGCGGCCGTGATCCTTCAGCACGCGCCAGATTTCCCGGAACACTGCGGGCTTGTCCGGCGAAAGGTTGATGACGCAGTTCGACGTCACGATGTCGGCCGTGCCGTCGTCCACGGACATGCGCTCGAGAAAGCCGCGGCGGAACTCGACATTGTCGTACCCCAGGCTCGCGGCAACCTTCGGCTGACACTCGCGGGCGACGTTCAGCATCTGGTCGGTCATGTCGATGCCGATCACCCGACCTTCCCGGCCAACGCGCCGCGAGGCGATGAAGCAATCGATGCCGGCGCCGGACCCGAGATCGACGAGCGTTTCCCCGGGTTGCGGCGCGGCAGCCGAGACCGGACTGCCGCACCCGTAAAATCGTTCGACGACCTCCGGCGGAATGTGCGCCAGATCCTCCGCATCGGGCTTGATCGGGCAGCACAGTTCAGCCTGCGGCTGCTCCGCCGCGTGACCGTAGAACTCGCGTACTTCCGCTCGTGACCTGTCGGCCACCTCTTCCGACAGCACGCAGGCGGAATGCGTCGTCCGCACGATCGCCGGCTCGTCGTGCAGCGTCCGCTCGCCCATCGCACGAAAGACGACGGGCCGGTCGAACCCCGACCGCGGCTGCACCGTTGAACGGCCCTCGTCCACCAGATCTGCCAAGACGTCGGCAGCCATTCCCTTGTAGACGTCGCAGTACGGGTCGTGGCCAACGAAGCTCCCTGGACCAGTCGCGCCACCAGACGCCCAATACCCGTGCTCCAAATCCCCGCCGCCGCACAGGAATTTCAGATGGCAGGCGCGGCACTGTGCTTTCTGGTCCACGGTGGCGCCACGGAGGTCTCGCAGGACGGCACTGCCCTTCCAGACCGACTCGAGCGGCCGATCGAGGATGCTGCCGCAGTGCAGCTCAGGCACACCGGCCATGGACGCCGACGGATAGATGCCGCCGTCGGTATAGAGGCACAGACTCGTCCAGCCGGCACTCGCCAGATCGTTCTTCACGCCGTGCAGGCCGTCGAAGCGGAGCCGGAGCTCCTCGACGTTGTCGATCGTCACGCCGCGGTCACGCGCCACCTGCCGTGCCGCGCGCACGGCGTCCAGGATTTCGCGGGCGTCGGGAAGGTTGGCGAATCGCCCCGTCAGCAGGCGGCCGCGGCGATGAGGCCAGAGCAGGTGCACGTTCGTGACGCCACAATCGGCGGCAAACGCGACGACGGCGGCCGCATCGTGGAGGTTGTACCGCAGCAGCGTCATCGTGATCGTCGTCCGCAGACCGGCCCCAACCGCAGCACGGATGCCATCGACGATCCGGGCACAGCTGCCCTCTCCTCGAATCGGATCGTTGACCTCTGAGGAAGCGCCGTCGAGGCTGATCTGCACGCGCAACCGTTCGGCTGGCAGCGCCGCCAGTGCAGCGAGGCGGGCACCCTTGAGCAGCGTGCCGTTTGTCATGACCACGAGCTCGCGTTCGTGCGTCCGCACGATGTGCTCGATCAGCTCGATGACGTCCGGGCGCGCCAGCGGCTCGCCGCCGGTCAGAAAGAACCGTTCGGTCCCAAGAGCGACAGCCTGGTCGATGGCGCCGCGCACCACCGCCCCCTCCAGATCCTGCGCGCGCTGCGGGCTGGATGACACGAGGCAGTGCTCGCACGCCAGATTGCAGAAGTCGTTGACATGGATCCAGAGCTCGCGCAGCCGGTCCGTGCGAAGGTACGTCGCGCGGCCGAGGTATGGCAGCGGGACGGCTCCATCCGTCGACACGAACCCGTGCCGCAGCGCGTCGCGGGCAAACGTGTCGACATCCAGCCACGCCCGGTTGATATCCAGTCCGGAGTCTGCCGCGTAGCCGCGCACCACATCGCCAAGCGCGGTCCGTCCGTCGAGGCGGCGCAGGATGGACATCCCGCGTTCGTCGGTGGCAATCCAGTGCGGCGACGCCGGGTCGATGGCCACGACCGCGCCGCGCGTGCGCTCGGTCACCGTGGCGGGCGCCCTGAGAATCGTCTTCTCGTCAACCTGGGTCTGCATGTCTGTACCTTGGGGAGTCATCGTGTCCACTCGAAATAGCGCGTCAGCCACCTGCGCACAGCCGCGGTGAGCCCCTGTCTGCGATAGACGTCGCCGGCCTTCCGCAATGCCTCCGATTGCGTGGGGTAGGCGTGCACCGTGCCGGACAGTTCGCCGAGCGTCCCTCTGTGCGTAATCGCGTACACCGCCTCAGCGATCATCTCGCCTGCATGACTGGCGACGATGGTGCACCCGCGGAGGCGTCCGCGCTCGTGATGCACCCGCACGAATCCATCCGACTCGTCGTCCACCACGGCGCGATCGATCTCGCTGAGGTCAACGGTGATCGTCTCCAGCCGTCCGTTCGATTTGGCGATGTCCACGTGCGTCGCTCCGACATGGGCGACTTCCGGATCGGTGTAGGTCACCCACGGAATCACCAGCGCGCTCGCCTTGCGGCGGCCGAAGAACAGCGCGTTCTGGAGAACGATCCGGGACATGGCATCCGCGGCGTGGGTGAATTTGTACGCGGAGCACACGTCGCCTGAGGCGTAGACTCGCCGATTCGACGTCTGGAGACGGTCGCTCACGTCGATGCCCTGAGCGGTGGCTCGAATGCCCGCAGCCTCGAGCCCGAGCCCTTCGATGTTCGGAGCACGGCCGGCCGCGACTAACAGGGCATCGCCGGCAAGCATCGTGCGCTCCGGCCGCCGACTGACGTCTTTCGTGATGTGGAGGCGTACTTCGCCGTCGTGCATCTCCGCGCTCTCAACACTGACGCCCAGCTCCAGGCGAAGCCCGTCACGTTCGAGATGGCGCCTGAGCACGAAGGCGGCCATCGGATCTTCCCGGGGCAACACCTGCGTGGCCCGATCCAGCACGGTAACGGTCGACCCGAAGCGTGCGAAGGCCTGTGCCATCTCGCAGCCGATGGGTCCGGCCCCAATGACGAGCAGGCGCCGGGGAAGCTCGGAGATGTCGAACAGGGTTTCGTTCGTCACATACGGAACGGCGTCGAGGCCAGGGATGGGGGGCACCGCCGGCCGGCCACCGGTCGCGACGAGCGCCCGCCGAAAGCGCAGAGATGCACCGTCCACAACGACCGTCGTGGGATCGGCGAATCGGCCGTCGCCGAAAAACACGTCCACGCCTGCCGCTTGCAGGCGCGCGGCGGAATCGTGCACCGCGATCTCGGCGCGCCGAAGGCGGAGGCGTTGCATGACGGCCGGAAAGTCAACGCGGATCTGCGAGGTCTCCACTCCCAGTGACGATGCCTTGCGGAGCTCGCCGACCGCGCGCGCCGAGCGAATCAGCGCCTTCGAGGGAACGCAGCCCGTGTTGAGACAGTCACCGCCGAGCAGGCGACGTTCGACGAGTGCCACGCGCGCCCCGAGACCAGCCGCCCCCATAGCGCCCACCAGCCCGGCGGTTCCGCCGCCGAGGACCACCAGATCGTACTTGGGCGCCGGTTGAGGGTTCCGCCAATCCGGCGGATGGACGTGCCTCAGGCGCCGATCGTCGGCCGGATCGGTCAGATCGGCGCGCTCCGGTTCAGTTACCGCCTCGGCTCGATACACGTTGCGTAAGCACCTCGGTGGACCCGGCACGATATTCTGCCGGGTGCCGACCCTCTCTGCGTATGGTCACGGCAGGAGAGACATCGTTACGAACAAATCATGTGGGCCGCGCCACAGATCCGGATCGCGACGGTGCGGCTGGGGTCGCGATGAATTCGACTGGGAAGAGTCCTCAGCGCAGATACTGACGCCGGCACGCGTTCGTCATCTGCAGTGCGCTCCGTAACCTTTTCTCCCTGTTCGTCGAATTCCTCACTAACGCGTCTTGCCGGCTGCACGCCACAACGATCAGCCGCCGCTGTTACCGACACCACTTTATTGGAGGATTGCATGAACATGCGTTTCGTCGTCGCCTCGGCGCTGGCCACTGCGGTGATCGCCCCCGTGCTGGTCTCGGCTCAGAAGCCGGTTCCGCCGCCGAGCAACTTCAAAGCCGAAACGTGCTACGAGCTCGCCAAAGCCGGTCAGAACGACTGCGCCTCGACGGGCAACAACTCCTGCGGCGGAACGTCCAGGGTCAACGCCGACCCCAGGGCGTGGATCTACGTGCCTGCCGGCTATTGCGAGCGTATCGTCAACGGGAGCGTGAAGCCAAGAGCGTAGCGAGAGGTCCAGGTGGCCACCACCACGTCAATGTCGAATCGCCAACAACCCGACACGGCGGGCGTCGGTCTCAGACTGCCGCACCTCGCCGAGGTGGTGGCCACCCTTCCTGCCGTCGGGTGGCTTGAAGTGCACCCGGAGAACTTCCTCAGCACGTCGACGATGACGGAACTGGAATTCCTGAACGCGCTCGTGCATCGCCTCGGCTGTCAGTTGCTGTGCGACGTCAGCAACGTCTACCTGAGCGGCCACAACATGGGGTACGACCCCTATCGCTTCATCGACGGATTGCCGGTTGCGGCCATCAGGGAGCTGCACTTGGGAGGGTTCACGCCTGAGGACGACGAGGCCACGCCCGGCGCGGAGCTGCTCGTGGACACCCACGCCACGACGATTGCCGAGCCGGTGTGGAATCTGTATGCCCATGCTGTTCGCCGCCTCGGCCCGACACCTACGATCGTCGAGTGGGACAACGACATTCCGGCGCTCGCGACGCTGTTGGGTGAGGCGTCCCGGGCCGACGCGGTCGGCGCACGCGCGCTGGAAGCACACCGTGCCAACGCTGGCTGACCTTCAGGAGAGCGTTCGGCGGGCGGTCGTGCTGGGCGACACGGCGGCGCTCGCCCCGTTGCTCGTCGGCGGCCGCATCGCGCAGAAACGTTTGGCCATTCACCACCGGCATTACGAGACGAGCCTCGTCACGGCGCTGCTCGACAGGTTTCCCGCGACCGCCTGGCTCGTGGGATCCGTGTTCCTGACCGAGACGGCGCGACAGTTCGTGCGCGAGCGCCCGCCATCCAGACCCTGTATCGCGGAATATGGGGAGGAGTTGCCCGGCTTCCTCTCGGCTCGACCCGGCACGGCAGAGCTCCCGTACCTGTGTGCGTTCGCCGAGCTCGAGTGGCACCTGGGCCTGGCAACGCGGTTGGCCACGCTGCCGCTCCTTGGCATGATTGCCGTCATTCAGATCTTCGTCTATCCAGGCTAGCGCGTGGACGGACCATCTCGTGTGGGGATCCACCCTGCTGTTCCTGCTCACGCGCGGGCCCGGCCGGTTATCGCTGGACTACGTCATTGCCAGAGCGTTCCGCCCGCGCCCGTCAACGCATTGACAACCCCGCTCACCCGGACGATGCAGCCCTGGTCGAGCGGCTGCTCGCGGGCGACGAGGCGGCGTTCAGCGGCCTGGTGACGCAGTACCATGGCCGGCTCCTGCGGCTGGCGCTCCTCTTCGTCTCGGACCGCGCCAGCGCGGAAGAGGTCGTACAGGACACCTGGCTGGCAGTCCTGACGGGCCTTCGATCCTTCGAGGGGCGTTCCGGGCTGAAAACCTGGATTTTCAGCATCCTGACCAACCGCGCCAAGACCCGCGGCCAACGCGACAAGCGATCGGTGCCGTTCTCGGCCCTGAGCCACGACCCCGGCGAGGGCGACCGCGCCGTGTCACCGTCTCGCTTCACTGAGGCGGGGAGCTGGTCGGCGCCGCCCGAGCAGTGGGATGCGGACACCCCGGAGCGATTGCTTCTGCGTCGCGAGACCAGGGCCCTGATCGATCGCACGATCGCCGGTCTGCCGCCGGGACAGCGCGCCGTCGTCACCCTGAGAGACGTGGAGGGGCTCGACTCGACGGAGGCCTGTAACATTCTCGAGATCAGCGAGACGAATCAACGGGTACTGCTACACCGCGCGAGGGCCAGAATCCGGACCGCGTTGGAGCAGCACGTGCAGAAAAGGTAGGCGAAGGTCAGGATCGATGTTGACGTGCAGGGAGCTCACCGAAGTCATTACCGACTATCTTGAAGGACGGATGTCCTTCATGGACCGGGTGCGCTTCCGCGTCCACATCGGGATGTGCCGAGGCTGCCGCGCGTACCTGGACCAGATGAAACAGACCATCCGCACGATCGGCAGGCTTCCCCCGGAGGACATGCCCCCCGACGTGCAGGCGCAACTGCTCGAACGGTTCCGAGAGTGGAAGCAATAGACGCCGACACCGGCAACGCGACCCGGCAGGTGCCGTTCTCGTGGACTCTCGGATCGATACCACTCGGGTGAAGCACGCGGCGGGGCCGACCTCGTCAGTCGACCCCGCAACCGTTCTGCCGGTGACCTTCCTCGATTAGCCCGCCATCCCGCCGAGCTTCACCTCTTCCCACCGGCCGCCCTTGTTTACCTGCACGCTCTTCGCGAGGATCGCGCCGTTGTGCAGCGACCCGACCACGCGAATCTGCTGCCCGACGTAGTCGGCAAGCGCGCCGGACGGCGCGATCAGGGCGTGAAACTGCTTGTCCTTCGTCACGATCGCGGCAGGCGTTCCTCCCTTCAGACACATGGTGCCGCAGGCCTTCATCTGGCCATGATCGTTGCCTGTCTCATTCATCCCCAGGTAACACTTGCTGTCGACCAGCGTGCCCTCGTACGTCGTCTGCGCGCCTAGCGACAGCGACAAGTCCCGCCCCAATGACAGCCGTACACGCCGCCCAGCGTGCCGCCATAGGCCAGGTGCGCGAGCAGGCTGGCCAGGAAGGCTCCCGGGCCCAACCGAAACGCGAACACGCCGGGCGACAGGTCCGCGCCGCCGACCATACCGAGCAGTGGGACCTCAACGATCTGCGCGAACAACCAGAGCGCGCCGCCAAACAACAGGCCCGCGCGCAGAGGTCCGAACTGGAGTCGCGGCTCCACCTGATCGGCAAATACCCACGCGTACCCGAAGCCCAGAAAGATGTGCAGCCCGATCCCAAGGGCCGCGATGCGTCGCGGATCCTCGGAGAACGCTCGCGCCGCCCACGTCGGCAGATCGACCTCGGCGAACAGCCGCGTCGTCCACGTCAGGAGATCCACCCGACCGACGCCAATCAAGGGCAACACATACATGATGGTGGTCATGGCCAGCGTGGCGAGAAACCCGCTCGCGAAGATCATCGCGGCGTCCGTGTCGAGCGATGTGGGACGTGGGAGAATGTAGGCCCTGGCGTTCATCCGGTTCTGCCTGCCCGTACCGTCTTCGTTCGGGTCCGGACGTTACGAACTACCCCTTCGACGGAATCTCCACGGCGCGCGTACTGACCGTCGCCTGCCCGCACCAGGAACCCGCGTCAACGAGCGCGAACAACAGCGAGCGGACGCGATCCCGGTCCAATGCCCACAGGCGCGCGGCCTGTGCCAGCGTCAGGCGCAGCCCCGGCATCTCGAGGTACTTCGCCGCGAACGCGGTTCAGCAGCTCGTCGGGCGCCCTGGCGGTCACCGCGGGGCTTCTCAAATCACAGGCTTCCCAAATCACCTTGACATCAGCGCCAAAGAGAAATAGGGACGACTCTGGATGCCTGATGGTCCTGCCGTCGGGTGTCACTGTTTGTGTCACCCCCAGCATGGCCCGTGGTTGTCCGTTCGTGTCGAGCAAGCTCAGCGGCGTTTGCTTGCGCTACTTCCTCTCTGAGTTGCTCGAGGTGATATTGGGCAATGCCGATCTTGCGGACCACAGCATCCACGATGTCGCCGCTGCAAGTCATCGGGCAGCTCGTGCTCTGGGCGAGGCGGGTAGCATAGTCACCGACCTCGTTGCGATTCCACGGCCGCTCTGTGGTGGTTATGCCCGCGCGTTGACAAGCGCACGCACTCTGGGAAGACCGCCCTCGCGCGTCGCATGCCACAGGTCCCACTTCACCTGCAACGAAAGCCAAAACTCGGCATCCATACGTGTCAATTTTTCGAGGAGCAGCGCCGTCTCGGCGCTCACCGCACGGCGACCACACACGATCGCGTTGAGCCGCTGAAACGGCACGTGCATACGACGGGCGGCCTCGACCTGAGTCACGTTGAGCGGCTCCAGGAATTCCTTCAGGAGCATTTCGCCGGGATGCGTCGGCGGACGATGCTTTGGCAACACTTAATGTCCCCTTTCTTCTGCTGCTAGTGGTAGTCCTCGCCGCGTCGCCAGCCCCCGGCGCCCGCGCCTCGTCCGCACCATTTCTTCCATGCCGCCGACGACTTCAGTCTATGCCAGCACGCGCCGCGACTCGCGGATGATCTGCGCCGCGATCGTCTGCAAGGACTTCACGGCCTCGACCCGCGCTGGACCGTCACGACGGAGGGGGCCAGGCGTTACGGCAGGAGCACGGAGCGATTGATCCAGAGAATATTGTCCCAGCTCAGCACCTGCTCCGTGCCGTCGAAGAGCCTCGCGTAGCTGCCGCCCGAGCCCTCGAACGAGAACTCCTTCACGCGGTCTGGCGGATTCGTCGTCACGTTTCGCAGAATGTCCAGGACCTGCTCTTGCCTGAAGATCTGATAGAAGCCGGGAGTCTTTGCAGAATAGAAGCGGATCTCCGCAGGGTTGCCTTTGTTTCCAACACCCCGTTCGTACGTGATGTGCATCGCCAGGCGCTCTCCGGTTGCGGCGGCGAATGCCCAGTCCTGCGTCTCCAGGATAGGACCGTTACCGCTTGCAAGAGAGCGACGCATCGTATGGGTGACGGCCGGCAGATAGACCCCAAACGGTCCGGGCCCAAGCTGTCATTGTGTGTGACCGCGCACGATTGCCGCTTGTGTGACCAGTGTCGCCCTCTGAAGTTCGCTATACTGAAACCGTGAGGATTTGGCTGGATCTGCCGGACAGCGCCGTCGGTCAGCTCGCCGAAGAAGGGCGTGATCTCTCGAGGACTGCCCTTGAGGCGCTTGCCATCGACGCGTACCGAACACATCGGATCACCGCACACCAGCTCTGCCGGTTGCTGGAGATTCCGTCCCGTTACGAGCTCGATGGATTCCTGAAGCGGCACGGGGTGCCGCTCGAGTACTCGATCGACGATTTCGAGCGTGAAGGCGCGACGAGCGCACGGTTGTGGGAGAAGCGACAAGCAGAACTGACAAGCGAGACTGACCGCCAGCGCCGTACCGAGTGATCGTCGTCGCTGACGCCAGCCCGCTACGCTATCTCATCCTCATCGAGCACACCCACATCCTGCCGCTGCTTTCAGTCGCTCCTGGCGCGGGACGCCGCGCGGCGTCAGACGCCGTAGTCGAGTTATGTGACCTGCTTCACACTGTCAGCCGGAAGACCGTGCAACTCCGACCGCACACGACCAGAGCCTACGCTTGACCGCCACCACCCCACCCGCGGACACGAATGGTGCGGCGGTTCTGGATGGCCGTCCAGGCGAGGGGTGACGTAACATTCCCCACCCGGACGGACTAGATACCTGACTGATGGCCGAACTCGATCTTGATCAGCGCGCCATCACGACACTTCGGACGCTCGCCATGGACGCCGTGCAGGCGGCCCGTTCCGGCCATCCAGGCACGCCGATGGCCATGGCGCCCGCCGCGTACTGCCTGTGGCACCGCGTCCTGCGCTTCGATCCCGACGATCCCATCTGGCCGAACCGAGACCGGTTCGTGCTGTCGGTCACGCTGGACGACATCAGATGTTTCCGGCAACTCGACGGCCGCTCGCTCGCGGGCCACCTCCGCCTGGCGAACCTGTGCTGGATCCACGACGACAACCGCATCACGATCGAGGGAGCGACCTCGCTGGCATTTACCGAAGATGTCGGGGCACGGTTCGTGGCGTACGGCTGGAACGTGACGCGCGTCAGCGATGCCAACGACCGTGCCATGCTGGATCGGTCGTTCGCGATCTTCACAGCCGCCACCGATCGCCCGACGCTCATCATCATGGAGCTTCCGGTCGTGTATATCTTCACGCACGACTCGATCGGCGTCGGCGAAGACGGCCCGACGCATCAGCCGGTCGAGCACCTGGCCTCCTTGCGGGCCATCCCCGGCCTGATCCTGTTCGAACAGCAGCCCGCCGCGTACCGGGACGAGGTGCTGCCGCCCGCCGTGAAGGCCCGGGCCGCAAACGGGCGCGCGATTCAGAGACAGGAGAGCCGGTCGTGAACCCGCTTCTTCAACTCCGGGAGCACGGCCAGTCGGTCTGGCTGGACTACATCCGGCGGCATCTGATCACGAGCGGGGACCTGCGGCGGCTCGTCGAATCGGACGGGCTCGGCGGCCTCACCTCGAACCCGGCCATCTTCGAGAAGGCCATCGCCGGCAGCAGCGATTACCACGACGCGCTCCGGCAGCTCGCCGTTCGAGGCGGATGCGATCCGAAGACAGCCTACGAAACGCTGGCGATCGAGGACGTCCGCGGCGCAGCAGCCGTTCTCCGAGAGGTCTACGACGCGACAGACGGCCGGGACGGCTACGTCAGCTTGGAGGTCTCGCCGCTGCTGGCGCACGATGCGGACGGCACGATCGCAGAGGCGCGCCGGCTCTGGTCCGCGCTCGGCAGCCCGAACGCGATGATCAAGGTGCCGGCGACGGCCGAGGGCATCTCCGCCATCCGGACGCTCATCGCCGACGGGATCAACGTCAACGTGACGCTGCTGTTTTCGCAGGCGGCGTACGAAGCGGTGGCCGATGCCTTCATGTCGGGCCTGGAGGCGCGCGCCGCACGCGGCGGCGACATCAGCGGCATCGCCAGCGTCGCGAGCTTCTTCGTCAGCCGCATCGACGTCGCCGCGGACGCCCGGATTGCGGAGCGCGCGAAGGCGGCGCTCACGGCGGCGGAGCGAGCGGCCGTGCAGCGGCTCAGCGGCACCGTGGCCATCGCGAACGCGAAGCTCGCCTACCAGCGCTACCAGACCCTCGTGCGCAGCCCGCGCTGGCAGGCGCTGGCCGCGCGCGGCGCCCGCCCCCAGCGCTTGCTCTGGGCCAGTACCGGTACGAAAAACCCCGCCTATCGCGACACCCTGTACGTGGAAGAGCTCGTCGGGCCGGACACCGTCAACACGATGCCCCCCGCGACGCTCGATGCCGTCCGGGATCATGGGGTGATCAAACCCAGCCTCGAAGAGGACGTCGAGGGGGCACGACGGGACGTGGCCGCGCTCGCGAATGCCGGAATCTCCCTCGACGAGATCACCACCGATCTGCTGACAGACGCGCTCCGCCTGTTCGAAGAGCCGTTTCGCAAGCTGCTCGACGTGATTGACGGACAGCTCAGAGCAGCCCGGCCGGCCGCGAAGCCTGGCCGGCAGACGGTCTCCATCCCGCCCGCGATCCGCGCCGACGTCGACGCGGCGCTGGACGACTGGCAGGCACGCGGCTCATCCCGGCGGCTGTGGGCGCGCGACGCCGGTCTCTGGACCGGGGGCGACGAGCACGCCTGGTTGGGCTGGCTGGACATCACCGAGGCACAGGAGACGCACGTCGACGACCTGCGCCGCGCGGCCGCAGAGGTTCGCGCGGACGGCTTCACGGCGGCTCTTCTCCTTGGCATGGGCGGCTCCAGCCTGTGCCCGGACGTGCTGCGCGAGACATTCGGACGACAGGACGCCTTCCCGGATCTGCACGTGCTCGACTCGACCGATCCGGCACAGATTGCCCGGACGGTGGACGCCCTCGACCTGGCACGCACGCTGGTCATCGTCTCGAGCAAATCGGGCAGCACGCTCGAGCCCGACATCCTGTTCGAGTACGTCTTCGAGCGCATCGCGCAGGCCGTCGGCGTTGCTGAGGCGCCCGGACGGTTCGTCGCCATCACCGATCCGGGATCCGCGCTGCAGGAGCTCGCGGAGCGCCGCGGCTTCCGGCGCGTGTTCCTCGGGCGGCCGAGCATCGGCGGGCGGTATTCGGCCCTCTCGGATTTCGGCCTGGCGCCCGCGGCGTTCATGGGCGTTGACGTGGCCCGGCTGCTCGATCGCGCGAACGACATGGTGCAGAGCTGCGCGGCGTGCGTGCCGGCGCGCGACAATCCCGGCGTCGTGATCGGCATCCTGCTCGGAACGCTTGCGAAGCACGGCCGGAACAAGGTGACGATCGTGGCCTCGCCGGCCATTGCGGCCGTCGGGGCCTGGCTGGAGCAGCTGCTGGCCGAGTCGACGGGCAAGCAAGGCAAGGGACTGATCCCGGTGGACGGCGAAGACGTCGGCCCGCCCGGCACGTACGGCAACGACCGCGTGTTCGCGTACCTGCGGCTCGAGTCCTCCCCCGACGCGGAACAGGATCGCGCGATCGACGCGCTCGACGCCGCCGGCCACGCCGTCGTCCGTATCGGACTTGTCGATCCGTACGATCTCGGGCAGGAGTTCTTCCGGTGGGAGATGGCCACGGCGGTCGCCGGCGCGGTCATCGGGATCCATCCGTTCGATCAGCCCGACGTCGAGGCCAGTAAGATCGAGACCCGCAGGCTCACGACCGCCTATGAGGCCAGCGGCGCGCTCCCCGCGGAGGAGCCGTTCCTCGTGGCGGGGGGCTTCAGATTCTTTGCCGACCCGGTCAACGCGCGCGCGATCGAGGCGGCGATGGCCGGCGATCGGTCGCCATCGAGCTGCCTGCGCGCGCACCTCTCGCGGCTGGCTGCCGGCGACTACCTCGCGCTCCTCGCCTATCTCGACCGGCGCCGTGACTACGAGGCGCGCCTGCAGACCATCCGCCATCGCGTACGCGAGCGCACCCGCGCGGCGACGTGCGTCGGCTTCGGGCCACGCTTCCTCCACTCGACCGGGCAGGCGTACAAGGGCGGCCCGAACAGCGGCGTCTTCCTGCAGATCACGTGTGAGGATGCCGCCGATGTGCCGGTGCCAGGCCGGAGGTATTCGTTCGGCACGGTGAAGGCCGCTCAGGCGCAGGGAGACTTCGCCGTCCTCGCAGGGCGCGGCCGGCGCGCCCTGCGCGTGCATCTCGGTCCTGACGTGACGACCGGCCTGGAGGAGCTGACGCGGACCGTCGACGCCGCGCTGGCCCGGTAACAGAAACTCCCAACGCCCAACGCCACAACTCCCAATTGGGAGTTGGCGTCTTGGGACTTGGCGTTTGGGATTTTGGAGTTGTCAGCAACTCCCAGGAGACACTTCGATGCAGCTTGGAATGATCGGCCTCGGCCGCATGGGCGCCAACATGACCCGGCGGCTGACGCGCGACGGGCACGCCGTCACCGTCTTCGACCTCAGCGCCGAACGCGTGCGGGAGTTGGCGGCCGAAGGCGCGAACGGCGCCGCGTCGCTCGATGACCTCGTGCACGCGCTGAAGCCGCCGCGCGCCGTCTGGCTCATGGTGCCGGCCGGCGAGCCGACGGAACAGATGGTCAACGAGCTCACGCCCCGCCTGCAGGCGGGCGACACGATTATCGACGGCGGCAATACGCACTACAAAGACGACGTGCGCCGCGCCCGGACGCTCGAGCCGCGCGGCATTCAGTACGTCGATGTGGGCACGAGCGGCGGGCTCTGGGGCCTCGACCGCGGCTACAGCCTGATGATCGGCGGCCCGCGCGCATCGATCGACCGCCTGGACCCGATCTTCGCGGCGCTGGCACCCGGCAACGACGGCACGCCGCCGACGCCGGGACGCGAGCACCGCGGCGGCACGGCCGCGCGCGGTTACCTCTTCTGCGGCCCGGCCGGCGCCGGGCACTTCGTAAAAATGGTGCACAACGGGATCGAGTACGGCCTGATGCAGGCCTACGCGGAAGGCTTCGACATCCTCCGCACCGCCGCGAACGGCTCGCGCCCGGAGGCGGAACGCTACCGCTTCGATCTGGCCGACATCGCCGAGGTCTGGCGGCACGGGAGCGTCGTCGGTTCGTGGTTGCTCGATCTCACCGCGATGGCGCTCGCCGAGGATCCGGAGCTCGCCGCCTTCAGCGGCGTCGTACAGGACTCGGGCGAGGGCCGCTGGACCATCGAAGCGGCCATCGAGCAGGCGGTGCCGGTCGACGTGCTGGCGGCGTCGCTCTTCGCGCGATTCCGGTCGCGGCAGGATCACACCTTCGGCGAGAAGGTCCTCTCCGCGATGCGCCACAAATTCGGGGGCCATGTCGAGCGCCCCAGCGGCGGGTGATCGGACGCGCCAGCACGGGACACACGGCGGACGCTCACACCTCAGCTGCCGCGACGTCGACGAACCGACCGCCACTGCGATCGCCGCCAGCGCGCAGGCGCCTGAAAAGTGGCTGACTGGAGTGCGCCTGCAGATTGGCGGCGAGAACGGGACGCTGTCGTTCGAAGGGTCGAGCTAAGCTGTTGTTATTGACGGGTTTAGCGTCATTTGATAGCATGCGTGCATAACCCCACGGCACTTACGGATGCTGTTCTGGGATTACGAACATTGACAATTTCGATTCCAGGACCTACCCGCGCTACACCATCGAGCGCGTGCTGGAGTACGGGGACGAAGCGGCGATTGCCTGGTTGCGCAGCACCTTCACGCAGGAGCAAGTCCTGGACGTGCTCCGGACGGACCGGAACCTCACCCCGCTCTCGGCCAACTTCTGGGCCATCCTCTACGGCATCCCCGCGAACGACGTCGTCGCCCTCCGCACCCGCTAAACCGGGCGGCACGGTTTCCGTCATCATTCTCAAGCTTCAACTGCTGCGAGGTACTGCCATGCCCGATAACCAACCCGTATGGCACCGCGAAGTCCTGCCTGAAGGCTGGGCACGGGCGGCAGCCGATCTCGCCGCCCGATCCGTGCTTGGTCAACGCGGTCGCGACCCGCGGCAGCCGGCGCGACTTCGTGGATCTCTACGTCGCCGCGCAACACTATGGCCTCGGCGAGATTCTGCGCTGGTTCGAAGCGAAGTTCGCCAGCACGCCCTATGACCGGGTGCACATCCTGAAGGCGCTCATGTACTTCAAGGATGCGGAAGAGCAGGCCCTGCCGGACATGCTCCTGCCGATGGAATGGAGCGAGGTCACCCGCTTCCTTGTCTCCAAGGTTCCCCGCCTGTCCCGCCTCGGCTGACCGAAACATGCTCGCCCTGCCGAGGCTGGTTTCGGCCAAGAGCGAACTGCCTACTGCCTACTGACTAACAGGATCGCGCGGGTAGAGGTCGTACGAGCCATGGCACTATGTGGACACCCAAAACCGGGGCCATTAATGGACAGCTGCAAACCGGCCACTTCGAGTTGGGTGACGACAGGCAGCACCAGATTGTGGCGCTGGGGCGACTGGGGGACGAATGGGTGTACGCTGAGAAATCGGAGTGCGTGCGGTGATGAAACTGCCACAGATCATTCAAGGGGGAATGGGCGTCGGGATCTCGAACTGGCGCCTGGCCAACGCCGTGTCGCGGCAGGGGCAGCTCGGCGTCGTGTCGGGCACGGCGCTCGACCAGATACTCGCGCGGCGCTTGCAGGACGGCGACCCGGGCGGACACATGCGCCGCGGGCTCGATCGCTTCCCGATGCGCGCGATGGCCGAGCGCATCTGGCAGCGGTACTACATCCCGGGCGGCAAGCCCGAGCGGCAGCCGTACGTCGAGCTCCCGACGCACGCGCTCGATAGTCCGCGCGAGCTCGTCGAGCTGTGCATCGTGGCGAACTTCGTGGAAGTGTTCCTCGCGCGCGAGGGCCACGCCCATCCGGTCGGCATCAACTACCTCGAGAAGATCCAGCTGCCGCACCTGCCGTCGATCTACGGCTCCATGCTCGCCGGTGTCGCGGTGGTGGCGATGGGCGCGGGAATTCCGCTGAAGATCCCGAACGCGCTCGACCTGCTCGCGAACCACCAGGTGGCCACCTATCCGCTGCACGTGACCGGCGCTCGACCGGGCGAGGAGTTCGTGACACGGTTCGATCCCGCGCTGTATCTCGAAGGCCCGATGGCGGCGCTCGCGCGCCCGTCGTTTCTGGCCATCATCTCGTCCGACGTGCTGGGCCTGACGATGCAGCGCAAGGCCAACGGCCGGGTCGATGGCTTCATCGTGGAAGGGCCGACGGCGGGCGGGCACAACGCGCCGCCGCGCGGCAAACTGCAGCTCACCGAAAGCGGCGAGCCGATCTACGGGGACCGCGACCGCGTGGACCTCGTCAAGTTGCGGGCGCTCGGGTTGCCGTTCTGGCTGGCTGGAGGCTACGGTTCGCCTGACAAGCTCGCCGAAGCGCTGGCGCTCGGCGCCACGGGCGTGCAGGTGGGCACGGCCTTCGCGCTGTGCGCCGAGTCGGGCATGCGCGCGGACTTCCGCGCGACCCTCCTGCGGCACGTGGCGGCCGGCGAGGCGCGCGTGTACACCGATCCGCTGGCCTCGCCCACCGGGTTTCCGTTCAAAGTGGCCGGCGTCGAGGGATCGCTGTCGGATCCCGAGCTGTACGCCACGCGGCCGCGCATTTGCGATCTTGGGTACTTGCGTGAGGCGTACCGCACCGACAGCGGCGCGGTCGGCTGGCGGTGTCCCGCCGAGCCGGCAAACGTCTATGTGTCGAAGGGCGGCGCCGTCGACGACACCGTGGGCCGCAAGTGCATTTGCAACGCGCTCATCGCCACGGCGGGGCATCCGCAGATCCGCGCCGGCAAGTACCTGGAGCCCGGCGTGGTGACGTCGGGCGACGATCTGCCGTCTCTGAGACAGTTCCTGCACGCGGACGGCAGCGACTACACCGCCGCCGATGTCGTCGCACGGTTGCTCGTGGGGGCTAGCCCGGATAATTCACGAACGAGTACATAGAAACGCTATCCGATGGACTTCTGTCAAACCAATAGCTGGCGAAATGATCTGATGTTCTGCATCCCTATGCGGAGAGCATGACGAGAGCCACGCCCAAATGCGCGCGATTTTCGTTATCGGCACCGGAAGATCGAAGAACGTGCCCAGCCGCTCGCGGCAGGATCACACCTTCGGCGAACAGATCCTCTGGGCGATGCGCCACACATTCTGGGGGCACGTCGAGCGCCCCAGCGGCGGGTGATCGGACGCGTCAGCACGGCACAAACGGCGGACGCTCACACCGCTTAAGCGCTTTTCTTGCGGGACCGGCGAGGAGCAGATCCCACGTCATCGCGGATGTCGTCGAGGTTGACGTAGTCGCCACGGGCGATCGCGGCTCGACCTCGGCGGATCGCGCGCAGTTCTGCCTGCGTGGGTGTCACTTCCGGAATTCGGCTGGAAAAGTAGGTGCGCAAGGCCTCGCGCATAAGTTCGGATTTGGTTCGGTGTTCCCGTCGACGGACCCGTTCTAGCTCCTCGAGCATGGCGGGAGGTAGCGAGATCGTGAGGGTAGAGGTCGTACGAGCCATGGTACTATTACGAAGTATGACTTGATCATACCCAATCAAGAGACTCAGTCAAGTCCAGCAGGACGCCCCGTCGATAATGGCCAAGGGCAAACATCATTGAAGACAGACGGCCTCGCCATCCTGGAGTCCCACGGGGCTCCGGTGCTTCAATCGATTCGGGCACACGTGGCGCTGCCCGCCGAGGGAACCGAAGAATACGGAATGCTCCTCTCCCGCCGCAGCGCCGCCACGCAGGCCGACGTGGACGCGATGAACGCGCCAACCGACCCGGCCTCTCAGCGTCACCGTCCCGTCGCTCACCGTGCCGCTGACATCGTCGAAGATGGTGTAAAAGACGTAGCGGCGCACGCGCGTCGCAATCCTCGCGTCCGTCGCCCTCGTTATGGCACGACACCTTGCCTTGCCCAGGCCAGGCCGGTCGGCACGCCGTCTCGCCGGCGGGTGTAACGTGTGAGGCGGATCACAGTATTCGCAGTTCACCCGGTCTAAACTCCTCCGCAACTGTCGCAACTGGTCGCACCGGACAGACAGTTCGGGGACCCACGAGCGCCCAGGTGACGGATGATTCGACATGATGGCCCTAAGCTCGGAGAGATCCCGTGAAGCCTGACCCAATCGTGGAACGCACGGTCCAGACCCCGTTCGGCGAGCTGGCCGTCGAGCGGCCGGCGCGCGTCGCCGATCCCTCGACGATGGTGATCTTCGGCGCGACCGGCGATCTGGCGAAGCGCAAGCTGCTGCCGGCGCTCTACAACCTGAACGGGGACCGCCTGCTCCCCGAGCGCTTCGCCGTCGTCGGCGTGGGCCGGGAGCCGATGACAACGGATGCCTATCGCGAGAAGGTGAGCCGGGACTTGCAGGAGTTCGGCACGGCCGGGACCGAGCGCGTGCAGTGCGAATGGCTCGAGTCGCGCCTCGCGTACCTCACGGGCGATTTCGGCGACGACGGTCTCTATCGCCGGTTGGGCGACGTACTGTCTGCCCTGCACGAGAGCGGCGACAGCACCTGCGACTGCCTGTTCTACCTGGCCACACCGCCCGCGCTCTTCGGGCCGATTGTCGAGCACCTCGGCGCCGCCGGGCTCCTGGCGGAGGACGGCGGCTGGCGCCGCGTCATCATCGAAAAGCCGTTCGGCCACGACCTCGACTCCGCCCGGGCGCTCAATCGGCGCCTTGTCGGCCTCCTGAAGGAACATCAGATCTACCGGATCGATCACTACCTGGGCAAGGAGACGGTCCAGAACATCATGGCCTTCCGGTTTGCCAACGGCATCTTCGAGCCGATCTGGAACCGGCGCTACGTCGACCACGTGCAGATCACGGTCGCGGAGACGGTCGGCGTCGAGCAGCGCGGCGACTACTACGACCGGACCGGCGCGATGCGCGACATGGTGCAGAACCACCTCTTTCAACTCCTGGCGCTCACCGCCATGGAGCCACCGATCTCCTTCGAGGCCGACGCGGTGCGCGACGAGCGCGTCAAGGTCCTGCGCGCGATTCGCCCGTTCCTGCCCGGCGGGCTGGACGCTCAGGTGGTCCGCAGCCAGTACGCCGCGGGCGAGGTCGAGGGCACGCCGGTGCCCGCCTACCGCCAGGAGCCGGACGTGGCGCGCGGGTCGACGACTGAAACCTACGTGGCGCTCAAGCTGCTCGTGGACAACTGGCGTTGGGCGGATGTCCCGTTCTACCTGAGAACCGGCAAACGCCTGCCGCAACGGCTGACCGAGGTGGTGCTGCAATTCAAGCGGGCGCCCTTCCAGCTCTTTCGCGACACGCCCGTCGGATGCCTGCCGGCGAACCAGCTGGTCCTCTGCATCCAGCCCAACGAGGGCATCGCGCTGCACTTCGAGGCCAAGGTGCCGGGCCCCCGCGTGCGGCTCGGCACGGTCCGGATGGACTTCAGCTATGCGGACTACTTCGGCATGCGGCCAACCACGGGCTACGAGACGCTGCTCTACGACGCGATGATCGGCGACTCGACGCTGTTCCATCGCGCGGACATCGTCGAGGCGGGCTGGACCGTGGTCGAACCGATCCTCCAGGCGTGGGAGGGCTCCCGTGCGGGCCTCCCGGCCTATGCGGCGGGGAGCTGGGGCCCGGAGGCGGCCGACGCGCTCATGGCGCGGGACGAGCGCGAGTGGCATCTGCCCGCGGCCACGTCGTGATGGAGGCCGTGAATCCCGCCAGCGGGATGACGCTCAGCCGGCACATCGTCGAGTGCCAGCGCCAGCATCCTCGCGCCCGCGGTGAGCTGTCGCTGCTGCTGATGCAGATGGCCTTCGAGCGGTTCATCCGTGATCGCCGCTGACCTTCGCGTGCTCGCCGACGCCGGCGCCGTCGCTGCCGCGGCGGCGCGCGAGGTCGCCCAGGTGCTGGCCGCGGCCGCGCGAGCGCACGGGTCGGCGTCCATGGCACTGGCGGGCGGCAGGACGCCGCGCGGCCTCTACCGATGCCTCGCGCTCGATCACCGCGACGATATCGCCTGGGATCGCGTCCACGTGTACTGGGGCGACGAGCGCGACGTGCCTCACGATGACGAGCGCAGCAATTACCGCATGGCGCGCGAGTCTCTGCTCGACCACGTGCCCGTGCGCCCGGAATGCGTGCACCCGATGCCGGCCGTCCCGAACGAGCCGGGCCGGGCCGCGGCCCAGTATGAGCATACGCTGCGATCGCACTTCGACACCGAATGGCCCACGTTCGATCTCGTGCTACTGGGCCTCGGCGGCGACGGGCACACCGCCTCGCTCTTCCCCCGATCGCCGGCGCTGGACGAGGCGAGCCGCTGGGTGGTGGCGACGACCGCGCCGGTCGAACCGCACGGCCGGCTGACGCTCACGCTCCCCGTGCTCACTCACTCGAGGTCGATTTTCGTGGTGGTCTCAGGGAGCTCGAAGGCGGATGCGCTGCGGTGCGCCCTCGCCGACGGGCCGGATCGCGGCTGCCCCGCGTCTCTCCTCCGCACCGCCCGCTCACCCGTCGTCTGGTGGGCTGATGCCCAGGCCGCCGCGAAGCTCGGCCCATGGAGCGCCCAATGAAGCGTGCACGGTTACGATCCCGCCGCGGGGCTCACGCCGGGCGACGCGCAGGCCCGCGTACCCTGGCTATCGACGTCGGCGGCACGGGGCTGAAGGCCGCGATCCTCGATGCCGAGGGACGCATGGTGGGCGACCGCGTTCGCGTGCCGACACCCGCACGGTGTCCGCCCAGCGTTCTCGTGCGCACCCTCGTGGCGCTGATTGCGCCGCTGGGGGCGTTCGATCGCGTGTCCGTGGGCTTCCCAGGGGTCGTTCGAGACGGCATCGTCCGCACCGCGCCCAACTTTGGCAGCGCGCGGTGGCAGCGGTTCGACCTCGCCCGGGCGCTCACGCGCGCGTTGAAGCGGCCCGTGCGCGTCCTCAACGACGCGGAGGTGCAGGGGCTCGCCGCCATCACCGGCAAGGGTGTCGAGCTGGTCATCACGCTCGGCACCGGTGTCGGCAGCGCCCTGTTCCGCGACGGGATCCTGATGCCGCACATCGAGCTGTCGCAGCACCCGGTGCGCGGCGGCCGCACGTACAACGAATATCTGGGCGACCGGGCCCGTAAGCGCGTGGGGACGCGCAAGTGGAACCGCCGCCTCCGCCGGGTGCTGGGCATTCTGGAGACCGTCTTCAACTACGACCGCCTGCACATCGGAGGCGGCAACGCGGCGCGGATCGATTTTCCGCTCGGCCGTCACGCACGCGTCGTCGAGAACACGGCCGGCCTGCTGGGCGGCGTCGCGCTGTGGCGCTGAGGCAGGTCCGGTTTCTCACCGCCGGCGGATTGGACGTGCCGCCGGTCACTGCGTCTCAAATGCGCGAGATCGACCGTATCGCCGTTGACGAGACCGGCCCGAACCTCTTCCAGATGATGGAGAACGCCGGACGGAATCTGGCGCTGCAGGCGATCGACCTCCTCGGGCCGGACTGGCGCAAGCGGCACATCCTGGTGCTCGCCGGGGGCGGCGGGAACGGCGGCGGTGGCATCTGCGCCGCCCGCCATCTCGCCAATCGCGGCGCCCCCGTGACGCTCGTGCTCGCCGCTCCTCTCCAGGCCGGGGGCGTTCCGGCCTTTCAGCAGCACGTCTACGCGGGCACGTCGGGCCGCCGGATCGACGCGGGCGCTGTGCACACGGAGCGGCCGGATCTGATCGTCGACGCCCTGATTGGCTACGGCCTGACGAGCGCGCCTCGTGGGGTCGCCGCCGACCTCATCACGTGGGCGAACGGGACCGGCGCGCCGATCCTCTCACTGGACGTCCCCTCGGGCGTCGACGCGACCACCGGCGGCTGCCTTTCTGATGGTGAACCTCGAAACCTGATTTTCTGAGAACACGGACGAGATCCTGCCCTGATACGACGGGCAGTTTAGGCACGCACCCTCACGCTCGCAATCTCTGGATCGACAGCCGGAGGAACGGGCAAGTTGTCGATCTTCAGACTTTCAATATACGCCTCGATCGCCTCGCGGATGTTGTCGATTGCCTCTTCTCGCGTATCCCCCTGCGAGTAGCAGCCTGGAAGAGCTGGACAGTGCACAACGTAGCCGCCGTCTTCCTGATCGGGCTCAAGAACAATCTTGTATTCCATGACTTTCCTACCTTAGCTTACCCCTGCAGGGCGCGCCATCCGCCTCCGCTCGCGTGTCATGCCGCAAGCTACGGCGGGATGGCCACGCCTTGCACTGCCGTCGGGCCCTCGGTCACGGATTCCGCGTTGTATTGTAGCTGAGCCCATTGGCGGACCTGCCAACCTTCGCTCGCCGAAGCTCGCGACTGAACATCCCAGCAAGCGGGAAGGTCCGCGTCTCTGTAGGAGCGCCGGGGATCGAACGCTCGGGGAGGCAGGCCTTCACGCGCGAGGGTCTCGTAACCTCCGTTGGCGCTGTATCAGCGCACCGACGATCTTCTCCTTCGGGTCGATGGCGCGGTTAACGATACGCCAGGGCCGGGCGCCTCAGCGCGCGTGCAGCGCGCCGATCAATGGACAGCTGATGGTTCCGCGGCTCGCGCAGCAGCGCTCGACCAGCGGCGCCAGCACCGACTCGATCCGGCGCAGGTCGTCGAGCTTCGCACGCACGTCGTCCAGCTTCTGCTCGGCTACCACGCGGGCGTCATCGCAGTGTCGGCCGTCCTCCAGCGTCAACAATCCCGCGACCTCCTCGAGGCTGAACCCGAGCCGTTGAGCGGATTTCACGAACTTGACCCGTGCCACGTCCGAGGCTCCATAGCGTCGAATGCTGCCGTACGCCCGTCCCGGCTCGGGCAGCAGACCCTTGCGCTGATAGAAGCGGATCGTCTCGACGTTGACCCCGGCCGCCGCGGCAAAGGCCCCGATCGGCAGGTCGGGCGGATGGTTCTTCATGTCGCTTGACTCCGTACCTAAGTACGGACCCAAGCTTAATCTGTCATGCCGGCCATCGCAACTGAATCACCCACGTCGCCGCCAGCCGCCGGCCGAGGCGCCCTGTACGTAGGCGGCCTCGCCGCGATCCTCGCGTCGACCTGCTGCCTGGGCCCGCTGGTGCTGCTGATGCTCGGCGTCAGCGGTGCCTGGATCGGCAATCTGACGACGCTCGAGCCCTACCGTCCGCTGTTTGTCGTCGCCGCCGTGGTGGCCTTGTTGTTCGCCTATCGGCAGATCTTCCGCCCCGCCGCGGCCTGCACACCAGGGGAGGCGTGCGCCGTTCCGCAGGTACGCACGACCTACAAAGCGCTCTTCGGGTTGGTCGCCGTCTTGATTCTGGTTGCCGTCAGCTTTCCGTTCGTCGCCCCATTCTTCTACTGAAGAAAGCGCTGACCAAGGTCGCCGGCGTCGCCCAGGTCACGATCAACCTGGAGAAGAAGCAGGCGGTGGTGACGTTCGACGATGCCAAGACCAATGCCGTCGCGCTGACGAAAGCCACGACGAACGCGGGCTACCCCTCCACCGTGAAGAGGAAGTAACAAGCCATGGACAACCGCACCCTGCTGAGAACCGGCGTCGCCGGGACGGTCGTGGCCGCGCTGTGTTGCGCCACGCCACTGCTCGTGCTCCTGCTCGGCGCCGTGGGCCTCTCAGCCTGGGTCGGTTGGCTCGACTACGCACTGATTCCTGCACTCGTGGTGTTTCTCGGCATCACGATCTACGCCCTGAGGCGCCGCCGCGCCGAGGCCGCCTGCTGCGTCGTGCCCGGCCACGGCGAAGCGAGCACACCCGGAGTACGCCGGTGAACGCCCAGGAGCTCGACATCACGGGCATGACGTGCGACGCCTGTGCCGGCCACGTCAGCAAGGCGCTTCTGAGCGTGCCGGGTGTTCAGGCGGCGGAGGTGTCCTATCCGCAGCGGACGGCTCGCGGCAGCGGCGCCGCAACACTCGATCCTGGGCGGCTCGCCGCTGCCGTGCGGGCCGCGGGCTACGGCGTGACGCCCAAGGCAGGCGCGCCTGGCGCCACCCGCACGGAGGCGATCACGAGTTCGCCCCACGGCCCGAACACGGTCTCACACGCGCGGGCTGATGGTTCCACGCTGCGCATCGCCGTCGTCGGCAGCGGCGGCGGGGCGATGGCGGCGGCGCTGAAGGCGGCCGAACTGGGCGCGACGGTCACGCTGATCGAGCGCGGCTTCATCGGCGGCACGTGCGTCAACGTCGGCTGTGTGCCCTCCAAGATCCTGATCCGCGCGGCCCACATCGCCCACCTACGCCGTGAGAGCCCCTTCGATGCCGGACTGTCCGCCACGCCAGCCGTCGTCAATCGGCCGCGGCTGCTCGCGCAACAGCAGGGCCGCGTGGAGGAACTGCGCCACGTCAAGTACGAGGGGATTCTCGCCGGGATACCGGCCATCTCGGTCGTGCACGGCGAGGCGCGTTTCAAGGACGAGTACAGCCTCGCCGTGACATTGACCACAGGCGGCGAGCGCCTGGTCCCGTTCGACCGGTGCCTGATCGCCACCGGGGCGAGCGCGTCGATTCCGCCCGTGCCGGGGCTGACCGACACGCCGTATTGGACCTCGACCGAGGCGCTCGCGAGCGACCGCATTCCGCCGCGGCTCGCGGTCATCGGGTCGTCGGTCGTCGCGGTGGAGCTCGCCCAGGCGTTCGCGCGCCTCGGCAGCCAGGTCACCGTCCTCGCCCGTCGCACGCTGTTCTTTCGCGAAGATCCGGCCATCGGTGAAGCTGTGACGGATGCGTTCCGCGCCGAGGGCATCACGGTGTTGACGCACACGCAGGCCTTGCGCGTGTCGTTCAACAACGACGAGTTCATCCTGGTCACGAATCGCGGGGAGGTCCGTGCCGACAAGCTCCTGGTGGCCACCGGTCGGACGCCGAACACGCGGAGCCTCCATCTGGACGCGATCGGCGTGACACTCGACGCGCGCGGCGCGATCGTGATCGACGGCCACCTGCGCACGAGCGCGCCCAACATCTACGCGGCTGGTTACTGTACCGATCGGCCTCAGTTCGTGTACGTCGCGGCCTCGGCGGGCACGCGAGCCGCGATCAACATGACGGGCGGCGACGCCGAGCTCGATCTGACCACGATGCCGGCCGTGGTCTTCACCGATCCGCAGGTGGCGACGGTGGGGCTGACCGACGCGGAGGCGCACGTGCGGAACATCGAGACCGACAGCCGCACGCTGCCGCTCGACGCCGTCCCCCGGGCGCTCGTCAACTTCGACACGCGCGGCTTCATCAAGGTCGTCGCCGAAGCGGGTACGGGCCGGCTGCTGGGCGTGCACATCGTCGCGCCAGAAGCGGGTGAAGTCATCCAGGCCGCCGCCCTGGCCATCCGCGCCCGGATGACCGTGCACGATCTGGCCGATCAGTTGTTCCCGTATCTCACGATGGTTGAGGGGCTGAAGCTGGCGGCGCAGACCTTCACGAAGGACGTCAGTCAACTCTCCTGCTGCGCCGGGTAGGTTCTGGCAACACGAGGAGTCGTGAGCCTCGGCGTGCGCGACCCCGCGCGCACAACAGGTGAGCAGTTCACCGCCATCGTTCGACAACGAGCCCGAACACGGCGTGCTCGTTGACGCTGGCACGCTCGTTGCGCTCCTGGACCAGGCCGACCCGGAGCACGAGGCGTGCGTCGCCACGCTCAAGACGCTCCGCGACCCGTTAATCACGGTCTGGCCGGCGTTCGCCGAGGCGATGTACCTGCTGGGCCGATCATGGCGTGGTCAGAAGGCGCTCTGGAGCCGCCTGGAGACAGAGGCCCTCGCGCTGGCGCCACTCGACGAGACGGACGCGCCCCGCATGTCCGCAGCGGGGATGCTGATGACCAGCGCGGGGCGCACCTTCGCTGCCATGCCGAGGTCCACCAACCAGACCTCGCCCCGGCGCGGCGATGTCATTCAGGCTGCTCGCGACGATCGAGTTCGGTAAACAGGCGATCGGCGGCCGCCACCAAATCGTCGTCTTGCGGCAAGTCGTGCGGGGCCAAGGCCACCCGACGCGCGAGTTCCGCCACGAGCTCCGACCGATCCCGATCCGGGAGCGCCTCGAATTCGTCGAGCAGCTTCTGCGTGGCCTGCGTCACGAAATCAGAGTCCCATTTTGTGTTCTTCGCGACACGTGACGGTCTTCGAGGTGGGGATCGCTGATCGTCAGTGGCGCCTCGTCGAGCGGCGCCGGCGCAATCGGCGACAGTGCACCCGCTTTCTCGCCGAACAATCGCCGAGTCATGTGGTGATGGAAGCCTGCGGCACCGCGCATCATTGGAGGCGTGTCGCGCAGAGCCACGGGCACCGCGTGACGTTGCTCCCTGTGCGGTATGTAAAACCCTACTTCCGCGGCAACAAGACCGACCGGACAGACGTCGATGCGCTCCTCGATGCGGTGCGGCCCGGGCACATTCCACCGGTGACGGTGAAGACGGCCGCGCAACAAGAACTCGTGGCCCTGCACCGCATTCGCGAGCAATGGATGGCGACGAGGACCGCTCGCATCACTGCATTGCGGGGCTTCTTCCGGGAGCACGGTATCCCGCTCCCCGCGGGCCCGCGCGCCGCCCTGGCCGCTGTGCCGGCGCTGGCCGAGCAGCTCCCCCCGCAACTCGCGCTCGCGGTGACCAGTGTCCACGAAGACGCGCGGGCGCTGGAACAACGCATCGTCAACATCGAGCGACAGCTTGCTGCCGTGGCGAAGGACGACGCGACCGTCCAGCGCCTCCTCGAGATTCCCGGTATCGGCCTGCTGACTACGACCGCGCTCGTCGGCTCGGTCGGGCGCATCACTGCCTTTCGTCGCGCGCGACAGTTTGCGAGCTGGCTGGGCCTCACACCGCGCGAGCACTCCAGTGGGCTGCGTCGGCGACTTGGCTCCATCACCAAACGCGGCGATGTCTATCTCCGGTGTCTGCTCACGCATGGGGCTCGGGCGGTGCTGCTCACGGCGCCGCGACAAGCGCCGGCGCGCAAGCCCTTGACCGGGCTCCAGCCGTGGGCCGTGCAGCTGGCTGCACGGAAGGGCCATCACAAGACGACCATCGCCGTGGCAAACACACTCGCCCGCATCGTCTGGGCGGTGTGGGCACGTGACGCCGCCTACACAGCCGCGCCAGCGGCCGCGTAGGCATTCACGATCGGTCTTATTAAGGAGAGCTGCTCAGCGAGGGAACACACGATCATTGCCCGACAGGTCGGACCGGCACCGGACGAGGCCGATAACACGCTCGGTCTTCGAGACCGCTGTTCAGCGATTGGCCCTCGGTGCGCGCATGTCCATGATGGCCAGGTGCGTGCGCGCACCGCTCATAGGCCGGATATACGACCGCAGCCGCTCAGCGTCGCGGTCTTGATCGTTTCGTTTTCTTGCTGCGTGGACGGGAGGAGTCCATATACGCGGTGTTAGCCTGCCTTGTCGCCGTAGGCAATTCATCCCCCGGCAGGGGAGGCACGTCCGGTACGCGCGCGAGTACTCGGTCGAACAGCGCAGCGCTCCCCCGGCGGCCTCGATCCTCCAAGTAATCGACGGTGAGCAGGGCCGACGTCTTCTCTGCCACCGCCATCGCGATGAACTGGTTAATCGAAATGTCGTCGCGCTCGGCAAGCTCCCGAATCTTTCGATGCAGGGACTCCGGTAACCGCAGGCTCAACGTACTCATGAGCGTCCCTCAAGCTGGGCCAGAAACTTCGCGGGAGCCAACACACGTGGCCGAAAGCTCGACGCGCCCGCGAAGTCCCGAGCGTTGTGGGTCACAATCGCGTCGCATCCCGCGGCCACGGCCAGCTCCAGGATGAATTCGTCGCGCGGATCAGTCAACGCTGGTCGCCACAGAAAGTGAATCTCCTGACGATGGGCAGCATGGCAGAGGTAGTCGACGAGGCCCTCAGCGTCGGCGCGCTTCAGATTCAGCTCTCTGGCGTGGCGAACCAGTACGACCTCGTATTCCAGAGCCAGCGGTACGGACATGGCGATTTCGAATCGTTCCGCGCGCAAAAGCTCCAGCAGCCGGAATGACGCACCTCGTCGGGACCTGAAGCCGGCGACGAGAACGCTGCTGTCCAGCACGACGCGCCGCACGTCCCTATGGTATCAGATACGATACTGTTGCCGGGTTCTAGCCCCAGTACAAGCGCGTTTGCGGCTCGGCGTGTAAACAAAAAGCTCGAAATGTCGTACCTCATAGCAGAGTTTCACGGTG
>Ga0156172_1069_pt1 | contig 72460 bp, 65 predicted proteins | sample RifCSPlowO2_12_FD_107825 | JGI IMG/M metagenome (GOLD analysis project Ga0156172, IMG submission 107825) | Acidobacteria bacterium RIFCSPLOWO2_12_FULL_67_14 | reverse complement strand
CTTCTCCTGACGTGGGGCGAGGCCGCCTCGAGTTTCGATTGCATCGAGCGGCGGACCCGCCGACCCGTCACTCCCCCAGAACCTGTACGACGAGGTCCCTTCGGCGCGGGCGGGTGTCGAACTCGATCAGCACGACCTGCTGCCAGGTGCCGAGCGTCAGCACCCCGTCGATGATCGGGACGGTGATCGAGGGGCCGAGCAGCGCGGCGCGGACGTGGCTCGATCCGTTGTCGTCGCCCCCAGCGCAGATGGTGAGCGTATTGCCCGTCGCGGGGCGCCAGCGCCTCGAAGACCCGGTTCAAGTCCGCCACGGCGCCAGGCTCGAACTCGATCGTGGTCACGCCGGCCGTGGAGCCGACGACGAATACCGTTGCCATGCCCGACCGAATCCCGGACGCCGCGACTGCTGCCGCAACCTGATCGGTCACGTCCCGCGTATCGCCCTGCCCTTTCGTGGAGACTTCGACCTTCTGCGTCGCAACCATGGCGCGCAGCATAACGCGGTATTCGCGGTCGTACGTAGTGCCGGGCTTCAGCCCGGCCGATGACCCGCTGGTGCAGTACGTAGTGTCCGGCTTTAGTCAGATTAGCCGGACTTGGCGCGTCCACGCGTACGCGCGCGGCGAGCCGGCTCGCGTCGCGGCGCAGGCGCGGCGGCGCTCAGGCCCGGCTGAAGCCGGGCACTACGTACAAAGCGGCGGGTGTCATTGGTCAGGCTGAAGCCGGGCACTACGTACGTACGGCGGCTACCGCAGCGTGAAGGTCAGTTCGATCGTGACGAGGACGGCCACCGGCTCGCCGAAGCGCGTCCCGGGGGCGAAGCGCCACTGCTTGGCCGCCTTCACCGCCTCCTGGTCGAGCCCGAAGGTCGGGTCCAGCGACTTGACGATATCGACGCGCCCGACGCTGCCATCGGGAAGCACCACACACTCGAGGAGCACCGTCCCCTGCACCTTCGCGCGCATGGCGTCGGCCGTGTACTGCGGCTTGACCTCCCGGACCACGCGCGGGTTGATGATCCCGCTGCCCGGACGATACACGCCGCCGCCGGTGCCGCCGCCGGACCCCTGGCCCAGGCCCGAGCCTATGCCAGCCCCCGCGCCCGTGCCGCGTCCGGACCCGGTCGACAACGAATCCGGGGCCGTGGATTCAATCACGCCAATCGTCGTTTCCGTGGCCGCCGCCAGCGTTTGCGCGGGGATGCTCAGCTGCTCGAGCGGCTGCTCCTCGGGCGTGGGCTCGGGCACGGGCTCCGGTTCGGGCGCCGCCGGCACGCTGACCTTTTCGCGACCGGGCAGCTCGGCCGGCTTCGGCGGCTCGGGCCGCTCGTTGCCGCCGCCGCCACCGCCGCCAGGTCCGGGTTCGGCAAGCCAGACCAGCTGCCGCCAGAATTGATCGGGGAGGACCGCCTCACGCACGCGGTCGGGCACGATCCAGAGGATCGCCGCCCAGAAGCCGATGAGCAGCGCATGGCCGAGAATCGAGGCCCCGACGGCCCCCCCCAGCCGCTTACGCGGCATCTCGAACATGAAACGCACTTCGGCCGGACGGCTCTCATCGGGCCGCAGCGAGAGGTGCTCCGAGAACACCGGCGGGGCCGCGTGCGTGGGCTGGGGCGACATCAGGTCAGAAACCGACGCGTCGTAATCCGGTCGACTGACGGTACAGATTCATTCTCCCCACAGAAGCTCGGCGTCGCAACTGCAAATCCGATACCTCAGCAGGCCTGCCTCATTCCGGCCAGGTCCCTACCGCAACCTGACGCCCGCCCGACCGCCCCAGGACATCCCGGGCGCGGTCGACGGCATCCGGCTGAACGTGAGCGCCTACGAGAAACGCCCCGGCCCGAATCTGTGACTCCCAGGACTCGGCGGCGTCTCGCGCCAGGCCTGCGCCTTCGAGTATCCGGGCGATGCCGCCGGCGAGGTGCCCCGCCGCTTCGCCGAGGTCCGCGGCCAGCGGGCCGTCGGCCACGATCGGCCCGATGCCAGGCATCACCAGCGCGATCGCCGCCAGCAGGTGCCCGCCCAGCTCGCCGAGCCGCGACGCCCGCTCCGAATCCTCCAGCTCCGACCCCGGAGACGCGCCGGCGGCGCGTGCGACCACGCCCTCCTCGTCGTGCGAGCGCGCCACGATCGACACGCGCTCGCGGGCGACGCCCATACTGCGAAGACCTCGTGCCGCAGCCGCCGCGGCGGTGGCATCGTCAAACAGCGCAAGAACGACGGGATGCGACATAGGGGGCTACTCTACAGAATGCCCAATGCTCAATGCAAAATGCCCAATGCACAAGAGTGCCGCTTGGTCATTAGGCATTCGGCATTGAGCGTTAGGCATTACCTCGTCATATACCCATCCCGCGCCCGCACGCGGAAGCCGGGTTTCTTGAGTACCACGCGGATGGACCGCCACTCCGGCCCGCCGGCTTCAGCCGGATCGACCGGGCTGTAGCCGAGCAGGTACTGATACCGCAGTTCGCGCGCGATCTCGGCCAGCGTCTTGTCGAGCTCCCGGACGTCGCGCAGCACGAACGAGCGGCCGCCGGTGAGCACGGCGAGCTCGGCCAGCAGCGGGGGCCGTGTCTTCCCGAACGCAATCGGATAGATCAGCGCCTGGCTGCGCCGGGCGCGCTCCACGACCTGCGCGGCGGTGGCGCGGCTGTAGCGGTCGACGCCGTCGGAGAAGACGATGAGCGCCTGGCGCCCCGGCTCGGGCTCGAGGCGGTCGAGCGAGGCGATCACCGCGTCATGCAGCGCCGTCGTGCTCCACGGGTCGAGTGCCCCGACAGCGCGAATCTGATTGAAGCGATCCATGGTCAGCGGCGCGATCACGTCCGCATCGCTACTGATGGCGACCACCATCGAGCGATCGTCGGGCCTCAGCGCCTTGAGGAACGTCTGGGATGCCTGCTTCGCGAGCCGAAGCGGCTCGCCCGCCATGCTCCAGCTGCGGTCGACGCCGAGGGCCACGGTCAGCGGAAACTCCCCCGCCACGAACGCCGACACGTCCTGCCGCGCGTTGTTCTCGTATACCTCGAAGTCCGTCCGCTGAAGTCCGGTCACAGGCTCGCCCTTCGCGTCGGTGACCGTCGCATACACCTCGACGAGCTCGACCCCGGACGAGAATTGCGCAGCGTCCGGCGAATCCTGGGCGGCCAGGACCGCCCCGGTCGCGGCAAGCGACGCGGCAATTGCGAGGAGTCTCGTCATGGTTGCGAAAAAGGCCGAGTTCCCCCGGGTGAATTCAAGATCCGTTCCGGATCGACCCTCATGGTACAATCCGAGTTCGAGCACCCTCACATCGTCACGTACTGGCTGTACCCGGTAACTCGTAACCTCAAACGGTGACACATGGGCCGTATCGGCATTCCGGAACTTCTGATCATCCTGGCCATCATCATCCTGATCTTCGGCGCCAGCCGGCTGCCTGAGATCGGCCGGGGCATCGGCAAGGGCATCCGGAACTTCAGAGACTCGATCAAAGAAGGCCCCGAGAAGTCGTAGCGCCGTGCCTGCCCGCCGTAGCGTTGCGAAGGCGGGTCAGCGGCCGCGCCGCCTGCCGCCCCGTTTTCCTGCGGCGCGCTCGCGGCGGCCGGGGTGCTGCGCCCGCCGCTCCTGCTTCGGCCGCACTTTGCTTCTCACCGGCCCTCTGGGCCGCTCCTCCCGGCGCATCTCCTCGAGAATCTCCACCAGACCCAGGTCGACCTGCCGCCGTTCCATGTCGACCTTGACGACCTGCACGAGCACCTTGTCTCCCAGCCGGTAGACCCGTCGCGTGTTCTCGCCCCGCAGCAGGTGCTGCTGCTCCACGAACCGGTAGTAGTCGTCCGCCATGCTGGAGATGTGGACGAGCCCCTCGACGAAGTGCTCGATCAGCTCCACGAACAGCCCGTACGGCGCCACGCCCGTGACATAGCCGTGGAACTCGTCGCCGACCTTGTCGGCCATGAAGCGCACCTTCTTCCACTGCAGCAGCTCGCGCTCCGCTTCATCCGCGCGCCGCTCCATCTCCGAGGTGTGCCGCGCGACGTCCGGCAGCTCCTCGTCGAGCTCCTGGCGCCGCTCGTCGGTGATGCCTCCGTGCCGCAGCTCGCGCAGCATGCGGTGCACCACGAGGTCGGGATACCGCCGGATTGGCGACGTGAAGTGCGTGTAGTGCTCCGCCGCCAGGCCGAAGTGGCCGAGCGGCGCGGCGTCATAGCGGGCCTTCTGCATCGTGCGAAGCATGAGCGCGGCAATCGGGCGCTCGACGGGTGTCCCGCGAATCCGGTCGATCAGCTTCTGGAAGTGCTTCGGCCGGACGGCATGCCCCTCGGCGGTCAGGCTGTAGCCGAGCGTGGTGATGAAGGCCTCGAAGTCCTCCACCTTCTTCGCATCGGGCGGCTCATGGACGCGGTGCAGCGCCGGCGTCCCGTTCGTCACCAGATGGCGCGCGACCGTCTCGTTGGCGAGCAGCATGAACTCCTCGATGATCCGGTGCGCCACGTTCCGCTCGGACGGGATGATCGCCTCGATCTCGCCCAGCTCTGAGAGCACCACTTCCGTCTCAGGCAGATCGAAGTCGACCGATCCGCGCCGCCGCCGCCTCGCATGCAGAATCTCGAACAGCTCGTGCATCGTCTCGAAGATCGGCACGAGCTCGATGTGCCTGGCCATCGTGTCGGAGTCGCGATCGGTCAGCATCGCGTTGACGTCCGTGTACGTCATGCGCGCGGCGCTGTTGATCACGCCGTCGTGCATCTCGTACCGCACGACGCCGCCCCGGCGATCGACTTCCATGAGGCACGACTGCACCAGCCGATCGACCCTGGGATTCAGGCTGCACAGGCCGGTGGCGAGCTCGGCGGGGAACATGTGCACGGCGCGCTCCGGAAAGTACACGGACGTGGCGCGCTCGTACGCCTCTTCGTCGAGCACGCTCCCCTCGCGCACGTAGTGCGAGACGTCGGCGATGTGCACGCCCAGCCAGTAATGGCCGTTCGGCAGCCGCTCGATCGTGATCGCATCGTCGAAATCGCGTGCGTGCTCGCCGTCGATCGTGACCGTCGTGCGCGTTCGGAAGTCGGTGCGGCCGCGCAGGTCGCGCTCCCTGACCTCGGCGCCGATGCGGCGGGCCTCGGCCACCGCCTCCTCGGAATGCTCGTCCGGAATCTGGTGTTTGCGGATGATGATCTGCGTGTCGACGCCGGGCTCGTCGATGCGTCCCAGCACTTCGACGACGCGCCCCGCCGGGCCCCGCGTGGCGGTCGGCCACCGCGTGATCTCGACGAGCACCATGGCGCCTGGCTCCGCTGCGCTCCGCTCGCCCGCCGGGACCTGGATGTCGGTGAGGACCCGCCGGTCGAACGGGACCACGTAGCCGGGCCCCTGCGCATCGATCTCGAAGCGTCCGACGACGGTCTCCTGGCTGCGCTGCAGGATCCGGATGATGCGCCCCTCGGGCCCGCGGCCCGACCGCGACTCCACGCGTGCGATCACGCGGTCCCCGTGCATCGCCTCCTTCAGGTTCGCGGCCGCGATGTACACGTCCTGGCCGTCGGGCCCGGCATGTTCGGCCACCACGAACCCGAAACCGCCCGGGTTGGTCTGCAGCCGCCCGACCACCACGTCCATCTTCTCGGCAAGCCCGAACCGGTTGCCGCGAATCTGCAGCAGCGCGCCGTCGGTGACGAGCGTCTTCAGCTGTCGTGTAAAGGCGGCCCGTTCCTCACGCGGAATCCGAAGCAGCTGCACCAGCTCCCGCGCGGTGGCGGGATGATGCACTTTGTCGCGAATGAGATCGAGCAATTCGTTTTGAGAAGTCATCACACTACCAACTACCGACTACCAACTACCGACGAGTATGACCTGCAGGTCGCCGACATTCGTGCCGGTCGGCCCGGTACGGATCAGATCCTCGAGCCGCTCGAAGAAGAGATAGCTGTTGTGCTCGGCGAGGTACCGCTCAGGCGGCCCGATGCCGGCGGCAGCAGCGCGGGCCAGCGTGGTGCTGTCGACGATCGCGCCGGCCGCATCGGTGGGGCCGTCGATCCCATCCGTGCCCACGCTGGCCGCGGCGGCCGGCACGCCGAGGGCCTCAAGCCCGCGAGCCAGCGCAAGCGCGCACTCCTGGTTCCGCCCGCCCTTGCCGGTCCCGGTGGTTCGCACGGTCGTCTCACCGGCTGAAAGGATGCACAGCGGAACGACGGGTCCGCGGTTCGATGGATCATCGCCAAACCGCGGGACCCGCCCCACGTACTGAAGGAGGCGCCGGGCGGCCTCGCGCGCCTCGCCCGTGATCGGCTCGTCGACGAGGTGCACCGCGTAGCCGCGCGCGGCCGCGGCGGCGCCCGCCGCGCCGAGGGCGGTGCGTGCGCTTCCGATCACGCGCGCGGCCACACGCCCCAGTCGCGGGTCGCCCGGTTTGGGCGTCTCTTCAAGCTCGCCCGCGGCGCCACGCGCCAGCCGCCGGACGACCGCGTCGGGATATGCCGCACGTCCGCCGTACCGATCGAGCGCAGCCAGCGCCTCGCCAAATGTCGTGGGATCGGGCACGGCCGGCCCCGACCCGATCGCCGACAGGTCGTTACCGACGACATCTGAGAGCGCCAGCGTCAGGGTTGCCCCCGGGGACGCCGCCGCGAGCCAGCCCCCCTTGATCGCCGAGAGGTGCTTCCGGACCGTATTGAGATCGTGAATCTCGGCGCCGAGCGACAGCAGGTGCTGCGACGTCCGCTGCTTGTCGGCGAGCGTCAGCCCGTCGGCCGGAAGTGCCACGATCGAGGACGCGCCGCCGGAGAGCAGGAGCACGAGCAGATCGCCATCCGCGCCGGCGCGGGCCACGTCGAGCAGACGCTGTGCGGCACGCATGCTCCGCCCGTCAGGCACGGGGTGCGCGGTGGTGTGCCACTCCACCCCCGGCAGCGGCGCGGCAGGCGGGTCGGCCGACACGCCAACCGCGCGGCGGACGGAGACGGCCGATCCCTCCAGAAACGCCCGGAGCATCGGCGCCGCCGCCTTGCCGGCGGCCACGACGTCAACCGCAGCCGCCGTCCGTAGCGCCGCGTTCACGTCGGGCGCGGCGAGCGCCCGACGCGCGAGCACACCGGCATCGACAGCGTCCAGCGCCGTACGCACGAGGGCGGCGAGATCTTCGCGGAGCGTATTGAGGGAACGTGTCAGTGAATCTGTCGAGGGTCGGACCAGGCGGAAAGGCGGGCAACCGTGTCGAACTGGCGGAGGAGATGGCTGACCACCTTATCCGCCTCCGGGGTGGCGCACAGTCGATCGATCTGCGCCATCACCCTCGTCAGCGCCCTTTCCATCTCGGTGATCGTGCGCTCCGAATAGTACTCGCGCTGCGCATCGAGGCAGCGCTGGCACTTGATGAACTCTTCGCGATAGAAATTGGAAAGGGAATGCAGCACCGGTTCAGGCTGTGGACGAGAGTCGGTCAGGAAACGCGCGACCCGGTTCCGTGGCACCGCCATGATGTAGTTTCCTCAAGTCTAGCGAGCGCCCTCAGGGCTGTCAAACAGCCCCCGGGGACCTACACGGCATGCCTCGAGGCCGCAAACCCGCCGGCGCCGCCGACGACCATGCCTCCGGCGACCAGCGCCGTGCTCAGCTGAACCGGGAGAAACTGCAGCGACCGGTCTTCGAGCATCATCGCCAGGCCGGCTCCCCACCAGAGATTGACGGCCGCAAAGCCCAGCCACAGCGCCCCGAGGGCCATCAGCGCCCCACAGCCCCCCTGCAGCACGCCTTCGGCGACGAACGGCCCCCGGATGAAGGCGATCGGCGACCCCACGAGCTGCATGATCTCCAGCTCGTCGCGCCGCGCGTTCAGCCCCAGGCGGACGACGCTCGCCACGGTGACGGCCGCCGCCAGCGCGAGCACCAGCGACAGCGCCAGGCCGGCCCCCCGGACGGCCGCCAGGCCCGACGAGAGCCGCGCGAGCCACTCACGGTCGTACCGGACGTCGGCGACGCCGGGCAGCGCCGCCACGCGCTGCACCAGCGCGATCGCCCGTCCGTCGGCTTCCGCCTCGTCGGGGCGGACGCGCACCTCGAGCGAGGCCGGAAACGGATTGTCCTCGAACCCCTCGGCCAGCGACGCCAGCTCGGTGAACTCGCGACGGAAGCGCGCCAGCGCCTCCCCCTTCGAGACGTACTGGCGCTGCTCCATCACGCCGCTCCGATCGATCGTCGCCTCGATCTCGCCGCGCTGCTCCGACGAGGCATCGTCGCGAAGGAACACGGAGAACTCGGCGGCCGACGACCACTCGGCCAGGAGGCGCTCGACGTTCCAGGTGACCAGCAGCAGGATCCCGAGCGCGATCATCGCCAGCGTGATGGCGAGGATCGCAAACGCGCCGGATCCGCGGCTGCGCCAGAGACTCGCCCACCCCTCGCGCAGCGCGTAGTCGAGCGCTCTCATGCCACCTCCACGACGCGCCCCTGATCGAGCGTGATCGTGCGCCGCCCGACCAGCCGGATCAGCTCGCGGTCGTGCGTCGCGACGAGCACCGTGGTGCCGCCGGAGTTGATCTCGCGCAGCAGGTTCATGATTTCAAGGGACAGATCGGGGTCGAGGTTGCCCGTCGGCTCGTCGGCGAGCAGCAGCACCGGCTCGCTGGCGACCGCCCGCGCGATCGCGGCGCGCTGCTGCTCGCCGCCGGACAGGTCGTGCGGATACGCGCTCATCCGGTGCTGCAGGCCGACCCACTTGAGTACCTGGAACGCCTTGCGCCGCTGCTGCGCCACGGGCACGCCGAGCACCTCCGGCACGAAGGAGATGTTCTGGAGCACCGTCCGGTTCGGGATCAGCTTGAAATCCTGAAAGACGAAGCCGATACCGCGCCGGTACTCCTGGATCTCGCGGCGCGACAGCTTCGACAGATCGTGCCCGTTGACGACAATGTCGCCTTCGCTGGGCCGCTCCTGGAGCAGCAGAAGACGGAGGAAGGTGGATTTGCCGGCGCCGCTCGGGCCGGTCAGGAACACGAACTCGCCCTTGGCAACCGTGATCGTCAAGTCGCGCAGGGCGTGCAAGCCCCGGCTGTATAACTTCGAGAGATGATGCGTCTCGATCACGCTGCCTGTGCACCCGGGCGACGCTGTCGGTGGATACCTCAGTATACCCGGGTCGCCGCCGGGTAGCTAGGTCGCCAACTCGTCTTTGAGCACCTGATTGACGAGCTTCGGGTTGGCTTTGCCGCCGCTGCTCTTCATCACCTGACCGACGAGGAACCCGAAGGTCTGCATCCGGCCGGCGCGGTACTGCGCGACGGCGTCCGCGTTGGCCGCCATCACGCTGCGGACGATCGCGCGAAGCGCCGATTCGTCGTCGATCTGCGCCAGCCCTTCGGCGGCCACGATCTCATCGGCCGATCGGCCCGAGTCGTACATCGTCGCGAAGACGTCCTTGGCGATGGAGCTGCTGAGCGTCCCCTTCTCCACGAGCCGGATCAACCCCCCCAGGGCCGCCGGGGAGAGCGGCACGTCGCCGATCGCCACGCCGCGCTCCTTGAGCGTGCGGAGCAGCTCACCCATCACCCAGTTGCTGGCCGCCTTCGGGCTGCCGGCCGCCGCCGCCGTCTGCTCGAAATAGTCGGCGAGCGCGGCCGACTGGGTCAGGACGCCGGCGTCATACTCCGGCAGGCCGTACGCGGCCACAAACCGCCGGCGCCGCGCCTCCGGCAGCTCCGGCATCGTCCGGCGTACGGCCTCGATGCGCGCCTCGTCCACGACGACGGGCGGCAGGTCGGGCTCGGGGAAGTACCGGTAGTCGTGCGCCTCTTCCTTCGACCGCATCGAATACGTGCGTCCGGCGGACGAATCCCAGAGCCTCGTTTCCTGAAGCACGCGGCCGCCGCCCTCCAGGACGTCAATCTGCCGGTCGATCTCGTACTCCAGCGCCTTCTGGACATAGCGAAACGAGTTGACGTTCTTGACTTCGGCTTTCACGCCGAACGCGGATTGCCCCGTGGGACGGACCGACACGTTGGCGTCGCACCGGAGGCTGCCTTCCTCCATGTTCCCGTCGTTGACGCCGATCCAGACGAGGATGTCGCGGAGCCGCTCGAAGAACTCCGCCGCCTCCGCGGCCGACCGCATGTCGGGCTCGGTCACGATCTCGATGAGCGGCACCCCGCTGCGGTTGTAGTCGACGTAGGTGCGACGATCCGAGTCGGGAAAGCCTTCATGCAGCGACTTGCCCGCGTCCTCTTCGAGGTGAATGCGCGTCAGGCCGACCCGCTTCCTGCCTCCTGCAGCAATCTCGAGGGAGCCGCCGAGCGCGAGCGGCCGTTCGTACTGGGAGATCTGGTAGCCCTTGGGCAGGTCCGGGTAGAAGTAGTTCTTCCTCGCGAAGATCGACTCCCGCTGAATGCCGCAGCCAACGGCCAGCGCCGCCTTCACCGCGTAATCAACGGCTCGCCGGTTGAGCACCGGGAGCGCGCCCGGCAGCCCGAGGCAGACGGGACAGACCTGCGAGTTGGGCGGAGCGCCGAACGCGGTGCTGCAGCCGCAGAAGATCTTGGTGTGGGTTCGGAGCTGTGCGTGGATCTCGAGGCCGATGACGGGCTCGTATTTCATACAAATCCCAAGACCCAAATCTTGCACCAGTTGCACCTTTGGGATCTGGGGTTGGGGTGTTGGGATTTTCGCCGCTAGGCCCTGGGGCCTGCGTCCCTGATCGCCGGGGCCACGTCCGCCTCGAACTGCCTGAAGTTCTCGACGAACATCCGGGCAAGCGTCGCCGCCTGCGCATCGTAGGCCTGACGGTCCGCCCAGGTCGTCCGAGTGTCGAGCACGCCCGCGGGCACGTCGGGGCACTCGGCCGGGACGTCGACGTTGAAGATCGGATGCGGCTGGTAGCGCACGCCGTCGAGCCTGCCCGCCAGTGCCGCGGCAATCATCGCGCGGGTGTGCGCAATCTTCATGCGCGAGCCGACGCCGTACGGCCCGCCCGTCCAGCCGGTATTCACCAGCCAGACCCTGGCGTCGTGCCGGGCGATCTTCTCGCCGAGCATGCGGGCATACACATTCGGGCTCAGCGGCAGGAACGGCGCGCCGAAACAGGTGCTGAACACGGCCTTCGGCTCCGTCACGCCCTTCTCCGTTCCGGCGACCCGCGCCGTGTAGCCGGACAGGAAGTGATACATGGCCCGATCAGGGGTCAGCCGGGCAATCGGCGGCAGCACGCCGTAGGCGTCTGCCGTGAGCATCACGATGTTGTGGGGATGCCCCGCCTGACCCGACGGAATGGCGTTGTCGATGAAGGACAGCGGATAGGAGCCCCGCGTGTTCTCCGTCAGCGACGCGTCGTCGAGATCGAGCGCGCGGCTGCCCGGGTCCATGACGACATTCTCCAGAATCGTGCCGAAGCGGCGCGTCGTCGCATAGATCAGGGGCTCGGCTTCCTCCGACAGCTTGATGACCTTGGCATAGCAGCCGCCCTCGAAGTTGAAGACGCCGCGATCGCTCCACCCGTGCTCGTCGTCGCCGAGCAGGCGGCGCGCCGGGTCGCTCGAGAGCGTTGTCTTGCCGGTGCCGGACAGCCCGAAGAAGAGCGCGCTGGCGCCGTCATCGCCGACGTTGGCCGAGCAGTGCATCGGCAGCACGCCCTTGAGCGGAAGGATGTAGTTGAGAATCGTGAAGATCGACTTCTTGATCTCGCCGGCGTAGCTCGTCCCGCCGATCAGCACGAGCTGCCTGGCGAAGTGGACGTAGATGAAGCAGTCCGAGCGCGATCCGTGCTTCGCGGGATCCGCCTTGAAGCCGGGCGCGCCGATCACGGTGAACCCGGGCACATGGGCGGCGCGCCGGGCCGGGTCGTTCTCCGGGATGAACATGTTCCGGGCGAACAGGTTGTGCCACGCATACTCGTTGACGACCCGGATGGGCAGCCGGTACACGGGATCGGCGCCCGCCCAGGCGTCGAGAATGTACAGCTCCTTGTCCTGGAGGTACTTCACCAGATCGCGGTGCAGCGCGTCGAAGGCGGCCTCGTCGATCGGCCGGTTGATGTCGCCCCAGTGAACGTGCGCGTCGCTCGAGGACTCGCGGACGATGAACTTGTCGTTGGGAGAGCGCCCCGTGTGCTGGCCGGTGCGGCAGACGAGCGGACCCTCGGCGGCGAGCTGCCCCTCCCGGCGCTGCACGGCGGCCTCGTACAGGGCCGCAGGGCTGAGGTTCCAATGAACGGGGCCGGACCGGAGGATGCCGACGGCTTCAAGACCGCGCGCGCGCTCGACTTCAAGGGCCATGAGGGGATTCGCATGGTACCGGCCGGGTCCGATGCAAGTCAATCGTCTCGGAGCGAGGGGCTGAAGTATAGTAATGGGGCGGTAAACACGGCTCTACCGCCGCCGTATTCATGTCCAGAACGACGTCGCGACGGACGACTTCCCCGGCGGCGGCGGCCGCCGCCGCGCTCCCGCCGGCGCCTCTTTCGCGCGAGTCGCAGCTTGCGGCCGAGACCAAGGCGCTCGTGGTCGCCGGCAAGCGCGACGCGGCGCGGGAGCGATTCGGCGACCTGGTGACGGGCCTGCAGCGCCGCGCCGCCCGGATCGCCTATCAGTACCTTCGCGACGTGCACGACGCCGACGAGGCCGTGCAGGATGCGTTCGTCAAGGTCTTCACGCATATCACGACGTACCGCGAAGACCTGCCGTTCGAAGTCTGGTTCACGCGGATTCTCGTGAACGGCTGCCTCGACGTGCAGAAGGCCCGGTCGCGGCGGCTGCGGTGGATTGTCCCGGCGCCGGCATCCGGCGATGCGCTCCCGCGCGAGCCGGCGACACCGGCCCCGTCGCCGGAAGAGCGGCTCCTCGCGAGCGAATGCGGCCGCCGCATTTCGGCGGCGATCCAGCAGTTGCCCGAGCGGCAGCGCGCGGTGTTCACGCTCTGCCAGATCAGCGAGCAGAGCACCAGTGAGGTGAGCAAGATGCTCGGCGTGAGCGAGGCCACTGTGCGCGTCCATCTGTTTCGCGCCGTCCGGCGGCTGCGGCGCCTGCTGGAGCACGAACCGTCATGACGGCCCGGCACCTGTCCGACGATCGGCTCGTCGAGATCTGCCTCGACGGCGCGCATGCCGCGGATCGGCACCTTGCCGGCTGCGCCGCGTGTGAAGCCCGCCGCGCCCGCATCGCGCGCCTGCTGACGGAAACCTCCGCCGTGGCGACTGCCGAGGCCGACCGCGCGTTCGGGGACGAGCGGCTGGCGCGGCAGCGTGCGCGCATCCTGCAGCGGCTCGAGCACGAAGGGCGGCCCGGGCGCCTCATCACCTTCCCCGCCAGCCAGGCTCCCGTGCCGGCCCTGCGCAGCCGTCCGCGCACGCGATGGATTGCCGTGGCTGCGAGCGCCGGGCTCGTCATTGGCCTGCTCGCCGGCCAGGTGTCACAGCAGTTCCGGGGCGGCGCCTGGATGCCGGCGGCCGCGAGTCTCGAGCCGGACGCCCCGGCCCTCCAGGCGGTGTCGATGACGCTCTCGGAGGAGGAACTGCTCGGACAGCTCGAGCTGGTCACCGAAGGCACGACCGGCTCGGCCCTGCGGCCGCTCGACGACCTCACCCCGCGCGTCTGGGAGGTAGCGGCGCAGTAGTGCCCCCGCTGATCTTCCGCAAGGGCCTCGACATGAAGCACGAGGTCGCAGGGGTGCTCGCCGCGAGCTATCACAGCGATCTCATCGACGCGATCAAGAACGCGGACTTTGAGTACTCGTCGGGCCGCCTCACCATCCATCTCGCCCGGGAGTTCGGGTTCTGCTACGGCGTCGACCGCGCCGTCGACTACGCCTACCAGACGCGCCGCCGCTTCCCCGACCGCCGCGTCTATCTCACGGGCGAAATCATCCACAACCCCCACGTCAACGACGAGCTCCGGGGCCAGGGCATCCGCTTTCTGAGCGACCCCGGCGAGTCGCTCGGGCGGTTGACGCCCGACGATGTCGTCATCCTGCCCGCGTTCGGCGTGCCGATCGAGCTGCTCGAGGACCTCGCGCAGCGCGCGTGCATTCTCGTCGACACGACCTGCGGATCGGTCCTGAACGTCTGGAAGAACGTCCGGCGCTACGCGGAGGACGGCTTCACCTCGGTGATCCACGGCAAGTACTGGCACGAGGAGACCCGGGCCACGGCTTCGCAGGCCCTGCATGCAGGAAGCGGCCGCTATCTGATCGTGCTCGACCGCGCCGAAGCAGACCGCGTGTGCGACTACGTCCGCGCGGGGGGCAGCCGCGACGCCTTCCTCGCCCGGTTCGAGCGGGCCACGTCGGCCGGGTTCGATCCCGACCGGGACCTGCAGCGCATCGGCTGCGCCAACCAGACGACGATGCTCAGCTCGGAATCGCTGGAAATCGGGGAGATGCTCCGGGCGGCGATGCGGGACCGGTACGGCGACGCTGCCCTGTCGTCACGGTTCCGCTCGTTCGACACGATCTGCAGCGCAACCCAGGATCGCCAGGATGCGGTCAAGACGCTCCTCGCCGGCCAGCGGGTCGATCTCATGGTGGTCATCGGCGGCCTCAACAGCAGCAACACGTGCAACCTGGCCCGCATCTGCGCCGAGCACGTGCCCACGTATCACATCGCCGACCCGGGCGGCCTGATTTCAGCAGGCGAGATCCGGCACAAGCCGGTGGGGGACCCGAAGGAAATCACCACGCCCGCCTGGCTGCCGCCGGGCCGGGTGGCGATTGGACTGACATCGGGCGCCTCGACGCCCGATAACCTCATGGATGCGGCAATCCGGCGGCTCGACCGGATCGCGAACAGCTAGACCAGGCTCCGGGGCCCCTGGGCCTACTCGGACCCCGTTTCGGGTTCGATGGAGAGCCGGACGCGCTGGCCGATCTTCGACCGCAGGTACCGGTGGAAATCGCTGCCGGGCTTGACCACGATCATCGTCTGGCTGTCGATCGCGAAATACCCCTCCTGCACCTCCTGATCGGTGGCCCCCAGGCGGCCGCGCATCGTAAATCCCTGCTGCGCCGCCAGCCCCAGCCCCGCCAGGACCAGCCCCACGATGACGATCGCCACGATCCGCTTCATGCCCACCATCTCCACCGCCTGCGCGGCCGGCCGTCCACGCGCCGCCCGGAAAAGGCCCCTGCCCCCTCCGCGGGGCCGCAAGCCCTGTGCCATCGAACCGATACAATGAGGGAGCGGGACGCGACCCGGGCCGTAAACAGCCGCCCCGTGATGTCCGTATTGTTAGACAGGTCGCCCATGAAAGTCTCGAAAAACTTCGCCCGCGTGACCGCCGCCGTGGTCCTGGTGGCGTGCTGCGCCGCGCCGGCCTTCGCCCAGCGTGGCAAGTGGTGGCAGGACGACCGCTTCCGCAAAGAGCTGGTGCTGACCGAGGAGCAGGGCGCCCGGCTCGAGGAGATCTTCCAGACGACGCAGCCGAAGCTGCGGGAATACATGCGCGCCCTTGACCGGGCCGAGGACGAGCTGGACCGCCGGATCGAGCAGGGTGACGACGCGCCGGTCGTGGAATACGTGGGGGTGGTCGAAGCCGCGCGGTCCGAGTTGAACAAGACCCGGACGCTGATGCTGCTGCGCATGCGGCGCACCCTCACGGCCGACCAGTGGGCCAAGTTCACCGCCCTTGCCGACCAGCGCAACCGCGGACGTTCCGGCGGCGGTCGCCGCTGATCGTTTCCCCGCACGACTCCAATGAAGCACTGTAATTGTCCAGCGTACAATCGCCCTCTCCATCTGCGCCGCGTCTGCGGTGGGGCTGCGTCCGCGCTCGCGCTCGTCGCGCTCGTCGCGCTCGTCGCACCGCTGCGCGCCCAGGAGGCCTCCGAGCAAGGCCGCCTCGACGAGATCGCCCGGGTCGCGGCGCAGAGGTTCACCGCCGCGCGCGCCGAGGCCGAGCGGACGCGACAGGCGCCGTCGCCCTCCGCCGTTGGGGCGCAGGTCGACCTGACCCTGCAGGACGTGACGACCCGGGCGCTCGAGCGCAATCTCGAGCTCGTGGTCGAACGACTGAATCCGCAGACGTTCGATCTGACCATTGCCCGCCTGCGCGCCGCCTACCGGCCCATCGCGAGCACCACGTTCAATCAACGCGCCGTGGTCCAGCCGCCGACCAACCAGTTGAACGGCGGCAACATCGTCCAGAACGACACGAACGACTACAACGCCGGCGTCACCCAAGCCCTGTCGTGGGGCGGGGGCAGCGTCTCGTTCCTGTTCAACAACAGGAAGCAGGTCACCTCCAACATCTTCGCGAACTTCAATCCGACGTTCACGTCCAACTTCAACCTGGCGTTGACGCAGCCGTTACTGCGCGGGTTTCTGATCGATAACAACCGGCAGCAGCTCCGCGTCACGGCGCTCAACCGCGAGATCTCGGAGATTCAGCTCCGGGGCACGATTGCGACGACCCTGGCGGCGGTGCGGAACGCGTACTGGGAGCTCTTGTACGCGATCGAGGCGGTGGAGGTTGCCCGCGGATCGCTCGCGCTGGCGGAAAAGCTCGTCGAGGACAACCGCGCGCGGGTCGAGATCGGCACGATGGCTCCGCTCGACGTCGTGCAGGCGGAGGCGGAAGCCGCCACGAGGCGCCAGGCGCTGGCGCAGGCCGAAGCCACGTGGCGGACCGGGGAGCTGCTGCTGAAGCGGCTGATCGTCAGCGGCACGGACGATCCGCTCTGGCGCGCGTCGCTCAACCCGGTGGACCGGCCGGTGTTCGCCCCCGAGCCGCTCGACGTGGAAGGCGCCGTCCGCCGGGCGCTCGGCAACCGCACCGATCTCGAACAGGCGCGCCGGCAGATTCAGGCAAACACGACGACGCTGCGATTCATGCGCAATCTGACGCTGCCCGATCTGGAGCTCGCCGCCACCTATGGGGCGCAGGGGCTGGGTGGCACCCAGTTCATCCGCCAGGGCAGCGGGCTCGGCAGCACCGTTATCGGGACCGTTCCAGGGGGGTATTCTGATGCGATTCGAACGCTGACGGGCCGCGACTTCCCTACCTGGAACGTGGCGCTGAATCTCTCGTATCCGATCGGCGGCAGCGCGGCGGACGCCAACTATGCGCGGGCACGGATCCAGGTCAGTCAGTCGGCGGCGCAGCTGCGCGCCCTCGAACTGCAGGTCGCCACAGAGGTGACCAACGCGGCGCTGCAGGTGGAGAACGGCCTGAAGCGCTATGAGGCAGCCACGGTCGCGCGGCAGCTGGCCAACACCCGGCTGGAGGCCGAGCAGAGCCGCTTCGAAGTGGGCCTCTCCACGAACTTCTTCGTCGTGCAGGCCCAGCGCGATCTCGCCACCGCGCAGAACTCGGAACTGCGGGCGCTGCTCGACTATCGGCGGGCGCTCGTCGACTACGAGCGCGTCCAGGAGGCCTCAGCCAGCCGCGCGGGAATCACGGCGATCGGGGCGGGCGGCGGAAACTAGGTGTCAATGAAAACACTGGTCGTCATTCTGATCGTGAGTGCCGCCGCGGCGGGGATCGCGGTCTATTCAGGCGTCCTGAACCGACAGCCGGCCGGCGCGGCGCCGGCCGGCCCTGCGGAACCCGGCACGCGAGGGCGCGGCGCGGGCGGGAGCGGAGTTGCCGGAGGCCGGGGCGCTGCCGGGCCGATGACCGTGGAAGTGGCCACGGCCGCCCGCGGCTCGGTCGCGCAGCAGCTCGTCGTCGTCGGCAATCTGATCGGCGATGCCACGGTCTCCGTCGTTCCACGCGCGGCGGGCCGCCTCCAGGACATCACGGTGCGCCTGGGCGATCCCGTGCGCCGCGGCCAGCGCATCGCCAAGATCGAGGATTACGAGCTCCAGGAGCAGGTCAAGCAGCAGGACGCCGCGCTCGAGGTCTCGCGCGCGACGATCCGCCAGCGCGAGGCCGACCTTCAGCTGGCCGAGACCAACGCCGAGCGATCGCGCAACCTGTTTGCGCGGCAATTGCTGCCGAAGCAGGCGCTGGACGACACCGAGGCCCGCTACCAGGCGGCGGTCGCCCAGCTCGACCTCGCCCGCGCGCAGAACACGCAGTCGCTCGCGCGGCTGGAAGAGCTGCGGATCAACCTCGCCAACACGATTATCGTGTCGCCGGTCAACGGTTTCGTCGCGCAGCGGACGGCCGACCCGGGCGCCTTTGTCGGTCAGAATGCGCCGATCGTGGAGGTCGTCGACATCAGCCGCGTCCGGCTCGTCGCCAACATCGTCGAGAAGGACCTCAAGCAGATTCAGACGGGCGACGAGACCGCGGTCGGCGTCGACGCGTATCCGGGCGAGATCTTCAGCGGACGCATCGCGCGCGTGGCGCCAGTGCTCGACCCTGCGACGCGCACGGCGTCGATCGAGATCGAGATCCCGAACCCGGGGTTCCGGCTGAAGCCCGGCATGTACGCGCGTGTGACCATCACGACCGACGCGCGGAAGGATGCGCTCGTGGTGCCGAGCAACGCCGTGGTCGACGTGGGTGGGCGGCGCGGCATCTTCCTGGCGGCACAAAACGACATCGTGTCCTTCAGGCCGGTGACGGTCGGCATCGAGGAAAGAGCGCTAATCGAGGTCCTCTCGGGCGTGGCCGAAGGCGACCGCGTGGTCACGACCGGGGCCGGCGCGCTGCGCGACGGCGACCGCGTGATCGTGGCCGGCGCGCCCGGCGGACGTCTCGGCGCAGAGGGCGCCGCCGCCCGCACGCAGCGCGGCGCCGCGCCTCCCGACGATCGCCTCGACGGCCCGAGCAACGGCGGGCGCACCGCCGGCGGACGCGGCGGACGACCCGCGGCCCCCGCACCACTTCCGTAGGAGCAGCCCCGATGAGCATCCCCCGTCTTGCGATTCACCGGCCGGTCACGATGTTCATGCTGAGCGGCGTCATCGTGCTGCTGGGCGCCATCTCGCTCACCCGGCTGCCGGTCGACCTCATGCCCGAATTCGCGCTGCCCACGATCGCGGTGTCGGTGAACTACACCGGCGTGGGACCGCTGGAGATGGAGCAGCTGGTCACCCGCCCGCTCGAGCAGGCTGCGGCCGCCGTGCCCGGCGTGCAGCAGGTGAACTCGTCCTCGTCGGAGGGGCGCAGCCAGGTGCGGCTCAACTTTGCCTGGGGCACCGACATGTCCGAGGCGCTCGACGAGGTGCGATCGCGCATCGATCGCGTGCGCGGCCGGCTGCCGGAGGACGCCGATCCGCCGCAGATCTTCAAGGCGGACCCCAACGCCTTCCCCATCATCAACCTGGCGGTCGACGGCGACTTCGACCCGGTCACGCTGCGCGAGATCGCCCAGAACGAGCTGGCGCCGCGGCTCGAGCGCGCCCCGGGAGTGGCGGCGGTCATGGTGGGCGGAGGCCTGCGCCGGCAGATTCACATCGAGCTCTCACGGGAGAAGATCACCGCGCTCAACCTGTCGGTCGACCGCGTCGTGCAGGTGTTGCGGCAGGAAAACCAGAACACGCCGCTGGGTGAGGTCACGCAGGGCGACGCCCTCTATCTCGTCCGCAGCCAGGGCGAGTTCACGAACCTCGATGACATTCGGAACGTGGTCGTGATGACCCGAGACGGCGTGCCGATCTACGTGCGCGACATCGCCGACGTGGTCGACGCGACCGAGGACCGCCGGCAGTTCCTCCGAATCGACGGCCGGCCGGGCGTCCGGATGCAGGTCAGCAAGCAGACCGGCGAGAACACGGTCGCGGTGTCCGAGGGAATCCGGGCGGAGGTCGAGCGCGTCAACCGCGAGGTGCCGGGCCTCCGGATGCTCGTCACCAACGACCAGGCGACATTCATCGAGCGGGCGATCAACAGTGTCCGTGAGCACGCGCTCGTGGGCGGCATCCTCGTCGTGCTCATCATCTTCGCGTTCCTCCGCGACTTCCGATCCACGCTGATCGTCTGCACGTCGATTCCCATTTCGATCATCGGCACGTTCGCGCTGCTGTACTTCGGCGGGTTCACGCTGAACACGATGACCTTCGGGGGGCTTGCGCTCGGGATCGGCATGATTGTCGACGCGGCCATCGTCGTCCTCGAGAACACGCACCGCCACCTCCACATGGGCAAGGACCGTATGACCGCGGCCATCGACGGGAGCGAAGAAGTCTGGTCGGCGATTCTCGCGTCGACGCTGACGCACATCGCGGTGTTCATCCCGCTCCTCTTCCTCTCGGGCATCTCCAGCATTCTGTTCACGCAGCTGTCCTTCGTCGTGATGTTCTCGCTGGCGATGTCGCTTTTCGTCGCGGTGACGGTGGTGCCGGTCCTGTGCTCCCGCTGGCTGCGCACGCCCGATCAGGAGGCCGCGCGCACCGGCCTCCTCGGCCGTTTCTTCAACGCGAGCGAATCGTTCCTGGAGCGGATCGACGAGGGGTACCGCAGGCTGCTGCACGTCGCGCTGGCGCATCGGCCGATCGTCATCGGCGGCGCCGCGGCGTCGGTCGTCGTGGCCGGGCTCCTCTACCCGCTTCTGTCCACCGAGCTCCTGCCGCAGACCGACGAAGGGGAAGTCAACGTGAATGCCGAGCTGGCCGTGGGCACGCGCCTCGAGCTCACGGAAGCGGTTCTGCTGCGGCTGGAGGAAATGGTTCGCGAGTACGTCCCGGAGGCTGAAACGCTCATCACGAGCGGCGGGTCTGGCGGGGGCGGCGGCTTCGGCGGCTTCGGGGGCGGCACGCACAGAGGGGCGATCAACATCCGGCTGGTCGCGCGCGATCAGCGCGAGCGCACCAGCGACCAGATCGCACAGGATCTGCGCCGGCAGCTCTCCGGCCTCCCCGGCGTCATGGTCCGCGCCAACGCATCCGGCGGCCAGTTTCAGTTGAACCGCCTGCTCAGCGGCGGCGACGGCGACTCTCGCCTGGCGCTTGAGATCCGCGGCGACGATCTCGACGATGCGCGCCGGATTGCCGCCGAGGCGCGGGCGCTCATGACGAACACGCCGGGCATCGCCGACGTGCGCCTCGGCCGCGACGAGGGCCGCCCCGAGATCGCCGTCCGCGTCGACCGGCCCAAGGCGGCGACGCTCGGCATGACCCCCCAATATGTCGCGACCACGATCCAGACCAACGTGGCGGGCACGCAGGCCGCCCAGTTCCGTGAGCGCGGCAACGAGTACCCCATCATCGTGCGGCTTCGCGAGGTCGACCGCGAGGGGATCTCCGACATCGGCGATGTGCTCGTGAGCTCACCGACCGGCCAGGTCATGCCGGCGCGGAACCTGCTGGTCGTCGGCCGGGAGACCGGCCCGGTCCAGATCGACCGCAAGAACATGCAGCGGATCACCCGGGTCAACGCCGATATCGAGACGAGCCTGAGCGACGCGATCGCGGCTGTCCAGTCGCGGCTGGACGAGGTGCGCGTGCCGCCCGACTTCGCCGTCGGGTTCGGCGCCGAGGTCGAGGAGCAGGCGCGATCCTTCCGGCAGCTCCAGCTCGTGCTCATCCTCGCCGTGCTGCTCGTCTACGCCGTGATGGCCTCGCAGTACGAGTCGCTGCGCGACCCGTTCATCATCATGTTCTCGATCCCGGTGGCGAGCATCGGCGTCGTGACCGCCCTGCTGGTGACCGACACTGCCTTCAACATGCAGGCGTTCATCGGCCTCATCATGCTGGCCGGCATCGTCGTGAGCAACGCGATTCTGCTCGTCGACTACACCAACACGCTGCGGCGCCGCGACGGCCTGCCCATCCGTGAGGCGGTCGAGCTCGCCGGCCGCCGCCGGCTCCGGCCGATTCTCATGACGTCGGCCGCCACCATCCTCGGCCTCGTCCCGATGGCCAGCGGGCTTGGCGAGGGCGGCGAGCTGCAGGCGCCGCTCGCGCGCGTCGTCATCGGAGGCCTCGTGGCATCGACCATGGTGACGCTGGTGCTCGTCCCGGCCGTCTATACGCTGTTCGAAGAAGGCCTCAAGGGGCTGCGGCGGCGGGAGGCCTAGCGCTTCACCTATTCGCCGCTACGAAGAATGACAATGGCGCATGTCGCGATTGCGCTCGGCAGCAACGTGGGCGACCGTGAGCGGATGTTGCGCGAGGGTGTCGCTGCACTCCAGCCGCACCTGCGAGACGTACGCGTGTCAACCTTTCATGACACCGACCCGGTCGGCGTCGGACCGCAGCCGACGTTCCTGAACGCCGCCGCGGTCGGCGTCACCGTCCTCCCGCCCCGCGATCTGCTACAGACCCTGCTCGACATCGAGCGGACTCTTGGCCGCGAGCGCCCCTATCCAGGTGCGCCGCGCACGCTCGATCTGGATCTCATCCTCTACGACGACCTGATCATCGACGGGCCCGGGCTCGTGATTCCCCACCCGCGCTTTCGGGATCGTGCGTTCGTGCTGAGGCCACTGGCCGAAATCGCGCCGGAATGGACGGATCCCGTGACAGGACGAACCGTGCAGGACCTGCTGGATAGCCTGAAGGCGTCACATCCACGGGCCACGTAGAAGGCACAGAGACCCCGAACTCAAGCGTGTTCTCTGTGTCTCTGTGACTCTGTGGCGCCGTGCGTCCTATTCCATCCAGCGCACCGGCAGGACGCTGCCGCGGCGCGGGACGCCGCCGGTGCGTCGGCCGAGCAGATCTTCGAGCCCGGCGGCGGCCTGCTCGAAGAAGCGCTGATGCTCGCGCGACTCGCCGAGGATGACGTCGAGCATGAGGCGATGGCGCGCATGCGTCATTTCGCCCACGCGCGGGCGCCAGCGGTCGATGAACGCTCCCAGGTGGCGCGCATCGTCCTCGAAGATCGGCCGGAAGAGCCCCACCTCGGCCTCCTTGCGTGGCTTCGGCACCTCGGGCACCGCGAGCGTGGCCGACGGCGGCGGCAGCGCGGCGCCGAATTCGGCCAGCGCGGTCTGCAGCCACTGGAGGTGCACCTCTTCGCGGCTGATCACGTACTGGTAGGTGTTGTTGAAGTCGTAATGGCTGACCGCCCGAGCGCCCGCTTCGTGCCGCTCGATCAGCGCGATCCGATCGGCCGCACACCCGGTGAGGATCCGCTGGAGCTCGTCCTGCTTCATGCCTTCTGCTTTTCCTTGCAGACGATGCAGACGCGCGTCCACGGGATGGCCTTCAGCCGCGCCTCCGCGATCGGCTCGCCGCAGTCGCGGCACACGCCGTAGGTGCCCTGCTCGATCCGCCAGAGCGCCTCCTCGATCGCCTGAAGGATCTTGGCGTCGGTCTGTTTCAGTTTGAGCTGGATGTGCACTTCGTTGTTGCCGCTGGCCTGGTCGGCCATGTCGCCCTGCCGGCCCGAATTGCTCTCGATCGTCCACTGCAGCGGCTTGGTCGAGCTCCCGGCGAGGAGTTCGCCGCGCTTCAGCAACAACGCCGTCCGATAGGTCTCTAGTTCCATGAAACTCCGCTCCGCGATCCGCCCATCTTAGCCGATCCCGTCCTATTCCGCCCGCAGCGTCGCCAGCGGTTTGTGCCGCAGGACGTCGAGGCTGGCGAGCACGCCGATGGCGGCGACCAATGCCGACGTGACCGCGATCCCGCCGAACGTGATCGCCGGCGCCGGCCGCCACGGCAAATCCAGCGCGAAGCGCGCGACCCCCCAGCTGAGCGCGATCGCCCCGACCGCCCCGACGGTCCCCGCGATCGCGCCGAGCACGCCGTACTCGAGCACCAGCATCGCCGCCACCAGCCGGCTGCTGGCGCCGAGCGTCTTGAGAATCGCGGCCTCATAGACGCGGCGGAACTTCGTCATCGAGACGGCGCCCACGAGAATCAGCGCGCCGCTGAGCAGCACGAGGGCGCCGACGACGGTCACGGCCAGCGTCACGTGGTTCACGATTGTCTGCACGGTCTGGAGAATCTCGCGGAGGTCGATCGCCGACACGTTCGGGAATCGGGCGACGAGCGTCGACTGCATGCGGCCTCTCGCGAGGGGATCGGTGGGGCCCTGCATCGCGGCGATATAGGTGTGCGGCGCGGCGTCGAACGTTCCGGGCCGGAACACGAACATGAAGCCGCCGGCCCGGAAGTCCTGCCAGTCGACGCGGCGGACGCTGGCCACGCGCGCGGTGATGATGCGCCCGAGCACGTCAAAGCGCAGCTCGTCGCCGACCTGGATGCGCGACCCGAGCCTGAAACTGCCGTCGTCGTCCGGATCGTAGAACCGCTCCTCGATCGACACTTCGGGCATGCCCGGGGCCGGCCCCTCGCCCCACCAGGTGCCGTCGATCAGCTGCTCGTTGGCCTCGAGGTGAGGCCGGTAGGTCACCGTGTATTCGCGCGACAGGCCCCGGCCCCGGGTCTGCTGGTAGCTCTCCAGATCCATGTCGCGCCCCCGCACACCGACCACGCGCGCGCGCAGCGTGGGGATGAGGCGCGGCGCGGGCGCCGGACCGTTGGCCTCATCCAGGAACGCTGCGAGCGCCTCGCGCTGATCCGGCTGAATGTCGATGAGGAACATGTCGGGAGCGTCCGGGCCCGCCTGGATGGCGAAATCGCGGAGCAGGTTCTCCTGCAGCGTCCGCACGCCAAGGACGAAGAAGGCGCCCAGGCCGACCGCGAGCAGGATCACGCGGGTCTGGTTGCCGGGGCGCGCGATGTGCAGCACGGCGTGGCGCAGCGCAAAATGGCGCGAATGCCGCAGCGGCTGCACGGCGCGGACGAGTGCGGCGCCCACCAGGTGCAGCACCAGCGCGGTCGCGATGAAGCCGCCCGACAGCATCAGCCCGACATCGAGCGAGCCGGCCTGCCAGGCCGCGACGCCGACGAGCGCCAGGGCGACGGCGGCCGCCACACCCCACTTCACCCAGTCGATGCCCGGCGCCGGCGGCACGTCCTGCCGCAGCAGCAGCGACGGTTTGACGTGCCGGATCTCGAGCAGCGGGACGAACGAGAAGAGCATCGACACCAGCAGCCCGACGGCGAGGCCCTGCAGCACAGCCGACGATGTCAGGGCCGCGTCCACTTGCACGACCTGGACGAGATCGCCGACGAAGAACGGCACGGCGGCGATCACGCCCGCCGCCAGCGCCACGCCGAGCACGCTGCCGGCCAGGCCGAGGGCGAGCACCTGCGCCATGTACACGGAGAGCATCTGGGCCGTGCTGCTCCCCACACACTTGAGAATGGCGATACTGCGAATCTTCTGCTGGACGAAGACGCGAGTGACGCTGGAGACGCCGATGCCGCCCAGGATCAGCACGACCAGGCCCACCAGGCTGAGATAGTTTTCCGCCCGGATCAGGTTCTCGCCCATCTGGTCTTCGGTGCGGCCGTACCAGCGCACGTTGACGAACTCATTCGAGAAGGCCTCCCGCAGGTCCGCGGCCAGGGGGCCGGCGGCCGCATCGGGAACGCGCAGCAGCTGCTGGTGCGAAACACGGCTGCCGAACGCCACGAGGCCGGTGGCGGCGAGATCGGCGCGGTCGATGATCACGCGCGGGCCGAGCGTGAACGCGCCCAGGCGCCGGCCCGGCTCGACCATGATGACGCCGCGAATCTCGAATGGCTCGGTGCCGATCGCGATCGCGTCGCCGACGGCGAGGCCGAACTGCTCGAGCAGCTCGGGCCGTACGAGAGCGCCCCGGTCGCGGAGCATCGCGTAGGTGTACGGCCCGTCGCGCAGCACGAGCGTGCCGTACAACGGGAACTCGGGGCCGACCGCGCGAAGCTCCACCATCCGCGCCACCGGCTTCGACGTGTCAGCCGGCCGGATCATCGTCGGCAGCTCCGACGTCTCGAGCCGCACCGCGATGCGGCCCGCCCGCTGCTCGGCCGCAAGGCGATCCAGCACCGGCTCCGGCCACGGCCGGTTGGTCGTCACGATGACGTCCGCCCCGAGCAGCGTGCGCGCCTCCCCGGCCAGCGCGACGCGCACGCTCTGAATCAGCGAGCGCAGCGCCACAATCGACCCGACACCGATCGCGATGCAGATGAAGAAGAACAGCAGCCGCCGCCAGGAGGCGCGGATCTCGCGCAGGGCCATGCGGATGACGAACGTCACGGGAGCGCTCCCGCCCGACGTGCAGGCGCGGGGTCGACCGCGCGGCCGTCGCGAAGCGAGAGGCGCGCGTCGGCCAGCGCCGCCAGCTCGGCGTCGTGGGTCACCAGCACGAGCGTCGACCCTCGTGCGCGCCGGACGCTGAGCAGCAGCTCCATGATGTGCGCACCGGTCGTCGAGTCGAGATTGCCGGTCGGCTCGTCCGCCAGCACGATGGGTGGATCGTTGGCCAGCGCGCGGGCGATCGCCACCCGCTGCTGCTCGCCTCCGGAGAGCTGCGACGGATAGTGGTGGCCGCGATCGGCCAGCCCCACTTCGTCGAGCAGGAGACGGGCGCGCGGCACCGCGTCCCGGCGGCGGGCAATCTCCATCGGAACCAGAATGTTCTCGAAGGCCGTCAGCGACGGCACCAGGTGGAAGAACTGAAACACGAACCCGATCTTCTCACCGCGCAGGCGCGCCAGCCCGTCCTCGCTGAGACTCGTAATATCGACGCCGTCGACGAGGATCGCGCCGGTGCTCGGCGCGTCGAGGCCGGCCAGCAGACCCAGCAGCGTCGATTTGCCGCTGCCCGACGGACCGACGACCGCCAGGAATTGCCCCGACCCGATGGAGAGATCCAGCGGGTGAAGAATCGTCAGCGGACGGCCGCCACTTTCAACCGTCTTGGAAACGCCGCGAAGCTCGATCATCGATCGGACGCCGGGTCCGAACCGGCCTCCGCTGAAGCTTCGGCGGTCCGCCGTAGCCTTGGCGAAGGCGGAAGGACCCGGCCTACAGGCCTCTCGAGCAGCGGCTCGATCGCGCGCCAGATGGTCTCGTGAACGATCCGTGCTCCCTCCGCGTTCGGGTGGATGCCGTCGCCGTTGTTGAGCTCCGGCACGCCGGCGACGCCTTCCAGGAAGAACGGCACGAAGACGACGTCGTGGTCGGCGGCGAGATCGCGGAAGGCGCGGCGGAATTCCGACGTGTACATGGGGCCGTAGTTCGGGGGCGCCTCCATGCCGGTCAGCACGACCGCGATGCCCCGCGATCGGGCGGCGCCGATGATCTCGTCCAGGTTGCGCTGCATCTGCGACACGGGCAGGCCGCGCAGGCCGTCGTTGGCGCCGAGCTCGACGACCAGAATCTCGACGTCGCCATCGAGCGCCCATTCCAGCCGGCGCAGGCCGCCTGCCGATGTGTCGCCCGAGACGCCCGCGTTGACCACCTCGTAGCGATAGCCTTCGGCATCGAGCCGCGCCTGAATGAGCGAGGGCACGGCCTGCGCGCGCGGCAGCCCGAGCCCCGCCGTGAGACTGTCGCCGAGGAACACAATGCGCGGCCGCGATGAGACCGCTGCGTCAACCGCGGCCGCCTCGACGCGTCCCGCCGACCCGTCCCCCGCCGTGTCCGTCGGCGCACACGCCGCCGCCAGCAGTGGCAGCACGAACAGCAGAAAGCGGAGGATCATGCTCATGTAGGGCGGGTCCTTGTGGACCCGCTATCTCATTCTCATTGTAGTCCCGTGACATTCGCGATCAATCCAGGCCAAGGACGCCACACGGGCGCTGCTCGATCGGTATGACGCGACGCCTGCCGCTCGCGGAGCCTGACGCGGCGATCGACGGAGTGCGTATATCCATGACGGTCGCGGGCCGCGCCATCGCGGACGGCCGCATGCCGCCGCCGATCCTCGAGATGCTCGGGCCGACCGATTACTTTGCGCTGCTCGCGTACCTCCCCGAACAGGACCCTTTGCCGCCGCGCTCGAACACCTGAGGTCGAGCGTGGCGAACGCCAGCGGCTGCGCGGCCACCCTCGGCTACGGGCCCCAGGCGGTCGGGGATTTCGAATCGCTCGGTCGGGCCGGCCGCAGGGCCGTCCATCTCCACCTGCCCACCGTGACCGGGGACCTGCTCGAACAAGCGGTGTGCATGTGTCTCAGGCGCACGCCCTAAGCGAAGTTTTCTGGGCCCGCTCTCCCCTGTATACCAGATATACTCCAGCCGAAAACCGGACTATGGCCACCGGCACCGCCACGCCGATCCTTGCCCGCGCCGGTACCGCGCTCGAGCGGGGCCGCGGCGCGGAGGCGGCCCAGCTGCTCGCGCCGCTCCTGCGGTCGTCGGCGCTGAACCGCGACGATGAGATTGCCGTCCGGACGGCGCTCGCCGAAGCCTGTCTGCTCCAGGACGATCTCACGCAGGCGGCGTCGGCGCTCGGCCGACCGCCCGGGGCCATCCGCGAGCCGATCGGGGACGCGCGGCTCTCGGCGCTCTGGCGCCTGCATGGGCGGTTGACGTTCGCCCGGGGCGAGCAGTCGCGGGCCATCGCCCTGCAATCACGCGCGCTCAAACATGCCGAGCTGGCCCACGACTCGCGGGCGATCGGGCTCGCCCACTACGAGCTCGCGCTCTGCTACAAGCAGGTCGGCGACTCCGGCATCGTTCGCGACCACCTGACCGAAGCGGCCTCGGCGCTCCACGCCGCCGGCGATCGCCGGCACCTGGCGCTCGTCCACTCGCTGTCCGCGGTGCTGCTGGCACAGACGGGGCGGTACGACGAGGCGACCACCGCGCTGCGCCAGGGCGAACGTCTCGCGATGGCCATTCAGGCCGACGACGTGCTCGCCGGGATCGTGCACAACCAGGCGAACGTCGCCCTCATGCGCCACCGCTACGACCAGGCGCTGGCGCTGGCCGAGCGGAGCGTCGGACTCCACGAGACGCTCGGCTCCGGTCACGGCCTTGCGGTGGCGCTTGCGACGCTCGGCCAGATCTTCGTGCAGCTCGGCGACCTCGAGCGCGCCGAGAAGATTCTGACCCGCACGCTCGAGGTCCGCAGCCCGGTCCAGTTTCAGGAGACCACCGGCGCGGTGTTCGACACGCTCGCACAGATCCACTTGATGCGCGGCTCGTACGAGCGCGCCGGCGAGTATCTGCGCCAGGCCAGTGAAGCCTACGGCGCCTACGGCGCCCAGACGATGCGCTGGTACGAGTGGTCGCTGCGGGTGCTGGGTGTCAAGCTGGCGATCCGCCGCGGCGCGTTCGGGCAGGCCGTCGAGATGGCGGAGGAGCTGGTCGCGACGGCGGGCGTCCCACCTGCCGAAGCGATTCAGGCGGAGCTCGCCGCCTGCGAAGCGCTCGTGGCTGCCGACCGCGTCGCCGAAGCCGAGGAGCGGCTCAGTCTCTGCGAGTCGCGGCTCGACGCGCGGACGGCGCCCGCGTCATGGGGGGAGTTCCTGCGCATCCGCGGCGCCGTGCACGAGCGCTCCAGCCGGCCGACCGACGCCCACCATGATTTTGCACAGAGCGCCAACGTCTTCGAGCTGCTCGGCGAGCGCTATCACGCCGCGGTGAGCAGCCTCGCGCTCGGGCGCCTTGCCGCAAGAGCCGGCAACCGCGCATCCGCCGAACGGTACCTGGAGCAGGCACGCTCGGTATTCGGCGCGCTCGGCGCCGAGCGCGATCTGCAGGAGGTCGATGCCGCGCAGGCGGTGCTGGCGGAGTCGCCGGCCGTCCAGCCGGATCTGTCGCCGGCCGATCATGACGAGGCGGTCATCCGCCGTCTCGTCGACGCAGCCATCTTGCCGGACCTGCTCGCGCGCGAAACCGCCACGGCCATCGTCGAGTCCATCGAAGCCGACGCGGTTGTCGTGTTCACCGGGACGCCGGGCAGCGACGTCCGCGTGGTGGCGTCGGCCGGCTGCGACAACGACGTGGCCCGCGCGCTGGCGCGCGCGGCGCTGCAGGGTAATCGCGAGTATCGGGACGGCCTGCTGCTGAGCGAGCCGCTCGGCCGCGATTATGACGGTCCGCGTATGTGCACGATCGTCGCGGCGCGGCGGATGACCGATGCGGCGACGCGCCGGCTGCGGATGTTCGCGGCCGTCGCCCGTCAGGGGTTCGAGCTCTGCGGTGCACGCGAGCGGCCCCGGCTGCCCGTGGAACAGATCAACGAGCGCCCGCTGGCGCCGCTGCTCCCAGGGTTCATCTGCGCCAGCGCGGCGATGAACCGCGTGGTGGAGCAGATCCAGCGGCTCCAGGGCAACGACCTGACGGTCCTCATCACCGGGGAGAGCGGCACGGGCAAGGATCTGGTCGCCCGCGCCATTCACGTCGGCTCGACGCGCCGGGCCGCCATGTTCCTCCCCTACAACTGCACGACGACAACCCGGGAGCTCGCCGACAGCCAGCTCTTCGGCCACCGCAGGGGGAGCTTCACGGGCGCCATCACCGATCAGCCGGGGCTGATCCGCTCGGCTGCCGGCGGCACCCTCTTTCTCGACGAGATCGGCGACCTTCCGCTCGATGTGCAGCCGAAGCTGCTCCGGTTCATGGAACAGAGTGAGATCATGCCGGTCGGCGAGACCCGTCCGCAGGCGGTGGACGTCCGGATCCTGACCGCCACCAATGCCGATCTGGAGCAGCGGGTGGCCGAGGGCAAGTTTCGAGAGGACCTGTACTACCGCCTGAGCGTCATCCGGATTCACGTGCCGCCGCTGCGCGATCGCCGCGAGGAGATTCCGCACCTCAGCACGTTCTTTCTGCGCGAGGCCTGCGACCGGCTCGGCAAGCCTGACGTGCAGCTCGCCCCGGCCACCCTCGACCTCTTTGCCCGGTATTGGTGGCCCGGCAATGTCCGCCAGTTGCGCAACGAGATCCAGCGTGCCGTGGCGATGAGCGCACCGGGAGGGGCCGTACTTCCCGACCATCTCTCCCCCGACCTCGCGGCGCCGCCGGTCTCGCCGGGCGAGGGCGGGACCTCGGTCGCCACACTTCCGTCGTCCCCGGGCAATCTGTCGGCCGCCATCGAGCACGTCGAGCGGGACATGATCGTGACTACGCTCGGGCGGACCCGCGGCAACATCTCCGAAACGGCCCGTATCCTTGGACTCACGCGACGCGGCCTGTACCTGAAGATGCGGCGCTTGCGACTCGAACTCGCGATGGCGGATACCGAGTAGCCAGGTATACAGCCATTTGGATATTTAATATCCATCCCTCGGCGGCTGCGCCCATAGGTCTGATGACATTACCCTTTTGTTATCAGTCTCTTAGCTCATGCGCAAGATTGCCACCTGACAGCAACGACACAGGTCCTGACATTGATACCCGTACCGTGCAACGTCTTCTCAGGGGGGTCACGGTGAACCACTTCACGGCCAGAGACGAAGAGCGGCGCGAACGGGCACGGATCGGCAACCGGCGGAAGCTTCGAGTCGCCGGCCGCCTGACATGGCGCGACGCGAGCGGCGCGCTTCGATTTGTGTCGGTGATGACGCGGGACGTCAGCGAGGTCGATGCGTTCGTTGAGTGTCAGGCGCCGACGTCGATCCCGCTGTACCGGCTCGTGCACTTTCAGATCGAGCGCAGCGGCCGCGAGTGCTCCGACCTGCCGCCGGTGCTGCAGCAGGGGAAGATCCTGTCGGCCGTCTATCGTGTCGGGCCGTACCGCCAGGCGACCGGCACGCCGCAGGGCTACGCCTTGCGGCTCCTGATCGACCCGGCCCGGGCGCAGGCGCCGCGGGTGGCGGCAACGGCGTAACCCCTTACCCCCTTACCCCTTGCCCCCTTGCTCCCTGCCCCCTGCCCCCTGCCCCCTACCCCCTCGCCCCCTTCTTAATCCAGTACCGCGCCAGCCCGAGCCACAAGAGGTCGGGCGGCGCCGCCGCCAGGTACGCGGCCACCTGCATCCCGGTCATCTGCCGCCGCCATTCGCGCGTGACGTCGCCGGCAAACCTCTGCGCCTTCTCATCGTCTGATCCCGGCTCGCTCAACCGTTTGCGAACAATCGCGGCCATCGTGTCCAGGTTCTCCATCAGCGTGCGGAGGTGCGGCACGGGATCGCGTACCGGGCCGAAGTGGGTGAGGAACAGCGCCTGCGGCCCCCACGCTTCGATGCGCGCGACGCTCTCCTGCCACGCCTCGATGTCGATGTCGGGCGGCGGCGTCGGCGGCAGCACGTATCCGCCGTCGATGCAGACGCCGGCCGTGTCGCCGACGAACGCGACGCCGCTCTCGCGATCGAAATACGACACGTGATGCGACGCGTGTCCAGGCGTGTAGGCCACCTCGAAGGTCCGGCCGCCCGCCTCGATACGCTCGCCGCCGGCAAGTGTCACCAGACTGCCGGCCGGCACCGGGGCGATCTCTCCCCAGAGAAGATCCATCTGATCGCCGTACAGCCTGGAGGCACTCGCGATGAGCTTTGATGGATCGGCCATGTGCGGTGCGCCGCGCTCGTGCACGTACACGCGGATCTGCGGATGGCGTCGAAGAAGGGTTCCGGCCGCGCCGGCGTGATCGAGGTGGATGTGCGTGAGCAGGAGGTGCGTCACCTCGGAAAGCCGCCGCCCGCGCGCCTGAAGACCGAGATCGAGCGTCTCCAGGCACGTGCTCGGCCCGGGGTCCACCAGCGCGAGCGTGCCGCCGCCATCGATCACGCCGGTGGCAATGGCATGCGGCCGGCTCAGGAACTCGAGATCGATCCACGAAAGGCCGGACGCGAGAACGGCAGACTCAGTCAAATCCCTGATCCCTGCGGATTATACTGAGTGACCGTACAGTGTTTTTCATGGAATCCTCGGCGGTGCTTCCGGCCGTGGCCCGCCTGGTGGCGGAGAGCGCCGCGCTCGGCGACGTCGTGCCCCACCTCGCGGCGCTGCTGCGCGATGCGGTGCCGTTCGAGCGCCTGCACGTGCTGCGCCTCGACCGCGCCGATTCCCTCGTCTTGTACGTGGCGAGGCCGTCCGGCGAGCTCGAGGTCACGGGTCACCGGATCGCGGACGCCGGGCCCGGCGCCGCCCCTCCGCTCGCCGCCGACGCCCGCTCCCGCATCATCTGCGCCGTCGGCCGCGGATCGAGCGTCCACGGCGCGCTCTGGGTGACGTCCACGGCCGCCGACGCGTTCACGGCCGCGCACGAGGTGCTGATGGACGGGGTCGCCGACCTGTTGTCGATGGCGCTCCAGTACGATGCGCTGCGCAGCACCGAGGCGATCCGCCGCGAGCGGATCGACACGCTGGACAGCCTCCTGCACGCCATGGCCGGGGCGCTCGACATCCGGCACATCTTCGCGGAGGTCTCCGAGGCGATCCGCGGCGGGCTGCCGCACGACATCCTGGCGCTCACGTCCTGGTCCGAGGACCGCTCGGTCCGCGTGTATGCGATGACCGGCGTGCCGGCCGACGACCCGGACTTCTGGGCGCCGATGATGCTGACCGACGATGGCCGGGCGCTGCTGCACCGGGACCCGTATGTGATCCGCGACGCGCAGATCGAAATCGATCCTCAGAGCGTCCGCGCACGAATCTTCGGCCGCGTCGGTGCCCGGTCCGCGCTGCGCGTGCCGGTGGCCGTCGGCACCGGGCTCTTCGGCTCGCTCTTCTTCCTCGCGCGCGATCCCGAACGGTTCAGCGACGCGGACCTCGATTACGCGCGCCGGGTGGCGGACCTCCTGGCGCTCGCGCTCTCGCATCAGCGGCTCGCCGAGGCCGCGCGGCGCGACGCGGCGGCGCGCGAGACCGCGGCGCAGCTCGAGGCGCAGGTCGCGACGCTTACACGGGAGCTCGAGGCCCGCACGGGCCGCCGTCGAGTCGTCGGCCACTCGCAGCAGTGGAAGGACGTTCTCGCGCAGGCCGCCCGCGTCGCGCAGACCGAGACCACGGTGCTGCTGACGGGCGAATCAGGCACCGGCAAGGAGGTGGTCGCCCGCTTCATCCATCAGGGGTCCCGGCGCAAGCAGGGGCCGTTTGTCGCGATCAACTGCGCGGCCCTGCCGGATCAGCTGCTCGAGTCGGAGCTCTTCGGCCACGAGCGCGGCGCGTTCACCGGTGCGGTGGCGGCCAAGCCGGGCCGCATCGAGCAGGCCAACGGCGGCGTGCTCTTCCTCGACGAGATCGGCGAGATGGCGCCGACCGTTCAGGCCAAGCTGCTGCGGGTCCTCGAAGAGCGCGAGTTCATGCGGCTGGGGAGCACGCGCAGCACGCGGGTGGATATCCGCGTCGTGGCGGCCACCAACCGCGATCTCCATGCCGCGATGGAGCGCGGCGAGTTCCGGGAGGACCTGTATTACCGGCTGAGCGTGTTCGAGATTGCCCTGCCCCCGCTGCGCGACCGGCTCGACGACATCCTCGAGCTAGCCGATGCCTTTCTGGACGAGATCGGCGGGACCGTCGGCAAACCGCCGGCCGGGATCGCGCCCGAGGCCCAGGATCAGCTCCTGACGTACTCCTGGCCGGGCAACGTGCGGGAGCTGCGCAATGCGATCGAGCGTGCCGTCATCCTCGCCGACGGTGGCTACATCCGCACCGAGCATCTGCCGGTCGCGGTGCCGCGCGCGTCGTCCGCTCCTCCTGCCGAGGCGGCGCCGGCGCCGCTGCCGCCGGGCGGCGTGAACCTCGAGGAGATCGAACGGTCGCTCGTCGTGAAGGCGCTCGCGCAGGCCCGGTTCAACAAGACGCGGGCGGCCAAGCTGCTCGGCCTCACGCGCGCCCAGCTCTACTCGCGAATCGAGAAGTACGGGCTCTCCGAGACAAAGCCGTCGTGAGCCCGGACTGATGCCCTCGATGCTTCTGCGGGTGCGGCGCACGCTGCTGAGTGCTGCCGGTGTTCTCGTCTTCCTGATGCTGGCCGGCGCGACCTATCAGGGCGCCGCGACTGCGCTCGAGCGCCGGCAGTTTCCGCGTCCGGGAGGTCTCTTCGACATCGGCGACCGGCAGCTTCACCTCCATTGTCTCGGCGACGGCTCGCCGACCGTCGTCCTCGAGGCGCCGGCGGCCGGCATGTCGGCCGCGTGGGGGTGGGTCCAGCCGGAGCTCGCCAGCCGGACCCGGGTCTGCAGCTACGATCGCGCCGGTCTGGGCTGGAGCGAGGCGGGCAGCCGGATGTACGAACCGACCGCCGTGGCCGAGCAGCTCCATACGCTGCTCGAGCGCGGCGGAGAGCACGGTCCGTTCGTGATCGCCGGCCAGGGGCTCGGCGCCGCATTCGCGACGCTTTTTGCGGCGCGCTTCGGCGGCGAGGTCGCCGGCCTCGTGCTGATCGATGTCCCCCCTGCGGCCGCCGATCGGACGGCGGCACGCCGGACGAACCGTCTCTTCGCGCTGTCGCCCTGGCTGGCGCGGGCCGGAGTCCTGCGCGCGACGCGGCTCCTCTCAAACAGGGCGCGGGGCCTGCCGGAGCCGTCGGCAGGCGCGTTGCGCGCCTTTCTCAATCGGCCCGACCACCTGACCCGCGCGTCGCGCGAGCTGGCGCGCTGGGATGACACGGTCGCCATGGCGCAGTCGGCGTCGCTCTCCGGCGATCTGCCTGTCGTGCGCGTGGACGCCGCCGGCGCTGAGCGCCTCGCGTTTCTCACCGACCCGCACGAGGCCGCGACGGTTGTCGACGCGATTGCCGGGGCGATCGGCCGCGTCCCACCGCACCGGTAGACACGGTGTCCGGGCGCCCGCACCGAGACGAGTCCTCCTGTCCGCCGGCGCGCGACCTCTTTCTGAGCAGCGTCCTGTTCTGTGCCGCCGCGGCGGCCACCTTCATGGCGCTGCGGATGATGTTCGGCGGTCGTCCGTACATCGGGCCGCGCCGGATGTACATCGGACCGATGCTGGAAGTCGTCGCGGCGCTCTGCCTGGTGCCGTCGCTCCTCAGCGTGACGGTGGAAAGCCAGCGGCGCGCGATTGACTGGACACGCTGGCGGCTGGGCAACCAGGTTCGCACGACGGTAGCCGGGCCGATCGAAGTGCGGTAGCGGAGGCGACGGAGGGAACGGATTCGTTCCCTCCGTTCCCTCCTACCCCACGCGGACGCGGATCGTCACAGGCGCCGTCAGCCTCGTCGTCACGCGCGCGCCGGGCCCGAGCCGAACTTCCTCTCCGCGGGTCGCCAGCACCGTACCCGTTCCGGCCGCGCCGCCGATGGCCGCACCCTTGGCGGCGCCGTCGCCGCCGCCGAGCAGCGCGCCGATCGCCGCACCGGCGCCGGCACCCACGGCAATTTTCGTGGCGTCCTCGCCCTTGGTCGCTTCCGCGACGTGCGTGAGCGGCGCCGCCGCGATATCGTACTGCTCGCCGTCGCGGCTGACCGAGTTGAACCGGTACGCCACGCGCGCGCGGCCCTTGACCCGGCCCGACCGCTCGACGCTGGTGACCACGCCGGCCAGCTCGGCTCCGGCAGGGAGGACCGTGGTGCCGTCGATCACCACCGCTTCACGCAGTGACGCGCGCACTGCGTCTTCGACGCGGCTGCTGTCGGACGCGACCGCCGACTGCAGTTCGAGCAGCAGCTGGGTCCCTTCGGGCAGCATGACCTCCCGGAATTCCGGGGCCCGCGCCGCGGCCGCCGCCGGTTTCGCATTGTCTTCGACCGCCGTGGCCGTCTCGGGGCCAGACGACTCTCCCCCACCACACCCAAGACCGATACTGGCCACGGCCAGCACGCTCAGAAGTCGCTTCACGTCGCCTCCTTGGGCCCGACTTGCCGGACCTCATGCGTATGTGATTCAGACACAAAATCCGCAGGCGATGCACGTATTTTGTGCGTAGCCTCCCCGTACACCGCCTGTCTGCGGCTCTACTGCGAGAATCTTGCCCGCGGTGCTACTTTGAAGGCGTGTACGCCCGACGCGTCCTTCTTTTTCTAGTCCTTCCGCTCTTCGTTGGCGCACCGGCGGCGGCGCAGCGCCTTGCCGCCACCGTCACGCCGGAGCACTATTCGCTCTGGTTCGCCCCCGATCTCGAACGGGAGACGTTTCGCGGGCGGGCGACGATCCGTGTCAGGGTCAGCGAGCCGACGCGCGCGATCACGCTTCACGCCGCGGAGATACAGTTCGAGCGGGCCACCGTCGCCGCCGGCGGCCGCACGCAGCCGGCGCAGGTGGCGCTCAACGCGCAATCGGAGACGGCACGGCTCGCGGTGCCGCAGCCGATCCCGGCCGGCACGGCCACCATTGAGATCGCGTACGCCGGCGTCCTCAACGACAAGCTGCGCGGCTTCTACATCAGCCGCGCCAACGGCCGCAAGTACGCCGTGACCCAGATGGAGGCGACCGACGCGCGCCGGGCGTTTCCGTCATTCGACGAACCCGCGCTCAAGGCCACCTTTGACGTCTCGCTCATGGTGGACGCCGCCGATACCGCGATCTCCAACGGGGCGCAGGTGTCCGATACGCCGGGGCCGGAGCCCGGCACGCACACGCTGAGGTTTGCGACGACGCCGAAGATGTCCACGTATCTCGTCGCGATGATCGTCGGCGACTTCGCGTGCCGCGGCGGCGCATCTGCCGGCGCCGCCGCCATCCGCGTCTGCGCGACGCAGGACAAGCTCCACCTGACCTCGTATGCGCTCGAGGCCGCCCAGCAGCAGCTCGCCTTCTTCAACGACTATTTCGGCATCCCGTACGCGTTCGGCAAACTCGATCTGATCGCCCTGCCCGACTTTGCGGCCGGCGCGATGGAAAATGCCGGCGCGATCACCTTTCGCGAGCGGCTGCTGCTGATCGACCCGGCGCGGGCCTCGCTGGCCACGCGCAAGTCGGTCGCCTCGATCATCTCGCACGAAATCGCCCATCAGTGGTTCGGCAACCTGGTCACGATGAAGTGGTGGGACGACATCTGGCTCAACGAGGGCTTTGCCACCTGGATGGCCAGCAAGCCGGTAGGGCGCTGGCGTCCCGAGTGGCGCGTCGAGCTGGACGACGCCGCGGATACGCAGACGGCGCTCGGCATCGATGCCCTGCGCACCACGCGACCGATCCGGATGCGCGTCGAGACGCCCGACCAGATCAACGAGGTCTTCGATGGAATCGCCTACGAGAAGACCGCGGCGGTGCTGCGGATGATCGAGGCCTTTGTCGGCCCGGAGGTCTTCCGAAAGGGCGTGGCGTCGTACCTGCGCAAGCATGCGTTCTCGAATGCCGCCGGGGAAGACTTCTGGACGGAAATGGCGCGGGTGGCCGGCCGGCCGGTCGACCGGATCCTCGCCGGGTATGTCGAGCAGCCCGGCGCGCCGGTCATCTCCGTGGAGACGCGATGCACCGGGACCAGTCCGTCGATCACGCTCGAGCAGGAGCGGTTTGCGGGAACCCCCGATCCCCCGGATGCGAGCGCCTCCGGGCTGTGGACGGTGCCGGTCTGCTTCAAGACCAGCGAGGGCGCCCCGCGGTGCGAGGTCCTCGACAGCCGGCGGCGCATCCTCCAGTCGCCCGGCTGCGCGAATGTCTTCGCCAATGCCGAGAGCCGGGGCTACTACTTCACCGAGTACGCCCCCGAGGCGATCCGAACGCTGACGCGCAGTGCCGGAGGGCTGGCGCCGGTCGAGCGACTCGGCCTGGTCGGCGACGAGTGGTGGATGGTGCGGAGCGGCCGGCACGACATCGGCGTCTATCTGGATCTGGCGGCGTCGCTCGCGGGCGATGACGCCGCGGCGGTCACCGACACGATTGCCAGCCGGCTCTCGTTCACCGGCGAGTACGTCGTGGGGCCGGCGCAGCGCGCCTCGTACGAGGCCTGGATCCGCGACCGCTTCGGCCCGGTCCTGGGGGCGCTGGGGCTGCCTGGACCTGCGAGCGATGACGAGGAGCGATACAGCCGGCGCGCGGAGCTGCTGACGCTGGTCGGCGTCACCGGCAACGACCCCGCCGTCCGGCAGCGCGCCCGCGAGCTTGCCAGGGACTACATCCGCGTTCGCACGTCGCTGCCTGGAACGCTCGCACCCGTCGTCTTACGCGTCGCCGCCGTGAACGGCGATCTTGCGCTCTACGAGGAGTACGTTGCGCAGCTCGGCGCTGCAGGCGGCGATCCCGAGGAGTACTACCGGTTCTTCGGCGCGCTTCCGTGGTTTCAGTAGCCGTCGCTCGTGCAGCGCACGCTGGCCTTTGCCGTCTCGCCCGACGTTCGCTCGCAGGACACCGGCACGCTCCTCGCCGGGCTGCTCGGCCGTCCGCTGTCCCGCGACGCGGCGTGGGCCTTCGTCAAGGCGCAGTGGCCGGCGCTCACCGCCAGGCTCGGGACGTTCCAGGGCATCCCCGGCATCATCGGCGCGCTCGGCAGCTTCTGCGCGGCCGGCGACGCCGAGGACGTCCGGCGGTTCTTCGCCGCCAATCCCATCCCATCGTCCGAGCGCTCGCTGCGGCAGTCGCTCGAGCGGATTGACGCATGCGCGGCGGTCGCGGACCGACAGGCGCCCGCGCTCGCCTCCTGGATGAATTAGCGTGCTCATTCGTACGTAGTGCCGGGCTTTAGCCCGGCTAAAGCCGGGCACGACTACCGACTACCACCTACCAGCTACCAGCTACTCCAACGGCTCCAGCTTGATGATCGTCGCGCTGTGCGTCGCACCCACCCAGAACGCGACGGGTTTGGCCGAGTTGTCCACGACGACCCGCCGGACGTTGGTCGCCCTCGGCAGGCCGTATTCGACGTACTGTCCGCTCTTCGGGTCGAGGCGAAGGATGCGATCGTTGTACTCCCCGCCGGCCCAGACGTCGCCGTTCCGATCGATGGTGACGTCGTAAGGCCATGCCCCCGGCGTCGGCGGCGCCCACTCCTGGAACGCCTGCGTCTTCGTGTCGAACATGCCGATCTTGTCGGCACGGTTCTCGCCGAACCAGATGCGGGCCTGCGAGTCGATCATGCCGCGCCGTGGACCCGATCCAGGCGTGGGCGTCTTGAAGATCCTGATATCGCCGGTCTTGGCATCGATGCGGCCGACGTCCTCGCGTCCGATGACGAGGAAGTAGACGTTGTTCTGCGGATCGGAGACCACGTCATAGATGTTCGGACGCGGAATCGCGTACGGCTCGAACACCTCGAACTTCCCCGTCTTCGTATCCACGCGGAAGACCCGATACGTCCCCGCGTCCTGGAACCAGACCTTGCCGTCCACGTGGGAGTTCTCGGGGCTGATCTGGTTGATCTGCACGTGCGGGCCATTCAGCTCCGGCGGCAGGCTCCACGTCTGGAAGGTCTCCGTCTTCCGATCGAACTTGCCGACCGCCGCCTGATACAGCATCCCGAGCCAGAGGTTCTGGTCGCGATCGAGGCGCAGCGCCAGGCTGCCGGTCGGGGCGCCCGGCTTGACCACCGGCACCTTGTATTCCGTGATCTTCCCGCTCTTCGGGTCGAGCTTCCCGAGAATCTGTTCGCCGAAGCCCGCGTACCACGCCATCCCATGGGAATCGACGACGACGTCGTGCGGCTGGCGGGTCCGTGCCGGCAGGTCGTACTCCGTGTAGATCACCTGCGTGGCGCGCCCCTTCGGCCGCGGCAGCGTCTTGAAGCTGTAGGTCCATTGCGGCGAGGCGCTCAGGTTCGCCGTGGCGAGGTACTCCGCCTGCCGGCGGCGCGAGACCCGCTGCTGCTCCGGGTTCGGCGGGCCGCCGCCAACCCGCTCGGCCGGCTCGCGCTGCGGATGCAGGGGGAATGCGAGCGGCGGATAGGTCCCCATGCGCTCGATGACCGCCTCCCAGGCATCGGCGTCATGCCGCGAGCGCATCACGCGCTCGAGGGTGTGGCAGTGGGCGCAGCCGCGGATCGAAGCTTTCTGCGCATCGGTTCCGGGGATGCTCATCAGCCACTCGGTGTTCGACAACTGCGCGGCGACGTCCCCGGCGGTCCGCAGCGTGAGATCCGCCGTCGCCGTCTGCCCGGCCGTAATGGTGACGGCCCCGGGGCCGTCCAGCTCGTATCCCGTTGCCCGGATGCGCAGGGCGTACTGCCCCGGCTCGAGCCGCGCGCGCGGGAAGCGATACCGTCCCCGGGCGTCGCTGACCACGGTGGTGGCGATGGTCGAGCCGGCCCGTCTGGCCGTCACCATCACGCCTTCCATCGCGCCTTCCTGCGCGGAGGTCACGGCACCTGAGAGGGCGGCGGCATCCTGCGCGGCCAGTTGGACCCGGGCGCGAGGCGCCGCGAACACACAGGCCGCAACCATGGCGGCAATCAGAACCGGAATCCGTCTGGCGCGCATAGAAAACCTCCTGGTGACGCTTCACTCCCCCGAAGGACCTCAGAATAGTCGGCCCATGGATGCCGGGTGTCAAGCGACGCAGAAGACGCCCTGAAAAACCCTCTGCGCCAACCGCGGGCAAGGTCGCGCGCGTCCAGGGCCGCTCGGGTATGATGCGACAGACGTGGGTCGTCACATTCTCGCTGCATTCATCCTGGCGCTGGCCGGCCTCGTGCCGGCCGGCGCCACCTCCTACGCTCCGGTGAGCTTCGGAGAGCTCGTCGCCCGCGCCGACGTCATTTTCGTCGGCGAGGTCGTGGACGTGCGGCCGCTTCCATTCACGACCCGCGACGGCACGATCATCAAGACCCGCGTCGTCTTCCGCGTCTCCGATCCAATCTGGGGCACGTCCGCCGCACTCGAGGTCTTCGACTTCTTCGGCGGCGAGTGGGGCGGCGTCGGCATGGCGATCGCCGAGATGCCCACCTTCGCGGTCGGCGACCGCCGTGTGGTGTTCGCACGGCGCGAGCGGAGCATCAACCCCATCGTGGGATTTAGGCAGGGGCTCCTGCAGGTCCGCCGCGATGCCGCCGGCGCCGATCGCGTGCTGACGCTCGATGGGAGACCGATCGACGCGCCCGAGAGCATCGGCGCACAGCGCGCCGGACGGACCGGTGTGCCGGCGGCGCCCATGCGTCTTGCGGACTTCCGCGCCCGCATCGGGCGCGCCCTCGCAGGGCGACGCCGATGAGAGCACGGCTGGCGATCCTCGGCGCGGCGGCGCTCGTGATGCTCATCACCCAGGCCCCGACCGCCTACTGGGCTCACGGCCAGCGCTGGGCGTCTGGCTCAGCCATCGTGATGCAGCTGCAGCTCGGCCTGCCGATGCAGCCGCTCAGCGACGGCCACCCGAGCTGGGATGCCGTGGCCGCCGGCGCGCTCGCGTCATGGAATCAGGTGCTGAACGAAGTGGGGTTCGACGCCGTTGCCGACTCGGTTGAAGGAGCCGGCCTGCAGAACGAGCTCAACAACGTGCTGTGGGGCGATGATGTCTACGGCGACGCGTTCGGGGATGCGATCGCCATCACCAAATGGCTCTACATCGTTCCCGACAACATCACCGTCGAGGCCGACGTGGTCTTCGACCGGGCCAGGGCCTGGGACTCGTACCGCGGCGCCCTGCGGCGCGCGCCGCAGGGCGGCACGCTCAACGACTTCCGCCGGGTGGCGCTGCACGAGTTCGGCCACGCGCTCGGCCTGGGGCATCCGGACGAGCATGAGCAGTCGGTTCCGGCGATCATGAATCGGCAGACGGGAACCCTCGACGATCTGCAACCCGACGACATCGAAGGCGTCCAGTCGATCTACGGCGTCCGCCCCCCGGCCGACGTCGCGCCCCCGGGCGCAGCCGCGCCGCCAGCCGCGACCGATCCGCCGGCCGAAGGCGAGCCGCTCACCTTCGGCCGCCGCTGATCTCGCTCAAGCGCAGCCGCCCTTACCACTCGACCTGCAGCGCGATGGTGCCGGTCGCCCCATTGAGGCGCCCTACTGCCTCGGCAGGCTGATGTTGATGGCTGAGGTCTGCGCGGCCGTCACGGTCACCTCCGCCGTGTAGCTGCGGTAGCCGTCCTTCCGCACCTCGATCCGATGCGTACCGGGCGCCACCTGAACCACGAGCGCCTCGTCGTCCTGCGGCCCTTCCCATCGCTCACCGTCGATCAGCACTTCCGCATCGCCGGGCTGGACACGGATGGCCAGCGCGCCAAAGCTGGCGTCGCCGCGGATTACCTCGCCCTCGTCGCCGCCGCGTGGCCTGGCGGGCGGCGGGCCGCTCCGGCGCGCCGGATCGCTGCGCGGCGCGGCCGACGGCCGCGGCTCCCCCACCTCGCCTGCGGCGAGCGGTTCCATCGCGTGGCGGATCCGGAACGTCCCGTGGTCCTGAAGGAAGATCTTCTGATGAACCGACCTGTGCCCCGCCAGGTACAGCGTGACGTCGTGCTCGCCCGGCTCCAGGTGCAGCCGCTGGAACATTCCGTCGAAGTCGTCGACCGTGCCCGCGTAGTACCCGTCCACGTACACCTCCGTCTCCCGCGGCGACACCTGCAGCCGAACCGAGGCGGTGTCGTCGTAGTACGGGCGGCCGTACGCGTATGGCGGATACCCCCCGTACGGATACGGATACCACCACGGGTCGTAGAAGGAGTCGTAGTAGAACGGCGAGAGGAACAGCGGGCGGTAGTACGCGGCAACCACGACGCCGCCGCGGCGCGGCGGGGCGGCGCGGCGGCCCTGGGCAGACGCGGCGTCCTGGATCATGGGCGCCGTCAGGAGCGCTACGGTGCCGAGGGAGAGCATCAGCAGTCGCATCGATCGCACGGGGCAACCTCCGGAGAAGTGGACATTGAGGGTCGTTCACCGGTGCTGCAGGCAACGCCCGTGCCGCAAATGAGGTGCGCTAAGTGATTGCGATCATGAGATGCGGCAGATCGCTCGCGGCATTGCCCGCGTCATCCCACCTGGACACCGTGTCGTGGGTGGAGCACGCCGTGCGATCTGCCACACATTTGCCATAGTGCGGCACACACCTGAAGATTGTAAGTATCGCAAACAGGTCATCGAGACAGATCCTGATGGTGCTCCTTGATGCGCGTCACCTCCGACCCGGTCACATTCGCCTGCGTGGCAAAGTCCGGCCACGAAGACACTGTCTCACTAACGTGTTGCAGGACTTGAGGGGCAGTGCCGACACCAAAGCGATCCGCGACCGCCAGTAAATCATCCCGAGAGATAGCGGCGAATTTCCCATTCACCGACATCAGGTGCTGGTACGTCCACTCCCCCTTCGGATTGTAGGCGTACGTCACGTCGTACGCTGGCACCAGTTCCCACGCTCCATCCTCGCGAAGGAGAAACGACACGTTCTTCGTGTGGTCATCACAATTTGCCGCGATGACGTTGAAGGCGATACGCCTGAAGGCTTCCTCCTTCGCGTCGTATCCCAACCCAAGCCGATCAATCGTCAATAGCAACTGGCTGACGTCGTGTGTGGCTTTGTGACGGTAGTCCAGATGCGCGAGGCCGCAGAGCGTCTGCACATGGTGCTTTGCGTTTCCATCACGGTCGAACCGCTTGGTCATGAAATGGGCACGGCCATGCTCTTCCAACAATCGGCACGGCGACATCGTGATTCCCGCGGCGCAGGCCATCAGGTGATAGGCGTACTCGATGCGTCCGTAGTCCTGGCTGACACCGAGCCTTTCATCAATGCCCACACCATCGAACTTGATCAGCCAATGTTCGAACCCTGCTTGCACATCGAACTGCCCTGCGCGGATCTCGCCGGTCGCCGGATTCCACGAAATGACGGCCTTCGCCCGTGCTCCTCCAGCAGACGTACCGACTTGAATGATTTGCGCCAGAGCGGCCTGGCCGTGCGCGTCAGTGTCGATCTCGCCCTGCACGGCGCGCCGTGCACCTTCGACCAGCGCAGACAGTTCAATCGCGGTGCTCGGCTTTGATGCTTTGGGACCAAGCGCGGGCTTGAACTCCAGGGCACCCATACCCCGCTTGCCCATGTAGGCCAGGCGATCGAGCGACGTGATCTGCGATTTGGCGACACCCTCGCGCGCCATCCATGCGTCAATCAGGGCATTCCCGAAGTCGTCAGGCAGCGCGTCGGCGAGCATCCCCGGCAGCCGCCTATAGGTCAGCTCGGGAAGATCGGCAAACACGAATGGTTCATTCGCCGCGGTGAGCGGCATCGTCAGGGGCGCCAGTTCAATTCCTGAGCGAACGAAGGCAGGTTGGTACTCGAACGCGTAGTACCCGAGTCTCGGATCGCGCGCGACGGCACCCACGGCCTTGCGCCAGATGCGGACCTCGACGACGGAGACTGGGGTGTACACGCGGGTCTCGTGTCTTCTACGACTTCTTCGTTCTGAGATGCCTGGGGGATGCGCGCTGACGTGGCGCCTTGGTCTTGAGCATCTGTACGGGGCTGATCGAGACGGCGGGCGCGAGCGCGCGAAGCCACTCGACCCTGTTCAAGACCCGCAGAACCTGGATCAATGAGCGAAGCGTCGCTCCCCTCCCACGCTCAAGGTTCTTGACTGCGTTCAGGGCGATGCCGGCTCGATCGGCCAGCTGCTGTTGGTCGAGATTCTGCCGAAGTCTTAGAACACGGATCTGCCTGCCCAGCTCAACTTCCCACTCGTCCGAGGTCGTCAGCACATCCACATCAGTAGCCCTAAATAGGTCTATTATCAATATACATGATGCTTGTAGACCTAAACGAGGATGTAAACTTCGCTACTTATGACATCTCGTCGCGCGCGCTTCAGCGGTCGATTGGGTAACAACCTGCACCCATGACCCACCTGGGCCGAATGTTCGAAAGGTCCTGTCCTTACGTGGCTGCTGGAGCCGTAAACTCCCCGCGCCCTCACGACGATAAGGAGTCCTGGAACCCACCACGGCAGTAGATCCGGCTTCTCAGGAGTTTAGCTGTGCAAATATTGGGCTGTGCTCGTGCTCTCTGGCTTGGCGTGCCGCTCATGCTCAGCTCAACCCTAGTCGTCGTCGCGACGACTCCCCAGGGCGCTCGCGGTGAACCCACCACGACGGCAGTGGCGCTGGCCAGTGGCCGCGACACCTTCCGCCAATTTTGTGCCCCGTGCCATGGCGTCGACGGCAGGGGGCACGGGCCGATCGCGGCCATCCTGACGACGCCGCCCACCGATCTCACGACTATGAAACGACGCAATATGGGCGTGTTCCCGCTTGCCACTTTCGAGGCGATGATCACGGGGGCATCCCATCTCGCGACGGCCGCCCACGGTTCGGAGCAAATGCCGATCTGGGGACCGACGTTCAGCGCGATTGATGGCAACCCGACATTGGCGCGGGCGCGAGTCGCAAACCTGGCGGCCTACATGGAATCCTTACAGCAATAGGTATCGCGAGATACAGATCTCATGAGATCAGGGCCGTCTAGGGATACCACTGACCCGACCGCACCTCGGTCGACGTCCCCGTCATCGCGTCCCGGAATGCCTGAAGGCTTTGGGCGATCGTGCCGCCGCCAGGAAGCCCCTGTGGCTGGGCGCTCGCGTTGGCAGCGCGCGCCGCGGAGTCCTGATCGTAATGGTAGATATAGACCACGGCAGGATTGAGAATCTTCACGCACTCGGCGACGGCCGCCGGCATCATCCGTTCGACCGGAATGTTCATCGGCATGAACGCGACGTCGATGTTCTTCAGCGCTCGTACTTCCGGTACGCACTCGGTCACGCCAGCCAGGAAGATCCGCTTGCCGCCAAGCGTGATGACGTAGCCGTTCGCCTCGCCCTTCGGATGTTCCGGAGCCCCCGGTTTGATGTCATAGGCCGCAATCGATTCGACCCGGACGCCGGCGGCGGTCGTCGATTCGCCATTGGGGAGCACGATACCGTCCGGTATGCGTGACGTGCCATTCGCCGCGATGACGACCGGCGCGCCAGGCTTGCGGAGTTGCTGGATCGCCTTCACATCCAGGTGGTGCCCGACATCATCGGTGATGAGGATGAGGTCGGCCGGCTTCGCGCGCGAGAGATCGCCGGCGCTCCAGGGATCAACATGGATGACCTTCCCCGCATACTCGATCTGCACGCTGGAGTGAATGATCGGCGTGATCTCGATATTGCCACCGTTCGCCGGAAACGTGTCGGCGGCTATTGCCAGGCTGGCGGTTACAAGTACCACGAGGATTGCGATTGAACTACGCATCGTTTCCCTCATATGTGGAGATCAGGGTATCCGTGCCGTCTATTGTCATGCCGTCCGTCTGACGGACAGAACCGACCCGCGGCGCTCGCGAGTCACCGCGCCGCCGGGTCCAGTCCGGGTTGGGCACTGTACGGCTGACGATGTACCATGGCATTGTAGAGTCCGGAGGTTCAGATGCCCATGCTTGAATCAGTCGTGCAGAGTGACCCCGAGATCCTCGGGGGAACGCCTGTGTTCGCGGGCACTCGCGTCCCCATCAAGAACCTGTTGGACTACCTGGCTGCCGGCGATAGCCTCGAGAGATTCCTCGACCACTTTCCGACCGTCACCAGAGAACAGGCCGTTGCCGCCTTGGAAATTGCCAAGGACCTCCTGACCTCTCGTGCGCGTCCTACTCGATGAATCGCTTCCCAGACCCCTGGCTGAACTGCTCGTAGGCCACGAAGCCAGAACCGTTAAGTAGGCCGCTTCTCCCAAGTACCGTCGCAGCCATAGACCGCCAACGTCTATTGGGAGAGTGCGCTCTAACCCGTTGAATGCGCGGATTCTAGCACGCGCAACCGCCGCGCCAGGACGCCGCCATTACGTGCGAACCAGATGCCCAACAGCGCGGAATCGCCCGCAGCACACGCCCCAGGGCACGAAGCGCGACAAGTGCGGCGGCTGCAGCCTACTGCGCCCTACAGGCGATCCGCCGGGCTTCGCACATCTACAACGGCACGGTGCAGAACGCGCGCGTGGGTCATTGTCCTCTGAGGCTCGCGGTAGCTGTGGCAGGTCCGCTCATTCAAGCCGGGAGGTGCGGCATGTCCGGAGGAAAACCGTAGTCAGCGTAAGCGCGACGCGAGGCTGGTGGCGGCAGCCGCGCAATCCGAGTGCGACGAACGGAGCCGGTTTTCCGGAGGACATGCCGCGCCTTCCGGCGATCCCGCCGGGTCCGCGGCTCGATGGCATGCGGCTCGCCGCGGAACCGGCCTACCTGCAAAGCCTGGCCCCGGCGGGCCTGAAGGCCCGCCGCTACGACGAAATGAAGGTGACGCTCAGGCGGATTTGGCAAAGTAGTCGATCACCGCCGCGGAGGCCCTGGGGCCGATCACGGCGGCGAGCTCTTCGCGCGTGGCGCGGCGGACGCCCGCGAGGCTGCCGAACGCCTCGAGCAGCGCGCGCCGGCGCCGCGGACCGATGCCGGGCACCGCGTCGAGCTCCGACTGCAGGTCGCGCATCGAGCGCGCCTTGCGGTGGAACGTCACCGCGAAGCGGTGCGCCTCGTCCCGGATGCGCTGCAAGAGCAGCAGCGCCGGGTCATTCTCGGCAAGCGCCACCGGCTCAGGCCGGTCGCGGAGGAAGAGCAGCTCTTCCCGCTTGGCAATCCCGACCGCAACGAGGTTCCCGAGCCCCACCGACTCGAGCGCGTCATACGCGGCGATCAGCTGCCCCTTGCCGCCGTCGATCAGAATCAAGTCCGGAAACGGGCCGCCATCCTCGACGAGCTTGCGGCAGCGCCGCTGGACCACTTCACGCATTGCAGCGAAATCATCGTTGCCGGCCCGTTCGGCCCGGCTGAAGCCGGGCACTACGTACGCCGGGGTTTGCGCGTTGGGCTTTGGGCCCGCCTTCGCTTCGCTTCGGCGAGGTCTCGCCGGAGCCTGCGGCGGAGGCGGAATTTGGGATTTGGGATTTGACAGGCCCCTGATCCGGAACTTCCGGTATTCCGCCCGCTTCATGCGCCCGTCTTCGCAGACGACCATCGACGCCACCGTCTCGCTCCCCTGGATGGTCGAGATGTCGAAGCACTCGATCCGCCGCGGAATGGCGGGCAGGCCGAGCGTGGTCCGTAACGTTTCGAGCGCGTCGAAATGCGCCGCCGTATTCTCGTTGAAGCGCGTGCGGTAGGAGAGCTCGGCGTTCCGCGTGGCCAGTTCCACGAGCGCCCGCTTGTCGCCCCGCTGCGGCACCAGGAGGCGCACGCGCCGCCCGGCGCGCGCCGACAGCCAGGCCTCGATCGCGTCGGCATCCTCCACCTCGACCGGCAGATGGATGTCGGCTGGCGGAATCCGGTCCTCGTAGAACTGCTGCAGCGCCGCCTGCAGCACGTCGGCGTCGCGCACGGCCACGCCGCCCGGCTCGGTCGCCAGCTCCACACGCTCGACGACCCGCCCGCCGCGCATCGCAAACACCTGCATGGCGCCGCCGCTCGGCCCCACCTTGAGCCCGAAGACGTCGCGATCGCCCAGGCCCGGCGTGGCGACCTTCTGCTGACGGTCGCTCAGGATCTCCACCGTCCGCAGCGCGTCGCGCAGCTGCGCCGCCTCCTCGAAGCGCTCGCCGACGGCCGCGTCGGCCATCCGGTCGTGCAGCGTAACAATCAGATCGTCGTTCCGCCCCTCCAGCAGGAGCCTCGCATCCTCCACGGCGTCGCCGTAGCGCTCCTGGCTGCAGAGCTCGGCCACGCAAGGCGCAATGCACCGCTTGATGTCGTACTCGAGGCAGGGCCGGGCCCGCTCCCCGGTGATCACCTCATTGCACGACCGGATCCCGAACAGCCGGTGCGCCAGCCCCATCGTCCGGCGCGCCAGCTTCGCGGGCAGAAACGGGCCGGCATAAAAGTCTCCGCCCTTCTCGACGCGCCGGGCCACCAGGATCCGCGGGAACGGCTCGCTCGTGGTCAGCTGCAGGTACGGGTAGTTCTTGTCGTCGCGGAGCAGGATGTTGTACCTGGGGCGACGCTGCTTGATGAGATTGTTCTCGAGCGCCAGCGCCTCCATGACCGAGTCGGTGACGATGACCTCGATCGAGGCGATCTCGTCGAGCAGCGCGTCGTGCCGCGGGCTCATGCCGGCGGCGCCCAGGTAGCTGCGCACACGATCCCTGAGCGCACGCGCCTTGCCGACGTAGATGGTCTCGCCAGCCGCATTGCGCCACAGATACACGCCAGGCTGTTCGGGCAGCCGCGCAATCTGCTCCCGCAGGGACATGATAGACATCTGAATTTACGGATTGATGAATTTACGAATTGACGGATTCGAGTGCCACACTACAATGCGTAAATCTGTAGATTCGTAAATCCGTCAATGGCTGAAACCTCTAATTATAACAACCGATGACCTTTACCGGCCTGGTGGGAACCGTGTGCATGTTCCCGCTCCGCGCGATCATTGCCGCCTCGGTGGCGCTCGGCATCCACCCCAACGTGCTGACGCTCGTGGGCGTCATCCTGAATGTCGCCGCCGCCTGGGCCCTCGGCCTCGACCGTTTCGTGCTCGCCGGCTTCTTCATGATCGCCGCCAACCTCTTCGACTTCATCGACGGCAAGGTCGCCCAGATCACCAGCACGTCGTCCCGGTTCGGCGCCTTCTGGGACTCCACCCTCGATCGCTTCTCCGACATTGCGCTCTTCCTCGGCCTGATCTACCTGTATGCGACACTGCACCGGACCGACTACGTCATGGTGGCAGCGCTGGCCATGATGTTCTCGATCATGACCAGTTACACCCGCGCGCGCGCCGAATCGCTCATCGACAGGTGCAAGGTCGGGTTCATGGAGCGTCCCGAGCGGATCGTACTCTTCATGATCGGCGCGTTCACGGACCGCATGGCGGGCGTGCTGTGGGTGATCCTCGTGCTGTCGATCGTCACCGTGGTCAATCGCATGCACTTCACCTACCTCGCGCTGAACAACCGCGCGATGCCGTCGGGATCCAATCCTGCAGCGCGCGTCCTGTGGCGCGCATTCTTCTGGAGGGACGAGCGGTCGACCGTGCCCTACGACGCATGGGTGATTGCCATCCTCGCCTTCGTGTGGCTCACGCCACCCGGCTGGCTCGGCGATCCGACAGCCATTGGCGCCGGCCTCTGGGCGCTGCTGCAGTGACCGATGTCCAGCGCGCGCTCGAGGCGCTCGGGACGTTTGGCCCCGTCCTGGCGGCCAAGCTGTATCGCGTGAAGCTCGATCCCCCGCCGGCCGTTCCCATGCTCCCCTGTCTCGACCACGAGGCGATGCTGCATCAGGTCGTGCCGCCGCATGCCGCCGCGTACGTGCAGGACAAGGCGTCGGGCGACCTGCACGAAGTAGTGTTCATCCCCGAGCGCTGGCGGATCGAGGTCGACACGGTGTCGACGGCCGGGTCCAATACGCCCGAGTCGCACGCCCGGCTGCTCGCGCTGCTTGCCGCGCAGTTCCCGGGCGACCGGGTCGTCATCAGCGGGCCCTCATGGTGGCGCGGCGACCGCCGCGTCGTGGCGGCCTGCCGGGCGCAGGTGTCGCTCGCTGACGTGCTGCTGGGCCGCGATATCGGCGCGGTGAAGACCGCCGTCGACCGGCTGCAGACCGTCGGCGCACTGATGGAGAAGCAGTCGCGGGTGGCGTCGTGGGCGGTGCGGACCGTGACCGGACCCATCCTCGCGGTCGCCGGGTTCGTCACCTATCAGGGGCTTGGGCTGTTTACGGGGCGGCTGGGCGAGCGTGGCGTGACAACGCTGCGATACGTCGTCGTCAGCCTGCTCGGGACCGCGTTCCTCTACTTTGGCCTCAAGGCGGTGCACCTGACGGAGATGTCGAACCGGGTCTGGAAGCGGGCCGCGGAGTACAGCCTGATTCTGGCGGAGCGACGACGGCTGCAAGGGCTCGGCTAAAGCCGAGCACTACGAGAGAGATGCGCCGAGCACTACGAGAGAGATGTACGTAGTGCCCGGCTTCAGCCGGGCCTACTGCGGGCGCGGAGGCGCCTTCTTCAGCAGGAACTCCTCCGGGTTGACCATCCCCTCATAGCAGGCCGATTCCCAGAACTCGTCCGGCGGGCGCCGGCGATGCGCCACGCGGATGGTCCACGGCCGCGTGAAGACCGTCGGGTCGATCATCGTCGCCTCGTAGACGAGATTGTCCCGATCCGCCAGCCTGAAGCGCTCGAGAACGTGCACGTTGTCGCTGTAAAAATCGCCGAGGTACGTGAGCCGGGCGCCTCTCACGCTCGTGGTGTCGACCACCAGAGTGTCCCCTTCCCATCGCCCGCGGCCGTCGCCCATCCAGAGCGTGACGCTGGATGGGACATGCGGCCTGCCGTCCAGCGGAATGACGAGGTACGCGTGGTACTGCTCCCAGGTGAAGACGACCTGTCCCGGCGTCTGAACGATCTTGAACGGCGGCACGATCGTGTAGAGACGCGGCACGCCCGAGAGCAGGCACCGGTGCTGCGTGTCGATGTGCTCGGGCCGGGTCGGCCAGTCGTGGTCGAAGGCCTGCTGCTTCTGCCGTGCGGCGGCCCAGGGCTGGTATGGCACGAGGCCGTCGGGCGGATCGATGATGCGGCTCGGCACGCGCCGGGCCGTCCCCTCGAACGAGTCGGCCTGATTGACCGGATTGGTCAGCGAGAGTGAGCCCGGCAGGACGGCGGCCCACACACCCTGCAGGTTCGGCTTGCCGTCAGGCAGCCGCTCGATCGGCGGCGGCGGACCGGCCGGCGCAGCGCCCTGCCCGCGCCCCTGCGCCGGCGCCGGCCCGGCCGTCCACACCAGCACTGCGATCCCGATCGCCCACGTCCGGTGCCTGCTGATCATTTGACGCCTCGCATCTCCGGATACGGGTAGTACTGCTCGATGTCGAAGGCATAGCACTCGTAGTCGAGCAGCTGCGCGCCCGGGTCCTTGTGGCGGTACAGGACCATGCTCATGTTCCACGGGCGCGTAAACACCTTGGCGTCCTCGACCGTGAGGTCGTACCGGATATGGTCGGGGCCCATCGGGGTGTACCGCTCGACCAGATGCATCACCTCGCTGTGGAAGTTGCCCGCGCGGTCGAACCAGTTGCCGTCCTGGAAGTGCACGACGTCGACGACCAGGCTGTCGCCCTCCCACCGGCCGCGCGAGTCGCCCAGCCACCACTCGATCGGGCCTTTCGGGTGCGGCGAGTCCATGAAGATGTAGCGGATCGCGTGCGCGTACTCGTACAGGACGGTGATTTCCTTCGGCGTCTGGACGATCTGAAATGGCAGCGGCGTGTAGGTGAGCCGCGGCACGCCGGGCAGGTGGCACCTGGCTTCAGGGTCGAGCGTCGCACGCTGCTCGTAGTTGGCGCGCCTCTTCTCGAGCGCCCACGGCTGATATGGGAGGTCGCCGCCGATGACGACCCCGACACCTCCCGGGACGCCTTTCCGGGCGGCGTGCGGCTGGATGTCCCAGGCGGCGGTGTTCAAGACCTGCCAGAGACCTGACAGGTCGGGCTTGCCGTCGGCCGTACGGGGGATCGTCGAGGTGGCAGGCTGCGCAGGACCGCCCTGGGCGGTGAGGCAGACAGGCAGCCAGAGGAGAGCGAGCATGAGGTGCGCGCGCCCGGGCCGCATCGAGGCGGAGTATTACCCTACCGCCGCCTTTTTCGCAACCTGGGATCGTGGGGCCTTGGCCTTGGCCTTGGCCGGACGCTTCTTCTCCTTGCTTACCGAATCGAGGCTGCGGCGAAGCGCCTCCATCAGGTCCACGACCTTCGGCGGCTCCTGCGCTTCGAGCGACACGATTTCCTCGCCGGCTATCTTGGCGTCGATGATCTGGCGGAGCCCCTCGGTGTACTCGTCCTTGTAGTCCTTCAGGTTCAGTTCGGCATCGAAGGTGGCGATCACCTGCTTCGCCAGCTTCATCTCCTCGGGCTTCACCTTCGACGGCACCGAGTTGAGCTCGTCCACCTGGTCGATGCTGCGGATCTCGGCATCGTGATGCAGCGTGTACATCACGAGCCCCTTCTTCCGCGGCTTGATCGCCACGAGATATTCGCGCCCGTAGAGCGCCACCTTGCCGATGCCCGCCTTCCCGGTCATCCCGTCCCGCATCACCGCGAACGCTTCGGCGGCCATCGGGCCGTCGGGCGCCAGATAGTACGCGCGGTCGACGTAAATCGGATCGATCTCGGCCGCGTCCGCGAACTGCACGAGGTTGATGACACGGGTCGATTCGACGCGGACCTTCTGCATGTCTTCGTCGGTGACGATCACGTAGCGACCCTTCTCGAACTCGTAGCCCTTGGCGAGCTCCGTATTGGCGACCTCACGCTGACACTGCGGGCACCACCGCTTCTGCTGGATGCGCGTCTGGCACTCGGCGTGAAGCTGGTTGAACGAGAGCGTGGCGGCCGACTCGGTGGCCGGGAACACTTTGACCGGGATGGTCACCAGGCTCACCTTCAGGAAGCCTTTCCAGGTTGGACGAATCGCCATACAGCGCGCTTATCGGCTCAGAGGCCCCTAGACTGCATCCTGATCGCTCCGGCTCCCCAGGTCCAGCCCGGCGCCGCCGATGTGGATGTCGTGCGCCTTGATTCGGTCCCTGAGCAGCCGCCGCGCCTGCCCGTAGAGGTGGCCGGGCACTTCGAGGTGCCTGGCAATGCTGCGGAAGCGCGAAATCAGGATCAGCGTCACCGACTCCCCCTCTTTCCAGGAGACGGCCGAGATCTGGCCCCAGGGCATGAACCCGCTGTCGGACCAGACGCCGTCCTGATAGAACCCCCGCGCGATCCGGGTGCTGAGCGGCACCGCGTAGCCGAAGTACAGGAACATCATCACCTCGCCGAACAGCTGCCCCGGCGAGCGGCCGAGGATGAAGATCTTCACGATCAGCAGCAGGCCGAGCACGGCGCCGAGCGCCAGCGCGAACCCGTAATAGCGCGGTTTCGGGTTCTCCCAGATCAGCAGGGCGGAGGACTTTCGGCTGTGGAAGCGGAGCAGATCCGCCGTGACCTTGACGTTGGCCGCAAAGAACCCCACGCCGAACATGAAGAGCAGCTGCGGCAGCAGGAACTCCGGCGCCATACGATCAGGGTGACATACACAAATCCCAAATCCCAAATTCCGCCTCCGCCGCAGGCTACGGCGAGGCTGATGGTGCAGAATGTGAGGGCAGGAAGACCTGTCCCGATGAGCCCCGCCCGCCGTCTGCTGCTCCTCGCGCTGTGCGCCGCCGGCGCCGGCTGCCACCAGGCGGGCCCCCAGGCCAATCGCCTGATCGCCGAGAAGAGCCCCTACCTCCAGCAGCATGCGCACAACCCGGTCGACTGGTACCCCTGGGGTGCTGAAGCGTTCGAGAAGGCCCGGCGCGAGGACAAGGCCATCTTCCTCTCCATCGGCTACTCCACGTGCCACTGGTGCCACGTGATGGAGGCCGAGTCGTTCTCCAATCCGGAGATCGCCGCGTTCATGAACCAGCACTTCGTCTCGATCAAGGTCGATCGGGAGGAGCGTCCCGACCTCGACCGTCAGTACATGAACTACGTGATCGGGGTGAGCGAGGGCGGCTGGCCCATGTCGCTCGTCCTGATGCCGGACCTGCGGCCGTTCTTCGGCGCCAATTACCTGCCGCCCGACGATCGCGACGGCCAGGTAGGCTTCCGCACGCTGCTGCAGCGCATCGCCACGCTCTGGGAGACCCGCCGGAGCGACGCGCTGCGGGCCGCGGCCGACGGCACACAGGCGCTCGAGGCGCGGAGCGCGCTGACGCGCGGAGCGGCCACGGCGCCGGATGAGGCGGAGCTCGATCGCACGTTCGAGGATCTCAGCGCCAGCTTCGATGCCTCCGCCGGCGGCTTCTGCGGCGCGCCGAAGTTTCCCCGGCCGGTGGTGCTGAACTTCCTGATGCGCTACTACGCGCGCACCGGGTCCGCACGCGCGCTGGACATGGCGCTGGAGACCCTGCGGGCCATGGCGCGCGGCGGCATCCGCGATCATCTGGGCGGAGGCTTCCATCGGTATGCCGTCGATCGCGAGTGGCGCCTTCCCCACTTCGAGAAGATGGTGTACGACCAGGCGCAGCTGGCCGCCGCCCTCGTGGATGCCTATCAGGCCAGCGGCGATGCCCTCTTTGCCGATCTCGCGCGCGAGACGCTCGACTACGTCCTCCGCGACATGCGCGATCCCGAGGGTCGCTTCTACTCGGCCGAGGGCGCCGCGGTCCTCAGCGAACGTCACTCCGTCGAGGAGACGGCGGGTCGCTTCGGCGTCTCCGGGCGGGACGTGCGTGCCAGGCTGGCTGCCGCGCGGCAGATCCTCTTCCACGCGCGCGGCTCCCGGCCCCGCCCGGCACGCGACGACAAGGTGCTTGTCGCCTGGAACGGCCTGATGCTGTCGGCGCTCGCGAAGGCCTCGGTCGTCCTCGACGGACCGACGTATCGCGACGCCGCGGTCGCCGCCGCCCGCTTCCTCGAGCGCCGCCTCTACGACCCCGCCACGGAGACGCTGGTACGGCGCTATCGGGCGGGCGATGCCGCCGTCGCCGCCCTCCTGGAGGACTACGCCTTCCTGATCCAGGGGCTGCTGGATCTCTCTGAAACGTCCTTCGACCCACGCTGGCTCGCGTGGGCGCTGCGGCTGCAGGCGCAGCAGGACCGCTGGTTCTGGGACGACCGGGAGGGCGGCTACTTCTCCACCCGCGCGGATGCCGCCGACCTGCTCACCCGGGTCAAGGAGGAGTACGACGGCGCCGGGCCGTCGGCGAACTCGGTCTCGACGATGAACCTGCTGCGATTGTGGCAGTTGACGGGTCAGCAGAGGTGGCGCGACCGGGCGGACGCAACGTTCCGTGCGCTCTCGCCACGGGTCGCCCGGTCGGGCCTGGCGCTGCCCCAACTGCTGGCCGCGCTCGAGTTCTCGCGCTCGCATCCCACGCAGATCGTCATCGCCGGCGACCGCGACGCGCCAGACACGCGCGCGCTCCTGAAGGTCGTCCACGATCGGTTCATCCCGAACCGGATCCTCGTGCTCGTCGAGGAGGGGCGGCAGCAGGAGCTCGTCGCCGCACAGGTGCCGTTTGTCTCGGGAATGGGCCGCCGCAGCGGCCGGGCCACGATCTATATCTGCGAGAACTCCGTGTGCCGGCTGCCGACCGCCGACCCGGCCGTCGCCGCGCGCCTGCTGGACGGCGCCCGGGGACATAACCAACGTAGTGCCCGGCTTTAGCCGGGCTGAAGCCCGGCACTACGTACGGAGCTGGAGCCCGCGGGGGATGCTCCGCTCAGCCCCGGCTGCCGTCGAGCCTCGGATCGAAGCACCGGCGGCACCGCGCCTCGTAGGTCCCCTGGGTGCCGAGCAGCACGCGGTCCTCGCTCGCCACGAGCCGCTGCGTGTGGTTGGCGGGATTGCCGCACACCATGCAGATCGCGAGCGTCTTGGTGATGAACTCGGCGACGGCCAGCAGCTGGGGCATCGGCTCGAACGGCCTGCCCAGATAATCCTGATCGAGCCCGGCCACGATCACCCGCTTGCCGCGGTCCGCCAGCGCGTTGCAGACGGCCGGCAGCTCGGCGTCGAAGAACTGTCCTTCGTCGATCCCGACCACCTCGGTGTCGGCCTCCACCTGATCGAGCAGCGCGCGGGCGCCCGTCACGGCGGTCGACGGAATCCGCATCTCGCTGTGCGACACGATGTGATCGTCGGCGTAGCGGGTGTCGAGGACCGGCTTGAAAATCTGCACCTTCTGACGGGCTATCTGCGCCCGTCGCAGCCGGCGGATCAGCTCCTCGCTCTTGCCGCTGAACATGCTGCCGACGATGACTTCGATCCAGCCCTGATTGGCGTCGCGCTTGACGATGTCCATGGGACAGTAGACAGTCAGGCTCTCGACAGGTACTCCCCGGTTTCCGTGTTCACCCGGATCGTATCGCCTGGGTTGACGAACGGCGGCACCTGCACCACAAGGCCGGTCTCGAGCGTCGCCGGCTTGACCTGCGCGCTGGCCGTGGCGCCCTTGATCCCCGGCACCGTGTCGAGCACCTTGAGGTCCACCGTCTGCGGGAGCTCGATCCCGACCGGCTCGGTCCCGTAGAACTCGACCAGAATCGTCATCTCGGGCTTGAGGAAGCTCACCGAGTCGCCGAGCGCCTCGCTGGAAATGTGGACCTGCTCGTACGAGCTCGTGTCCATGAAGTAGAAGTCGTCACCATCCCGGTAGAGATACTGCATCTCGCGCTCGTCGAGCGTCGCCCGCTCGATGAGATCCTCCGAGCGGAGCTTCTGGTCCACGAGCGTCCCGCTGCGGATGTTCCGCAGCTTCACGCGGACGAAGCCGCGCAGGTTGCCGGGGGTGACGTGCTGGAGCTCGAGAATCCGCAGCAGATCCTCGCCCATCTTGACCAGCATGCCCTTCTTCAGCCGCGTTGCCTGTACTGTCGCCATGATCTCCAGGTGGTAGGTGGTAGGTGGTAGCCGGTAGCCAGCAGTGAACGCTCCATCCTATCAACTACCCACGATCGACTACCATCTCGTGCTACCGGCCTACCGGCTACCAGCCGGGAGGTGCTAGCATCAAAACGTGGCGTTTGCACGCTGGGATCCGATTCGCGATCTGCTGGCCATCCAGCAGCGGCTCGCCCAGTTCGCGCCAGGGCCCACAGGGTGGGTTCCCCCGGTCGACCTCCACGAGACCGCGGAGCAGTACATCCTGATCGCCGAGGTGCCGGGGCTGCAGCGCGACGACCTGGAGATCCGGCTGCACGACGGCCACCTGGTGCTCTCCGGCGTCCGGCGCGAGCCGCCCGTCGCGTGCGAGCAGTATCACCGGATCGAGCGCGGCCACGGGTCGTTCAGCCGGACGTTCCACCTGCCGCTCCCGGTGGACGCGGACCGCATTGTCGCCGACCTGCGCGACGGCGTGCTCACGATTAGCTGCCCGAAATCCGACTCGGTCTCGCGGCGTATCCAGGTGAAGTAGTCCGATGAGCCCCCGTCGTCTCGTGCTGGCGCTGATCCTGCTGGCGTGCGGATTCGCCGCCGGCTTCGTCATCACGGCGCGGATGCGCCAGGCGACCGAGGCCACGGGACAGACGCCGCAGGGCGCACCGCCTCCGACTGTCGCGGCGCCACCCGCCGCGGCCGCCGCCACGCTGCCCGACTTCACGCGCGTCGCCGAGCGTACGGTGCCGGCCGTCGCCAACATCTCGTCGCTCCAGGTGGTCCGGCGCCAGAACTCGCCGTTCTCGAACGATCCGTTCTTCCAGTTCTTCTTCGGGGATCCCGACGACGTGTTCGGGCAGCCGCGGGGGGTCGAGCGCAGCCTCGGGTCGGGCGTCGTGGTGAGCGCCGACGGCCTGGTGCTGACCAACAACCATGTCGTGGCGGGGGAATCGGGGCGGATCTCGCTGCGCCAGCTGCCGGCGGTGACGGTGGCGCTCGCCGACAACCGTGAGATCGAAGCGGAGATCGTCGGCGTCGACCCGGCGACCGACCTCGCGCTGCTGAAGATCCCGGCCTCCGGGCTGCCGACGATCGCGTGGGGCGACTCGAGCCGCCTGAAGGTCGCCGAGTGGGTGCTGGCCATCGGCAACCCGTTTCAGCTCAGTCAGACGGTCACGCTCGGGATCGTCTCGGCGCTCGGCCGCACGAACGTCGGCATCTCCGCGTACGAGGACTTCATCCAGACCGACGCCGCCATCAACCCGGGCAACTCGGGCGGCGCGCTGGTCAACGCGCGCGGCGAGCTCGTCGGCATCAACACCGCCATCTTCAGTCAGAGCGGGGGCTATCAGGGCATCGGCTTCGCCGTGCCGAGCAACCTCGCCCGCCGCGTGGTCGCCGACCTGACCCGGTACGGCGAGGTCCGCCGCGGATCGATCGGCTACGTGGAGATCGCCCCGCTCTCGACGCTCATGGCCGAGCAGCTCGAGGTGCGCGACGGGCGGGGGGTGCTGGTGCAGGCCATGCGCCGCGACGCGTCCGCGTACCAGGCCGGCCTGCGCCCGGGCGACGTTATCGTCAGCTTCAACGGCACGGCCATCGCCGACGGCGGCCTGCTCTCGCGTCTGATTCAGGATGCGCGGATCGGCAGCACCGCCGCCGTGACCGTCATTCGCGACGGGCGCCGAATGGAGCTCGCGATCCCCATTACGGCACAATAGGGCTGAAATACCCGAGATGGTCGTACGGTCGGCGGCCGATTCCGGTCAGTAGTGCCCGGCTCTAGTTTAGCCGGGCTGAAGCCCGGCACTACGTACGGGTACGTAGTGCCCGGCTTTAGAGCCGGGCGGAAGCCCGGCACTACGTGCGGGTACGTCAGACCCCGTGCCCGTAGCCGGTCTCGTGCAGCGCGTGCGGCGCGGCCGACGGCGTATCGAACGGATCCACCGGCGCGGCGGCCTGCGGCTGGGACGTCCGGACGCTGCTGACGACGGCGACGATGTCGTCGTCGGTGAGCTGCTTGCGGTCGTCGGCAATCGCCATCAGCGCGCGGTAGACCTCGATGAGCTCCGCGCCCTCGACCTCGAGCCCCAGGTCGTTGCAGCGCTTCTGCACCGCGTGGCGGCCCGAGTGTTTGCCGAGCACCAGCGGGTTCCACGGGGCGCCGACGTCTTCCGCACGCATGATCTCGTAGGTGCGGCGGTCCTTCAGGATGCCGTCCTGGTGGATGCCGGCCTCGTGCGCAAAGGCGTTCCGGCCGACGATGGCCTTGTTGACCTGCACGCCCTGGCCGGTGAGCTTCGTGACCATCTCGCTCGACGGGTAGATCTCCTTCTGCTCGATGCCGACGGCGTACTGCAGGCGATCGCGCCGCACGTGAAACGCCATCACGATTTCTTCGAGCGCCGCATTGCCCGCACGCTCGCCGATGCCGTTGATGGTGCACTCGACCTGCCGCGCGCCGCCCTGCACGGCCGCAATCGAATTGGCGACCGCCAGGCCGAGATCATCGTGGCAGTGGGCGCTGAAGACGACGCCATCGGCGGCCGGCACGCGCTCGCGTATCCGCGTGAAAAAGTCGCGCGTCTCGTCGGGCGTGCCGAACCCGACGGTGTCGGGCAGGTTGATCGTGGTGGCGCCGGCCGCGATGACCGCGTCGACCACCCGGCACAGGAACTCGAAGTCGCTGCGGGTGGCATCCTCCGCCGAAAACTGCACGTCGTCGGTATGCTGACGCGCGAAGCGGACGGCGTCGACCGCGCTCTCGAGGCACTGCTCCCGGGTCATGCGAAGCTTCGCCTGGAGGTGCAGATCGGAGGTGGCGATGAACGTGTGAATGCGCCCGCGCGCGGCCGGCTCGATCGACCAGGCGGCCTTCTCCAGGTCGGCGCGATGGCAGCGGGCCAGACAGGCGATCACCGGCCGCCGGATCTCCATCGAGATGCGGCGCACCGCTTCGGCGTCGGCCGGGGAGGCGATCGGGAACCCCGCCTCGATGATGTCGACGCCCAGCCGGTCGAGCTGGCGGGCGAGCTGCAGCTTTTCGGACACACGAAGCGAGAAGCCGGGCGCCTGCTCGCCGTCGCGGAGCGTCGTGTCGAAAATGCGGACGCGGTTCTCGCTCATGGTCAACTCCCAGCCTGCCCCGCCGTAGCGCAAGGCGCGAAGGCGGGTCCCTGCCAGTAGACGCGACCCGGGGCCATAATGTCAAAATGATAATTATTCTCGTTGAATCAATTATTATTATGGGCTGAAGCCGCATGGAACTGGGCGAATTGCGGGTTTTCCTCCGGGTGGCGGCCGAGCGCAGCTTCTCGCGCGCCGCCATGAAGCTGCACCGGACGCAGCCGGCCGTGAGCCAGGCCGTGCGCCGGCTCGAGGAGAGCGTCGGCGAGCGGCTCTTCGACCGCGCCACCAAGGACGCCACCCTGACCGATGCCGGCCGGCTCCTCCGCGACTATGCCGAGCGGCTGCTGCGCCTGTCGGAAGAGGCCGAGTCGGCCGTCAAGGAGCTGCGCGACCTGCGCCGCGGCCGCGTGCTCATCGGCGTGAACGAAGCCTCGGTGCACGTGGCGCTCCCCCTCATCCAGCGGTTCCGCGACGCCCACCCGCTCGTCCATGTGGACGTCCGGCGGATCCCAGCGCGCCAGATCGGCGCTGAAGTCGCCCAGGGCAGCCTCGACTTCGGCGTGCTCACGTTCCAGCCCGCCGAGACGCGGCTCGGCTCGATCGTGCTCGGCCAGGACGAGCTCGTCATGCTGGTGCACCCCGGCCATCCGCTGGCGCAGGCGAAGGAAGTGACGCTGGCCGAGTGCGGGCGCCAGACGGTCATCGCCCACAACGACCCGTCGCACGTGCGCGATCGGGTGCTGCGGCTCTTCGAGCAGCACCGCATCCCGGCGAACATCCTGATCTCGCTGCCGAGCCTCGAGGGGATCAAGCGTGCGGTGAGCATGAAGATGGGGGTGGCGCTGCTGCCGCGCCGCTGCGCGGAGCTCGAGATCGCCCGCGGCGAGCTGGTTGCGCTGCCGATGCCGGAGATCCGCCTCCGCCGCCAGGTGCGGCTCGTCTACCGGCGCGGCGGCGAGCGGTCGCACGCCTCGGCGGCGTTTCTGGCGTTAATCGAGAATCACCGGGGCGAGCGCGCGTCGTCGTAGAGGCGGGCCGTCAGGCCCGCCCCTGGAATCCCGTCACGTACGGAAGACGCTGCCCGACCGCGTCCACCTCTTCGTAACGCTCCAGCAGCAGCCCGGTCGTATCCCAGGCGCCGGTCGTCAGCGCGTCCCGTGCGTGCGCGGGGAGCGCGATCGGACAGCTGAAGCCGTCGAGCGTGCACGTGCCGGCCTGCAGATCCAGCCGCAGGCGCACCGCCGGCTGCGCCTCCACCCGCGTCATCAGCTCGCGCACGTGCTCGGGCGCCGCGGTGACGCACGCCAGACCGATCATCAGCGAGTTGCCGAAGAAGATCTCCGAGAACGACTCGCCCAGCACGGCGCGGATCCCCCACCGCTGCAGGGCCTGGGGCGCATGCTCGCGCGAGGAGCCGCAGCCGAAGTTCCGGTTGACCAGCACGATCGACGCGCCGCGGTACTGCGGGTTGTCGAAGGGATGCCGCGACGCCGCAGCGCCGGCGGCGCCGGCCCGCTCATCCTCGAACAGGTGATCCTCGAGGCCGTCGAAGGTCACCGAGCGCAGAAAACGCGCCGGGATGATCCGGTCGGTATCGACATCGTCGCCGCGCATGGGGAGCGCGGTGCCTTCGATCCTGGCGATCTTCTGCGCGCCCATCAGGCCTCCACCTGCTCGGCCACCAGACCGCGAACATCGGTGATTTCGCCGGCAACGGCGGCGGCCGCCACCATCGCGGGACTCATCAGCAGCGTACGGCCCGTGGGACTCCCCTGCCGCCCCTTGAAGTTGCGGTTCGAGGACGAGGCGCACACCTGCGGCCCGACGAGCTTGTCCGGATTCATGCCAAGACACATGGAGCAGCCGGCCCCGCGCCACTCGAATCCGGCGTCGCGGAAGATCTGATCCAGCCCTTCCTGCTCCGCGGCACGCTTGACCGATGCGGAGCCGGGGACGACGAGCGCGTTCACGTGCGGCGCCACACGATGGCCACGGACGATGCGCGCGGCCTCGCGCAGGTCGGACAGCCGCGAATTGGTGCACGACCCGATGAACGCCACGTCGATCTTCATGCCGGCCACCGGCTCGCCCCCCTTGAAACCCATGTAGCCGAGCGCATCGGCAACCGCCTTCGCGTCGCTGCCGGCGGCACGCTCGGTGGGGACGCGGCCCGTCACCGGCACCGACTGGCCCGGGTTGACGCCCCAGGTCACCACCGGCGCCTGCTCCCCGGCCCGCAGCACCACGTCGTCGTCGTACCGTGCGTCGCGGTCCGACGCGATCGCCTGCCACCATGCGCGGGCGCGATCGAAGGCCTCCCCCTCGGGAGCGAACGGCCGTCCCTTGAGGTACTGGAACGTCGTCTCGTCGGGGTTCACGTAGCCGACACGCGCGCCCCCCTCGATCGACATGTTGCAGATCGTCATCCGCTCGTCCATCGACATCCGCTCGATGGTGTCGCCCGCGTACTCGTAGGCGTAGCCGACGCCGCCGCCGACGCCGAGCCGGTTGATGATCGACAGGATGACGTCCTTGGCATAGACCCCGGGCGACAGCAAGCCGGTGACGCGGATGCGGCGTACCTTCATCGGCTCCATCGCCAGACACTGCGACGCCAGGACGTCGCGCACCTGGGACGTGCCGATCCCGAGCGCGACGGCGCCGAACGCGCCGTGCGTCGACGTATGGCTGTCGCCGCAGGCAATCGTCATCCCCGGCTGCGTCAGGCCGAGCTCGGGGCCGATCACGTGCACGATGCCCTGGCGGCTGTCGTCGAGCCCGGCCAGGCGGATGCCGAACTCGCGGCAGTTGCGCTCGAGCGACGCAATCATGTCCTCGGCCAGCAGGTCGAGAAACGGGCGGGCCCGCTCGCGCGTCGGCACGATGTGATCGACGGTTGCAAACGTCCGGTCCGTACGGGCAACGCGCCATCCCCGCGCACGCAGCGCGTCGAACGCCTGAGGTGAGGTCACCTCGTGGACCAGGTGAAGGCCGATGAACAGCTGCGTCTGGCCGGTCGGAAGCGTGCGGACGGTGTGGAGGTCCCACACCTTCTGCAGCAGTGTTTTTCCCATGGATCTATTTCAATGTATCACCGGGACACGGCTGGATGCCCGGTCACCCAGCAGCGCCAGGGCCGCTCCACGCCGACGCGGATGCCGATCCGCGGCCCCCACGAGACCGCCGCCGCCTCACCACTCCAGTCTTCAATCGCAAGCCGGCCGCTCGACACCAGGTCGAGCCGGTTCTGCGCCAGGGTGATACCCAGTGCGCGGGTGAGATTGCCGGGGCCCCGGCAGAGATCGTGGTCGGAGAGGTCGCCGCCCGGCCGGGCGCGGCGGCGCCGCATCGCCGCGAGCCCTTCGAGCGGATGCAGCGCGCGGACCAACACGGCGGCCGGGCATCCTTCCGTCTCCGTGACGGCGTTCACCAGATAGTGGATCCCATAGTTGAGGTACACGTATGCCACGCCCGGTGGACCGTAAAGCGGCGCATTGCGCACGGTCGGGCCGGGCGCGGCGTGACACGCCGGATCGTCCTCGCCGATATAGGCCTCGGCCTCGACAATCATGCCGGCGGCGAGGCCGCCCCGCATCCGATGCACGAGCACCTTGCCCAGCAGCTCCTTGGCGACCACCAGCGTGGGCCGGTTGTAAAACGACCGCGGGAGCACGGGATAAATGGGGTCGGAGGTCATTTTTCGAGGACACATGTGCCGATGTCCTCGAAAAATGACCTCCGACCCCATTTATCGTATGGCATACGCATGCGTCCGGCTCGACGCGAGCACCTCGCGCAGCGCACGGCCGGTATACGACGCGTCAACCGCGGCCACACGCTCAGGCGTACCGGTGGCGATGACCTGCCCTCCACCCTCGCCCCCCTCGGGCCCGAGATCGATCACATAGTCGGCGGTCTTGATGACGTCGAGATTGTGCTCGATCACGAGCAGCGTGTGGCCGGCCTCCACCAGCTTGCGAAACGCGGCGAGCAGCTTCGAGATGTCGTCGAAGTGAAGGCCCGTCGTCGGCTCATCCAGGATGTAGAGCAGCCGCTCGCCGCCGAACGAGGCCAGGTGCGCCGCGATCTTGATCCGCTGCGCTTCTCCGCCGGAGAGCGTCGTCGCCGGCTGTCCCAGCCGCAGATAGCCGAGCCCGATTTCCTCGAGCACCTGCAGCCGGCGCAGCACCTTCGGCGACGTGCTGAAGAAGGTGATGGCCTCGCGCACGGTCATGTCGAGCACCTGGTGCACGTTCTTGCCCCGGTAGCAGACCTCCAGCACCTGCGGCTTGAAGCGCCTGCCGTCGCACTGGTCGCACGGGACGAACACGTCGGCCAGAAACTGCATTTCCACGCGCACTTCGCCCTCACCCTGACAGGCCTCGCAGCGGCCGCCCGGGACGTTGAAGGAGAAGTGGCTCGACGTGAGCCCCCGCGTGCGCGCGTCCTTCGTCGACGCGAACAGCGCGCGGATCGGATCGAACGCCTTGAGGTACGTCACCGGGTTCGAGCGCGGCGTCCGCCCGATCGGCGCCTGGTCGACGAGCACCGCGTCGCTGATGTACTCGAGCCCCTCGAGCGCTCGAAACGCCCCGACCCGCCGATCCCAGCCGCCCTTGGCCCGCTTGATGGCTGCATAGAGGACGTCATGGACGAGCGTCGACTTGCCGGAGCCGCTCACGCCGGTCACGCAGGTGAGCGTGTTGAGCGGGACCTCGACGTCGATCTGCTTGAGATTGTGCTCGCGGGCGCCGAGCAGCCTGATCTTCTGGCCAACCCCCTTCCGCCGCGCCGACGGCACCGGGATGGCCAGCTCCTGGCGCAGATACTTGGCGGTCAGCGATCGTGCCTCCTGCAGGAGCCCGGGGAGATCGCCCGAGTACACGACCCGCCCCCCCTGCTCGCCGGCGCCAAGCCCCATGTCGACGATGTGATCGGCGACGCGGATCATGTCCTCGTCGTGCTCCACGACGAGCACGGTGTTCCCCTGGTCCCGGAGCTGTCTGAGAATCTCGATGAGACGCTGGTTGTCCCTCGAGTGCAGCCCGATCGACGGTTCGTCGAGCACGTACAGCGTGCCCACGAGCGCCGAGCCCAGGGAGGTGGCCAGGCTGATGCGCTGCGCCTCGCCGCCCGAAAGCGTCGACGACAGTCGATCGAGGGTCAGGTAATCGAGCCCCACATTCACGAGAAACGCCAGGCGCCGGCGGATCTCCCGCAGGACCTTGTCGGCAACCGCAACCTCCTTGTCCGTCAGGTCCAGCTGGTTGAAGAACTGCTGCCCCTCACGGACCGTCAGCGCCGACACCGCGTCGATCGTCCGGTCCGCAATCCGGACGTCGCGTGCCTCGCGCCGGAGCCGTGCGCCTCCGCAATCCGGACACGGCAGGTACCCCCGATACCGGCTGAGAAAGACGCGGACGTGCACCTTGTACTTCTTGCGCTCCAGCCACCGGAAGAAGCCGCGGACGCCGTCGTAGTCGGTCGACGGGTCTCCCTCGACGACGTATGCGCGCTCGGCATCGGTCAGATCGCGCCACGGCACATCGAGGCGCACGCTCGCCTTCCGGGCCGTCCGCTTCAGCTCCGCCAGCTGCGCCCGGTAGTGAGGCTTGCTCCAGGGCTCGATCGCGCCCTGATTGATCGACTTCGACGCGTCGGGCACGACCAGCCCCATGTCGAGCTCGATGATGTTGCCGAACCCGTGGCAGGTCGGACAGGCGCCGAACGGGTTGTTGAACGAGAACAGCCTCGGCTGCGGGGCCTCGTAGGCGATCCCGCATGCGCGACACTCGAAACGTTCTGAGAACTCGACCCTCTGGGGTTTGGAATCTGGGATCTGGGATTTGTCGCCGTCTCCGAGCACGATTGCAAATGCCGCCCCACCGCCTTCCCGGTACGAGGTCTCGATCGAGTCGGTCAGCCGGCTGCGCATGTCGCCGTCGATGCGCACGCGGTCGACCACGACCTCGAGGGTCGAGCGGCCGCTCAAGGCCGAGAGATCGATATCATCAAACGCCACGGCCTGACCCTCGACGAGCAGGCGGCCGAAGCCGCGGCGGCGCAGCGCGTTGACCGTCTCGACGATCGCGTCGAGCCCTGGGGCGGCAACCGGCCCGTTCTTCCCTTCCGAGTCGGTATCGCCCTCCTCACCTGTATCGGCATCGGCAGGCAGCAGCGCGACGACCGGGATCTCGTAGCCGATGAGCAGGCGGCTCCCGGCGGGGAGCGCCGCGAGCCGGCCCGCGACGATCTCGGCCGTCTCGCGCGTCACCTCACGACCGCACTGGCGGCAGAACGTCCGCCCGATCCGCGCGTACAACAACCGCATGTAGTCGTGGATCTCGGTCATCGTGCCGACCGTGGACCGCGGGTTGCGAACGCTGTTCTTCTGCCGGATCGCAATCGCCGGGCAGATCCCCTCGATGCGGTCGACGTCGGGCTTCTCCATCCGCTCGAGGAACTGGCGCGCGTACGCCGACAGCGACTCCACGTAGCGCCGCTGCCCTTCGGCGTAAATCGTGTCGAAGGCGAGCGACGACTTGCCCGACCCGCTCACGCCGGTAATGACCGCCAGCGCACCCGACGGCACGGTGACGTCGACGTTCTTGAGATTGTGCGTGCGCGCACCGCGGACGACGAGAGGGCGGCGGGCCGGGGGGGTGTGGGACATGCTGGATGGTGACTGTGGCGAATCTCGAGCGCGTCGTAAGCAATCCATGTTACTACCGAGCCCGGCCGGCGCGGTATCCCGGCTCCCTGGCGGTCTTCCCCGGCGGTCTTCCCTGGGCAGGCGGCCGCACGCGATACCATCGGAGGGCGTGCAGGAGCCCGGGCTCATCCTCACCCTTGCCGCAGCGCTCGGCGCTGCGCTCGTCTTTGGCTATCTGACACAGCGGCTCGGCCTGTCGCCGATCGTCGGCTATCTCATCGCCGGCGTCGCCATCGGGCCGCACACGCCAGGCTTCATCGGCAACGCCGAGCTGGCCGAGCAGCTCGCCGAGATCGGCGTGATCCTGCTGATGTTCGGGGTCGGCCTGCAGCTCCACGTCGAGGAGCTGCTGGCGGTCCGGCGGGCGGCCGTGCCCGGCGCCGCGGCCTGCATGAGCGTCGCCACGCTCTTGGGGGCCCTCGCGGCCCGTGGCGCCGGGTGGACCTGGACGTCGGCCCTCGTCTTCGGCCTGACGCTGTCGGTGGCCAGCACGGTCGTGCTGGTGCGCGTGCTGTCGGATGCGCGGCAGCTCCACACCTCCTCCGGCCACATCGCCGTGGGCTGGCTGGTGATCGAAGACGTGATCACGGTCGTCATGCTCGTGCTCCTGCCTGCTCTCGTCGGGACCACCGTGACGCCCGGCGGCGTCGCCGCCAGCATCGGCGCGGCCCTGCTGAAGGTGGGCGTGCTGGTCGCCCTCGCCGTCGTGGTCGGCGTTCGCGCGATTCCCCGCCTGCTCGATCTCGTGGTGGCCACCCGCTCCCGGGAACTGTTCACACTGATGGTGCTGGTGCTGGCGCTCGGCATCGCGGTGACGTCCACGATGGTCTTCGGCGTGTCGATGGCGCTCGGCGCCTTCATCGCCGGTCTGACGGTGGGCCGATCCGACTACAGCCTGCGCGCTGCCACCGAGGCCCTCCCGATGCGGGAGGCGTTCGCCGTGCTGTTCTTCGTCTCCATCGGCATGCTGCTCGATCCGCTCGAGCTCCTCACCGTTCCCTGGCTCACCCTCGCGGCGCTCGTCATCGTCGTCTTCGCCAAGCCGATCGTCGCCGCGCTCATGCTCGCGGCCATGCGCTATCCACTCCATGCCGTGCTGACGGTACCGTCGGCGCTGGCGCAGATCGGCGAGTTCTCGTTCATCCTGGCGGCGCTCGCCCGCGACCTGGGGGTGCTGCCCGAGGCCGCGCTCGATATCGTGGTGGCCGTGTCGATCGGATCGATTGTCATCAACCCCCTCGTCTCGAGGGCCGTGCGCCCCGTCGAGCAGCGGCTCATGCAGACGCGGCTCTTCCGCGGAATGGGAGCGCGCGACACGCCGGCCGGCCGCGGCGAGAAGTCGTCACTGCAGCCGGAAGACCGCGCGGTGGTGATCGGCTATGGCCCGACCGGCCGGACCGTGGCGCGCCTGCTCAGGGAGAACGGCATCGCGCCGACCATCATCGATCTGAACCTCGACACGGTGCGCGCATTGCGCCAGGAAGGGGTCTCGGCCGTCTATGGGGACGCCCGCGATCCCGACACGCTGGTGACCGCGGGCGTGCGCCACGCCGCCACGCTCATCGTCAGCGGCGCCGACAGCAGCGCACCCGAGGCGATCAGGGCGGCGCGGGAGCTGAATCCGGCCGTTCACGTCTTTGCGCGCGGCGCCTACCTCCGCGACGTCCCGCAGCTGCGGCGGGCCGGGGCGGAGCATGTCTTCTCGGGCGAGGGGGAGGTGGCCCTGGCCATGACCGAAGCCGTCCTGCGGCGGCTCGGGGCGACCCCCGATCAGATCGACCGGGAGCGGCACCGGGTCCATGGCGAACTCCTTGGGTAAATTTCCCCGCCGGGGCTATACTCAAGCTTTTGCAATTGAAGCTCGGGCAACTCGAAGTGGAGGAGGTTGGTTCATGCGCGTACTGTTCACATTAGGCCTCTTGGCAACGCTGGCGACCGGCGTCATGGCGCAGACTGCGGCAGAGCTGAAAGTGGGCGACATGGCCCCGGACTTCACGCTGCAGGGCACCGACGGCAAGACGCACAAGCTGTCCGATTTCCGCGGCAAGCAGGCGGTCGTCGTGGCGTGGTTCCCCCGCGCCTTCACGCAGGGGTGCACGATTGAGTGCAAGTCGCTCGCGGACAACGGCGAGCGGATCCGGAAGTACGACGTCACCTACTACATGGCGAGCGTCGACCCGCTGGAGGACAACATCAAGTTCGCCAAGGCGACCAGCGTCAAGCTCGGCGAGCGGATGGTCGAGAAGAAGGAAGCCGACTTCCCGATGCTGAGCGACCCGACCAAGGAAGTGGCGACCCGCTACGGCGTGCTCAGCGAGCGCGGCACTGCCCTGCGGTGGACGTTCTACGTCGACAAGACCGGCCGGATTGCCGCCATCGACAAGATGGTGAAGCCCGAGACGTCGGCCGAGGACATGATCGCAAAGCTCGGCGAGCTGAAAGTTGCGATGCGGTAGGACGTCCGGCCGTTCGGGACGTTCCAGTCGTTCTTCAGGCGGGTGTCGCGCCGAGCTCGGTTCTTCGAGGCGCAGACCCGCCTTTTGTTTGTGTGGGGCGGGTTCCGCCGCGCGCGAGCAGCGCATCGCGAGGCGGACCCGCCATGTTACGATCCATGTCGCACGCTGGCCGGCGTAGCTCAGTTGGTAGAGCAGCTGATTCGTAATCAGCAGGTCGTCGGTTCGAGTCCGACCGCCGGCTCCAATTAGAATCAATCACTTAGCACCGCCCTTCGCACGCCCTATCCCGCACTCTTTGAAAGGATGCAGTCGACGAACACGCGACTGTGCGCCGCAGACCATGAGCGCTGCACACGGTTCGCAACGCCAAAGGGGTGGCCTACGGCTCGGTCGCCGCGGCGCCGGAGGGACGACACGACGCCTCTTACCGGCCCAGAGGGTCACACCACACGCCGGCCGCTCACAAACTGGACGAGCAGCAGCACGAGCGCAATGACCAGCAAGACGTGAATGAACGCCCCAATCGTGTAGCCGCTCACAAAGCCGAGCAGCCACAGGACCAACAAAACGACCGCGATCGTATACAGCATCGGAGTGTTCCTCGCGCTTGGATGCAGTGCATGAGGCATACCGGACCGAAGGAGCAGGTGCATACGTTGGTCGCCGTCCCAGGGACGCGCGGCCGGCCAAAATCCCTGTGAATTTTCGCGCCTTCGAGAGGAATACCTCGTTTCTCATGCGTATCTGCGCGGCGCAGCCATTGCAAGGCGTCGTGGCACTTTCACGCCCGGCGACGAGGGATATGCAGATGTTGGCAAAGACGATTGGTCCGAAGGTTTCGCGAAAGCGTATCTGGGAGCACCAACGCCCACCTGTAACTGGCCATCTGGCGCACAACGACACCTCGCGACCAAAGCGCCTATTGAACGCCGATCTCGACGTGCTGGTAAGACAACTCACGGAAGACTGCACAGGACGCCGCCAGCAATTCGGTCGAGCAACGGAGTAGGACTCTGGACGATACTTGGACATCCGTGAAGCCCTGGGTGACGTTCGCCGGTGGCGTGCTTGTGGTCGCCGTTCTGTACTGGGCACAGGCCGTCCTCGTGCCGTTCGCGCTCGCCATTTTGCTCACGTTCGTCCTGGCGCCGCCCGTCACCTGGCTTCAACGGTGGGTCGGTCGGGTCGCTGCCGTCCTGTTAGCCGTGACGCTGGTGTTCGCGGCTCTCGGGCTCGCCGCCTGGGGTCTGACCTGGCAGCTGGACCATCTGGTCGAAGACCTCCCCGGCTATCGTGCCAACATCCGAATCAAGATTGCCGACGTGCGCCTTGCTGGCAAGGGAGGCGCGGTCGAGAAGCTGCAGGAAACGTTGGCGGGCATCAAGACTGACCTGGAAACATCGGAGGCGCCGACAGGAACCGTGTTGCGGCCCCTCGTGGTGGCTTCCGACCAGGTGACCGGGTTCTTGGGCTTCGCGTGGCTCGGGCCCGTCGTTGGGCCGCTGAGTACCGCGGGGTTCGTCGCGGCGATGGTCATCTTCATGCTGCTCGAACGCCGAAATTTGCGGGATCGCCTGATCGGGCTGATCGGCTACGGACAGCTCGCCACGACCACGAAGGTATTCGACGAGGCCGGCAGTCGCGTCAGCCGGCAGCTGTTGATGCAATCCCTGGTGAGTCTGCTGTATGGCATCGCGGTCTTCGCCGGACTCTACTTCCTCCACGTCCCCTACCCATTGGTCTGGGCGATGCTCGGTGCGGCGCTTCGATTCATCCCGTACCTCGGCCCCGTGCTCGCGGCGGGCGCACCGATCCTCGTCAGTCTCGCGGCCCTGGAGGGGTGGACGGGGCCGTTGATCGTCCTCGCGTTGTTCGTCGTCCTCGAGTTGTTCACGAATCTCGTGCTGGAAACGGTGCTCTATGCGGGGGCGGTCGGCGTGTCGCAGGTGACGCTGCTCGTGTCCGTCGCGTTTTGGACGTGGCTGTGGGGACCGCTCGGGTTGCTCATGGCCTCACCGCTGACCGTGTGCCTCGTCGTGCTCGGCAAGCACGTGCCCGGTCTCGCGTTCGTCGGACTGCTGATGGACGACACGGCAGCGCTCGCACCGGAGTACGGCTTCTATCAGCGCTTGGTGGCTCGCGACCAGAGCGAAGCGGCCGAACTGATCGACAGCTGCATCAAGACCGGGCCGCCCGCATCCGTGTACGACGGGCTGCTGCTGCCGGCACTCAGTTATGCGGAGCGCGACCGTCTCGAGCACCGGCTCTCCTTGGAAGAAGAAGCGGCGGTGATCGAGGCGACCCGGGAGTTGATCGCGGATGCGGCCGAGATCATCCGCCGCCACGCGAAGGCGGAGTCACCCGCCGCGGCCGCCGATGCCTCGGTCTTGGGATCGCGCGAGCCGCTGCGCGTCCTGGGCTACGCGGTCAACGGGGTCGCCGAT